>BNJS01001693.1_pt1 | contig 91334 bp, 78 predicted proteins | sample 8540461 | NCBI WGS metagenome assembly BNJS01 (sample SAMD00202454, study PRJDB9452) | human saliva metagenome | isolation source: human saliva | place: Japan | reverse complement strand
TCTTGGGGAGCTTCGCCCATTCACAAGGGCTTAGCCAGCGCAAAAGTACCACTTTTATAGCGATCCTTCTTCTCTGCCGTCAGGTTGTGGACTGGTGATTTTTCTTGCCTTGGTGGCGTGAAATACGATGGAAGCACATTGATAACGCGTATATTTCTTAATTATTTTGCTATGTGTAAAGTTGCTGTTTATTAGTTGTTTACGTGGGGTTCCTTGCCGATTTCTTATGATGTTCCTGTTTACACCTCTTGTATTTGCCCTATATTTGCTGCTCCGATTGCGGGGTATACCTCCCCCAGCGTGAGGGGCTTACAGCGATGATTGAAAGCTGCTATGTGGAGAGTCCCATTTGTCTTCTGGGCAGCGTAAATTGTGATTTTAAGCTTATGAGACAGACTAACGAAAGTGGGCTTCGTGCCCTGTACGAGGCCCCTCGGGCCGAATTCCTCGAAGTTACCTTCGGGCAAAGTATCTTAGTTTCTGGTAGCGGGACGCTGCCAGATACCATTGGTGAAGGTGATGAGGATACCTTCGAACCACTTCCCTAATCTTAATAAATCTATAGCTTATAGAGATGAATTTACTCCGTATTTGCGGCGCTACCCTGCTTATCGCTATGGCGGTAGGTATGAGCGCTTGTAAGAGTGAAGAGGCTCCAGCGCCTACTCCTACACCCACTACCAGTGAAGAGACTGCTGGAGAGAAGAAGATCTCATTCACTGCCAACATCGAAGGTCTCCCAGATGATGACCTTCGCCTAATGGTGCAAGATACTATGGTCGGCAATAAGCATGCTGGTCTGAAGTTTACTTGGAAACCTGGAGAAACAGAGGTCCTCTGGATTGCATTCAAGAAAGAGGGTGATCCACAGGGCAAGCTGGAAGTCCGTAAGAGCTCGCTCACGATCCTGGAGAAGGAAGGGAAGCACTATAAGGCTCGCGTCGACGTGAATGCCCCTGCGAGTCTTGATGCAGAAAAGCATCAGCTCATCATCGCTGGTGCTATCGGTGTCTCGGGTATTAACGCAGCTGGAGCTGCTTCGGTCCCTGGCCCCCGCTACTTCTACGACAATGGTCAGTCTTACTCACTCCCCATGTACTTTGCTCCCACGAAGCTCCGTGTCAAGGTGACGCCTGGTTCGCGTGATCGAGAGTACTATGCTGATGATCTGACCTTCCACTTCTATGGTGCGATGGTCGGAGCCACGATCGACAATACACAGGGCAATATGCTCTACTCTCCCCACGAGGTTACGTTCAAGACTGGGGCGCTCACCACTATTGGGTCAATCAATCTTTTTGACTACGAGGTGGGGAGCAATGGCCAGTCTCTACCCAAGTGGACAACGACGCAGGATGCTACCACGACGCAGCGTGTCTACTTCGAGCAAGGGGATGTCGCAAGAGAGGGCGAAGCGCACATACTACTTCTGGGCAGTCCCTTCGAAGTTTGAGGGGCGTCGTGAGATGACTATGGAGTTTCGCACCGATGCTTATGATCAGGAGCTTGGGGAGACTGCAGATGAGATCTCTACGAAGTGGGGTGTCAAGCAGCTTGCTATGGGTAAGGTGCACCGATTCCAGACGGCTATCCCTGCTCCTAAGGGTGATCTGATCATCACTGAGGTATTTATCGGTGGTGGTGATTACGGAGCTGCTACTGCATGGGAATTCTATAATCCTACAGATGTAGAGATTAATCTGAAGGATTATTATATCCAGCGCTTTGACTATAATACGAAAGGTAACTCTGCGTCTACTTGGTATCCATCTTCCCCAACGTATGAGTCTTCATTACTGCCCAATGCAGCGCTGCTGAAGAATGGCCCGAACTCACTGGATAAGTCGGGGCAGCTTGGGCTCAAGAGAAGAGGGATTCTTCCACCTCATAAGTCTGCTGTCTTCTACACGGCTTCGGTGGAGAATAAGAATATGATGAATACGTTCAAGTCTCGTACTGGACTCGTCTACCTCTTTAATATTGTGTCAGAGACATTCAGAGATCCTTTCGATGGACGTGAACGTAGTGAGCAAAAGTTGGAGTATGCACAGGCATTCTTTGCTCCTCGCTTCCATTCGGGAGGGAAGCAATACCGCTCACGCCACCGCATCGTGCGTAAGGGGGCTGATACCAGGTGGGGACGTTCATCAATCCCTGTTGATGCCTTCTTCTGGTACAGCAATGGTATCCGTGCTCAGTATCCCACGGCATCCTTCTTCCGTAAGCCTGGTCGTGACCTGCCCCGTGCTGAGATGCAGATCAACCACAACTCCGACTGGGTCATGCGCCAGCGTTATGAAGCTCTTGACTGGGGCTATCGCTTCAGCTACTACTATGATCGTAATCGTGTGAATACGCCTGCACTGGGTATTCACTGGATGGAGGATAATAGTACAGGTAGCACGATACCTCTTCTTTCTGCAAAGAACGGGTATATCTATGAGCGTCCTATCTTTGCTCCTAACTATAGCAAGAATGATATGAGCTTCGACGAGCTGAAGAAGGACGCTCAGCTATATAAGTATGTTCCCCCCATGTGGTGGACGAAGGAGCGTGCTCAGAAGGCTGACAAGAAACCAGGTGAGAATCCGTAGGCATTAGCCCCACACGCCTAATTATACATCTATCCCCCGTGTAGTGCTTGGCGCTGCACGGGGGATAGTTATATATAGATATAGCCTTCTTGCATAAGGCGTAGCGCACCTCCCTACCTCTGGGTTGTGCGAACCTATATTGGTCACTGGGTGAACCTATATTGCTCGTGAAGTAAACCTATATAGGTCGCGATGTAGACCAATATAGGTTCACCCAGTGACCAATATAGGTTGATACTCCGCCTCTATATAGCTCCTCCTTTTACGCTATTACAGGGGGGGCGGTATGCCTCATTAGATAGAGGGTAACGAGACAAATGATTTTGCTATCGCACCCCGCCCTGTTGCGTTGGGCGAGGAAGTGTGCAGAGGGGCATAGCGCTAATCGTTAGCTCCTCCTCTATATTGGTTATCCCCGTGTGGTGCTTGTTGCCGCACGGGGATAATTGTGTTTGGGCATAGCACTCTTACTGAGAGTGATGTGTGATTCTCTCAGGGTGGGTAAAATTGACCAGTACTACTACGAGTTGTGACCAGTACTGGTCGAAGAAGTAACCAGTACTGGTTACTATCCCCTTCCTATGAAGGGGATTCGTGTGTCTCACTATAGGGAGGGGGCTTGAAAAAGCACTGGGTCGTATCATAGAGGAATGTAGTTGGGATTGGAAGGTTGTATAAATACAAACGAGTGTGTATTCTTGTTATTGTGTAGTTTGGGTGATAAGTAGGTCTCATATTTATTTTTACCTACCTTCATAAGCCAAGTATCGGGTAAACGCATACCCGAGCTATGGGTTCGCAAGTATCGTTGAATGCCTCCATGCGGAGAGTTACATCGATCTCCCATGGGGCGAAATTATCCCATTCGCCTATGAAACAGGTCGACACGAATCGGTTTAGAGTCCCGTACGAAACACCCCAAGCCGAGTTCCTCCCAACTGCCCTCGGGCAGAGTATCTTGATCTCTGGTAGTGGCTCACTTCCAGACTCTCTCGATGAAGGTGATGAAGACACCTTCCTTCCCAATCCCTAATCTCACATTCTTATTAAGCAAATGGTATGAATCTACTGCGTACCTACACTACAGCCCTGCTTGTCATCTTGACTATGGGGGTGAGTGCATGTAGGAGAGATGAGCTGTCAACCCCTCTTCCCACGCCAAGTGAAGAGGCTAATGGTGGCAATAAGATCTCATTTAATGTAGATATCGAAGGGCTTCCAGCAGAAGACCTTCGTATGATCCTTCAGGAGGAAATGGATGGCAATAAGCATGCAGGCCTGAAGTTCGTCTGGCATCCAGGGGATACAGAGGTTCTCTGGCTCGCCTTTAAGACGGAGAGTCGCACCCCGGGCACTGTCGGTGGCGCGCTCTACGTTCGTCAAAAGTACCCTCACTATTCTCGGACGGGAGGGGACTCGCTACAAAAGCTCGTGTCGATGTGAATGCTCCCGCAGGTCTTGACCCCGAGCAGGATGAAGTCTTCGTGGCTGGAGCTATCGGTGTCAAGGAGATTGACGGGTTTACGGGGCGCGCTGTAGTCCCAGGTCCGAGCTACTTCTATGATAAGGGGAAGAGCTATGTTCCTCCTATGTACTTCGCTCCTACGCGACTTCACTCGAAGGTAGAGGGTGGGGTGAGAGGTTACTATGCCGACAACCTGACTTTCCGATTCTATGGTGCGATGATCGGTGCTACGATCGACAACACGCAGGGCAATATGCTCTACTCTCCCGTGAGCTCACGATGCAGACCGATGCTCTTACGACCGAAGGGGAGATGAGCCTCTTTGACCTTGAGACGAATAGCGATGGTCTGTCCGTACCTAAGTGGACGACGAAGCAGACTGTAGACTCCCTGAAGCGCGTCTACTTTGAGCAGGGGGATGTCGCAGTGGGGGAGAAGCGTACATACTACTTCTGGGCTGTTCCCTCAAAGTTTGACGGCCGTCGTGAGATGACTATGGAGTTCCGAACGGACGCTTATGATAGCGATGCTTGAGGAGACTGAAGCTGAGATTACGACGAAGTGGAAGGTTAAGCAGCTTGCTGCAGGTAAGGTACACCGCCTCTCGCTGGAGCTCCCTGCGCCAAAGGGTGAGTTGATTATTACAGAAGTCTTCATCGGCGGAGGAGCTCGTGCTACAGCTTGGGAGTTCTATAATCCCACGAATGCGCTAGTAGACCTTCGTGACTATTCGCTTCAGCGTTACGATCTGCGCTCTGATGGGAGTTATCCCTCTGATGCTGATTTTATTACGCCTCTCGCTTTCAAGGCGGGCTTTGATGCAGTCCATATAGACAAAGCAAATAAGTTGGGTACAGAGTCCTATAAGCTCCTTGCCCATAAGTCCGTCGTTTATGTGTCTACTGGTGTGATGCTCTTCCCATCAGTAAGCATAAGGTTGGCTGCGCGTGAGGTCTAGCTTATGTTATCGGGTTTGCCTCAGACCTCAAGGCATTTTTATGCCTCCCAATGATCCCAAAAGGACTGGCCTAAAGCCTTCTATTCTAAGAAGTCTACTCGCTACCTCTTGGTGAAGAATAAGAATGGCAATATGGAGCCTGTCGATGCCTTCTTCTGGTACGAAGATGACTATCCAGCCCACTATCCTACGGCTACACTTATGCGTAAGCCTGGTCGAGACCTGCCACGTAGGTATATGCAGCTTAAGTCCAACTCTGACTGGATTATGCGTGAGCGTAAGGAAGGGCTTGATTGGGGCTATCGCTTCGGTTACTATTATGACCGTGAGCGCCTTGGTGGATTTGCCCATGGGGCACACTGGCTTGATGATGTGTCAACAGGACCCAATGTATCACCGAATATAAATGATAATGGCTTCCTCAACCAAAGACCTCTCTTCGCTCCAGACTTCCGTACGGGTGATATGAGCTTCGATGATCTGAAGAAGCAGTCCAAGACACGTCAGTATACTCCCCCGATGTGGTGGACGAAGGAGCGTGCTCAGGCCGCAGACCGTTAGTCGGTGGCAAAGCTCTATATATTCAATAATTATCCCCCGTGTGGTGCTGAGCACTACACGGGGGATAATTGTATATAGGTATAGCCCTCTTGCATAAGGTATCGTATGCCTCTCTACGAGATGGTGATGCGAATCTATATTGCTCGCTGGGTGAACCTATATTGCTCGCTGGGTGAACTATATTGCTCGTGAAGTGAACCTATACAGGTTGCGCTGTTGACCAATATAGGTTCACTCCGTGACCAATATAGGTTGATACTCCTCCACCATACAGCTTCTTCTTTTACCCTCTTGTAGGAGGGGTTTGACGGGCATTATAAAGTCTGGGGTACACTGGTGATTTTCCGAATCCTATTGGTATAATATCTTAGTCGCAGCGTACATTAACGGAGAAAATTTCTGATTATTTCTCCGAGGGATATACTTTGCAAATATGCTCTTCGTTATTAGTGTGTAAGGTGAAAATCAATTGTGTAGACTGGAGATTTCTTCTGCTTATACATCTTGACGTTTCTCTTCATATTCTTGCATTAACCTGGGGTATTTCCGCTCCGAAATTAAGACTTCCAAGTATTATTTTAATAGCCTTTACCGGGAGAGTTACGTCGTCTCCCGTAGGGGTGTAACTGTAATTTTCTTAGATGATGAAACAGACTGAAGCATATGGGGTCCACTGCCCATATGAGGGCTCCTCGAGCCGAACTCCTCGAAATGATCTTCGGGCAGAGTATCCTTGTCTCTGGTAGTGGTACGCTGCCAGATACAATTGAAGAAGGTGATAGTGATACCTTCGAACCATTTTCCTAACAAGTAAATTTACCGTACAAAAAGGTATGAACCTATTACGTATTTACGGCGCGACCCTGCTTATAGCTTTGACTGTGGGGATGAGCGCGTGTAAGAATGATGAGACCCCTGCGACGACTTCTACTACAAGCGAGGAGACGAGCAATGGCCAGAAAATCACATTTGACGTTGATATTGAAGGACTCCCCTCGGACGATCTTCGTACGATTATCCAGGAAAACATTGTGAATGGTAAGCACGCCGGCTTGAAGCTCGTCTGGAATCCCGGCGATAAGGAGACGCTCTATCTCGCCTTTAAGCGAGCTGATGCTCCAGGTAGTGCTCTTACAGTGCTTAAGAGTTCGCTCACCATCATCAAGAAAGAAGGTAAGCGCTACAAAGCGAGTGTCGATGTAAACGCTCCTGTATGGCTCAATCCCGCTAAGGAAAAGGTCATCATCGCTGGTGCTATCGGTGTCTCGGGTATTGATGCTTCGGGTGGTGCCTTGGTGCCTGGCCCTCGCTCCTTCTATGACTCGGGTGATCCCTACACTCCTCCCTATGTATTTTGCCCCCACGCAGCTTCGTGTCAGGACAAACCCTGGGACGCGAGAGAGAGGGTACTATGCCGACGACCTGACCTTCCACTTCTACGGGTCAATGATCGGTGCTACGATCGATAACATGCGAGGGGAATATGACCTACTCTCCCTCGTGAGGTTACGCTCAAGACGGAGCGCCTTCACGACCGAGGGGGCTATCCAGCTCTTCGACTATGAGACGGACAGCAACAATAACTCTGTCCCCAAGTGGAAGACGACTCAGGATGCTGGTACGACGCAGCGTGTGTACTTCGAGCAGGGTGATGTCGAGAGAGGAAAGAAGCATACGTACTACTTCTGGGCAGTGCCTGCGCAGTTCAGTGGTCGTCGTGAGATGCTGATGGAGTTCCGTACCGATGCCTACGATCCGACTCTGGGGGCTACTGCAGATGAGATCACGACGAAGTGGAATGTCAAGCAGCTGGCTGCAGGCAAGGTACACCGCCTTCCCATCGAGATCCCTGCTCCCTATGGGGGATCTTATCATCACCGAAGTCTTCATCGGTGGTGGGACCTATGGTGCTGCTACGGCATGGGAGTTCTACAACCCCAACGGACTTCCCATCAACCTGAAGGACTACTACATCCAGCGCTTCGACTATCACGGCGGGTATTCCTCTTCTCCTACCTACGAGGCTTCTCTGCTCCCTGATCCCACCCTGCTGAAGTCGGGCCCGACTTCGCTGGAAAAGCATTCAATCTATGGAGCCCAAAGAGGTATCCTGCCTGCTCATAAGTCAGCTGTCTTCTACACGGCCTCTGTGACGAACAAGGGTATGATGGATGCTTTCAGAAATCGTGATGGGCTTGTCTACCTCTTTAATATCGCCTCAGAAACATTTAAGGATGGGGATGATCGAAAGCGTCTGTATGCAGAAGCGTTCTATGCACCTCGCTTTGATGTGAATGGGCAGCACTATCGTTCACGCCACCGCATCGTGCGTAAATACTCGAATAAGGATAGTAAGACGAAGGGTGGTAACTGCACGGTAGAGACGGTCGATGCGTTCTTCTGGTACACCAATGGCATCCGTGCTCAGTATCCTACAGCTACCTTCTTCCGTAAGCCGGGGCGTAACCTTCCTCGTAAGGAGATGCAGATCAATCATAACTCAGACTGGGTCATGCGTCATCGCTACGAAGCTCTTGACTGGGGCTATCGCTTCAGCTACTACTTCGACCGCGATCGTGTGAAGACTCCTGCTCTCGGTATCCACTGGATGGAAGATACCAGCACGGGTAGCACCATCCCTGCCCTCTCTACGAAGAACGGATATATCTATGAGCGTCCCATATTTGCTCCTGACTACAGCAAGGATGATATGAACTTCATAGAATTGAAGAAGCAAGCTCAGCTGTATAAGTACGTTCCCCCCATGTGGTGGACGAAGGAGCGTGCTCTCGCGGCAGATAAGTAGCGGTTAGCTGTCCTTACATACATACTATCCCCCGTGTGGTGCCAGTCACCGCACGGGGGATAGTCGTATCTGGGGAGATCTTCCTTTGCAAAAACCCTATGCCACGAGCCTACAAGAGGGCTACTGTAATATCAAAATAGTGAGGATTCACTATATTTGTCCTAAAGGGCTAAGTGTCTAAGCGCACTCCCTGCACTATCTATCACCTCCCTCTCTGGCTTCACACCCCAATGGAAGAACCCTTACAACCCAAAAAGCCCTTAGGCTTCTGGAAGACCGTCTTGGCCTCCTTCGTTGGCTTCATCGCGGCAAATATCCTTTGCTCGATCTTCGCCTTTTTCCTTTTTCATCGTCATCGTCGTAGGCGCTTTAGCCTCGGGATCTACTCCGACTGAGATCCGGGATGGAAGCGTGCTGAAGATCGATCTTAGCTCGATCTCCGAGATCGTCACTACGGACGAACTCTCGAGCTTCATCCCTGGGATGGGCTCAGACGAGAAGCCGATCTCGCTCTCGCAGGCCCTCGCCAGCATCCGTAAGGCGAAGGCGGACTCTCGCATACGAGGTATCTACCTCAATGTGGAGGGCTATAGTGGGGGTATGGCTTCGACGGCAGATCTGCGTGAGGCACTCAAGGACTTCCGCTCCTCGGGGAAGTTCATCATCTCCTACGCCGACTCCTATGACCAGAAGGCCTATTACCTCTCGTCGGTAGCAAACAAGGTCATCCTCAACCCTCAGGGTATGGTGGGGCTTGTCGGCCTGGCTTCAGCACCGACCTTCTACCGTCAGGCTTTGGATAAGCTCGGGGTCAAGGCACATATCTTTAAGGTCGGCACTTATAGGGGGCTGTAGAGCCCTTCATGCTCGATAAGCTCAGTGAGCCCAATCGTGAGCAGATCTCGGTCTACCTCAACGGGCTGTGGGACTTCATGCTTCGTGAGATCTCGGCTTCGCGCTCGGTACCCGTCGACAGCTTGCGTGCCTTCGCTGATAGCGGTCGAGCTTTCGGTGAGGCAGAGACCTTTGTGCGTGCTCACCTCGTCGATACCTTGGCTTATCGCCTCGATGTAGAAGATCTTATGGCGCAGCGCCTCGATGTCGCTTCGCCTGATGATATCCCTGTGGTGACGCTGTCGGACTTCCTTATGGAGCCTGATCCGCTGGATAAGGGACGCACGGATAAGGACAATGCTGTGAAGGTACTCTTTGCTGAAGGGGAGATCACAGAGAGCCCGCTCAGTAGCGATGGTATCACGAGCGACTTGGCACGTGACCTCCGTGCGCTGCGTGATGACCCTACGGCTAAGGCTGTCGTCCTGCGTATCAATTCGCCTGGAGGGAGTGCCTTCCTCTCGGAGCAGATCTGGCATGAGGTACGTGAGCTGAGTCAGTCGCGCACGGTCGTCGTCTCCATGGGGGACGTAGCGGCGTCGGGTGGCTACTACATAGCCTCGGCAGCTGATGCTATCGTCGCCAGTCCCGTGACGCTCACAGGATCTATCGGGATCTTCGGTATCCTGCCCGATGCCTCTGAGCTTGGACGTAAGGTCGGGGTAAGCATTGATGTCGTGCAGACTTCGCCCTATGCAGATATGAGTATGAGTGATCCGATGGCTATGCTTCTGCGTCCGCTGACTCCCGAGAAGGGGCAGCTGATCCAGATGGAGGTAGAGCGCGGCTATAAGACCTTCCTCTCGCGCGTCGCTATGGGCCGTGATATGTCAGTCGAAGCAGTAGACTCCGTCGGTCAGGGTCGCGTGTGGCTCGGTGCTAAGGCGAAGGAGCTTGGGCTTGTCGATGAGTTGGGGGGGCTGGAGACGGCTATCCGCCTTGCTGCACGCCTCGCCGGGCTTCATGAGGGCTACAGCGTAGACTATGGCTCTACGTCTACGAGCTTCCTCGAAGAGCTCTTCGCCTCAAAGACTACTGAGCGCTTCACTGCACGTCTACGTGACTTCTTTATGACAGACGAAGAGAAGAAGATCCGTGAGTTCTTCCGCGAAGGCTATCGCTATACGGGGATCCTCGCACGTCTGCCCTACGAATATACATCCTACTAATCACAGAGAGGGCGCTGGCTTTCCTCGCTCGCGCCCTCCCTCTCCTCACCTCGGTGTAATGAAGAAAAGTAATAATCCGCTCCTCTATCCGCTCTCCTGGCTCTACGGTCTGGGGGTAGGTCTGCGCAACTTTCTCTTCAACCAAGGCATACTCAAGCAGCAGTCTTATCCCATTCCCTTGATCTGCGTCGGGAATATCACCGTCGGTGGGACAGGGAAGACGCCCCATGTAGAGCTACTCATCTCGATCCTTCGTAAGCAATATCGTATCGCTGTCATCAGTCGTGGCTACAAGCGAAAGAGTCGTGGCCTGAGGGAGGTGACTCTGACCTCGACAGCTGAAGAAGTCGGAGATGAACCCAAGCAAATCAAGCAGAAGTACCCCGAGGTGCGCTTCGTCGTCGATGGCAATCGTCGCCGTGCTATGCGCTACCTACTCGCACTCCCTGAGGAAGAGCGCCCCGAGGTGGTCCTCCTCGATGATGGCTTCCAGCACCGCTACGTGCAGCCCTCCTTCAATATCCTGCTCATCGATGCCCAGCGTGAGCTACATGATGATGAGCTTCTCCCCCTCGGAGGCTTGCGCGAGCCTGCTACGGCACGCTATCGTGCCGACTGTATCATCCTGACGAAGTGCCCACATGACATGCAGCCGATCAAGCTACGTATCATGCAGCGCAACCTTGATCTCTATGCGCATCAGGAGATCTTCTTCTCACGCATCCACTATCAGCATCCATGCGCAGTGCGTACGCTTCTCGGTGAGGCGGGTAGTCCGCTCCCTAAGGATGCACTCGTCATCGCCCTCTCGGGGATTGCCTCGCCTGGGCTCTTCTTCTCCTACCTTGCCGAGCGATATGAGCTGATTGACCAGCTCGTCTATTCTGACCATCATCAGTTTCGCCGAAAGGACTTTGCGGCGATCAGTGAGCGCTGGCAGGAGCTGTGTGAGCAGCACTCGGGGCGTCCTGTCTACATCGTCTGCACGGAGAAGGATGCGGTGCGCTTCACCGATAGTCTTGGAGAACTTCCCGAGGAGCTGGTCAAGCAGCTGTACTTCCTCCCGATCGAGACGCAGATACTCTACAAGCCGCAGGAGTTTCGTGAGATGATATGCAAGGCGGCTAATTCCCTACCACCCTCCCTACAAGGGCTGCGCTAAAGGGGTTTTCCTCTCCCATCGAAGGTGCTGCGCTTGCGGTGCCTATCCCAAGTATTCTATATCTATATGCAACGAACAGAGATCTCTTCGCTCGGCGAATTTGCGCTCATCAAGCGCCTGACCCGAGACTTCCCCATACAGCATGAGAGCACCCGCCGTGGTGTGGGTGATGATGCTGCCGTCATCGCTTACCCCGAAGGACTGCAGACGCTCGTGACGACTGACCTCCTTCTTGAGGGTATTCACTTTGACTTGACTTATACTCCGCTCAGGCACTTAGGCTATAAGGCTGCTGTCGGGAGCTTCTCCGATATCTACGCGATGAATGGACATCCACAGCAACTCACCTGCTCTATTGGTGTCTCGGCTCGCTTCGCTGTGGAGGATCTTGAGGAGCTCTATGCTGGTATTCGCCTTGCATGCAGTCGCTATGGGGTAGACTTAGTTGGGGGAGATACCTCGGCAAGCCTAACGGGCCTCTGCATCAGTGTCACCTGTCTGGGGAGCTGCTCGCGAAGAGGAGATCGTCTATCGTAGTGGTGCTCAGCCTACCGACCTCATCTGCGTCAGCGGGAATCTCGGTGCCGCCTATATGGGACTCCAGCTTCTGGAGCGTGAGAAGCGCGTCTTCGCAGGGGAGAAGGGAGACTTCGAGCCTGACTTTGCCGAGCATGAATACATCCTCGAGCGTCAGCTTCGCCCCGAAGCCCGCCAAGATATCATCCTTGCTCTTCGAGAGAAGGGACTGCGTCCCACGTCGATGATCGATAGCTCGGATGGCTTAGCCTCCGAACTCCTCCACCTCGCGACGGAGAGTGGTGTAGGGGTGCGTATCTATGAGGAGCGTCTGCCGATCGATATCGAGACGCATCGCATGGCTGAGGAGCTGAATATGTCGACGACGACGGTAGCGATGAATGGCGGCGAAGACTTTGAGCTCATCTTCACCATTCCGCTTGCTGAGCTGGATCGCCTGAAGGAGCTGGATGGTATCCATATCATCGGTCATGTGACCAGTCCTGGGCAGGGCTGCTACCTCGTTACCCCCGATGGCGCAGAGCTTCGTCTGCGTGCTCAAGGGTGGCCTGATGAGGCGGAGGAATAAAGTCCGTCTACTATATAGCCTACTTGTCCTCTATCTACAGAGGACTAATAAAATAGAAGGGTACTCTCCTTAAGTGGAGAGTACCCTTTGTACGTATAGGAGTTCTTGTAGTGTGTCAGCTCATCGAGCTTGAGTTATTGCTAATGTGTGGGGCGAAGCTGACAGCGCCAGTAGCGCAGGAGCTCCGTGTGGTCGCCAGAGGCAAGGTTCTCTTCGAGTAGATGGATGATGAGCTCCACCGCCTCAGGACAGCCAAGGTGCGCTGCTTGCTCAGCATAGTAGTAGGCAGCGTCGTAGTCAATGGGCCCCCCGCCATTGCCAGGGAGGAAGCCCTTGGCGACGATCAGATAGGCCGTCCCCGAACCAGCCTCCATAGCCTTGCGGAGGTAGTTGATAGCTGTGTCTTCGTTGGCCTCTACGCCCTTCCCATCGTGATAGAGATGATAGAGCTGGAGATAGGCATCGGAGAAGCCTCGCTCTCCAGAGGCTTGGAGGTAGAAGAGCGCCTGTGGCGGTACAGCTGCTCCTTCCTTTTCTTTCGATCTGGATAAGCGCACTGGTGTAGAGCGCTAAGGGATAGCCCTGCTCTGCAGCCTTGGTCAGCCATTCAAAGGCAGGACGATCGCTTTCTTCCCCATGCCCCGAAGCGTAGTAGTCAAAGAGGAGGTACTGTGCTTCGGCATCGCCACCCTCAGCTGCCGCCCGTACTTCTTCGAGGCTGCGTGTGCCGAAAGAGGGGGCGGTGGGTAGGTCAATGTGTGTCAAGTTAATTGCAGGGCGAGAGCAAGAGGCTGCGCTTTGGGAGGTCGTTGCTTGAGAAGCTGATGTCTGTGCCTCGGTGCTTTGGGGGCGCTGTCCTTCCTTGTTGCTGGAGAAGAGCTGTGCGATTTTTGAGAAAATATTGCTCATTGATTAGGTTCTTTTCTGAAACTTGGTGGCGTGTATTATGGTCTACTTTGTTAAATGGATGATTATATACCACTGCAAATATAAGGAAATAGTCTATCTGATGTATCTCTATTTTGATATGAACGCTGCCTCAGAGGTGAGATATTAGTAGGGCTCTCACATTACTTGTAGGGATCTTGTGAAGTAGAAGGCGCTTATCTTTGATAAGCTACAAGGGCTTAGCCGGAGACTCGTGCAGACAGACTCATACCAATAGTGGTATGCGGTATGAACCACTATTGGTATGTGGTGTAACCAGTAGTGCTACGAGTGGAAAGCAATAGTGCTTCGCGCATGGAGCAGTAGTGGAATGCACCGCATAGTAGTAGTGCAATGAATCCGTATCGGCTACTTCTAATAATTGTCGTATCTTTGCAGCCGATCCGATAAGCCCAGATGGCGGAATCGGTAGACGCGTTGGTCTCAAACACCAATGGACGAAAGTTCGTGCCGGTTCGATCCCGGCTCTGGGTACAATGAAGCGATCCCCACTATGGTCATCAGACCATAGTGGGGATCGCTCTTTTAGCCGTAGGCCCGTGGTGCTTTTATACGTTCTATTACCTCAAAAGTGAAGAAAATCATCCGCTGATAGGGGGAGCAGCGGATGAAAAAGGGACGGATTCGGTACTCTTTCTCGCTGCTCAAGAAAAATTTTTCTGTGCTCATTTGTGAAGGTATTATCTCCTCGTATGGAGATGGATTTACCTTATTCTCTTGATGCAATACAGTTGATACATAGAGTTTATACTCTGTATGTGTGCATAAGGAATACGCTATATCTATGTGGTAATAGTAGCCCTTCACAGAAGAAGTTTAATCAATTTTATAGATTTATTTGGTAGTATAAAAAAATGTCGTACCTTTGTAGTGTGTTTTTCATGGTATTAGATTTAAGGTTAACAGAGAGTAGGGGCTGTCGGGAGACAGTCCCTATTCGTTTTTGGTAGGTTGGGGGGCGAAGACGGCCCACCACATTATATAAAAGTGTGCCCCCGAGTAGCTCTATCGCTGCTCGGGGGCACACTTGTTTTATGGGCTCAGTGGGCGGAATGTCGCCCGTGGAGCTGGGTGGGGGGCTTAGAGCCCCGTGTAGTTGTGGGGGAGATGCGGTGCATCTCTTCCTTGATCGCGTCGCTGACAGCGAGGCCTTCGATGAAGTCGTAGATGGACTTCTCCGTGATGGCAGCGTTGGTACGCGTGAGCTCCTTGAGGGCTTCGTAGGGCTTGGGGTAGCCTTCGCGACGGAGGATCGTCTGGAGAGCTTCGGCTACGACGGCCCAGTTGTGCTCAAGATCTTGGTAGAGGGCATCCTTGTTTAGGAGTACCTTCCCGAGGCCCTTACGCAGGCTCTTCAGTGCGATGAGGCTGTGTGCCAAGGGTACACCGATATTGCGCAGTACCGTGGAGTCGGTAAGGTCACGCTGCAGGCGTGAGATGGGGAGCTTGCGAGCAAGGAAGCCATAGACGGAGTTCGCGATACCGAGGTTACCCTCTGCATTCTCGAAGTCAATGGGGTTGACCTTATGAGGCATAGCCGATGAGCCGACTTCTCCAGCACGGATCTGCTGCTTGAAGTAGTCCATCGAGATATACATCCAGAAGTCGCGTGCCAGGTCGATGAGGATGACGTTGATACGCGTCAGCACATCGAAGAGAGCTGCCATCTGGTCGTAGTTGGAGATCTGCGTGGTGAAGGCTTCACGCTCGAGGCCGAGGCTGCGGACGAAGTCTGCAGCGAAGCGCTTCCAGTCATGCTGAGGGTAAGCTACGGCATGGGCATTGAAGTTCCCCGTAGCACCACCGAACTTCGCGGTGTGAGGCAGTGCTTCGAGCGCCTTGAGCTGCTCCTGCAGGCGGTAGACGTAGACCTCGATTTCCTTGCCGAGGCGCGTGGGGGAGGCTGGCTGCCCGTGGGTACGTGCCAGCATCGATACGTGCTCCCACTCCGTAGCGTAGAACTGGAGCTGGTCGATCAGTCCGCCGAACTCAGGCAGGAAGACGTGCTCGACAGCTTCGCGGATCATCAGAGGGAAGGACGTATTGTTGATGTCCTGTGAGGTGAGCCCGAAGTGGACAAACTCCTTCTCATCGCTCAGGCCGAGGTCGTCGAACTTCTCCTTGATGAAGTACTCGACGGCCTTGACGTCGTGATTCGTCACGCGCTCAATCTCCTTGATTCGGAGGGCATCCTCGGTGGTGAAGCTCAGATAGATATCGTGGAGGCGGTCCGTGCGGTCCTTGCTGAGGATACCACGGAGGTGTGGGAGCTCTTCGCAGAGGGCGATGAAGTAGAGGATCTCTACACGTACGCGGTAGCGGATGAGGGCTTCCTCAGAGAAGTAAGAGGCGAGGGCCTCTACTTGGCCGCGGTAGCGCCCATCGATAGGGGAGATAGCTTGTAGCGAATCGAATTGCATGATTGCAGAGTAATAGATGTGATAGGAGGGGAAGGGGGAGAAAGCAGCGAAGCACCTCCCGTCTCACATGTGTAGAGGGAGGTGCTTCGCTGATGGGGATTATCGTAGGCGCTGTGAGGCTCGGATAAGCGTCTCGTCGTAGATCATACGGCGGGAGGCTAAGTAGAGCAGAGGCAGGCAGATGATCGGCAGAGCCAGTGGGAAGCGGATGGCGAAGGTCGCCCCGTTCGCTGAGCAGAACTGATAGCTGGCCCAAGCGATGTAGATGAGTTCGCCGATGATGACCAGCATCGTCAGGATCGTCAGGCGCATCTGTAGGATTCTTCGCTTGTAGAGGAAGATCAGTCCGAGTGATGCACAGCCCGTCAGGAGGCTGAGTACACCGATGCCCCAGGTGCTGTGCAGCGTCGTGCTGTCGACAGCGCTATAGATGCGCCAGTTGTCGAGGACACAAGCCTGCCCCTCGGGGAGGGTGAAGACCGCGACGTCCTGCAGGGCAAAGGTGATCATGATGAGCCCCACAAGGAGGAGCCATACTGTCTGTATGCGTTGCCACATAGCGATAGAGAGCTTGTCGGGACTACTTCTTGGTGCGCCCAGCGATGTTGTGGTAGAGCTCGCCGTCTTCGTACTCCTTAGCAGCGATGAGCGTAGGCTTGGGCATGCGCTCATACTGGCGGGAGATCTCGATCTGCTCTTCGTTCTCGACCATCTCCTGCTGATCGTCGGTGTAGACTGCGAACTCCTGCAGCTTAGCTTCGAGCTCTTGCTTCGTCTCCTGGGCGATCTGGTTCGCACGCTTGGCGATGATCATCACGGTCTCGTAGATGTTCTCCGTGTCCTTGCTGAGGCTGACCATATCACGGCTAATCGTGTTGGTCGGTACATTCTTTTTGTACTTAGGCATATTCTTTATTCTCTATGATACTTCGTGGGTGGATTATTCGCTGACCTTCTTACTGTTCATGCGGTCAAAGATCTTCTGTGCCTGCTTCGTGTACGTCCCGTTGGGGAAGTCATTGAGGTAGGCATAGTAGGTGTCGATGACGTCGCGGAGACGCTCCTGCAGCTTCTCGGGGACGCTGAGGTCAGCCATCTCGGCCTTGGCTCGCAGGATGAGGAAGGTCAGGTCTTCCTTGTGCTTGGTGAAGGGGTAATCCTTCAGAGCATTCTGCGCCGTGATGATGCACGACTCGTAGTTGTTGCCGAGGTAGAGGCCAAGGTTGTAGTAGAGCTTGGCAGCGAGGAACTCCTTATAGGCGAGCTTGTCCTGCAGCTCAAAGAGCATCAGTTCGACCTCTGAGCTATGCTTGCCCTTGGGGTAGAAGTCGAGGTAGACTGGAGCTCCTTGATAGCCCCGATGGTAGCGCTCTGATCCAGTCGTGGGTCAGGCGATGCTTGGAAGAGGCAGTAGCCAGCCTTGAAGCGGGCTTCCTCGACCATGGGTCCCTTGGGGTAGCTCGTATAGTAGTTCTGGAAGTAGCGTGAAGCTTCGCTCTCATCGCCCCGCTGGAGGTAGGCGTCGGCCAAGAGATAGGTACTCTGAGGGCCTTCGTTCGTACCGACGAGCTGGGGGACGATGTCTTCGAGGAGGCTCACGACACGCCCATATTTCTTCTCATTATAGCTTTTCTTGGCGAAGGAGTAGCGCTCCCCGAGGTCCGTGGACTTCTGCACGCGGTAGTACTCACCACATGAAGAGAGGAGCAGGAGCCCTGCACAAGCCAAACAAAGTCTTTTGATCATATGTAATATCTCATCACAGCCCAATTCCTTCTTATATATTGAGCCTCGCGGGCAAAGATACGACTTTCCAAGGGAATGCGCCCCATATTTTTCGCTCCAAGGCTGATGGGGTAAGTGTCCGTGCTACGCTTGGGACAAGCTGCTGAAGAGAGTGGACTTGAGATCGTGACGCTATGAGGGGTAAATACAAGGTGTAGCTATGGGTACTACCCTCTGATGGAGGCGAAGAGTATGAACCAATAGTGGTATGTGGAGTGAATGAGTAGAGGTGTGAGGTGTGAACCTATATTGGCCGATGAGCGAACCTATATCAGGTTGTTGCTCCGTGTAGGGATAAAAGTTGTGGACGAGTGGCAGATAAGTTTGGACTACGTACGTGGACTCTAAATCTACGTACGTGGATATTTGGATTTACGTACCTGGTCTTTAAGACTACGTGCATAGATCGAAGAAAACCACTACGTGAAGGCGCTGTTTTCTTCACGAGGACGATGCTTTTCCCTCCGCTGGATAAGAGGAATACTCGCGATAAGGCGAAGGGCTTGTGTATCACTTGGGAGAGGTATATCGGGGAGCTGGGCGTGCGATGCCTTAGCGCTCTAAATAGAGGACAGGACTCGCGGCAACAGTCTCCTATAGCTTGCCTTCGCGACCTATATAGCTTCGCCCGCTGATCTATATTGCTCAAGGCGGTACCTTACTGATAGGGCCCACCCCGTATCGTACGGGGTAGGCCCTATCAGTAAGGGGGAAATGCCAGCTACCTACTCTACACGCGTGTCTCGGTTGGCGAGACGCTCTTGACGAGCCTGGTAGGGATCGACGGGTACGTTGCGCTTGAGGATGAGGCGGAGTGAGCGGTCGTAGGTCACATAGTTCCAGATCCAGTTGAGGAGGACGATGACCTTGTTGCGCACCGAGAGGATGGAGCGCAGGTGGACGATGAGCCAGAGGAGCCAGGCGGTGAAGCCACCCCACTTGGCCTTGCCAATCTCTGCGACGGCACGGTTTCGGCCAATGGTCGCCATCGAGCCAAGGTCTTTGTAGCGGAAGGTCTGCTGCTTTCCTCCCGTGAGGCGTGCCTTGAGGTTCTTGGCCAGCAGGGCTGCCTGCTGGATAGCGACCTGAGCCATCTGAGGATGCCCCTGAGGGTAGGCTGGGTCGGCCGTCATGAGGCACTGGTCCCCGAGGGCAAAGACGTCGGGTACGCCCTGTACTTCGTTGTAGCCATCGACGAGGATACGCTTGCCACGACCGAGAGAGTCGGCCTGGATCCCCTCGACGGTGTTGGCGACGATACCGCTGACCCAGATGACTGTGCGGGTATTCATCTTCGTCCCATCACCGAGGGTGAGCACGCGGCCATCGTAGTCGGTGACCATCATGTTGTGGTGGATCTCGACGCCAAGAGAGGTAAGGCCTTCGGCGGCGGTGCGAGAGCTCTTCTCACTCATCGCCTGCAGGAGGCGGGGCGAAGCGTCGATGAGGTGGATCTTGAACTGGTCCGTCTCCATGTCGGGGTAGTCCTTCGGCAGGACATAGCGCTTCATCTCTGCCAGTGCCCCTGCGATCTCGACACCCGAAGGACCGCCACCGACGATCGCTACCGTGAGGAGGGCTTCGCGGGTCTCGGGCTTGTCTGAGACGAGCGCCTTCTCGATGTTCTGCAGGAGGACGTTGCGCAGGTTCATCGATTCATAGAGGGTCTTCATCGGCAGGCTATGCTTGGCGACCTGCTCATTGCCGAAGTAGTTCGTCGTACCACCGCATGCCAAGACGAGGTAGTCGTAGGGCACTTCGCCCACCGAGGTGATGAGCTGCTTCTGCTCGGGCTCAACGCCGATAACGTTCGCCAGGCGGAAGATGAAGTTCTTCTTGCGCTTGAAGGCAGCACGGAAGGGGAAGGCGATGGAGCTGGGCTCCAGACCCGATGAGGCTACCTGATAGATGAGTGGGGGGAACTGGTGGTAGTTGTGGTGATCTATGAGGATGATCTGGAAGAGCGAAGAGTCAAGGGCTTGTGCCAGCTTGAGACCAGCAAAGCCCCCGCCAGCGATGACGACGCGGGGAGAGAAGAAGGAGGAAGATTGATACTCATCGGGGTATATTATTAAATACTTAAATAAATGGGTAATAGGAGAACACACCTAAGCCTCAGATAGTTTACCATGTGCGATTTCCTTGTTCGTGGACTGGATATAAATAGTTAGCCCCCGCATCGTGCTCATCTTGGGCAACCGATGCGGGGGCTTGGTGTGATAAGGGTGCAGAGGACTATGCCTGCGGTGTGAGAAGCTCGGGTAAGAGGAGTAGGGCCTTGCGCGCTACACCCCAGTGATAGTGGCCGATGGTGTGCTCCTTCGGCAGGATGCGGTGGCAGGGAATGAAGGGAGCTAAGGGATTGGCTCCTACGGCTGACCCGACGGCGTGGGCAGCCTGAGGCATGCCGAAGGTCTCGCCGAGGCCTTGGTAGCTGGTGTGGCTCCCCTCTGGGATGAGGAGCATACTCATCCAGACGCTCCGCTGGAAGAGCGTGCCGATGAGGTGGAGTGGGGGAAGAGCCTCCGTCGTCGGGGCTTTGAGGTAGCGAATAGCCTGCTGGAGATATTCGTGCTCGACCTTGAGGTCGTGCGTGGCTTGGGGGATAGAGCTGGCGTAGCTCAGCGTAAGCCCCCTGCCAGTCGCTGAGAGTGAAACTGCTGTAGCACAGCCCCAGTGGCGTAGTGGCTAAAAGCAGCTCACCGAAGCGGTAGGGGAAGAAGCAGTAGGAGACGGACCCTGTGTAGCTGCTGTCGAGGGTCAGTCGTGTGGGGTAGTCGGAGAGGAACTCCGCAGGGCGCAGGCGAAGTGCTTCTTGAGAGAAGAGCGCGAGAGCTTCGTCTGCACGGCAGGCAAAGAGGGTCGCGAAGGCTTCGTCCAGCTCAGCCTCACTATAACCAAGGCATAGAGTCAGCTCCATCAGTGTGGGCGGATCGGTGCGCCGAGGTGTGAGCTGATCCAGCGCACCGAGGACGATGGTGAGGGCTTCCTGCTCAGACATTGGCCAGATAGATGAGGATGGGGGAGGTGGTGTGGACGGTGATCTGATTCTCGATGGCGCAGTTCAGTGAGCCACACCATAGCGCAGGAAGTGTAGTCTCCACAAGGGGCCAGCGCACTCCTCCGAGGCTGATGGGCGTCCGCTGGAAGTTGAAGATCGATATCTGCTGCCCGATCAAGACGTCGATCGTGGAGGGCTCGGTGATGAGGAGGAAGTAGCCTTCGTCGGTGAGCATCACGAGGTCCTCGACAAGGGGCGCATAGGTAGGGAGGAGTGCGAGGTTGCCAAGGAGGTGGTCTTCGCGTCCGCCACTGGCACCAAGGAGGGTGATGGCTTGCTTCCCGTAGCGCGAATGGAGATAGGTGAAGGTCTTCGTCAGGTCGTTGGTTTCCTGATCTGGGAAGTGCTGGATGCGCCCCGCCAGGAGATCCTTGAGTGCAGGAGATACCGAGTCGAGGTCCCCGATGACCGCATCGGGCAGGCGGTCGGTATAGCGACGGAGCTTATTGACGGCTCCGTCACAGCAGGTGAGGCTGTAGCCCTCCCTGCCCAGTATCCAGTGGTCGATGAGCGCAAGGGGCGTGGGGGCGGTGGGGAAGGCCCCGTTCGCGAGGACGAGTGTCTGCGGGAGGGTCTCCTGAGTGAAGCGAGGGTAGGTGCGCATGGTGTCGGGGGACTACTTAGACGGTGTGCTTGTCGGGCTGCTTCATCAGCTGCCCCCACTTGCGGTAGCCGAAGAAGGCGGTGACGAAGTTCACGACGTAGACGAAGGAGGAGATGTAGTCCTCCGCTCCGTAGAGGGCGATGAAGCCAGCAGCATTCGCGATGATCCAGCAGAGCCAGTGCTGACGCCACTTTCGTGCCATCCAGAGCATGCCGATGACCGAGGCTATCGTCATGAGTCCATCCGCCCAAGGGAGCTTCCACTCGGGGATGAAGGGATGGAGGAAGAGCAGCGCGATGTAACCTACGAAGGCCAGGGCGAGGTAGATCGCCCCAGCCTTCGCTGGAATATTAGAGATGGGGACTTCTTCTCCCTCGGCATTGCCCTTACGTAGCCACGCTATCCAGCCGATGATGCTGGTCACGAGGTAGTAGATATTGATAGCGAGCATGCCGTAGAGATGACTCTGATAGCAGATCGGTATCCATAGCAAGGGTAGGATGATACCTACGGGCCAGAGCCAGATACTGGCGCGGTACTCGAGGTACAGCCAGATGAGTGACACGACGAGCGTGACGAGCTCCAGGACGTGCGAGGAGAGGAAGGAGAGGAGAGTGGTCAGATCCATAGACCGTAAAGGTAGAGATTATATCGTGATGGTCGTGCCGAGGAAGGCGTGGATACCAGCCTGAGGATAGGTCCAGGTGTAGCTGCTGATCGCACCCTTCTTGTCGAAGGTGTAGCCTGCTCCGCCATTGCTCGAGTAGCGTGCATCGAAGAGATTGTTGATCTGCAGACTGATGCTCCAGCTACGCACGAAGTGTACGGGGAGCTCATAGCCAAGGCGTAGGCTCGCTACGTGATAGGCGGGGAGACTACGCTCACGGCTCCCCGTATTGTCGAGGTACTGCATACCGACGTACTGCGAGGTTAGAGCCGCTTCGAAGGCTCGATGCGCAAAGGTCAGCGTATTGCTTAGGACCAGCTGGGGTGAGTAAGCAATAGGAGTGCGGTCATAGGTCGTCAGCACTTCGGTCCCAGCCTGATCGCTCCAAGCGTAGAGGTGGTACCGCTTGATTTGATTCTGACTGACGGCACCAGCCAGATCCCAGCGAAGCACGGGGCAGATCTTCCATGAGGCATTGAGCTCGGCACCCATGCGGTGGCTGCTGGCTACGTTCTCGCTGAGCTTACCGCCGACATCGCTCTGCTTACCATTGAGCACGAGCTGATCGTGGTAGTCCATATAATATAGGTTGAGCCCAGCGGTGAAGGAGCGACTGCGGAAGCCGTAGCCGACTTCGTAGTCCGTGAGGCGCTCAGCACGGGGGTAGTCCTTGGGGCTGACCTCAGTGTAGTTCTTACGATTGGGCTCTCGGTGAGCTACTGCGACCGAGCCATAGACGTGATGCTGGGGAGCGAACTGATAGAAGAGCCCTGCCTTCGGATTGAGGAAGTTGAAGGTCTTCTTGAGGTCGATCTCTTGCGCTACCATCGCTCCCTGGCTATTCTTCACGAAGTGGTCGATAGTACCTGCGATGCGGTAGTCGATGAAGCGGTACTGGAGGTCGGCAAAGAGGTTGAGACCAGTCACTACCTCATAGTTCGCCTTGACGAAGCCGAGAGATCGGTCTTATTTGCCTTGTCTTCGTAGTAGCGCTCATTGGGCTCTACGAGGTAAGGGTAGGGAGTGACGGGAAGGCGCTCACCGTAGTGATCGCCCGCATAGTGGTTAGCAGACAGCCCAGCAGTGAGCTCCAGACGATCGGACTTATAGTCGAGCGTCGCGATACCTCCTGCGAAATCATTGTCAAGGTACTTGGTGCGAAGTAGCGTGATTTTCTTGACCTTCTGCTCCTTGCCATCCTTGCCGAGGATAGCAGCGCCATTCTCATCACGGAGGATGAATTCCTTCAGACCGTATTCCTTGAGCTTACGCCCCGTGCGGTACTCGTCGGTGAAGCCGTAACCCTTGGTATAGTGTGCCGTGAGATTGAGTATCAAGCCCTCACTCAGGCGCTGGGTGAGCTGCGCTTGATAGTGGTACTGCTCATAGTTGTCCGTATTATATCGGTAGCGAGCATCTTGAGGTGTGCTGCCGGGATTCATATGCCCAGCGGAGTTGTAGCGTCGGCCGTAGACGGCTTCTTCCTCGGGGCTAAGTCCGTTCCAAGCGATACCTGTGCGCTGCTTCCCGCCGAAGGAGAGGAGCTTGAGGATGGTGTTCTCCCCCGAAGTAGCCTCCCTGGATGAAGTAGGAGGTGCCCTCTGTACCGCTGCGGTCGATGTAGCCATCCGTAGTCGTCTTCCCCAGGCGAGCTTCTAAGGCCCAATGCCCTGCGATGCGCCCTGTGGAGGCATGGACGTCACGTCGGAAGGTGTTGTAAGACCCACCGAGGAGGGTGAGGGAGGCAGTCGGCGTCATAGAGAAGTGGTCAGTGCGGAGGTTGAGGCTGGCACCGAAGGCAGCAGAGCCATTCGATGAGGTCCCGACGCCACGCTGGAGCTGAGCATCCTGGATGCTGGAGGAGAAGTTCGGCATATTTGCCCAGAAGACCCCTTGGCTCTCGGAGTCATTGAGCGGCACGCCATTGGTCATGATGTTGATACCAGCGGCATCGACCCCGCGCACTCGGAGGTAGGTGTAGCCGATACCGATACCAGGCTCGCTCGTCGCTACGACGGAAGGTGTCTGCAGAAGGAGGTAGGGGACGTCTTGCCCAAGGTTTGACTTCAATAGCTGGCCCTTCGAGACGTTGGTGAAAGACATAGGCGTCTTTGCTGAAGCGCGCGTAGCAGTTACCTGCACTTCCTCGAGGCGGTGCGTGCTGAGACTATCTGCGAGCTGTGTAGCTGTAGCTATGGAGGGAGAGGCTAGGAAGGTAGCTGTGGCCGAGAGGACCACGGTGGAGAGGATCGTTGTTTTTCTCTTCATCATACAATACTTATTCATTGGCATAGTAATGCAGAGCTGAAGGGGAAAGGGTAGATAATGGTCGATGAACAATCCCTACGCCAGTATGATCTGGGTCAGGTCTTGAGGGTATCATCTCAGCTCACCATCATATGCGGTGAGCACCCCTTTGTCCTTAGTTCTTTCGGGCGCAAAGGTAAGCCAAGGTAGGGCATTTACCAAACAAATAGCGTCCCACGTATAAAAGAGAAGCAGGCGGTCTTACTCATCGATAGAGTAGATCGCCTGCTTTCAGTGCGGCTGAAGGGACTCGAACCCCCACGCCTCGCGGCATCAGATCCTAAGTCTGACGTGGCTACCAATTACACCACAGCCGCCTGTGTGAAGCCTGTTGCCCGTGGGTAAGACTTCTGTAATTGCGTGGCAAAGGTAGTGATAATATCCGTTGTAGCCAATACCGCTCACCTGATCATCGGGCGATACGGTGCGTCGAGTAGCTCGTCCCATCCAGCACGCGTACGAGGTAGAGCCCGCGTGGCAGGGTGCTGAGCGAAAGGTTTGCCTGTGTCGTACCCGTGAGGGTATGGAGGATAAGACGCTTGCCCGTCAGGTCAAAGACCTCCAGACGAAGGAGCTGCTTGCCGAAGACCTCAACACGGCTTTCGCTGGGGAAGTAGCGAAGTTGCCCTTCCTGCTGCGCTTCTTCCTTCGGAGTCGGAGTAGGTGTCGGCTTAGGCTCTGGCTTGGGGTCAGGCACGGGCACTGGTGTGGGCTGAGGTGTCGGAGTCGGCTTGGGCGTAGGCTGTGGCTGAGGTGTAGGGAGTAGGTACTGGCTCAGGCTCAGGTTGTTCCTCAGTTGCAGGCTCGGCTGGACGGACCTCAGCTGTCGGTGGCGTCTCTGGGCTTCGTCCTGTGATGAAGGTCACGTAGACGGCAGGCTCGTTAGGTGCCCAAGCGCTGTACACCGTCTCACCCTGTGTGACCTCTGCCACGACGCGGTAGGCTCTACCTGTGATGAGGTTGCCGAGAAGCTGCTGGGTGAGGGCATCGCTCTTGACGATGTTGGTCATCGTGTAGAAGCTCGAGTGGGTGAGGGTACGTGTTGCACAGAGTGTACGGCTCCCCGTCGTGGGATCCTCGAGGTAGAGGCGTATCGTGCCGAGAGACGTGTTGGATGAAGGAGTCTTCACGCTGACAGCAAGGTATGGGCTACTACCCGTAGTGAGGTCTACAGGGTAGCTCTTGAGTTCTTGCCCTGCGGCATCTGTGATCTGAGCGCCTACGGCCTGTACGCGTCCTGTGATGGGAGCTGATATCGTGAGATAGGTCTCCTCACGAAGCTGGTAGCGCTGTGTCGGATAGGTGCTGCTCCCATCACCGTGCTTTACCTCAAGCGAGAGGCGATAGCGCCCTGCTTGTATCCCTGTAGGGAGGGTGAGGGGTAGGTGGACAAGGCGTGTCTCCATAGGCGTGAACTCCAGCTCAAGCGGTGCTGCTTCTTGGAAGCCCTCGACGAGCTTGCCTGCTTCGTCATAGAGGCGAAGGACGAGCTGGGTGTCGCGGCTGGTGGCAGCGAGATGTTTGATGACGAGGGGAAGACGGACTTCATCACCAGGATAGAGTGCGGGCTGCTGCAGGGGCTCCATAATCTGGAAGCCTCGGTCGAAGCCATCCTCCTCGATGACCTCCACCTCACTCTCTGTGAGACGAAGGCCCAGAGTGGGGGCATCCAAGATGAGCTGCCAGGGAGTCCAGCTTTCATCCTCTTGGAGGCGCGAACTCATAGGACGCAGGGCATAGATCCCCGCTGCGAGGCCCTCGATAGCTAAGCGGTCGGTCTCGGCCATCTCCTCACTGATGTACTGCCCATCGACCATCTGTCCATAGAGCTTGACCTTGGTGAAGCCCCCCGCACTGTGGTACTTGGAGGGATAGATACGCAGGAGATGCCCTTCGCTATCGTAGAGTCCATAGCCGTAGTCGCCCTTGAAGGGAAGACCCTTGTTGATGAAGCCAGCGAGGTCTACATCAATGCTCTTCTTGCGAGCACGCTTCATGCCTCCAGCTCTATGCAGGCGGAGGAAGGCTGAGTAGTGACTTGCTAAGCCTGACCCCATGCCCTTCACTTCATCAGAGAGTGGAGCTGTACCCGTGCGCTTGGGACGGGCTAAGATGATTTGTATCCCTTGGGAGAAGTCGACCTTGCGACCACCAAACTCATTCCCTGCTTGCCCAGGGGCAATGCGTCGGAGGGAATAGTAGCCATCGCTTTGCCCATCCCAGCCAAAGTTCATGTGAAAGAGCCCGTCGGCATCTACTCCGTCCACGACCCAAGCGTGACCATAGAGCTTGCCTCCACTCCGATTCATCCCACTGACGTAGATGGGGAAGCCCGCTTCAAGCTCTTCTTTCAGAAGGCGCTCGATGGTGCTTATCCCAAGGACCGAGGCCGATAGAGCAGGCGTAGCATCATAGCTGAAGTAGGTCGAGAGGGCTGCGGCAGCCTGCTCGGAGGAGGTGCTACTGGCGTACTGGGTGTAGCCCATAGATACGGCGACGCCGAGGTCGGACATGAGTTGGGCTACCGAGGTGAAGATCGGATCATCATCGGGGCGTACACGACGGTTGTTCCCCGAGCCGATGTAGCGCTCATTGTTCCCATAGACGGGGCGCATATCGCTCCAGCGGTAGTGGCTTGTGGAGAAGTCGCGATAGCCGAGCTGATTGTGCGTCTTGGATCCAGTGCCTTGAGCAGGCCACTGATGATAGTACATCACCTGAGCCATAGCCACGGCTACGCACCCAGCATACATATGCTGCTGGTCGCCATCGCTGTCGGTATAGGTCGGGGTGCCGAGGCTATAGGGGTGGCCTTGTCCCCATCGCGAGCTAACTAAGGGGGCTATTACCTTCCCGTGCTTTGGAGGATAGGCAAAGGCGCGTGCTTCGCTCTTGTCTTGTGCGGCGGGCTGAGGCTGGTCAAGCGTAGAGAAAAGTGCTCTGAGCTCCTGGGGCATGCGCTCCAGGTCAAAGCTCCCACGGTCGCTGTAGCCGATGATAGCTCCCCCTGTATCGTCCTTGGCGATGAGTGCAAAGCCCCCACCTCCCCCTACATTATATATGTAGTAGGTAGGGCGCTCGGTGAGCTGAAGGTGCTGGAGGCTGCGTGCGGAGGTATTGCTGACGCGGAGGACTTGGCGTGCCAGCTGCGAGGCTGTCGCTTGGTCGATGGGTTTAGCAAGGGCACTCTCTGTGAGAGCTGCGAGGGAAAGGAGTAGGGTGAGAAAGCGTAGAGGTCTATGCATAGCGTAGGATTAGGATACTATCAGAGGGTGCGCCCCCAGCGAAGGCCGAGGTAAGCCAGTAGGACGCCCCCGATGAGGCTAAGGCTGAGGTAGGCCAGAGCCATGAGAAGCTCCCCGCTACGCAGGTAGTTCACGAGGTCAGCCGAGAGGGTGGAGAAGGTCGTGAAGCCACCGCAAAATCCGATGATGAGCAGCGGGCGGTAGTCAGCGCTGAGTCCCGTAGGGCGCATCATCAGCCCCAAGAGCAGCCCGATGAGAAGGGAGCCCAAGAGGTTGATACCCCAGGTCGCCCATGGGGTAGGCCGTCCGAGGAGCTGTGCTGTCCCCCAGCCAATAAGGTAACGGAGGAGGCTCCCTGAGCCTCCTCCGATGAAGATGTATAATAGGGCCTTGAGCGAAAGTGCCTCCATTTTTTTAGCTGTGGAGGGGCTTAGATACGCTCGAGGACGAGGTCAATGAGACCCTCGATGCTGCCCTTGTAGTCGGTGTTCATGTTCTGTGCCTTACGCCCAGCGATGATACAGCAGACGGTCATGGCACGGTGCCCCATGAGAGCGGCAAGCCCAGCGAGGGAGGAGCTCTCCATCTCGTAGTTTGTCAGACGGTAGCCCTCGAAGTTGAAGCCCTGAATCTTCTCATTGAGCTTGGGGTCTTGCAGAGGGAGGCGCAGCTGACGACCTTGGGGACCGTAGAAGCCATTAGCAGCGATGGTGTTCCCACGCAGGATGTCATCCTGACAGATCTGCTGGATGAGGCTCTTGTCTGCAGCGACGACGTAGGGGCGCAGGCCTTCGATCTTCCACTCGAGCTGACTGATGAGAGCTTCTTCGAAGGCGCGATTGCGGATGCGTGCCGTATCAGAGTAGAAGTAGATCACACCGTCGAAGCCGATGGAGTGCTCGGCTGCAACGTAGGTGCCGATAGGAGTCTCGTCCTGTAGTCCGCCCGAGGTGCCGACGCGTACGAGGGTCAGCTGACGGAAGGTGTCCTTCTCTTGGCGGGTCTCGAAGTCGATGTTTGCCAGGGCATCCAGCTCATTGAGGACGATGTCGATATTGTCCGTGCCGATGCCGTGGCTGACGATGGAGATGCGCTTGCCCTTGTAAGAGCCTGTGATGGTGTGGAACTCACGGCTCGATACATTGCACTCGATGGAGTCGAAGCGTGAAGCGACCATGTCAACTCGTGCGGGGTCCCCGACGAGGAAGACGCGGTCAGCGAGCTGCTCGGGACGCAGATGAAGGTGGAAGACAGAGCCGTCACCATTGATGATGAGCTCAGAGGTGGGGATGGTACGCTTATTACTCATAAGTATTCTTGATAGGGTAGGGAGGCGAGACGCCTCCAGATGAGTGCCTCTCCCCATAAGGAGAGGAGTGGATTACCAAAGATACGCCAACTTTTTTGGACTCTGTTGATTGGGAAATTATCCTCAGATTGTTCGCTCCTCGAGTTGTGATCAAGGAGACTTCCATTTGGGGAGGATCATGGAGCAGTCTCCCGAGGGGAGGGAGGTTAACCTATATTGAGACCATTGCGCAAGGCCATCTCTTCACAGCTTGCACTTTCCTCCTTCGAACTTCTCTGCCTAAAGACCCCGATTTTCGAGGAAAGAAGGTACGAGTGATGAAGAGATGAGCTTACACAATGGTCTCATAATAGGTATATGAGTATGTGGGTCGAGCTATATAGGATGGCGAAGAAAGCTATATAGCTTTGGATTGATTCCTATATAGCTTTGTGAAGTGACCTATATTGGGTTGTTGCTCCGCATAGGGATAAAAGTTGTGGACGAGTGGTAGATAAGTTTGGGCTACGTACGTGGCTCTAATATCTACGTACGTGGATATTTGGATTTGCGTGCCTGGTCTTTAAGACTACGTACATAGATACGGAAAAACCACTATGGGAAGGCACTTTTTCTTCACGAGAATGACACTTTTCTCTCCGCTGGATAAGAGGAATACTCGTGATAAGGCGACGGGCTTGCGTATCACTTCGGAGAGGTATATCGGGGAGCTGGGTGTGCGATGCCTTAGCACTCTAAATAAAGGACAGGACTCTCGGAATAGTCTCATATTGGTCTCCGCTCCGACCAATATAAGTTCGCTTTCGGACCAATACTGGTCGACGTCGTGACCACTATTGGTTCGCATGCTATACCACTACTGGTTCACTCGTCGACCACTACTGGTTCGTATGCTGTACGACTATTGGTTCGCCCTCCAAACGAATAGTGGTTTACATCCTTCACTTATTTTTACCTCGTGTATGCTCTGCTGTTAGTCGCTAACTTGCCAGCTTAGGGGAGGAAAGTGAAAAGCCCTTCTCCGAGCGGGGCGCTCAGAGAAGGGCTTGATGCTGTACCAGCCACAGAGGGCGGGAGGGTAGCTTAGCCGCGGCGCTTCAGCTCATCGCGGATTTCGCGCAGGAGCTCAATATCTTCGGGCGTAGCTGCAGGAGCCTCGGGAGCTGCTTCTTCCTTCTTGCGGAAGGCGTTCATAGCCTTAATCATGAGGAAGATACAGAAGGCGATGATGAAGAAGTCCACAGTCGTCTGGACGAAGTTACCCCAGTTTAGCTCAATGGCTTCCTTGACAGTCTCACCTGCTGCGTCAAGCTCTGCGGGACGCAGGACGACCTTAGCATCGCTGAAGCTGCTGCCCGTGATGAGGCCGATAGGAGGCATGATGATGTCATTGACCAGCGAAGTGATGATCTTACCGAAGGCACCACCGATGATGATACCGACAGCCATATCCATGACATTACCCTTGAGGGCGAACTCCTTAAACTCTTGGATGAACTTTCCCATTGCTTGTTTTGCTTTACGTTTTAAGTATTAATTGTAATCTCTTGCAAAGATAATCATAAAATGCAATCTTGATTATTAGCCCTTTCTATGGGCGTATGTATAATGTGTATGGAGGTGCGCTGAGAAATGTGCGCTATGCGTGTCTGAGTAGGAGGATGTACCGTAGGTAAGATCCCCTCTGGAGGTGTGTGTGGCCTACTGCCTACCTCCTAAAGAATTTGTATCTTTGGCGGTGCGTATGGGCTTGGCTGATGAGGACGAGTACCCTCCATCTGTCGCAGCCCGCGCTTACAACACAACGGAACAGCATGCCTAAAGAGCGGGGAGTCCTTCCCTATGTCTTCTACATCGTGATACTGCTTGCCTCTGTGGCCGCCCTTTGGGGGACGCTCCAGTTAGGTGAGGCACTTACCCCTACGGCATTACGTCCCACCGAAGAAGTCGCGACGCTCTCCACGGCCTTCGGAGACTTCAGCACCAGCGTCACGCACCATATACACTCCACCATCGGGGTGCTCCTCCTCCAGATCCTTATTATCCTCCTTGCCGCCCGCCTTATGGGGTGGGTCTTCCGCAAGATGCGTCAGCCTGCCGTCATCGGGGAGATCGTCGCAGGGATTCTCTTAGGGCCATCGCTCTTTGGCCATGTGTCTCCAGAGCTCTTTGGTGCACTCTTCCCTACGGAGAGCCTTCCTAATATCCAGTTGCTAAGCAACTTTGGGCTGATTCTCTTTATGTTTGCCATCGGTATGGAGCTCCGCTTAGGGGATATCCGCCGTCAGCTCAAGAGTAGCCTTATCATCAGCCATGCTGGGATCTTCATCCCATTTGCACTCTCCCTACCACTCAGCTACGCTATATACACGGAGTATGCCTCGAGCCTAACGGACTTCACGCCCTTTGCTCTCTTCATCGGGATCGCCATGAGTATCACGGCCTTCCCAGTGCTGGCACGTATCATTCAGGAGAATCATCTACAGCGCACGCACCTCGGGAAGCTCTCCCTCTCTACGGCTGCTGCTGGTGATATCACCGCTTGGCTCATGCTCGCTGCGATCATCGCGATCTCGCAGAGTGGGAGTATCTTGAGCACAGGCTACAACCTACTCTTCCTCATCGTCTACCTGCTGGTGATGTTTGGCATCATCCGCCCGCTCTTCCGTGTAGCGGGGAAGGTGTACAACAATACGGAGGTCATCAGCCATGGTATGGTCGGGGTGATCTTCATCCTCCTCCTGCTCTCCTCCTACATCACCGAGCTGCTGAGTATGCACGCCCTCTTCGGAGCCTTTATGCTCGGGCTCGTTATGCCAGAGGATCTCTCCTTCCGCAAGATTCTCACCGACAAGATTGAGGATGTCTCGCTGATGCTCTTCCTTCCGCTCTTCTTCGTGTCGAGCGGCTTGCAGACAGAGCTGGGGCTGATCGATAGCCCTGCTACCTGGGTGCTCCTCGGGCTCTTCACTCTTGTCGCTGTCGTCGGGAAGGTCGGTGGTACCTATGTCTCTGCTCGCTTCTCTGGCGAAAGCCTAAGAGCAGCATCTATCTCGGTGCCTTCATGAATACGCGTGGGCTGATGGAGCTCGTCGTCTTGGGTATCGGCTATGAGATGAAGATCCTGCCTCCGACGATCTATGCGGTGCTGGTGCTGATGACGGTGATCACGACGGTGATGACGATGCCGATGGTGCATCTGATCAATGTCTTTATTCGTATGAAGGGGCGTAAGCGTGACCGCATCGAGACTATTGATAAGCAGGCAGGAGCTAAGGTGCTCCTCTCCTTTGGTCGTCCTTCCTCGGGGGCTACGCTGCTGCATCTGACGAATCAGCTCCTGCGTCGTGGTGGCGCTCACCCCAATGTGACGGCCCTGCACATCACTACCGACAAGGATATCAATCCCATCGAGGCGGATAAGTTCTACCAAGACAGCTTCCGCCCTATCCTCCGTGCTGCCGAAGAGCTGGAGCAGCCTCTCGAGACCGACTATGTCGTAGCTGATGAGGTAGAGAGTGCCGTGCTGAATAAGCTCACTTCGGAGCGCTACAACCTCCTGATCGTAGGGGCTGGCGTACGTCTCTCCTCGGATGAAGATGACCGTGAAGCCAGCTCGATGCGTCAGCAGATGAGCCGCTTCATGGGCTCACTGCCGATGCGCACCACGGAGAGCCTCCTCTCCATCCACAGCATGCTGCGCGACAAGATGGCCTTCTTCGTGCACCGTGCCCCCTGCTCGGTAGGTATCCTGCTGAGCCGTTCCTTCGATTCACCTAAGCATATCCTCGTGTATGTGCGTAGCGCCAGCGACCTGCGTCTCTTGCCCTATGCCCGCACGATGGCCGAAAATAATCAGGCTACACTGCGTATTGTCCTCTCCACAGGAGTCGCACGTGAGAGCCTCAATTCTCATCCTGGAGAAGAGATTATCGCGACAGATAAGCTCTGCTCTGTCCCCGCCGAGTGTGACCTCGTGGTCGTCAGCTACACCTATTGGCAGGAGTCCTTTGATACTTGTGAAGAGCTCCTTGCACAGCTTCCCTCCACCTTGATACTCAATCTCAAATAGGTCCACTCCTCATCACTTCACGCCAGCAACTGGCCTCAACGCACAAAGACTATGACGAAGTTAGCAGCAAATGACCCATGGCTTAAGCCCTACGAAGAGCGTATCCGCCGTCGCATGGAGTTCACTCATGCCCGTGAGCGCTCGATCACTCAAGGTGGAGATATTCCCTTGGAGCAGTTTGCCGACGGCTACCTTCACTATGGCCTACACCATGATAAGGAGAAGGGATGCTGGATCCTCCGTGAGTTCCTCCCTGGAGCTCAGAGTGTGCATCTCATTGGCTCATTCAACAACTGGCAGACGATGTCGGTGTGGAAGCTCAAGCGTGTCGATGACTATGGCAACTGGGAGATCTGTATCTCTGACAAGGCAATGCGTCACGGTGACTTCTATCGCCTCTTTGTCCATTGGGGCTATGGGAGTGGTGAGCGTATCCCCGCCTGGGCTACTCGTGTAGTGCAAGACCCCTCGACGGGTATCTTCAGCGCTCAGGTCTGGGCACCTGAGGATAGCTATACCTTCCGTCACGCACGTCCAGCTCGCACCGAAGAGCCCCTTATGATCTACGAGTGCCACATCGGTATGTCGTCAGAGGAGGGCAAGGTAAGTAGCTACCGTGAGTTCCAAGAGAAGGTCCTTCCCCGTATCATTGACCTCGGGTATAATGCCATTCAGATCATGGCCATTCAGGAGCATCCTTACTATGGCTCCTTTGGCTACCATGTCTCAAGCTTCTTCGCACCCAGCAGCCGCTTCGGGACGCCCGACGAACTGAAAGCGCTCATCGATGCTGCTCACGCAGCTGGTCTCAAGGTCATCATGGACCTCGTGCACAGCCATGCCGTGCGTAATGAGGTCGAAGGGCTGGCATGCTATGACGGCTCTCGCACGCTCTTCTTCCACGAAGGTCCTCGTGGTGACCATCCCGCTTGGGACTCGCTGTGCTTCGACTACGGGCGCAACAACGTCATCCACTTCCTCCTCTCCAACTGTAAGTACTGGCTGGAGGTCTTCCAGTTCGACGGCTTCCGCTTCGACGGCGTCTCCTCGATGCTGTACTACAACCACGGCCTCGGCGAGTGCTTCACCTCGTACTCTGACTACTTCAATGGTCATCAGGATGCCGATGCTATGGCGTACCTCACGCTGGCCAATAAGCTGATCCATAGCGTCTACCCCGATGCGATTACGATCGCCGAAGAGGTGAGTGGTATGCCTGGTCTCGCTGCTCCCATTGAGGACGGAGGCTTTGGCTTTGACTACCGCCTCTCGATGAATATCCCCGACTTCTGGACGAAGCTCATCACGGATCACCCCGACGAGGAGTGGAGCCCAGGTGCGATCTGGTATGAGCTCACGAATCGTCGTGAAGATGAGAAGACCATCAGCTATGCTGAGAGCCATGACCAGGCACTCGTGGGCGACAAGACGCTCATCTTCCGTCTCGCTGATGCCGATATGTACTGGCACATGAGCCGCTCAAGTCGCACGCTCAGCACGGACCGCGCTATCGCCTTGGATAAGCTTATTCGTCTCGCTACTGCCACCACGATGAATGGTGGATACCTCAACTTCATGGGGAATGAGTTCGGTCACCCCGAATGGATTGACTTCCCACGCGAAGGTAATGGCTGGTCTTACCACTACGCACGCCGTCAGTGGAGTCTCGCAGATAATGCAGACCTCCTCTACCACGACCTGCAGGAGTTCGACCGTGCGATGGTTCGCTTCATCGACTCGGTGAAGACCTTCCCCTCGCTCCATATTGAGCAATATCATATTCACGAGGAGGATAAGACTCTTGCCTTCGGGCGTGGGGACTATCTCTTCGTCTTCAATTTCCACCCCACACGCTCTCACGTCGACTATCCTATCAATGTCCCTGAGGGTGCGTACACCGTCGTCATCGATACCGACAGCAAGGCCTTTGGTGGCTATGGCCTTATCGACGACAGTCTCATCTATGCCACGCAGCCTGCCGAGAAGGCTGGGACTGCAGCCTGCCCTGCTCTGGCACCGCTGCGCCTCTACCTCCCCGCACGTACGGCTCTCGTGCTCAAGCGTAACACAAACAATTAAATGACTCTCCATAGTGGTGAGCCCCAATCAACTTACACGTCAAATGAGTATCAACACAAAGAACATTGCCATCTTCGCAGGCTCTGCTTCGCTGGAACTGGCTGGAAAGATCGCCGAAGCCCTGGGTATTAACCTCGGTGATATGCAGGTAGAGCATTTCGCTGACGGCGAATTCTCTGTCTACTACAAGGACAGTATCCGTGGTAAGGATGTCTTCCTCGTACAGTCCACCTATCCCTCTTCGGACAACATCATGGAGCTCCTCCTGATGGTCGATGCTGCTAAGCGTGCTTCCGCACACTACATCGCTGCGGTCATCCCTTACTTCGGATGGGCTCGTCAGGACCGTAAGGATAAGCCCCGTGTATCTATCGGGGCGAAGCTCATGGCAGACCTGCTGAGCACGGCAGGGGTCACACGCGTCATCACTATGGACCTGCACGCTGACCAGATCCAGGGCTTCTTCAACGTGCCTGTGGATCACCTCTACGCCTCTATGGTCTTCATCGACTACCTGCGCCAGACCTCAGACCTCGAGCGCACGGTCATCGCTACGCCAGACGTCGGTGGTGCTAAGCGTGCTAACTCCTATGCTAAGTTCCTCGGCGTGCCCATGGTCATCTGCCACAAGAGCCGTGCTAAGGCCAACGAAGTCGCTGAGATGACGATCATCGGGGATGTCACGGATAAGGACGTCATCCTTGTAGACGATATAGTAGATACGGCAGGGACGATATGTAAGGCTGCTGACCTGATGATACAGAATGGTGCACGTAGCGTCCGTGCTGTAGCCAGCCACGCAGTACTGAGTGATCCTGCTACCGAGCGTATCAATGCTTCGGCACTCAAGGAAATGATCTTCACTGACTCCATCCCCCTGCGTAAGCATTCGGATAAGATCCACATCGTGTCGGTAGCCAATATCTTCGCTGAGGCTATCAATCGTGTGATCAATCACGAGTCGATCAGCATCCTTTACTCTATCTAAAGGTATCCCTCTTCGTAGAGGAGCCCTATCACAGCCCCGCCCCCACACTTGTGGAGGCGGGGTTTACTTTGCCTTCGTAGCGAAGGCCTATAAATGAATGTATATGAAGAAGCGTGAATATATCGAGGCTAATAAGGCTTGGCTCAAAGCGAAGTCTCAAGAAGCGGGCGTTAAGCCTCTGCTCAAAGGAGCTTATTACAAGGTAATTGGCGAAGGACGTGCAGATGGTAAGCATCCGTCGCCTCGTAGCATCGTCACGGCTCACTATACGGGGCGGACGATTGATGGGCAGGTCTTTGATAGTACGGAGGGCGATGTGCCTGCAGCCTTCCGCCTGAGTGATCTCATCGAGGGCTGGATCATTGCCCTACAGCAGATGTGTATCGGTGACCGCTGGGAAGTCTATCTCCCTGCAGAGCTGGCCTATGGTCGCTATGCGCAGCCTGGCATCCCCGCAGGCTCAACCCTGATCTTCGAGCTGGAGCTCGTCAGTATCGCATGATGCAGCCTTTCGGACTACAGCTCACAGATCTCGTCTTAGTACTCCTACTCCTGCTCAATGCCCTGACCTTTGTCGTCTATGGCGTCGATAAGTGGCGTGCTCGAGGAGGACGCTGGCGCATCCCCGAGCGGACGCTCCTTCTCTTGGCTGCCTTTCGGTGGAGCCTTAGGTGCCTGCCTTGGGATGGTCGTGTGGAATCATAAGACTTCGCACAAGCGTTTTCGTTATCTCGTCCCCTGTCTTCGTCCTGCTCCAAGGGCTGCTGGCATTCTATTTCCTGCGCCTCTATTGAGCCTGCTTCTTTCGCATCAACCAGCCCCTTTAATAACCTTATAGATAGAGGCCCTATGGAGAGGCGAAACGAACCAGTACTGGTCAGTGAAGTGACCAGTACTGCTCGAAGTGTGAACCAGTACTGGTCAATATATCTTACCAGTACTGCTTCGCTTGGTGACCAGTACTGGTTGCTTTATCTGGTAGGTAGATAGGCTTTGCTGGATAACCTCCCTTCCGTGCAATATGTAGGGGAGCTGGCTTCTTCTTTTGATGGGCTGGAAGGCACTCCTGCGGCGGGTACTACTTGGCGTTTTTGCTTCAGTAGTCTATCGCCTCGTATGGTATTAATGCTTATATTTGTGTAGTAATACTAACCCCGGTAGTAAAAAAGACTATGCACACAGACAACTATTGTGTCATCATGGGCGGAGGCGTAGGCAGCCGCTTTTGGCCATATAGCCGTGAGGCCAAGCCGAAGCAGTTCCTCGATATCTTCGCCACAGGTCGCACCCTTCTTCAGATGACTTATGATCGCTTCTCTAAGGTAATCCCTAAGGAGAACTTTGTCGTCGTCACCAACGCTATCTACCGAGACCTTGTGCTGGAGCAGCTCCCCGAGCTGACCCCAGGGCAGATCCTCCTGGAGCCTATGCGCCGCAATACAGCACCTTGTATCGGCTGGGCGACATATCACATCTATGCGAAGAATCCCAATGCAAATGTCCTGGTCACTCCTGCCGACCACCTGATCCTGCAGGAGGATGCCTTCGACGAAGCTATCTGCCGTTCACTCGACTATGTGAAGGCGCATCCCAAGTTGGTTACCCTCGGTGTGCGCCCCTCACGTCCTGAGACGGGCTATGGCTACATCCAGTTCACTGATATTGAAGATGAGCACTTTGTGAAGGTGAAGACCTTCACGGAAAAGCCCAACATCGAGATGGCGAAGGTCTTCTACGAGAGTGGGGAATTCCTCTGGAATAGTGGGATGTTCGCATGGAACGTGCAGACGATCCTCGATGCCTTCCATCAGTACCTGCCTTCGCTGACCTCTATCCTCGATGAGGTGAAGGGTGCTTATGCTACTGATGAGGAGCAGAGCCGTGTCAGCCAAGTTTTCTCTGAGTGCCCCAATATCTCGATTGACTATGCTGTCCTGGAGAAGGCGGACAACGTCATGGTGCTTCCCGTCGACTTTGGCTGGGCAGACCTCGGTACCTGGGGCTCGCTCTATGAGCTCAAGCGTGAGGAGCCCCGTGCAAATGTTTCTCTCCACACCAAGGCTCTCTTCTATGAGGCTGAGGGCAATATCGTTTCGCTCGATGGAGATCCAGAGAAGCAGCTGGTCGTCGTCCAGGGGATCAATGACTGTATCGTAGCTCAGAGCAAGGGAGTTCTCTTGATCTGTAAGCGCGATGAAGAGCAGCGCATCAAGGAGTTCATGGGCGAAGCATCCGTCCAATTTGATAAGAAGTTCGACTAGTCACTTAGTCCTATATAATGCAAGCGCGGGCGAATCACCATTGGTGATTCGCCCGCGCTTGCTTTTGTCTACTCCGGTAGGAGCTTCGTTAGAAGGCTCCCTTGACGGCGATGAGTGCGGTGGCAAAGGCTTCCATCCCTTCGCGGCGACCGACGAAGCCCATACGCTCGGCTGTCGTAGCCTTCAGCGAGATAGCGCTCTCAGGGATGCCCATAACCTCCGCCATCACACGACGCATCTCGGGGATGTGCGGGTTGATCTTCGGTGCCTCTGCTGCTACCGTCGCATCGATGTTGCCGATCTCATAGCCTGCTTCACGCACGAGGGCGCAGCTACGACTGAGGAGGATCTTGCTGTCAATGCCCTTGTAGGCCATATCGGATGGGGGGAAGTGCACCCCGATATCACCGAGGGCAGCCGCTCCAAGGAGGGCGTCACATACAGCGTGGAGGAGGACGTCTGCATCGGAGTGACCTTCGAGGCCCTGCTCAAAGGGGATCTTCACGCCGCCGAGCCAAAGCTCGTAGCCGTCACTGAGGCGGTGGACGTCATAGCCGAAGCCCGTCCGGAAAGGTATCTGTGGCATATAATATTACTTGAGTAGTCCGCGGATGCCGTCCATATCGAAGGCCAGCGTGAAGCGGAGAGTCTGATCGAGTGGATTGTCGGAGATCGTAGAGATGAGGTAGGAGGCATCGATGCGGAAGGCGCTCATACGGAAGCCTGCCCCAGCGGTGAAGGCTTGGAGATTCCCCTTGTTGGGATGGAGGTAGCTGTAGCCAGCACGCACGAAGAACTTGTCACAATAGTTGTACTCGGCACCGAGGCTCCAGCGGATTTCCTTGAGCTCTTCGCCGAAGCCACCAGGCGCATCACCGAGGCTCTTGAAGATCCCCGCGATGGCAGAGGTCTTCTGATAGTCGGCGATCTTCTCTGTATCCCCCGTGGGAGGTGTGGGGACGAGGAGCTTATTAGCCTCGAGGTTTAGGGAGATCATATTCTCCTTGTCGATGGGGTAGAGGAGTCCCGTACCCAGACCGAGATTTGTGGGGATGAAGGAGGAAGTCGTCCCTCCGTCAAAGGAGATCTTCGTGCCGATATTGCGGATGTTGAAGCCCTTTGTCCACAGGCACTCAGCCCCACCGATCGTGATGTACTTCTGGTGGTAGCCCGCGATGTCGGCTGCGAAGGCCGACCCAGGGCGATCACCTTGCTCACGGCTTCCCTGATCCGAATGGATGTATCGCAGGGCTACAGCGAGGGAGAAGTTGGGAGAGAGCTTACGGGCGTAGCTCGCATCGATGGCAAACTCATTGGGGTGCGATACTCCGAGGCTTCTTCCTGAGGCATCCCACGTCGTGAGCTTACCCATGGTGAAGTAGCGGAGCGAAGCACCGATAGTCTGGGTGTTGTCATTCCCAATACGGAAGTAGCCTCCTGCATGCATCAGTGCAATGTCGCTTACCAGACGTGATAGCCAAGGCGTATAGCCGAGTGATAGGCCGGCCTTGCTATCGATGAATGCAAACTTGGCGGGATTCCAATACTGGGAATAGGGGTCTGCAGTCGTCGATACACCGACGTCGCCCATACCAGAGGCCCTCGCATCAGGGCTAATCTGCAGGGATGGGACAGCAGCTGTCACGGGATTGAAGTAGCGAGCTTCTTGGGCTTTGGCCGTTCCGATGCACCCGAGGGCGCAGAGAGCGAGAGTAGTAAAGGTAGTCTTTTGGTTCATATTCCTTGGGGTATGCTCCCTCTGGAAAGGGGATTAGAGAAGGATACCGAGTTATACTATAGCGCAAATATACGACTATCCGCCCATGTAGCACGCTATTAGCTTCTTGGGCTAACGCTTCTTCCCCTTGCGTGAGGACTTAGAGGAGGCCTTGTGCGAAGCCTTCTTGCTACCCTTGCTGTGCTCGCTATGCTTCTTCCCCTTCGCCGCTACCTTCTTCGCGGGGGCAGGAAGCGGAGGAAGGGGCTGCTGGGTGAAGAGCCCTGTCAAGAGGCGGGTGAAGGTCGCACGCGCCTCAGCACTATTGATGGCTCCGTTAGCGATGTAGACGATGCTGTACCACTTGTCTTCATGAAGGAGGTAGCCCGCATAGCCACGTACACCACGCATAGAGCCACTCTTGAGGTAGGCGGTCACTTCGCTCGGGATGGAGAGGCTGCGTACTGTGCCTTCGACACCAGCTTCGGGGAGTGAGGCCAAGAAAGGCTTTGTGGAGAGACTGGTCACGCCAGAGCTCTGAGAGGATGAGGCTGAGTGCACCTGAGGAGAGGCGTCCCTCTGGGCTGAGTCCCGACCCATCCATAGGATAGAACTCGGTCGGAGTAAGCCCCAGGCGCTCTCGCCAGTAGGAGCGCATCACTGTCGGTTGCCCCGTCTTGCGCTGCTCGTAGCTATTGAGTGCATAGGCAAGGCCTTCGGCATAGATGTTGGAGCTACGGAAGTTCGTGATCTTCGCGAGGGTATCCGCAGGGAGTGAGGTGTAGTAGCCCAGCGTATCGAGGCCCGTGATGAGCTCGTCGTAGTTGAGCTCGGGGCGATCTTGTAGGTCAATCCCCTCGAGGCGCAGGCCTTCATTGAGCCACATCGTGGCGTAGCTGGGAGGGTCGGGCATCGTCCAGCGTAGGTGTCGACCCTGAGAGCCCTTCGCGTACGGTCCCCGAGATGAGGAGGGTGTCGGCTCTACGCATTGGGGTGAGGTCCAGTCGAGTTGAACTACCGAGGAGTAGCTCCTGACGTGTGGGGACGAGGAGTGAAGCGACATTTGGCTCCACGACAGGCTGCTCCCCATCGCTGGAGAAGAGGTAGAGATCGGCGTAGTTGTCTGCGATGTTAAAGCCCGAGATGGGAGCACCATAGTACTCGTCAAGGTCTTCGTCAGCCCAAGTCTCATTGAAGAACGGACGGGGGAAGCCCTTGAGATCAATGATTAGACGTCCCGTGATACGGCTGATCCCACGCTCCTCAAGCAGCGCCTTGACCTCGCTGATGAGGCGCTTCTGATTGGGGATGTAGTGCGAGCCCAGTGAGGGATCTGCCGAGGCCTTCAGCACCAAGTCCCCATGCAGTGTCTCGCCATCGACCTGCCCGCGGATCATCACGGGGATGTGGAAGCGGTAGTCGTGCCCACGTAGCGCGAGGAAGGCTCCCGTCGTAGGGATCTTCACCAGCGAGGCGGGGCGGAAGGCTTCGGACGTGCGGTGAGCAAGTACGGGCTCTCCCGTCTGGAGGTCGCGTACGAGAGCTGTGACACGTACCCCAGGACGCTGCTCATAGCGGTGCAGTATCTCGATAGCTTCGGGGTAAGGCTGCGAGTAGACTGGTGCGGTGAGAGCAAAAAGGCTGAGGAGAAGGAATAGGTGAGCGCGAAGGGACATCTGATGGTCGGGACTACATAAGCTGGGGAGAGGGTAGGAGGGAGAAGAGAGGCTACCCCTACATGTGGTAGGGGTAGCCTCTGTAGGTTGGGCGATGGGAGCACATCGAGGTGCTCTATCGCTTAGGCTGAGCTGTAGCTTACTTGTTGCCCTTAGCCATAGCACCACGTGCAGCACGGGTGAGCTTAACGGCGCAGACGACAGCGTTCTTAGCGTTGATGACTTCAAGACCTTCGAAGCTGAGGGCACCGACCTGGATGGTCTTACCAAGACCAAGCTCCGTAACGTCGATGAAGAGCTTCTCGGGGATCTCCGTGTAAGGAGCGCGTACCTTGAGCTTACGCATTTCGAGGCTGAGCTTACCCCCTGCCTTCACACCTTCAGCGTGACCAGTGAGGACGACGGGAACTTCCATGACGATAGGCTTGTTAGCTTCTACCTGGAGGAAGTCGAGGTGGAGGATAGCGTCAGTGACGGGGTGGAACTGGAGGTCCTTGAGGACAGCCTTGACCTGACGGCCTTCGATGTCGAGGTCGATAGCGAAGATGTCTGGAGAGTAGACGAGGTTACGTACGCCATCCTGGCTTACGGTGAAGTGGAGTACTTCGTTGCCTCCGTAGAGGACTGCGGGGATCTGATCACCAGCGCGGAGGCCCTTAGCGGCCTTCTTACCGAGCTCGTTGCGGAGCTGGCCTGAGAGTTGGAAAGTCTTCATTCTCTTTGTTTTAAATTGTGTTACTCAAAATTAGTGTCTTCTAATTTCCCATCACACGAGTCCTCTCTGTCCGCGGAGGAAGGAGGGCTTCTCGTCTTCGAGACAATCGTCGAACGGCGCAAAGATAGTGATTTTCATCGACATCCCGACATGTCCACTGCGAATAGCTGGTACTTCTAAGGTCTCAGCTTCCTCTAACCATAGCATAGAGAGGCTACTGTCCCGAGTAGCTATCTAAAGGAGGGTGCTACCAACCTATATAGGTCGTCGGGTGAACCTATATAGCTCGTGAAGCCGACCAATATAGGTAACGAAGCTGACCAATATAGGTTGCCCCGACGACCAATATAGGTTCATATCCCGCTCTCGTAGTGTCTCTCCCTCCAGCCGATAGGGCAATTCTTTGTAGCTTTGCTCCACCATAGCCCCTATAAACAGATGAAGAAAGAAGATCTACGTATCGTATATATGGCGACGGCAGACTTTGCCCTGCCGTCCCTCCAGCGCCTCGTCGAAGGCGGATACAACATCGTGGCAGTCGTCACGATGCCTGATAAGCCCGCAGGTCGTGGGCATAAGCTCAAGCAGAGCAGCATCAAGATCTACGCCGAATCGGTAGGGCTCGAGGTCCTCCAGCCTGAGCGACTCAAGGATGAAGCCTTCGTCGGTCGCCTGAAGGAACTACGCCCCGATCTCGGTATCGTGGTCGCCTTCCGTATGCTCCCCGAGGTCGTCTGGTCACTCCCCCGCTTCGGGACGATCAACCTCCACGGCTCACTCCTGCCTAAGTATCGTGGTGCAGCTCCCATCCATTGGTCGATCATCAATGGCGAGACGGAGACGGGGGTCACGACCTTCCGCCTGCGCCATGAGCTCGACACCGGGGATATCCTCTTTGCAAGCGAGCCTACCTATCGGGCCAGAGGATTGTGTGGGGAAGATCCACGATGAGCTGATGCTCCTCGGAGCAGAGACGCTCCAGCGCAGTGTCGACCTCTTCCTCGCAGACGAAGAGCCTAAGGCCAAGCCCCAGAGCCTTTATGAGGCGAATCCCACGCATGCACCTAAGCTGACGAAGGAGAATACCCAGCTGCACTGGGATCGCCCAGCGGTAGAGCTGAATAACCTCGTGCGTGGTCTGTCTCCTTATCCTGCAGCATGGTGCCTACTCTCCTTTGCTGGTGAAGAAGCTCAGCCCTTCAAGATCCTGGAGGCGGCTGTCAGCGGTGAAGAGCTCCCCACGGAGGAGCACCCCATCGGCTCTGTCATCATCACGGGCAGACGTAGTCTGGAGATTCAGACCTCGGCAGGGCGTCTTGCTATCAAGACCCTACAGCCAGCAGGGAAGAAGGCGATGCCTGCCTCAGCCTTCCTCAATGGACTCCATCTGAAGTAAGCCTTTCCCATAGATTAGCTCCCGAGAGAGCTATCCCCTTATAATGCCATCGGGCGGCCACCTCCATCGTGAGGTAGCCGCCCGGTGGCGTATTTGTGGTCGCTTACTTAGTGAGCGAGTAGGCTTAGTAGAGGCGCGTCAGCTGAGTGAAGTCCTTCAGACCACGCAGTGAAGCGAACTCAAGGTCAGCATCGATGCGTGAGGTGAGGCTGGGATCCTTCTGCAGAGCCTTCTGTTAGCGAAGAGATAGCCTTGGCAGAGTCACCCATGCGAGCAGCTACGATAGCACGGAGGTAGTCGGTCGTAGCATCGGGCTTAGCGATAGCTTCGAGCGTCTTGATAGCCTTGCTGTAGTTGCGGTTGAGGATCTGTGCTACGGCAGCATTGTTCGTCGTGACATCACCATAGGCCGTCTCAGCCTTGGCGTAGTCACCCTGACGCAGATAGAGGAAGCCGAGAGCATCACCTACGCCAGGCATAGAGCTCCCTTCGGCGATGAGTGAGGTAGCCTGTTGAGGTCGCCATCCTTCAGAGCCAGCAGACCGAGGTTGACCTTCGTCTCGGGGTTGTCCTTACGCTTGAGCGCACGGTCGAACCATATGAGGGCAGCCTCATAGTCACCACGCTGCAGGCAGAGTGAGCCGACGTTGTTGTATGAGCGGTAGTCCTTGGGGTACTTCTGCATGACGAGCTTGTAGATGTTCTCCTTCTGAGCCACGTCATCGGTGAGGGTAGCCGAGTAGAGGAGCTCTTCGACAGTAAGTGCGCTGGGGAACTTCTCCAGCAGGCTCTGGATCTCAGCATCGCTCTTGCCAATGATCTTGACGTTAGCGATGAGGCGTGAGCGACGGAGCTTGGGGAGGACCTCATCAGCGAGCTTGCTGAAGACAGCCGAGATATTGCGGATCTCATGCTCACGCTGCTCGGGATCGGGGTACATGCTCAGTACGCGAAGTACGAGTTCCTTGTCCTGGAAGTCGCTCTGCTCGACGAGCTTCTTGAAGCCTTCCCAGTCCTGAGCGGTGTAGTGAGCGTCGATAGCGACATCAGACATCTTCTGCTTCTTGAAGGCCGTCTTGAGCTGTGCCGTGGTGTTCTTCTCACGCGAAGCACTGAGCTTTTCGTTCAGCTCCTTACCACCATCGGGGGAGGCGTAGGCCTGGACTTCGACAGATACCTCCTGGTTGGGAGTTTCCTTAGCGTTCTGTACGGTGTACTTCCACTCCTGCACCTCGTCCTTATTCAGCTCGGAGCTACGGACGTTGGACTGCTGGATGAGGAACATGATGTTGGCATCATACGCCTCCTTGATGACGCGCTGGAAGCCGTCGGGAGAGATGACGGGCGTCACGCCTGCGAGCGTAGCGAGAGCTTCGGTAGCGATCACGCCATCAGCGACCTTGAGGTCGGGGAGCTTGACGGTGCGGCTACCCTGCTTCCCCTTGAAGTTGAGGTAGAGCTCGCTCTTTGCCATAGCGGGGACGTAGGGCAGGACGAAGTTGACGGTAGCGTTGGAGCCATTAGCATGGTACACGATACGGTCGTTGCCGTAGACCTTTTCGCCCTGGAAGGTGGTGCCGTTGCCCCACTTCTCACCACCCTGATAGCGGAGGATAGGGACGATGGTCAGCGTAGCATCCTTGGGGAACCACTTCGCGGGGAAGGTGAGGTGGACGGCTACAGGTACTTTGCCCCCGACGACTTCGAGGGGCTGAGGTTCGGCCTTGACTTGGTCGGCCGTCATGGGGCGTAGCTTTTGGCTACAGCTGCTTGCGGTGAGTAAGACAGTCGCCGATACGAGGGCGCCTGTGATCACTTGCTTAATCATTACTGCTTGGGATAAATATGATGAAGGGTTAATGTTGCGGAGTCGTAGCCTTCTTGTCCTTGCGCTTGAGGAAGGGCTGGACGAGGGAGGCGAGGAGGAGCAGGGCGAGTAGTGCGGTGCAGATCTTAGCGACCAGCTCGGTGTGATGGATCGAAGCGGGATCGAAGGTCATCGTCAGCTCGTGTGTCCCTGCAGGGATATAGGCGGCACGAAGCGTATAGTCGGCACGTACCAGAGGAAGCTCGTCCTTGCCGTCTAGCGTGAGGTGCCATCCGTGAGGATAGTAGATCTCAGAGAAGACGAGGAGACGAGGTACATCGGTCGTGACGCGGTACTTCGCCTGGCTGGGAGCGTAGGAGAGGAGCTCGACCTGACCGATAGCGGGTGCGGGCTGTAGGCTATCCGTAGCGAGGCTATCTGTAGTAGCAGCGGCAGGAGCAGCCTTGTAGTTTGATAGTTCGCCTTCGAAGCGCTTGTCGACGACAGCCGTAGTACGCAGGGGCGTATCATCCAGCGCGGACATCTCTTCGTCTGCTGTCGTGACCCAGCGGATATCATTGACGAACCATGCGGCGCCGAAGGCCTCGGGGTTCTTCTGATACTGCAGGCCATGCTCTTGGTCAGCGAAGATGAAGTAGCGCGTGTCGAGCATGTTGTAGACCGCCATATTCTGCTTGGCGAGCTGACGCTCGATGAGGTCCTGATAACGACGGAGCTTAGCAGCGTGGTAGCCACCTACGCTGCGGTGATTGGCGCTGGTCGTAGCATCGTTGAAGCTATTGACCGCGAGGTTCATCACACGGTAGTGAGGATCCTTATCCTCGGCGATAGCCTTGTCGACGGCGGTCACAGGACGAGCCTGTGCTTCGACGCTTTCCTTGGGGATGAAGAGATCATCATTCAGATAGCGCTTGTCGACGAGCCAGAGGTCGCAGAGGGTGATGACGCCGATAGAGGCGAAGAGGAGGGACTTCTTGATCTTCCCCTGAGCATAGAGTACGCAGGGGACGAGGGAGAGGATGATGACGATAGCTGAGCGGAGGGCGTCGGCAGAGACGATACCGGCACGGACTTCCTTCAGACTACTCATGATCGAGGAGACGGGGAGCTGGCTATTGCCCATCGCCTGACGGAACATCTCATGCTCAGCGTCACTCATCAGCCCGAGGAAGGTCTGAGGTACGAGCCACAGCACGAGGCAGGGCAGCAGTGTCAGGGCAAGGCTCGCATATACGGCGACCTTGTCTTGGAGGACTTCCTTCGGATGGCGTGCGAATTCGACCAGTGCCAGCACAGCGAGTGCGGGGATGGTGAATTCAGCGACGACGAGGATCGATGACACCGTACGGAACTTATTGTACAGTGGCATGTAGTCGATGAAGAGGTCGGTGAGCCACATCATATTGTGACCCCACGCCAGCGCAATAGAGAGTGCCGTACCGGCAAGGAGTGCCCACTTCAGCGGACCACGCACGATGAAGACACCGAGGAGGAAGAGGAAGAAGACGAAGGCACCGACATAGACGGGACCAGCAGTGAAGGGCTGATCACCCCAGTAGTGGTTCATCCCTCCGATGATCTGCTGGAATTCGGCAGGGACATCCTCCATATTTGCTGAGCCTTCGCTGAGTGCACCCGATGCGCCACCGTAGAGGTTGGGGATAAGGAGCGTGAAGGTCTCGCCCTTGCCGTAGCTCCAGGCGGTGATATATTCCTTGTCGAGGCCCTTAGCGGTAGCCTGTACTTGCTGTTGGTTGCCTTCGGTAGCTTCGGGCGTGAGTTCGCTACCACCACGGATCGTCTCCTGCCCATATTCGTAGGTGTGATAGAGGTTCGAGCCGTTGATGCCGATAGCGATAGCACCTGCAAAGAGGGTGACGCAGGTAGCGATGATGAAGCTACGCAGAGCCTTCCCTCGCAGCGCTTCGACGAAGTAGCCGATGAGGAGGAAGACAATGAGGAAGGCGAAGTAATAGCTCATCTGCACGTGGTTCGATAGGATCTGAAGCGCCGCGAAGAGAGCTGTCATGGCACCACCGAGGAGGTAGCGCCCGCGATAGGTGTGTATGATCCCTGCGATCGTCGGCGGGATGAAGCAGAGGGTCATCAGCTTCCATATATGTCCTGCCGTGATGAGGATGATGAAGTAGCTGGAGAAGGTCCACATGATCGCCCCGAGCACCGATGGTAGGCGCTCCATACGCAGGGCACGCATGAAGAGATAGAAGCCACCGAGCATGGCGAAGAGCAGCCAGCTATATCCTGGTAGGAGCGTGAAGGGCCACTGCAGCGTGAGGACATCCTGTATCGTGCGGATGACGCCTACCGAGGGGTAGGAGGGTGCGATCTGATACATCGGCATCCCCCCGAAGAGGCTGTTGGTCCAGTAGGAGAAGCCTTCCCCCGTAGCCTCCATGTGCTTGTAGACATCCGAAGCATTGCCGCTGGCACCAGCGACGTCCTGCTGGAAGAGCTCACGGCCCTCAAAGACAGCGGGCGCAAAGTAAGCTAACGCAAGGAAGAGGAAGAAGATGACGACCCCAATCACTGGGACCGAAGAGCGGAGGTAGTGCGAGGTAGAGGAGGGGACTTTGGCTTCCACGTATGATCTAATTAATTACGAACCAAACAAACATATCTCGCCCCAAAGGTACTAAAAAGCCCCCATGCACCGTGAGTGATGCCCTCAGGAAAGGCCTTCCGAGCGGAGGATGCTAACGGCTCGTCATCGAAAGTCACAGCGCATGGGCATGGACGACGATCTCGCGCAGCGCCTCCCATGGGGTGGAAGGTGCCTTGACTGCGGAGCTGTCTTAACCGAAACACCTCAACTAACCGAGGAAAGCAGCTGGAGTGGGCGAAGTCACTTCGAAGTTCGTGCATTCATAAGGAAGATGCCGAGGAAACCAGCTTAGTGGGCAAAGTTTCTTCTTGAAGTTCGTGCATCTTCATAAGGAAGATGCCGACGATTCTTAAGTAGCTTTGTGGCAATTTATACGTATTAATTCGGGAATTAATACGTATTATTTCGGCGATTAATACGTATAAATCTGAAGATTAATACGTATAAATTCGTAGGTTGATACGTATAAATGTGCGCATTCATACGGTTGATTTTTGAAGTTAACCGTATTTTTCTGCTGCGAACTCAAGGAGGAAAGCACGCGAAGTCAAATAGCTTTTCTCACCGCCTTCAGTAGTTCCGTCCGTGCAGTAGCGATGGTGAGAGGAGGGATCACGTTCCTTTTGCTCCCTCGACTCGGCTACTTTTCGCCGTGAAATAAGCCCCTTTGCTCGCTGAGCGCATAGGGGCTCGAATAGAAAGTCCGCCCCTCAGACGCTGCACCACCGTCGTGGGAGCGCTGAGGGGGCGGACTTGCGATGGATAGCAAATAGAGGCGTGGCCTCTACGTGCGCCTTACTTTACGCCAAATTCCTTCTTGACCTGCTTGATCCAAGCGGTGAGGCGGGCGTCGGTAAGCTCAGGCTGATTCGTGGGATCGACGATGAGGCCGACGAACTGATCACCGCACTCGGCGAGTGAATGCTCGTACTCGTAGCCTTCGCGCGACGTGCGGCCGACGACTTCAGCACCCAGCTCTTCGAAGTACCTGGCGAGGATACCCACGCCATCAGCAAAGCTGACGGGGGTCTCTACCTGATTGCCGGGGCCGTAGATAGCTACGCGCTTGCCGGAGAAGTCAGCGTCCTCGATCTCGGGAAGGAATTCATCCCAAGCCGAAGGCAGCTCGCCGTTGAAGTAGGTAGGCGTACCGAGGATGAGAGCTGCGTGCTTCTCGACGTCAGCCAGATGCGCCGTGTCGATGTCTACATATTCGATCCCTTTCCCCCAGGCTGCAGCGATACGCTCTCCCAGCTCGGCGGTGTAGGCTGTGCTCTTGCTGTAGAGCAGTCCTATAGTCTTCATATTGTCGTTGCTTTTGGGGTTAGTATTCGATGAGCTCCTTAGCTGCGGCGTAGATCTTGTCTTCGCTGGGCAGGGTCGTCAGCTCAAAGCACTTGTGGAAGCCTACGGGCGTGGAGAGTGCCCCGACACGGAAGATGGGGGCATCCAGATCACGGAAGGCCTTCTTGGCGATCGAAGCCGCGAGCTCTGCACCGAAGCCACCGAAGACGCGGTCTTCGTGTACGATGAGCGCCTTGGACGTCTTGCGGATAGAGGCATAGACGGTCTCTTCGTCCCAGGGTACGAGCGAGCGAAGGTCGATGACTTCGATGCTCTTGCCGAGGTCTTTCTGGATGCGCTCAGCGACATTGAGAGCGAAGTGGAGCGTATTCCCGTAGGTGATGAGCGTAGCATCCGTCCCTTCGCGGCGGATACGTGCCTTGCCGAAGGGTACTTCGAAGTCTTCGGGGATGACCGAGGCAGACTCAGCACTATTGTACTGTGCCTTGGGCTCGAGGAAGACCGTGACACCGCGTGAGCGCATCGCCGTACGGAGAAGCCCTGCGGCATCGTCCGAGAAGCAAGGATAAACTACGCGAGCACCTGGGAAGGTCGTCAGGACACCTTCGACACTCTGTGAGTGGTACAGACCACCCTGGATATAGCCACCCGTAGAGAGGCGGATGGTGATATTGGGAGAGTACTGCCCGTTGCTGCGCCAGAAGTCGTGCGTGGAGTTCACGAACTGCTCCATAGCAGGCCAGAAGTAGTCAGAGAACTCAGCCCCTTCGATGACGATACGGATCTTGTCGCTGAAGCGGCTCATACCGTTCGCCGTACCTACGATGTAGTCTTCAGCGATAGGAGCGTTGAAGATACGCTTGTTGCCGAACTCCTGAAGCATGCCCTTCGTCACGTTGAAGACGCCACCCTTATCCTTGTTAGCGACGTCCTGACCCCAGAGGAAGGTGTCGGGATTGTGGCGGAACTCCTGCTTGAGGGTCTTGTTGAGAGCTTGTACCAGTGTGAGCTTCTCGCCCGAACCATCGGGGATACCCGTGCCGTACTTGTCGCCAGGGTAAGCTTCGCCGATGACGTACTCCATGACCGTATCAGCCGTGGGGATCTGGTGCCTTGAGAGCATTGCGGTTAGCGACCTTCAGCTCTTCGCGTGCTTCTGCTTCGATAGCCTGTAGCTCTTCTTCGGTGAAGCGGTGGTAGCGCAGGAGCATACGGCGGAACTTAGGCAGCGGGTCTGCTGCCTGAGCGCGCTGCAGCTCTTCTTCGCTGCGGTAGAGCGTGTGCTTATCCGAGTTGGAGTGTGCGCCGATACGTACGCAGTCTGCCGTGACGACGACAGGCGTGCGGTGCTTGACAGCGTACTCACGTGCAGCCTCCATGGTGTTCATGGAGTCGAAGACGTCCTTACCATTGCAGAAGAGGACCTTGAGATGGCGGATACCAGCGTAGTTCTGCCCGACGCGTGGGTTAGCCGTCTGCTCGTGCGTAGGCACGGAGATACCATAGCCATTGCCCTGCAGGACGAAGATGACTGGGAGGCGCTCACGTGCTGCACCGTTGATGGCTTCGAAGACGTAGCCTTCGGAAGCGGAGGATTCCCCGTGCGAAGCGATAGCCACACCGTCTACGCCATAGTAGTCGAGAGCACGTGCCAGACCTACAGCCTGAGAGTCATGTGCAGCGACGCAGGAGGAGATGTTGTGGATACCCTCATTCGACCTTAGCGTAGTGGTCAGACATGTGTCGACCACCACTGGTGGGGTCAGTAGCCTTAGAGATACCGTTGAGGATCATCTCCTCGACCGTCATACCAGCCGACAGGGCTGCCAGCAGGTCACGGTAGTAGAGGAAGAGATGGTCCTTGCCTCGCTGGAAGATCTGTCCGATAGCGAGCTGGATACCATCGTGGCCAGCGTTGGAGGCGTGGAACTGCCACCCGATAGACTGTAGCAGGTAGCTGGGCGCCTTTTCATCAAGGCAGCGGCCGAGGTAGAGGAGGTAGTACCAGCGACGAAGGGTCTCCTTGTCGGTGGTCTTGATACCCATATATCTTCTTTACTGAGCTCATGGTTATGCGTTGTTAGTCTTCCATTCTTCGAGGTAGCGTGCTACAGCCTGCAGGAAGGCGCCGCCGAGCATACCATCGATGATACGGTGGTCATAGGAGAAGGAGAGATAGATCTTGTGGCGGACGGCGATGACGTCACCAGCAGGTGTCTCGAGGATCGTGGGTTCCTTTTCGATAGCCCCGATACCGAGGATAGCGGACTCAGGCTGGTTGATGATCGGCGTACCGAAGAGCGTGCCCTGAAGAGCCGTAGTTCGAGATCGTGAACGTGCCGCCGGACATTTCGTCTGGCGTGAGCTGTCCCTTGCGACTCTTGTCTGCAAGGCGAGCTACCTGCTCAGCGATACCCTGCAAGGCTCAGCTTGTCGGCATCACGGATGACGGGCACGACGAGGTTGCCATCGGGCAGGGCTACAGCCATACCGACGTTGACGTGCTTACGCTCGATGATGTTGTACCCATCGACAGCCGCATTGATGCGGGGAAGTCCTTCAGTGCACGGGCTACCGCTTCGATGACGGGAGACATGTACGTCAGTGAATAGCCTTCGCGCTTCTTGAAGTTGTCCTTCTCTGCTTCGCGCCACTTCACCAGATCCGTGATATCGGCCTTGAGGAAGCTTGTCACGTGAGGAGCTACCTGTACCGACTGTACCATGCGGTCAGCGATGATACGGCGGATAGGATCCATAGGGATCACGCGGTCATCGGGACCTACGGGTACAGCGGGAGCTGCGACCTGAGGACGAGCGGTGGATGCGGGAGCAGGAGCTGCAGCGCGCTCTGCACGTGGAGTAGGAGCGGGTGCACCCTTCTTCTGCTCGATGTAGCGGACGATGTCAGCCTTGCTGACGCGACCACCAAAGCCTGTGCCTTGGATCTTATCCAGCTCTTCCTGACTTACCTTAGCGGCCTTAGCACGCTCGAGGACGACTGGTGAGTACCAGCGCTCTACCGTGCCACGATGAACTTCGGTGACGGGAATGGATGGGGTGGGGGCAGCGGCAGGAGCAGGTGCTTCCTTCTCTGCTGCGGGTGCTGGGGTGGCAGGAGCTACTGCCTGACCCGAGGTGTCGACGATGATGACGGGCTCACCGACAGCGACGGTGTCGCCTTCGGCATAGTTGATCTTGACGATCGTACCAGCTACGGGGAAGGGGATCGTAGCGGCCGTCTTGGCAGAAGTGATCTCGAAGAGGTCTGTGTCCTCCTCGATGTAGTCCCCTACCTTCACGTTGAGGACGGTGATCGTACACTCGGTTACGCTCTCGCCCATCTTGGGCATCTTGATATCGAATGTCGCCATGAGATTTAGCTTATATGATGTGTCTATTATATCTATGGAGTGGGTAGGTAGCTCTTAGGAGAAGAGGACCTCGTGGAGGATCTCCCCTGCTGTGGGGTGGGGGAAGATGTGGCGTCGGAAGTCCTCGATGCTGGAGCGGTCGGTGACGGCGATACCAGCCAGGAGGATGAGCTCCGATGCGGGATTCCCTAAGATGTGGCAGCCGAGGATGGTGTCATTCTCGTCGACCAGGACCTTACACAGCCCAGGGGCTTGATCGTTCTCTACGACGTAGCGTCCTGCATAGGCCATGGGGAGCTTGAGCACGCGGTAGTAGCGGCCTTCGGCACGGAGCTTCTCTTCGGTAGCTCCGACACCAGCGATCTCGGGGTGCATGTAGACGACAGCAGGTACAGAGTCGTAGCGCATGCGGTCATCACTACCACCTACGATATGGTTGATAGCGACCTCACCCTCACGGATAGCGGTATGAGCGAGCATAGAGAAGCCTGTGATATCACCAGCGGCATAGACGCGGGGGTGGGAGGTCTGCATGTACTCGTTCACCACTACGGCTGCGCGGTTCATCTGGATAGAGAGCGTCTCAAGGCCTAAGCCATCTGTCACGGGGCGACGGCCGACGCTCAGAAGGATCTGCGAGGTGGGGAGGACTTCGGTCTTCCCGTCCTTCGTCTCGATGCTTACGCCCTCAGCAGATACTGCTGTGACCTTCGTCTCGAGGTAGAACTGAATACCACGTCGTGCATACTCCTTGCGAAGCATGCCCGAGGTCTCGCTGTCCATAGCGCCGAGGATCTCGGGAGCCATCTCAATGACACGTACGGGTACACCGAGGGAGGTATAGATACCAGCGAACTCCATACCGATGACACCACCACCGATGATCGTGATGTCCTTGGGGAGTGTCGTGGCACTCAGGGCCTCGCGGCTCGTCCAGTAGCCGACTTCGCTGAGGCCAGGGATGGGAGGGATGGCAGTCTCACTACCAGTAGCAAGGAGGACGTAGCTCACGGCATAGGTCTCGTCGTCTGTAGCGACTAAGATACGGTCTCCCTCTTCGCCCGTGAGGCGAGCAGTCTTGGAGACGACCGTGACACCAGCACCCTTGAGCTTGTAGGAGACACCTCCGGTAAGGGTCTTGACGATCTTATCCTTGCGGGCAACGATCTCTGCGTAGTTGGCAGAGATAGCTCCCTCTACATGGATACCATAAGCAGCGCTTTCGCGCATTTCGTCGAGGAGGTTGGCCGAGTGGAGTAGGGTCTTCGTTGGTATGCACCCTTCATTGAGGCAGACGCCTCCGAGGGCTGTGTGTTCAAAGAGTACTACTTGAAGGCCGTTGGCTGAAGCATCTCGCTGCGGCATTGTAGCCAGCAGGACCGCCACCGATGATGGCTATATCGAAGTTCTTCATTCTAATTGTCCTTTTGTGTGTGTACAAAGCATTCCAAAGATACGTTTTTTCGTGGTACACTATCAACAAGCCTTACTCACAAGGCACGAATAGCACTTAGAGATGAGTGGGGAATGCCTCAAAAAAGAAGCTCGCCCCCAACTCCCGATCGGGAGCTGGGGGCGAGCTTATATATAAGGTGTAGGGACCTTAGTGCTTAGAAGCCCTTGCCGTGGCAGTGCTTGAACTTCTTACCGCTACCGCAGGGACAGAGGTCGTTGCGGCCGATTGTGTGGGCTGCCTGAGCAGGCGTACGGCGCTGCTCTTCGCGGTCCTCGGGGCTACCGACTTCGTGACGCTGCTCGTGGTACTGGGGCGCAGGGCGCTGTACCTCAGGGGCAGCTTCGCGGATCTCTACCTGACGGGGAGCTTCTTCCTCGGGAGGAGCGATGTTGAGGCGGACACGCATGAGGACGGAGGCCGTCTTGCGGTTCATATCTTCGATCATCGCACGGAAGAGCTCGTAGGACTCGAGCTTGTAGACGAGGAGAGGATCCTTGTTTTCGTAGCTGGCGTTCTGCACAGAGTTACGCAGCTCATCCATCTCACGTAGGTGTTCCTTCCAAGCTTCGTCGATGATATGCAGGACGATAGCCTTCTCGAACTCACGCATGATCGTGCGACCTTCACTCTCATCAGCTTCGCGGAGGTTGCAGCTGACGTTGTAGGCCATACGTCCGTCGGTCAGAGGGATCATGATGCGCTCATAGACGTGACCCTGCTCGGTGAATACCTGATGAAGCGTAGGATAAGCGATGTCGGCGATCTGCTTAGCGCGAGCCATGAAGGTCGATTCTACTGCTTCGTAGAGCTGGTCGGCGAGGTCATCAGCCTTGGTGCGGCGGAAGGTCTGCTCGTCGAAGGGAGACTCCATAGCGAAGGTACGCATGATGTCTGTCGTGAAGCCCTCGAAGTCTTCGGCAGGCTGGTGCGTGTCGATGAGCAGGCGTCCAGCATCGTAGAGCGTGTTCATGACGTCCATCTCGATACGCTCACCCATGAGGGCGTGGCGACGACGCTTGTAGATGACCTCACGCTGGGAGTTCATCACGTCATCGTACTCGAGGAGGCGCTTACGAATACCGAAGTTGTTTTCCTCGACCTTCTTCTGGGCACGCTCGACAGCCTTGTTGAGCATGCTGTGCTCGAGTACTTCACCTTCCTCGAAGCCCATCTTATCCATCATAGCGGCAAGGCGGTCTGAGGCGAAGAGGCGCATCAGGTGGTCTTCGAGCGATACGAAGAAGACGGATGAACCTGGGTCACCCTGACGACCCTGCACGACCACGGAGCTGGCGGTCGACACGGCGAGACTCGTGACGCTCGGTACCGAGGATCGCGAGACCACCAGCTGCCTTGACCTCGGGCGTCAGCTTGATGTCGGTACCACGACCAGCCATGTTGGTGGCGATGGTGACGACGCCGGGCTTACCTGCCTGAGCTACGATCTCAGCTTCCTTCTGGTGGAGCTTAGCGTTGAGGACGTTGTGGGGGATCTTACGCAGGTCAAGCATCTTGCTCAGGAGCTGCGAGATCTCGACGGAGGTCGTACCGACGAGTACGGGGCGGCCTTCGCCTACGAGGCGGACGATCTCCTCGATGACTGCTGCATACTTCTCACGAGCCGTCTTGTAGATGCGGTCGTTGAGGTCATGACGAGCGATGGGGCGGTTCGTAGGGGATGACGACGACGTCGAGCTTGTAGATGTCCCAGAGTTCGCCTGCCTCGGTCTCTGCCGTACCCGTCATACCAGAGAGCTTGTGGTACATACGGAAGTAGTTCTGCAGCGTGATGGTGGCGAAGGTCTGCGTAGCAGCCTCGACGTGGACGCGCTCCTTAGCTTCGATAGCCTGGTGCAGGCCGTCGGAGTAGCGGCGGCCGTCCATGATACGGCCCGTCTGCTCGTCGACGATCATGACCTTGTTGTCCATGACGACATACTGGTCATCCTTCTCGAAGAGGGCATAGGCCTTGAGGAGCTGGTTCACGGTGTGTACGCGCTCGCTCTTGATAGCGTAGTCGGAGAGGAGAGCTTCCTTGCGCTCGGCGAGCTCCTCGGTGGTGAGACCTTGGTTCGACAGATCAGCCAGGAGGCTGGCGATGTCGGGGAGGATGAAGAAGGTGGGGTCATCCGTACCGCGCGTCAGGAGGTCGATACCCTTGTCGGAGAGCTCGATGCTATTGTGCTTCTCGTCGATGACGAAGTAGAGTTCGTCGGTGACGAGGTGCATCTGACGCATGTTGTCGGCCATGTACTCTTCCTCGACCTTGAGCATACCGGCCTTGATACCAGGTTCGCTGAGGTACTTGATGAGGGGCTTGCTCTTAGGGCATACCCTTGTAGGTGCGGAAGAGGAGGAAGAAGCCTTCTTCCTGCTCCTTCTTGTCAGACGAAGAGATCTTCTTCTTTAGCGTCGATGAGGAGCTGCTGGCAGAGCTTGCGCTGCGCATCGACGACGGTCTCTACGTTGGGGAGGAACTGCTCGAAGAGCTGATCGTCACCCTTGGGCACAGGGCCTGAGATGATGAGAGGCGTACGGGCATCGTCGATGAGGACGGAGTCTACTTCGTCGACGATAGCGTAGTTGTGACGGCGCTGCACGAGGTCTTCGGGGCTGGTAGCCATGTTGTCGCGCAGGTAGTCGAAGCCGAACTCATTGTTCGTCCCGAAGGTGATGTCAGCGTTGTATGCTGCACGACGCTCGGGGGTATTGGGGCGGTGCTTGTCGATACAGTCTACGCTGAGGCCGTGGAACATATACAGCGGGCCCATCCACTCCGAGTCACGCTTGGAGAGGTAGTCATTCACCGTGACGACGTGGACACCATTACCCGTGAGGGCGTTGAGGAAGACGGGAAGCGTAGCGACGAGAGTCTTACCTTCACCCGTAGCCATCTCGGCGATCTTACCCTTGTGCAGGACGGTACCCCCGAAGAGCTGCACGTCGTAGTGCACCATGTCCCAGGTGATCTCATTGCCACCAGCGAGCCAGTGGTTCTGATAGATGGCCATATCGTCCTCGATGCGGACGAAGTCGTGGCTGACGCTGAGGTCGCGGTCAAAGTCCGTAGCCTTGACGCGGATCTCGGCGTTCTCAGCGAAGCGGCGACCCGTGCTCTTGACGATGGCGAAGGCCTCGGGGTGGACTTCGTCGAGGACGATCTCGAGCTTGTCGAGGATCTCCTTCTCGAGCTTGTCTACCTTGGCCCAGATAGCTTCGCGCTCATCGAGCTCCTTGCCTTCGACGCTGGCCTTGAGTTCTTCTACCTCAGCACGCTCGGTGGCTACGTAGTCGCTGATACGCTGACGGAGCGAGGCGGTGCGGGCACGCAGGTCGTCGTCAGACAGTGCATCGATCTCGGGGTAGACGGCCTTGACGCGCTCTACCCAAGGCGTGATCTCCTTGAGGTCACGCTGTGATTTGTTGCCGAATAGCTTCGACAATAGGTCTATGAATCCCATATATCTTGTTTTATTTCTTCTTGTATGATGGAGTGGGAGGGCTTCCTTAGAGCTGTGATAGCGGGGAAGGGTACTCCCTATATATAATAATGTATAGGGCGATGGGGTATCGGAGACCCTATACTCGGGGTGCGCTATCGTGCGGCGTTCGGCGGGCGGATGCGGAGGACGTAGGCGATGGCCTTGGCTACGTCGGGAGCTTCGACGATAGGGTAGTCGAAGTCACGTGCCGTGATGCCTGCTCCGAGGAGGATGCAGGGACTGCTGATGGCTGTGGAGTGAAGCCACAGGTTGGGGCTGTCTGCAGGATCCTCGACCTCCCATCCGGGTGTGAGGGTCCAGTAGACGTCGGCCATATGGCGGACGTGGATCGAGCGGCGAAGTGCTCGCGCAGCATCGCTCAGAGAGGACTGGGTGACCAGACGCTCGCCAGCGACAGCCATACCGATGCCCTCCATCTCCTCGAGGAAGGCGGCCGACTTATCCTGGAGCTCGGAGAGTGCGATACGCTTCGTCTCAGCGAGCTTCCTATTGAGGTACACGCGTCCATCGGCGAGGCGCTCTACCCAGCTCCCCTGACCGTAGAGGGCGGAGAGATAGAGGTTGAGCAGTGCAGCACCCTTCTTCGCGCTGAACTGCCCGTAGCGGGCCTCAGCACCACGAAGGCGTGGACGGCGATAGTGGGTATAGCCCGTACCCGAGAGGGCGAGCAGGTAGTTGCCTTCGCCGAACTTACGGCGGAGCTCCTGCAGGAGGGCTTGGATATTCTTGTCAAGTCGTACGTAGGCGTCGACCTCTTCGCTGGTCAGCTCACCCTGAGCTTCGCGTGGTGCGACGTCAAGGCTGTAGGAGAGGGCCAGCATGCCAGGCGACTTGCTCTCGGCATAGCCCCCTTGGTCGAGTAGACGTAGTGCAAGGCTCGTGACCTCTTCGTTGGCCAGAGCGCTGCGCTTGAAGTCCGCTGCCTGATGTCCCTGATAGCGGTGCGTGAAGCGACCTCCCCAGTCGGACCAGGTGCGAGAGGGTGAGCTGTAGCTACGGAGCGGACTCCATGCCATCTGCCCACCGACGAGGCGCTTATTAGGCCCTTCGGCGGAGCGGTTGTAGGCCTCGAGGCTCTTGGGCATCGCCTCGTAGTAGCTCGAGCTGGCCCATGAGGCGATCTTGCTGTCGAGCCAGAAGGCACCGTTGGCAAACCACCCGCCCGAGGCGATAGCGGTCTCGGCGTCCGAGGCGATGGCATAGACCAAGCCTGCTCCCGAGGAGGCCTCCTTGATGCGGTCGCCAAGGGTATTGACTAAGAGTGCCTTGGGCGAATAGGTGTCGCGGGTATAGCTCCCCGTGACGCTGGGGTCATAGAAGACCGAGCGCCAGGCATGCTCCTTCTTGCTCCAGAGCGTCGTGCGCTCGATGCCGTGCGTCTGAGGATAGGCCCCCGTATGCAGGGTAGCAGTGGCAGAGGCGCGGTCCAGCTCCGCCAGAGGGAAGCGGACATGTGGGTAGATCTTCCCCTCGGAGAGCATACGGCCTAAGCCGTCCTCAGTGAAAAGAGGGGGCGTAGCTGCTCGAGGTAGTCACCACGGAGATCCTCGATGGTGATATAGACGACTACACGAGGGAGGTCCCCCGCCTGCAGCGGCTGCTGGAGTGCCACAAGGGCCAGCAGTGAGGTCAGTAGGTAGCGCATGCTACGCTGCTCCAGTGGGCTCTTGGACATACTTATGAGATATAGGCTTGTGAAGGAGACGCCCCAGCGAAAGGAGGCCGAGGCTGAGAGCGATCAGATAGACGCTCGGGTTGATCACCTGCCCTGCGATGAGGCTCACGATGGGGAAGGCGATGAGTAGCACGAGACAGACGGCATGCAGGACTGTGCGCACACGGCGTGTACGCTGCCCAGCGGGCATCAGGAGTGCTATGATGAGGTAGAGCGGATGGAGCGCGAGGAGATTGAAGTTCGGCGATACCATCGGGTGCTCAGAGATGAAGCTGAGGTAGCAGAGGAGCGTCCCCCCGAGGCCTGCTGCGAGATAGAGGCTGAATTCGATGACTCCAGCGACGGGCTTTCTGAGCCAGCGCCAGATGAAGACCCCGATAGAGAGCAGGAGGATGAGGGAGAAGATGACGAGGGGATGGGTCACGCTGAGGCCTGCAGGTGCGATAGGGCGTGGCTCGCCATACTCCAGCGTCTGCTGGATGGGGCGTCCCCAGATCTCTTGGTCAGGGGTGACGATGCCCATAGCGAGGTGGGGGAGCAGGCGTGCGGCCTCCATGGGGATGAAGAAGCGGTCGCGGATGCTCATCTTCTCGTCCAGCTTGGGGCCCATAGCGAGATCTGTCCCCAGTACCAGCCAGGGGGAGGAGGCCTCCAGCTCGTTGATCGCCTCGCGCCAAGTCTTGTCGGGGAGTGGCGTGATGCCAGGCACGCTGTCCAGCACGAAGGTCAGCTGGCTCCCGCGCTCGTCGAGCTTGCCGAAGTCCGTCAAGGTCGCGAAGTAGAGATCCAGCGGGCGCGTACTGCAGTTGTTGCGGAAGGCATTGTATCGGTACGTGCGGTTCTCGGGCTGTGCATTCTCGATGAGGAGTCGCCAGAGGTGGGCACGCTGCGTGCTGTCGGTATTGAGCACCAGCTCGCGGATGACACCACGGCTCTGATACTCGCTCATATAGTCACTGGTCGCTATGGGCAGGACGATGTAGTCGGTCTTGCCCTGAGTGAAGCGCAGGGAGAAGTCGTCGGTAAAGTTGAAGATACCGTAGTTGAAGGTCACATCGATCCCCTGCTCTGCATCCCATACGCGTAGGCCTGCATGGCCGTAGAGGGTATAGGAGTCTTCGGCGCTGGGCTGAGCCGCCAGATAGCTGATCTGAGCGCTCTGTGAGAGGGTAAGGGGGGAGGCCGAAGGTCTTGTCTCGCTGGGGCTGAGGCGTCTCAGCGACGCCCGTCATATAGGCACACAGATACACCACCGCCACGAGGAGGAGGCGGTAGGTCATACCAAGGGTCTTATATATATGGTGTAGCTGGCCTATAGCTTGCATCGAATCTGATCAGATAGGACAAAGATACTAAAAGTCTGCATGCTCTCTTTGCTCAGGCCTTCCCCACAGAGCAGGCGGGGGCCTTCTCCCATCGTAAGAGCCTCGTCTTTGCTGTGATTTCTCGGGGGAGGAGCGTATGGGAGGATATGCTCCTTGTAGGAGGGGTGGTGTGAACCTATATTGGTCGACGGGCTGACCTATATGAGTACGTGGGTAGAGCTATATAGGATGGCGAAGAAAGCTATATAGCTTTGGACTGATTCCTATATAGCTTTGTGAAGTGACCTCTATTAGGTTGTTGCTCCGCGTAGGGATAAAAGTTGCGGACGAGTGGTAGATAAGTTTGGACTACGTACGTGGCTCTAATATCTACGTACGTGGATATTTGGATTTGCGTGCCTGGTCTTTAAGACTACGTACATAGACAGAGGAAACACCACTACGTGAAGGTGCTTTTTCCTTCACGAGAAGGACACTTTTTCCTCCGCTGGATAAGAGGAATACTCGCGATAAGGCGAAGGGCTTGCGTATCACTTCGGAGAGGTATATCGGGGATCTGGGCTATCCTATACGATCTCACCCATGGGATCTCCTCGCTCAGGCAGCTCCGCTGTCGCTCGTTCGTCTACTGCAGAAGGGCGGGGAGAGGACGTATAATAGCGGTGTTTCACAAGCGTTTAAGGGGGCTATTCTATAAAGTTGCTACCTTTAGGGACCACTTCCATTAGCACCGCACTCCTTGAAATGAAACACATTCACTTGCTCTTAGTCGCCTTTGCGCTATCTTCTGGTAGCCTTCTCGCGCAGACGACCGTCGCTGTACAGGGCACCTTGAAAGAAGACCGACCGACCGCACGCCCGTGGACTTTGCTAACGTCCTCCTGCGCCATCCCGCTGATAGTAGCCTCGTCGTGGGGACGACCAGCGATGAGCACGGGGCTTTCCGCTTGGAGGCTCCCGAGGGCACCTTCCTCCTCGAGGTGCGTGCGCTGGGCTACCGACCCTATCATCAGACGCTCACCATCGCTGGTGCTCTTGACCTCGGCGAACTCCTCCTCACCGAGGAGACGAAGCAGCTCTCCGCTGTCCAAGTCACAGGGCGCCGCCCCATCATGCTCCGCAAGGCCGACCGTATGGTCTTCGACGCTACGCAGATCGCTCCCGCTGCCAGCTCGGCTCTGGATGTCCTGCGCCAGACCCCTGGGGTGAACGTCTCCGACGGCGGCATCAGCCTCATCGGCAAGGGCGGGGTGATCGTCCTCATCAACGACAAGCGGGTACGTCTCTCGGGCGCTGCTCTGATCAGCCTCCTCCGCTCCTATCCGCAGTCTGACCTCCAGGAGATCCAGATACTCACCACCCCGCCCGCTAAGTACGAAGCCGAGGGGAATGCCGGTGTGCTGAACATCATCCTCAAGAAGGCTAAGAACGATTTCTTCGGAGGAAGTATCGCTCCTCGCTTCAGACTTCGTAAGGATAAGACCTTGTACAGCCTCACTTCCAACCTCAACTACAAGAAGGACAAGGTCACCGCTTCTCTCCAGCTCGGAGGAGGCTCTTCAGGCTATGATGGTCGCCTAGATACCTACCGCACCTATCCCAAGCAGGGCACTTTCCATTCGAGTGAGACAGCCTACTCGGGGCAGGGGCCTTACTTCAACCTCCGTGCGGGGCTAGACTATGCCTTCACTCCTGAGCTCTCCATAGGAGCGAGTATATCCTACAGCCCAGAGAAGAATAATTCTCGCCGAGAGAATGATAGCCGAGACTATCGCATCCTCCCCAGTGGTGAGCGTGAACTCCTACGCCTGCTCCCCGGTGTCGCCGACGAGACGGACAAGAGTCGCTATACTACGGCGAATGTTCACCTCGAGAAGAGCTTCAAGTCCGCTCCCCAGCGTCGTCTCTCGTGGGATGCCGACTATGTAGGCTATCGAAGCCAAGAGGGGCGTAACTTTACTCCTCGTGGCTTGATGCCTAATGGTACTCCCATCCCAGGATCGGACTTCCACTTCGATGCGCTGACCGATCAGCACACCGACTCCTACATCACGAGCCTAGACTATACCGAGCCGATTGGTAAGGGGACGCTGGGCTTTGGGGCTAAGGGGACGTGGACCCGCACCACCAACCGAAGCGACTACGATGCGAAGAGCTCTATGGGTGAGCGTCACGACAAGATCACCTTCGACGAACATGTCTATGCGCTCTATGCTGACTTCAAGCATCCGCTCTCCGACAAGTGGGATCTCCGCACGGGTCTCCGTATGGAGTACACCCACACGGCAGGGAAGAATAATGGCCGTCGTCTGGAGAACTTGAGGAGCTACCTCAATGTCTTCCCCACGCTCTTCTTGGGATTCAACCCCAACGACCGCCATGCCTTCAGCCTCAATGGTACTGTCCGCCTCAATCGCCCCCACTTCGGCCAACTCTCCCCGTTCGCTAGCTATGAGAACCAGTACAGCGTCATGCGAGGGAAAGAAGATCTGCGTGCTGCCAAGCGTGCCAAGCTTGCTCTCGGCTACACCTTCCTTGGGGCACTGGACTTCCAGCTCGACGGTGGCTATCTCTGGGATGGTATCACACAGGTCATCCGCCTCGATCCCGTGACGAATCAAGGGAGCATCACGCATGACAATGCCGAGAAGACCTGGACCTTCGGCCTGGAGAATAGTTTCTTCTTCAATAAGGTCAGCTTCTTCCAGACCTACATCTCCCAGCGTCTCTGGTACTCCGATATGAAGATCGGCCCTGAGTCCACTTCGCTCTACGGGGGAGCGGGCTTGACCTATCATGTCAGTCTCAACAATACCTTCTTCTTCAACCGCAGTAAGACCTTCCAGGGGACCTGTTCCTTCTACTATCGGACACCTAGCTACGATGGAGGCTTCCATATGAGGCACGTCATCTCTGGCGGAGCGGGCCTATCCTACACGCTCCTCCAAGGGAAGCTTCGCCTCGCTCTCGACGCCTACAACCTCCTCCGCAATAACCTCCATCTGAATATCACGACTCCCGACTATGAGATGTATGCCAACAACGAGAATAGTGCACTCACCCTCAACCTCGGTGTGACCTACTCCTTCGGTGCTCCTATCCGAGGCAAGTCCGAGCGCAAGAGTGCCCAAGAGCTTCGCTCGCGTATGTAGCGCCCCGCCTCCCGCTCTAGGGTCACACCCGCTAAAGCAAAGCCCCCAGCAGCCGTCCTCGTGGTGCCTGCTGGGGGCTTGCTGTAGCTATCCTATCGATCTCACCCATGGGGCTCCCTCGCTCAGGTCGCTCCGTGTCGCTCGTCTACTGCAGGAGGGTGGCGAGAGGACTATATAATAGCGGTGTTTCACAGGCGTTTAAGGGGGCTATTTTTCTATAAAGTCGCTACCTTTCGGGACGATTTCCATTAGCACGCACCTCTTGGTATGAAACACATTCACTTGCTCTTAGTCGCCTTTGCGCTATCTTCAGGTAGCCTTCTCGCGCAGACGACCGTCGCTGTACAGGGCTCCCTAAAGAAGACGACCGACCGTACGCCCGTGGACTTTGCTAACGTCCTCCTGCGCCATCCCGCTGATAGTAGCCTTGTCGTGGGGACGACCAGCGATGAGCACGGGGCTTTCCGCTTGGAGGCTCCCGAGGGCACCTTCCTCCTCGAGGTGCGTGCGCTGGGCTACCGACCCTATCATCAGACGCTCACCATCGCTGGTGCTCTTGACCTCGGCGAACTCCTCCTCACTGAGGAGACGAAGCAGCTCTCCGCTGTCCAAGTCACAGGGCGCCGCCCGATCATGCTCCGCAAGGCTGACCGCCTGGTCTTCGATGCGACCCAGATAGCGCCTGCCGCCGCCTCGGCACTGGATGTCCTACGGCAGACCCCTGGGGTGAATGTCACGAATAGTGGCATTAGTCTCATCGGTAAGGGGGGAGTCATCGTCCTCGTCAACGATAAGCGCGTGCGCCTCTCAGGTACTGCTCTCCTCAGTCTCCTGCGCTCCTACCCACAGTCCGACCTTCAGGAGATTCAGATCTTGACCACACCACCTGCTAAGTACGAAGCCGAAGGAGATGCGGGCGTCTTGAACCTCGTCTTGAAGAAAGCTAAGAATGACTTCTTCGGGGGAAGTGTCACGCCAGGCTTTGGGATCAATGGGATCAAAAGGTCGCGGCCTCGCTATGATCTCAGTACGAGCTTCAACTATAATCAAGGTAAGGTCACAGCTTCCCTTGACCTCGGTGCCAGTACGGGGCTGTTTGATGGTGATCCGCGTACCTATCGTACCTATCCTCAGCAGAAGACCTACTATGTCAGTGATACCTACTACACTGGGCGGGATAAGTTATTCAGCGTACGTGGAGCGCTGGACTACGCCTTCACTCCAGAGCTCACACTCGGCTTCAGCGCCTCCTATACGCCACAGCAGGATAGTACGCATCGTGAGAATGACTCTCGCGACTATAGCATCGCTTCCGATGGCTCGTACAAGCTCCTTCGCTCCCTACCAGGACTTGCGGTGAACATCGATCATGGGAGGTACATCTCGGCGAACGCCCACATGGAGAAGACCTTCAAGGTGTGCCCAAGCGTCGCCTATCGTGGGACGTGGACTATGTCGGCTACCGCAGTCGGGAGGATCGTAGCTTTACCTCCTCGGGCCTGACCCCTCAGGGTGCTCCTATCGCAGGCTCTGACTTCCGCTTCAATGCGCTGACCGATCAGCATATCGACTCCTATATCGCCAGCCTGGACTATGTCGAGCCCCTCGGTAAGGGGACGCTGGGCTTCGGAGCAAAGGGGGCTTGGACGCGCACCAGCAATAGTAGTGACTATGATGCAGCGAGCACGATGGGTGAGCACCACGATAAGATCCGCTTCGATGAGCAGGTCTATGCGCTCTATGCGGACTTCAAGCATCCCTCTCTGAGACGTGGAGTCTTCGCACGGGGCTTCGTATGGAGTACACCCATACGGCAGGGGAGAATAACGACCGTCGTCTGGAGAACTTGAGGAGCTATCTCAACGTCTTCCCCACGCTCTTCTTAGGCTACAACCCTAATGACCGTCATGCCTTCAGCCTCAGCAGTACCGTCCGTCTCAACCGTCCGGATTTCAGTCTGCTCTCTCCCTTCGCGAACTACGAGAATCAGTACACCATCATGCGAGGGAAGGAGGATCTACGTGCTGCAAAGCGCGCACGGCTTGCCCTCGGATATACCTTCCTCGGTGCGCTGAACTTCCAGCTCAATGGGGGCTACCTATGGGACGGGATTACGCAGGTGATACGCCTGGATCCTGCGACGAACCGCGGAAGCTACACCTATGAAAATGCCGAGAAGACTTGGATCGTTGGGCTGGAGAATAGCTACTTCTTCAATAAAGTCAGCTTCTTCCAGACCTACATCTCCCAGCGTCTTTGGTATAATGAAACGAAGCTTGATGCCCATGTGTCCTCGCTCTATGGAGGCTCAGGTCTGAGCTATAGCTTCAGCATGAACAATACCTTCTTCTTCAATCGCAGTAAGACGCTCCAAGGTACCTGCTCCATCTACTATGCGAGCCCAAGCTACGATGACGGAGGTATGAGATACTCGCATACCTTCACGGCTAATGCAGGCCTATCCTATACGCTCCTCGATGGGAAGCTCCGTATCGCTGCCGATGCCTACAACCTCATCTGGACCGAGCCCTACATCAATATCAATACCCCCGCCTACCAGATGCGTGTCAAGAACGAGTCGAATAAACTCTGCTCGCTGAGCTTGACCTACTCCTTCGGTGCCTCCATCGAGGGTAAGGATGAGCGCCAGAGTGCCAAGGATCTTCGCTCGCGTATGTAGCGCCCTACCGCTCCCGCTCTTGGATCACACCCGCTAAAGCAAAGCCCCCAGCAGCCGTCCTCGTGGCACCTGCTGGGGGCTTGCTGTATCCCTTGCCTGCAGGCAGGCCGCTACTTTCTTCACCCAAAGCTTGCGCCTTCGCTCTGCCTTTCTCCCTTCGCTCAAAGTGCCCTGCTTCATCGGTTGCACGTGCCGAACGTATACCCTTCTCATCAGGACGTATACGTTTTGCTCGCACAAGGTATACGTCCTCCCGTCGCAGCCTCCTCCCGCCCCGAACGAACGCCCCGCTGCGCCGCCCTCGGCCCCACAGCACTATCTACTATTCTTGGTAATTTAGATGCCTCATAAGGGGCTTCTTCGCAGTGGAAGACAGCTGCAGGGAACTTATAGTAATTGGTTGATTTTTACTCAGAGATATGGATGCAAGGCGGTGTATGATCATAGACTTGGAGCGGCAGGGGGACAAACGACTGTTTATCACCGAGCAGGTCGAGTCCATAGATGTCAGTGAGCATGGAGGATGGTTGGTGCGCTTCAAGACCTCTCCCCGTGTCTTCCAGTACAATAAAGCGCGCCTCCTTTATCTGAAAGATCCCAAGCCTATCAACGTCGTGCATAGGGGGCTCTACGTCCGGAACAAGCGCATCTCCGACATTGCAGAGCTCCTGTGCTTCGCCTACTCCACGTACAATTTCTATCGAGTGACCCATACGAATGGCTATGTAGAGTGCCTCGATGGTCGGGAGGTCTATATTACCCGCACACCGATAGACCTGACGGGGGCTCTACGTGGGACTATCTGAAGAAGCTCGCAGCTGAGACGGGACTATGCGCCAGCGACGGGACAAATATCTTAGCGAAGTCCTACCGTCTGGTGGATGTGAAGCGAGATAACGTGCCCCTTGCTCAGTACCTTGGTGATAAGAGGAAGCTGGCTACGCGCTCTATGCCACGGCAGGTCTACTATCCCTTTGGGTGCAATGCCAGCCAAAAGGCCGCAGTGGAGGCAGCCCTATGCCATCAGGTGAGTATCGTGCAGGGACCTCCGGGCACGGGGAAGACGCAGACAATCCTCAACATTATTGCGAACTTACTCCTTGCGGGCAAGACTATATTGGTGGTATCAAATAATAATTCTGCCGTAGAGAATATTGCCGAGAAGCTCCAGCGTGAAGGCTTGGGCTTCCTCGTGGCACAGCTGGGGAACTCCGAGAACAAGGAGGCCTTCATCCAACAGCAGCAGCCCTATTACCCCGATATGGAGGGATGGGCGCTCGAGGATGCTTCGGCGGTCAAGAAGGTAGCTAAGGAGGCTCTGCGGAAGGTGTCTCAGGGCTTTGATGACCAGACGAAACAGGCGCAGCTACGGGCCGAGCTCAATGCCCTGCAGACGGAGCGTCAGTATAATGATCTCCTTAATGAGGCTATCGGGCAAGACGTCAGTTGGCTGAAGGATAAGTCTCCTGCTGGGCTGATGGCCTTACTTACGCGCTTTCAGCAGCTTGCAGAGAGGTCGGAGCGGCCCAGCTTTTGGTTTCGCTTGAAGAGTGCATTCACTTTAGGACCGCAGGCCTTCTCGTTCCTCAAGAGAGAGTTTGCGGAGGTCATCGCTTGCCTGGAAGATGCCTACTATGAGGCTTCTCAGTCTAAGATAGAGAAGGAACTTTCAGCAGTTACGCAGCGTCTTCAGTCTATCGACTTAAAGCAGAGCGTCAAGGAGCTTACGACCTCGTCGCTCCAGCTTCTCAAAGCAAGGTGAGCAAGCGCTATGATAGTGGCGGTGCCCGATGCCAGTTCACCATCAGAGACTTCAAGCTCAAGACGGAGGCTTTCCTCAAGGAATATCCCGTGGTGCTGAGTAGTACATACCGATCGAATGGAAATATCAATCCCGATTATGTCTTTGACTATGTCATCATGGACGAGGCTTCGCAGATCGATATCAAGACGGGAGCATTGACCCTATCGTGTGCTATGAATGCTGTGATCGTAGGGGATGACAAGCAGCTACCTAATGTAGTAAGCCGAGAGGAGACCCTTGCTCTCAAAGCGATAAGAGAGACCTACCAGGTCGATGACCGATATGATGCTGTGACGCATAGCTTCCTGACGTCTTGCTTAGAGACCTTCAAGGATGCCCCCGTGACGCTGCTACGTGAGCACTATCGTTGCCACCCCAAGATCATTGAGTTCTGCAATCAGCGCTTCTATGACGGTGAGCTGATCTCCATGACGACGGATAAGGGTGAGGAGAAGGTGCTTCAAGTCCTACGCACCGTGAAGGGGAATCATGCCCGAGGGCGCTTCAACCAGCGTGAGATAGACGTCATCACGCAAGAGGTGCTCCCAGGGTTTCAGGATCAGGGGAGCATCGGTATCATCACTCCCTATCGTGATCAGGCGCAGGCTATCAACCAGATGCTGGGCATGGATATCGCAAGTACGGTGCACAAGTACCAGGGGCGAGAGTGCGACACGATCATCATGAGCATGGTGGACAATAGTCCGACGGAGTTCTCTGACGATCCGAACCTCCTCAACGTAGCTATCTCTCGTGCCAAGACTCACCTCTGTATCGTGGCAACAGGGAATGATCTGCCTGAGGGGAGCATCCTATCTCAGCTCATCAGCTACATTCAGTACAACAACTTCGAGGTGAAGGAGAGCAAGCTACGCTCGGTCTTTGACCTGCTATATACGCAGTACACTACAGAGCGCCTGGCTTATCAGTCCAAGCATCAGGTCTCCGACCAACTATCTGAGACACTCTTCTATGATACGCTACTCAAGGCTCTCAATGAGGTGGGGCGTAGCGAGCTTTCCGTGCTCTGTCACTATCCCCTTGAGAGACTCATCGCTGATGTGTCGCTACTGGATGCTGAGGAGCGAGCTTTTGTCAAGAGTCCTCTTCTCGCACGTGGACTTCCTCATCTACAATTCGCTGACGAAGCGTCCGCTACTCGTCATCGAGGTCGATGGCTGGAGCTTCCATAAGGGGAGTGCTACGCAGCAGGCCCGAGATGCACTCAAAGACCGCCTTCTCTCCAAGTATGATCTCCCTCCCTATCGTATCTCTACGACAGATATGGTGACGGTCGATATGCTGAGAGAGCGATTGGCTACTTTATTGTAGGCCTGCAGTAAGGCTCTGCGATTATTAGAAAAAGCCTAACTTCGTGGTGCTTCCCAGGACGGGAAGTGTCTTTCATCAGAAGTGTCCAGAGAACGGCTACGAGCCGTCCGCAACCTATCCGCATACGGGGCAAGGTGCGAGAGGCAGACTCCCTGCCTGACACGAGAGGACGTATCGTCTCATCTAAAAATAAAAGGTATGACTACCCAAGCTACATCTACTTCGACAGAGGAGCTCGCATTCAGCTCCCGCACTATCTATTCGACTGAGCACCCCGAGGGGCAGCTGCGTCGGATGGATGGCACCCTGCTGCGTCTCTATCCCGCTACATCTCTCCCCGCACCGCTGACGCCCGAAGCACGTACCGAGGCTACGGAGCTCTTTCGCCAAAGCCTCTCCCTCTTGTGGCGGCATCGTGAGCGCATCCTTTCGGATAGCCGAATGTTCCTCACTCCCCATAGCCGAGACTGAATGGCTTGGCATATCTGGGCGCCTTCCCCGAGGCGACACTGGGTGCGTACATCGAGCTCTGGATGCAGTGTGATGCTGCGCTCATCACGGACGAGCGCAGGATCCAGCACTTCGTGACGCGTGTGGCAGGTAGCCCGCTCTCTGGGAGCAATCGCTGCACGCTGGTAAGCGAGGAGGGCGAAGTCAGCACGCGCAGTGTGCGGGACTTTAGTTCGCTGTGGCGTCCCCTCCGTGGCTTGATCCGCCGCTACCGAAAGCCCCAAGCCACCGCCGAGCATTACACCCTCTCCGAAGTCCTTAGCCTCCTCAGCGAAGAAGGGTAGGGCAGTCCTGCCCATACCTATTCACGAAGGGGGTGAAGTAACCTATATAGGAGACTGTTGCATAGAATCCTACCTCTATTTAGAGTGCTAAGACATCGCACGCCCAGCTCCCACGATATGCCTCTCCGAAGTGATACGCAAGCCCTTCGCCTTATCGCGCGTATTCCTCTTATCTAGCGGAGGGGAAAGTGTCCTTCTCGTGAAGAAAAAGGTGCCTTCACGTAGTGCTTTTCCTCTGTCTATGCACGTAGTCTTAAAGACCAGGTACGTAAATCCAAATATCCACGTACGTAGATATTAGATCTACGTACGTAGTCCAAACTTATCTGCCGCTCGTCCACAACTTTTATCCATACGCGGAGCAACAACCCCAATATAGGTCAGCGGGGCGACCAGTATTGGTCGACGCGCGAACCACTATAGGTTCATAGTAGTAACCAATAGTGGTTGACTCACGAACCACTATTGGTTTACCCCCCGTACCACTATTGGTTTGCACTACGGATAAGTAGTGGTATGTATCCGCTCCTTCCACGAGTATAGAAAGTAAGCCCCTGATACATGGCTATTTACATGCATCAGGGGGCTCTTTCTTTGCACCTTTCTTGTATGTATGTATGTATGTATGTATTTTACTAAGTTTGTGGTAGACAACTGAATCTGAAGACATCAAGTCTACACCACAAACGTCTTACCATAACTCACGATATCCCTTATGAAGAAGGCGTCCTTCATAGTCTATGTCGCCTGTCTCTGTGTGAGCACTCTCGCCTCATACGGAGCTCAGCAGGCGCTCTGCCTTGCCCCACAAACAGCCCCTCGACACAACAGATCGTCTGCAAAAGAAAATTGAACACTATGAAGACTCTAACTAAATGCTTCCTACTCCTCGTAGTACTCCTCTGTAGTGAGCAAATTCTCTTAGCCCAAGCTATCAAAGGCACCGTAGTAGATGCCGAGGGGAAACCCTATCGAGTTAGCCCACGTTATTGCGCGTAAGCGTGCGGACAGCACCTTCGTAGCAGGCTGTCTGACAGATGCCCAGGGGCGATTTGCCTTTGATACGCTGTCTGCGCCTGAGCATATACTCACCGCCAAGTGTATTGGCTACAAGGCTCGCACAATAGCAGCTCAGCCGGTCTGTAATATCATATTGGAGGGTGATGCCACCGAGCTGTCAGAGGTCGTCGTGCTTAGCTCCTATGTCAAGCGTTCTCCCTCGGGGGATCTCTCTGTGCGCATCCAAGGTAATCCTATAGCTAGAGGGAAGAGCCTCATGGAGACTCTGCGCTATATACAGGGAGTCGAGGTGCTTAGTGGAAATATCTTGGTCAATGGTAAAGACCATACCATCATCTATCTTGGAGATCGCAAGATTACGGCCGAGCAATTACGCTCCATCCCTACCAATATGGTGAAGCAGATCGAGGTGATACCCAATGCAGGAGCTTCTTTTGGGCAAGAAGCCCAAGGAGGCATCGTGCGTGTAACTCTTCGACAGAAGGAGGGACTTATTGGGGCAATTGGCTTGACTGCACAAGCAGATGGAGAGGGTTTTGTAGATGCCATCCTCACTCCTACGCTACAATATCAGTTTGGTAAGCTATCTGTATATAACAGCCTTAAACTGGGTTCAGGAATTATCGCACAAGGTACAAGCGTCAAGATAACTACGGCACTCATCATGTAGATCGAAAGTTTCATTCGGATAAGGAGTCCTTGGCTCTTCTAGAGAATTTGGGGCTACAGTATCAGCTTACTCCGACGCAATCCCTGCAAGTTTATGGAGGGCTATATCTGATTAAGGACCGCATCAATCAAACCAACCACAACGGGCAGCTGCTGAGTCTGAGACAAAAGACCCAAAGCTCTTTTATCGAAGGCAATGCGGGCTTGCTCTATCGAGCTAATCTGAATGTCGGGAAAAACTCTTCCTTCTCCACCAAGGTCGAGTACCTCAGTCGGAGCAATAGCGATCATATAGACTATGAGCTCAATACTCATGACGAGAATGAATTGAGGCAGAGGCTGTCCTACCTCTATGTGGAGCCTCGTTTAGAACTGAAGTCGAGCAAGGGGAGTAGTGTAAACTTGGGGATTCGCTTTAGCCGTCTGAGAGACAGAAACGAAATGTCGGGTATCGCCAGCACAATACTCACTCAAGTAAAGCAACAAGACTTCCAGATCTCTGGAGGGGACTTTGCCCCGTGGATAGAGTACAGTCGCATGATTGGTCAGCGAGCATTCGTGCAGGTAGGGCTGACCTATCAGCTAACAGATATGAAGTATAGCGATTATCTCAATCGGCTTGCATCTATCAACAACCGTTATTCGGGGCTGTATCCCAATGTCCAGTTGCAATACATGCTCAACCCGCAGAAGCAGTCGGGCATATCTATAGCTTATCGCCGAGACTATTCGCTGCCTAATTATGGCTACTATAGCCCTGTGGCTGTCTATCAAACGAGAAGCTGTATAGCATAGGTAACCAAAATCTAAAGGAAGAAACCTTTCATTCTGTAGAGGCGAATTACTACATCAATCCCAATTGGATCCTGACTTATAGGCTAAAAAGCGGTGCGAACATCATACACCTGCTTGCTCATCGAGATCCTATGCAGTCCGATGTGGTGTACACGAGACCCGAGAATAGTGGCACGAGTCTACAGCACTATACTTCCCTCTCCTATACAGCCAGTGTGTCGGACTTTTGGCAGACAAATAATAGGATCTTTGTGAGACACAATACAGAGAAGAGCCCAGGTAAGACCGTCTCCAGCGCTTGGTTGGGGTGGAGTGCCACCCAGCAGTTTAGATTGAGTAATACAATGGGACTAACGCTATCGGCTACAGGACAGACTGCAGAGAAGCATCTGAGCCACGAAGTAGGGCTACGCTATGATATAGATGCAGGTGTCTATATGAGCTTGTTGAATGATCAGCTACAGATCAATCTTGGCATGCTCAACCTTATTCATAATAGAGCGGTCATGCGCATCAAAACAGATTTTGCAGAGCTCGAGCGTACGGATTTATCTCCTCGTAGACGCCTCAAATTAAGCGTGACATGGCACTTCTCCAGCGGAGATAAGATCAAGCGCAGTAGCTCGCGTACCGTTAATTCGCCCACCAGAGAGACCCCTACACTGTAAGGCTGGATACTATCCCTCCCCTCGCAGGTATAGTCAGCAAGCTCCCTGACGTATGCGGATAGCCGTACGTCAGGGGGCTCTTTCTTTGCGCCTTTCTTGTGTGCATATCTTTACTAAGTTTGTGGTAGACAACTGAATCTGAAGACATCGAGTCAACGCCACAAACGTCTTACCATAACTCACGACACTATTATGAAGAAGAGAGCCCTTCATAGCCTATTCACCTGTCTCTGTGTGAGTGCCCTCGCCTCATGCGGAGCTCAGCAGGCGCTCTGCTTTGCCCCACAAACCACCCTCGACACAAGCACCAACACGATCAAGGTCGCTGATCAGCCCGTCTTCAAGGTATCTACCTCGGTACTGAACCTCAAGAAGGAGCAACTTGCGCTGAACAAGGAAGCGCTGCCGAAGGAGCGAGCAGCGTATATCGCCTCCATTCTCAAGGAATGCCATTCAGATCAGGACACCATCATCGCTGCTTCGCCAGACTTCACCCTCGTAAAGAGCACGGGCACTCATAGTAAGCGTGATGTCCGCTACATGTATAGCTATCAGCTTGACTTCGAGTCAGGGCGCTGGGTCTGCATAGTCCTTGATACCGCAACGGAGCGTGTGCCGACGATGGATGGAGTGTGTGGATTTCTACGGAGGGTCTATGTGATCAAGCGGAGGAATCGCGTGATCGTCAAGGATTCTTTCGGAGATATCGCCATCGTCTATGTCCTACAGGGGCGGGATAGCAAAGCTCCTTTCAGCCACACCTCTGCTTGGCGACCCGCCGACATCTCCGCTATGATTTCGACAGCGTACTATATCAAGAAGGAGTTCGATCCCAAGAGCCATGCCGTAGCGACTGGGAGGTATGTAAAGTAAATCCACTAAGCCATGAAGAAGCTATTCACCATCGTCCTCTGCTGCCTCTGCGCCCAGATCACGCTGCTCTCGCAGATCATATACTCGGGGCGGGCCATCTCGTCCGAAGACAAGGCGCCGATTCCCCTGGCGAACATCGTCCTCTTAGCACAAGACTCCTCCTTCATCGCTGGTGGGGTCACCGACGAGCTCGGGCGCTATTCGATCACGACGGAGCAAGGGAAAGTCCCGCAGTGGATACGAGCGACGTGCATCGGCTATGAGGATCTACTGCGACCTATCAGCCGCTACCCTCGGGAAGGTGCGGAGCTCATCTTAGAGGTACAGACCAATCAGCTACAGGATGTGACGATCCGAGCGAAGCGCAAGGCCTTCTCTCTCAAGGATGGTGCATTCGTTGCCAATGTCTCGGCGGTGCCTTCACTCAGAAATAGCGGCTCGATCGACAACCTACTGAACCGCATCCCCTTCGTGCAGGGATCGGGCGGATCCTTCTCTGTGCTGGGGACGGGTGGCGAAGCGACCCTCTACCTGGATGGCCAGCGGGTGCAGGATGCGAGCATCCTCCAGCACCTCCGCTCCCAAGATATCGCGAGTGTCGAGGTCATCAATACCCCTGGCGCCCAGTACAAGGCCTCCACGAATTCGGTGATCAAGATCCACACGATCAAGAAGCAGAATATGACCAGCCTCTCAGCTTCGCAATACGCTCTCCTGCAGAATCGCCTCAGCACCTATACCGGTGTCAACGTCGCTCACAGCAATGCTCGGGCTTATTGGAGCTTCAATGCGGGCTATAGCCACACCGCGATGGCGAGTGGGGATAGTGATTACTACAGCATGCCGAATGGGAGTGGAGACCTATTGGAGACCTTCAGTTCCTCAGATATGACGAATCGAAGTGACTTCTTCATGGGGGGCTTGGGGCTGAACATATCCCCAGCTAAGGAGACGAATATCGGCTTTGTCTCCAACCTCAAGGTGAGTGCTGTGAAGTTCGATGTCGCTTCTGAGGGGCTGATCCACAAGGAGAGCGGGATCGTACGCCTGAATACTCCCTATACTTCCCAAATAGATTCACGTCCCTACAAATCCACTTCTAGCCTCTATTACAATGGGAAGATAGGGACGACGAGTGTGAATGTCACCGATGAGATCCTCTTGGGGAGTGGCACCAATACCTCCATATACGACGAGGCGGGTACTTCGGCACACGCGCAGACCAAGGGGGCTCAGCGCTATGGCATGAACTCCCTGATGCTGTCCTTCCAGACACCTGTCAAGGGGGTGAAGCTGGGCTACGGCGCTGAGCTGGCCTTGAGCTTCAATAAGAATGAGCTGCAGCAGACGGAGCAAGGCATCGTGACTGACGTCATTAGCTCCACGGTGAAGAATGGCCAAACGCTACTGGGCACCTTCGTCGATGTGAGGGCTCAGTGGCTGGGGCTGTCGTGGTATGCAGGCTTGCGATATGAGTATGAAGCCTCTTCCTATACGCAGAATGGTATGCGTGTCATCCGTCAGAAGCCCTCCCCTCACTTCCTAAGCCCCAGCTTCTCGCTGTCTTATTCGGGCGAAGATCTCCAAGCTACACTGTCTTATCGTAAGAGCCTCCACCGCCCAGCGTACTCGTCCTTGAATAACTTCACACTCCTCGAGAATCAGTACGTCTACCAGCAGAGTAATCCCTTCTTACTCAACGAGACCAATGATGCCCTACAGCTCCTCGCCACATACAAGACGCTCTCCTTCAGTGCCAGCTACAACTACGTCCAGAATACCTCGACGGTAGTATTAGCCCGACACGAGACGAAGGCCGACGTGGTGCTCAAGCGTAGGATAAATATCCCCAGCTATTCGACGCTCTCGCTGGGGCTGGATTGGAGTGATTCATTCGGTCCGTACTCTCCTTCAGTTGAGGTGGAATTCCAAAAGCAGCTCCTCAAGTACAGTGGCTTGACCTTCGATCGCCCGATGCTGGAGCTCTCGACAAGCCATTATGTAGAGCTGGGGAAGGGCTGGAGAGTGAACGCTGGCGCCAGCTACTCAAGTAGAAGTCATCGCCTCTTCAGTGAGTACTCTGCTCAGTGGAGCTACAGCCTGATGCTATCCAAGGAGGTCGGGAACTTCACCTTTGACCTCAGCCTGCAGAACCTCTTCCTTGACAACAAGCATTACAAGACACGCAGGATGGCTGGCATCTTTGCGCAGGAGATCGAAGCGCAGGACTTCTCGGGCGTCGGCTTGAATGTCTCCTACCGCATCCATTCCGTCAAGGCAGGCTACCGCAATAAGAAGACCAGTAACGAGAATAAGCGCTTTTAGCCCACCTCCCATCCACACCACGACGAAGCCCTTACCCTCTTCAGCGAAGAAGGGTAGGGGCTTACCTGTATCAAGTAGCGGGCTTGAGCCGAACGTATACCCTTCCTCCTCGGGACGTATTACGTATCGTGAGCAAAACGTATACGTTTCCTCCATAAGGCGAGACCATTGCGCAAGCCCACCTCTTCATAGCTTTCACCTTCTTGCCTCGAAAATCAGGTCTTTAGGCTGAAGTGGGATACCTATATCTCCCCTTGCCCCCTCTCGGGAGGATCATCCTCCCGAGAGGGGCTTTCCTAGCTATTTGCTCCTCTGGATCACAAGAAGCCCAGGCATACGCTTCAGATTGTATGCCATAGCTTCCAAGATATGCTGTGTATGCGTTCGCTCAAGCCCTCAGTAGCGACATCGCCCTCCTGAAAACCACCTTCGTATGTTTCCGAAAGTACGCTCTATCAAACAGCGTGTCTTGCTGATAAGATTGTTGAACTCACGTTGTCGCTCTGTGAGCTTCATCCCCTTCTGCGCCTTGAGCATAATTCCATCAATCAAGCCGAGCTCAAAGAGACAAGCCGAGTTCTTCTTGCTACAATAACCTTTATCGGCAAGGACACTAACGCCCTGCGTAAGCTCAGCCTTCTCGATCAGCTCGGGTAATACCACCGTATCGGCACAATTGGCTGGCGTGGTAATTATGCTCTCCACCAACCCTTGCCCATCGGTCAGCACGTGCTTTTTGTACCCGTAGCGATAGTGCCGGCCTTTGCGCACCCAACGAGCTTCCGTGTCTACCCCTGGCTTGCGACTTTTCAGCTCATACCGATAAGCCTGCTCTTGGGCTTGCTCTTCTTCGGTGCGCAAGTCATCTCGGTCGTCTGCTACTTCGATGAGGATACTTCCATCGGGAGCGTGCGGGCTATCCACAATGGTCTCATAATGACGCCAATTATCTGATAAAGTATTCTGTGTGGAAAAATATAGGGGTAGAGATAATCTCTTCGAGATGGTTGGGATGAAGGGGAGATAGAGGGAAGATGGGGATAAATAGTGCAGTGCCAATTTTTCTTTCTTGTCTTGAAGTGAAATTTTATATCTTTGTATTAGGCTTCTTTATTGAAATGAGAGGTTTGTTGTAAGCGACTCAGATGTAGAACTAGGATCTACAAGATTATAAGCGAGAGCCAGCTTTACGAGTGACTTATGTTGTGTTTACAGTATGGGGTCATTGTTCGTATCTCGCAGGCTTCCTAGCGCCTTACATCAATATGATCAATGCCCCATGCTTTTTTTAAGTATTGGGGCATTAAATTTATAGTAAGGCCGATGATTTCTTAGACGAGTGTAGAAAGAACCTAGAGCAGTGGGTATGCTCTTTGCATACAACAGGGAGCAATCAACCTGCAGCAATTTTTCGAGAAGTAAAAAAACGTGGCTATGAGTATGAAGAAGTCTCTCCCAATAGATGGGCAAAAACGATGTTCTGTCCTGTTTGTGAGCAAGAGACAACCCATTACAAGCTAAAAAAAGATACTCCGGTTTTTAGTAGGCAAGAACGTTTGACTATTGATAAAAAAACGCGAGATAGAATCCTGAAGATTTTTGACAATAGAGATGCATTCACCGGGGGGAGCATCTCTTCTGTTGCGGAAATAGATCATAAAGTTCCGTGGACTCGACTTGAGGTAGATATCGATGCAAGAGGCCTTACCGATGAAGAAATACGGACTCATTTTCAATTACTAACAAGAGAGCACAACCTGTTAAAGGATAGAGCATGTACTGTCTGTAAAAATGAAAATGTTCGTCCTGCTTTCTTGGGTATTCCTTTTTGGGTATAGTGGCGGGTCTGAATATCTGAATACTTGCGAAGGTTGCGGGATGGTTTGATGGAGAGAAGTGGCGTTATGAACTATCAAAAATATTATTAAAAGGATGACAGCCAAAGAGTTTGAGAAGCTTTCTTTAGATTTAAGGAAACTAGCAAAAAGTATCCCCCTAAATTGGGGGCAGGTTCAGAATAATAGGAGTGACGATAAAATCAATATGTTCTCTATTGATTTGTATGAAGATTTAGAGAAGCAGATTGAACATCTGTCCGAACCTGAAAAGAATTACCTTAGACGAAGGTGGTATCTGTGGCGTTGTTCTCAATGTGATGAGTATTTATTCTATAGCAACGATAATGTCGAGCAAAATCCTGATCGATACGATAAAGCGTGGGATGTTAGATTCAGTTCTTCTATTGCTTTTGATGTAAAAGGTACTGTTGTTCCACGAGATATGCGAACCCGGGTTGAGGATTTAATAGATGACCCACACGAAATGGTTCGCTTTTTTTATGATGAGCAAAGTAGAGGAAGGCGATTTGATATTCAGAATAGGTTGTTTATTGTTCACCATTCATATGTTGATCCCCTTAGAGAGTTTTATTTGAGGTGTGCGTGGGAAAGTAAAAGAAGGATATACAGAATCTTCTCAGAAAATATAGATAAAATCAAGTTTTTTGAGTACGACAATGCTTTATCAGCTGTTATCTTTATCCTTGAACGAGAACCTGCTGTCGTGAGCTATAAGATTTGCGGGCTTGACGCTAGAAATCCTTGAAGTCAATCTTAGAGTCTGAGAAATGAAGTTTGATAAGAATAATTGGAAATCCATAGATATTAACATAGACAGTCTTTGGATTATTGGGCCTAGAGCTAAAGGAGGAAAAGAGAGAATAACTATCATGGTAACTTCGTTCCTCAGATTCCAGATCATTTGATTCGTAGATATACAGAGCCTGGAGATATTGTCCTTGAGCCTTTTATGGGTAGTGGAACAACCTTGTATGAATGTGAAAGTTTGGGACGTAATTATATTGGTTTTGATATCAATGAAGAGATTATCCAATATGTCCAATCTAAGATGGGTGGTGATACTTCAATAGATTACTCTATTTGTTTAGGAGATGTTTGCGATGAAGCATTATCAACTGCACATATATCGAGATTCTTGAAAGGGTTAAAGAAGCAGCGTGTGGACTTTGTCCTTTCACATCCACCATATTGGGATATTGTGAAGTTTACAGATAATGAGGCTGACTTATCTCAGAGTAAAACCTTAGATAGATTTTTGTCTCTATTCCTGAACTCAACTAAAAATACGGTAAAGTATCTTCGTTCTGGCAAACACTTCGCAATTGTTGTGGGAGATTTATATCGAGATGGGGAGATTCTTCCCTTGGCCTTTTATATGATGGATGTCATCAAAAAGAATATAAAATGTAAACTCAAGGGGATCGTAGTTAAGGACATCGTGGGCAATAGGGGAAAGATGGGAACTGAAGGTCTTTGGAGATATCGCACACTAAAAAGTGATACGTTTTTGTTTAAGCATGAGTATATTTTTCTATTTAAGAAGGGCTGATTCTTTGTGATTTCATTTCTGATTCATATTTTTTTGCGTGCAAACTAGACAAAAAGTAGACAGGAAGAAAAATGGAATCAGTCTCATTTTATACGATAGCTGAGGTCGCAGCGCATTTGAAGATTTCACAGAAATCAGTTCGTAGATATATTGCTAGTAATAAGCTTAACGCCGTTAAAATAGGAGGGGCATATCGAATCCCAGTTAAAGCCTTAGAGGCATTTATCAATAGAAAAGAGACTTCTCCTCGCTATGACCTTTTGGGGGGAGAAGTTTCCTGTTCTGAGCGGTCTCCAATAATTCAATCGGGAGAGGACGTCCATTGGGTGAATATTCAGAAGGAGTGGGATGCTCCATCTAACTCTGATCTGACTTTTGTTGATCTATTCTGTGGTGCGGGAGGTCTTTCTAAAGGATTAGAGCAAGCTGGGCTTAATGGGGTATGCGGATTAGATTGGTTTGAGGAGGCCGGTAAAACATATAGAAGAAACTTTCATCATCCGTTTGTGGATGGTGATATTACTCTTCCTGAGAAGAAACAAGAGTTTTACGATACAGTTAAGTCTGAGCTAAGTGGCCGTAGACTCAATATTGTTGCTGGAGGCTTTCCTTGTCAGGGATTTTCGATGGCAGGTAACCGTTTGGTTGATGATCCTAGAAACGCCTTATACAAGGAAATGCTAGAGATTGTAAGGGTGCTTCAACCTGATTTTGTGATCTGTGAAAATGTTAAAGGGCTTAGATCTATGCTTGGAGGCAGAGTTGAGCAAAAGATTGTAGAAGATTATCGTTCCATTGGTTATGAGATGAGTGTAGCTACGTTATGTGCAGCTGATTATTATACACCCCAAAAAAGAGAGCGAGTTATCTTTATTGGAAATAGAATTGGACTTAAAAACTATCATCCATTGCCAATTTTATCTCCAGAGCAATACATTACGACGGGGCAGTCGATTGGGGATCTTATGGATTATCCAGAAGACCCTCATTTCAATCATGTCCCGACAAAGCACCGTCCAGATATGCAAAGGCGAATGCTTGAATGTCCAGAAGGAAAAAGTTTATATAAGGGCTATTCTGATGCATGGAAAAAATGTCCTTGGGATGAGGCATCTTGTACGATCAAGGAGAATCATGGTGGGGTAAATGTTCATCCAAAGCTTCCTCGGGTTCTTACTGCGCGAGAAATGGCTCGTCTTCAATCATTTCCGGATGACTTTATATTTGAAGGGCCTAAAAACAAACAACTCGTGCAGATCGGAAATGCAGTACCCTGTTTTTTAGGGAAAGCGATTGGTCTTGCTGTGAGGAAAGCTTTTGGAGAAATTTAGGAAAAGTGTTTTTTCTCATTCAGTTGGATAGATACGGATGTGAGTATCGGTTTATCTGATGGATTTGGAGAATTCATTTTGCTCTTTTGTTTCGACAAGGCTTAGGATTTCTTGCTTTACACATTTATAGTTGGCTTCGATAGTCTCGCTGAGATTGTCGGAGCCATCTTCGTTAAGGAACTCCGCAATGACGGGGATAGGCTGGTAAGCCCTGGCTTCGGCTGTAGCCTTAGCGACATCGACGACAATCTCTGCGTGGAAGATCTTCTGCTCGATACGCTCGTCGAAGTTGTCGGATACGGTCCCGACGAACATCCCTTGTGTAAGGTTACTAATCTTGCTGGCTGGTATCAGGCTATCGAGCCGTGTGGAGATCGAGGTAGATTTATCGTTTCGATTAATGGTTATGGACTGTCGTTGCTGTAGAACCTTTCCGAATCGTTCGGAGAGGGTCTTTCTCTTGAACTATCATAGATACTTATTTGATCTCAAAGTGTTGTTTATCAGTGTATATATGGGTGTGTTCCTTAAAGTGTAGTATCATAGGATCTCCCTTGCGATATCCTTATTTGGGTGTATCTTTGGGTGTGTAAACTATACACCCGAGAATTATGAATATCAAGCGCAATATCATCTTTGCTCTGGAGAGCCGTAAGAAGGACGGTGTCCTGATCGTGGAGAACGTCCCTATCCGTATGCGTGTGAACTTTTGCTTCCCAGCGAATAGAGTTCACTACGGGCTATCGTATCGATGCCGCCAAATGGGATGCAGACAAGCAACGAGTAAAGAACGGATGCACGAAACAAGCTTTAAAGCAATCAGCCTCAGAGATCAACGCTGCGCTCTTGGGGTACTACACCGAGATACAAGAGATCTTCAAGCGCTTTGAAGTGGCCGAGGTTATGCCAAGCCCTGCTGATGTTAAGAGCGCCTTCAATGCCCGCCATAGGTCTGACGATGTACAGGTGGAACGGATCTCCGATAAGCCCGATCCTTCAAACGACTTCTATAAGGCCTTTGATGAGTTCGTATGTGTCTGTGGTCGACAGAACGACTGGACGCACGCCACCTATGAGAAGTTCGCTGCGGTGAAGAATCACCTCAGAGCCTTCCGAGCTGACCTTAGCTTCTCCTTCTTCAATGAGGCTGGTCTGACGGAGTATGTCCGTTACCTGCGGGAAGTCCGCGAGATGCGCAATAGCACGATCGGGAAGCAGCTCAGCTTCTTGAAGTGGTTCCTGCGTTGGAGCTTCGGACAGGGAATGCATGGGAATAATGCTTACGACACCTTCAGACCTAAGCTCAAGGATACGCAGAAGAAGATCATCTTCTTGACTTGGGAGGAGCTGACGAAGCTCCGAGAGTTCGAGATCCCTCCAGCGAAGCAGTCGCTTGATCGTGTGCGTGATGTCTTCCTCTTCCAGTGCTTCACTGGACTGCGATACTCGGATGTCTACAATCTCAGAAGAAGCGATATCAAGGAAGATCATATCGAAGTCACTACGATCAAGACTTCTGACAGCCTGGTCATCGAGGCTCAACAAGCATAGCAAAGGCTATCTTGGAGAAGTATCAGGATGTGGTATTTGAGCACGACAAGGCACTGCCTGTGATCACCAACCAGAAGATGAATGAGTATCTCAAGGAGCTTGCTGAACTTGCTGGTATCAACGAACCTATCCGCCAGACCTACTACAAGGGGAATGAGCGTATCGATGACGTTACTCCTAAGTATGCCCTGCTTGGTACGCATGCTGGTCGTCGGACCTTTATCTGTAATGCACTTGCTCTGGGTATCCCTCCTCAGGTCGTGATGAAGTGGACGGGGCACAGTGACTACAAGGCTATGAAGCCCTACATCGATATTGCAGACGACATCAAGGCGAATGCCATGAGTAAGTTCAATCAATTATGAGCTGGATCAGACAGCACCCAAGCCTAGCTCTCGGTATCGGTTTTTATGAAGTTGGATCTCCATTTATTGATTGACTCGTGAACCACTATTGGTTTGCACCCCATGCACTATATTTAATTCAAGGTAAATGATATGAGAATGCGGTTCGTTTGTAAGGCGATTACTATAACTGTAGTGATCCTCTTTGTGGCTCTTGTAGGGTTCTATCTATGGTGTTTTACATCTTTTAGATTATACTTTAATCTCCTTGATGCTCCTACTTTGGAATTTGAGACCACATGGTTTGACCGCTCAAAAAATGAGACTTATATATTCCTAAAAAGCGATATTCCCTTGGAGGAATTTGATGGCTCTTCTTACTTGCGGTTGTTGGGAAGGGAGGCTGCCGACTCATTGCCTTATTCGAAGTATTTTAAAGACGATATTTTGATTGACAACGTCGTATTGGATTGTAGTAGTGTTATAAGAAGGGAGGCTGCATTTGGGGAATTTACTTACGTCGCTATTATTCCGGGTGAGTTGCCGAGTTATACAATTTATGCTCGATTATTCTTTATTAAGGCCTACGGATATTCATTCGGAAGTAACCTTATTAGAATAAAGAAAGGAAATTTATGATTCTTTAGTCGAAAAGGTGTTTATTACGAGTATACCCAACTTAGGGAAATGACAGAAGATACAGCGATCGGCTACCTGAAAGAGCTGTCAGAAAAATACTCGCCAGGGTCAGTGATCGCAGATGTTCCCTCTAATAGAGTGGGAGCTAATGCTGGGATCTTTGAGGAAAATGAAGGAAATATCCTTAAAGGACAGATGATCCTTGAAGTGCCGGTGCAGAAGGAGCCAGTACCCGAGAGTGTATTACGCTATGCTGCGAAGGAGAAGATCAAGATTAGAGATACCGAAGGAACGATATATAGAATAAAGAAATGAAACTAACATTAAGAGCTTGGAACGCTCCCTATGAGTGCTTACAAAGTGAAGAGGATTCTTTGTATAATCTGGATCGCTATAACAAGACGCGCTACTTGCGTCGTAAGAAGCAGGAGGGTCTGCTGGAGCAGGCTTCTCGCGAAGCCCACGAGAGGCAGGCGGTTTACTTCGCTACGATCCTCAACGATGATGGTAGTCCCTACTGTGCGATGGAGTCTAACGTGGGGTACTTTGGACTCGACTTCCTACAAGACAACTATGCCGACTTCCTGACCTTCCAATATAGATCTGATAGCGAGCATAAGGGGAAGCTCTTCCTGAAGGCCATCTTCTTATTTGAATGCTATCCAGGGACCACAGAGACTATGCGACGTACAGACTTCACATATACCCACGAAGGAGGGTGTTCGTCTGTCGTCCACCAGGGGGAGTCGTATGATGGGACCTATGAGGTGATCCGTACGCAGCATCCTCCGATCTCAGCGCAGGAGCTGGAGAAGCTCTGGGTGGACTATCCGAAGTTCGGCGAGTACGACCAGCTCATTCGTCTAGATCGCATCCCCCAGCTGGCGCGGGAGCGCATCCTCGAGTACACGGACAGGGAGTTCCCCGCCTTCCGTGATCACCTCCAGCGAGACATCGACCGCTACCAGCAGCCCACGAAGTAGGCACGTCGTGAGCCAACGGCGCGTGCGCGAGCGCGAGCGCACCAGCTACCCCATCATCACCCGAAGGGAACAGCTTATTTAGACGACAATGATAGCCCACAAAGAGCCTGCTTGTCCTGAGGGAGAATCGTGAGATGTCACCGCCCCCTCTGTGGGGAGGTAGTAGCGACCTATATGGGTCAGCGGGGCGACCAGTATTGGTCGACGCGCGAACCACTATAGCTTACTACCACCGACCACTATTGGTTGACTCGTGAACCACTATAGGTTTGCACCCCGTACCACTATTGGTTTGTACCACGGGCGAGTAGTGGTTTGCATCCCCTCCTCCGCAAGCCCACATCCTTCCCTCCCATAGCTCCCCCGCCGTACTCCCGCCGAAAGGGCTAACTTTGATAGCGAACTCCCCATCATCCCCCAAAAGGAAATAGCTTATTCAGACGACAATGATAGCCTACAAAGAGATCGATAAGATCAAAAATGTGAAGGGCCTTAACCCCGTCACGGGAGACTATTCCTATGAGGAGAATGGGCGGGGCTACCTCTGTATTGATGGTGTCTTGCTTGAGAAAGAGGAAACCGCAAGTAAGATCATTTCTGTAGGCGAATACGTCTATGTGTGGTATAATCGCTATGGAACCATAGAGATCTATTCAGGGGCATACCTTACTCAAGACATTTCAGAAGGAGGTGTATTTCTTTGATAGAAATGTAGGCCCTTACATTAGGCACCAAGTCCGTGATCCCAAGACCTTTGAGGCGAGTGAGAATATCCTTTCGGTCTCAGACGGGCAACCTCTCTTAGCACAAAACGTCCCTTACCGCTTGTATAAAGTGGGTGAGGAGGTCATCGGTTATAAGATCTTCGAGTATAAGCTCAGTCGTTTAAACTACTCTGGCGAGGTGCTGTGGACCTTTGACTTCCCCCTGTGTCCTCGTAGCGGTGAACCTGATGATCTTGATAAAGTGCTTGGGCTCACGCATGGTATGCTTTGGGTATGTACTGGTCTCTCAAGACTTATAGCTCTGGATCTGGAGACGGGTAAGCCTATACATCAGTTCTCCTCGGCAGCCTCCGACAAAGCAAATCCAGCCTACACATATGTCAGAGGCTTCGCTTACTTTTTCTTTCGCGAGGCGGATAAAGCTATCATAACGATCAGCAATTGGGGGATACATATCCTCAATGCTACTACAGCTGAATTTATCGAGAGCTATGAGTTCTCAGAAGTAGATTCTTCTGGACGAGAGGCGTTTGAGTTTCTCGATGCCGCACGACTATACGGAGATTGCCTTACGTTCATCGCACAGCGACACTGGGAGGCGCATGGCTACCGTTGTGCTGGGATCTTCGACTTGAAGGCTCGCCGGTTCATCTGGATAGGAGATATCATTTCATTGGAAGAAAAGATGTCTACGGGTAATCACCTGCTTGCACAGTTCCCATTACAGATGGAAGGGAATAGGCTCTACATAAAGGATGCTGAGAACACCCTGCATATCTACCAAAAGGAATGGCGGCTAAAGGCGCAGGTGCGCCCGCAGAGCGAAGCGACCGCCTCCGCTGCTTGCGCCCCCACTCCCACCGTGGGGAGGTAGTAGCGACCTATATAGGTCGACGCGTGAACCACTATAGGTGTTTATAATAAACTAGATTATGAAGATAAAAGAAGTACGAGAGATCATAAGAGGGGCAAGAAACATACGGAACAGTCCTCTGGGTATTATGTGGTTTCGCGGAGAAAGCACAGAACTGAATAGGGTCGAAGTTTCTAGTAAGATGCTTTTCCTTGAGCCAGGCTTGCGAGGAGGGGTGTTTGCAGCTATGATTCCTGGAGGAGACATCTACGAGATGACGTCCGATGGGATTAAGCTACAGCTACAAGTAGACAAAGCTGTAGGATATCCGAAGATAGGTGAACTCCCCCATTTCTATGTCATGAATAAACGAGATAAAGAGAAAGGGGAATACATCTACAGATATATTCAAGATGGGGAGGTGTTATGGACTAGATCATATCCCTATAGACTCGTCGAGCAGTTTGGGGACTATGCTCTTTTATGGGGCACCTTAGGAGGACCGAAGGAAGGTGGCTGTCAGCTCATCGAGCTCGCTACTGGAGTTGTGGTTTGGGAATTAGACCATCCTGATGCTTATATCAAGCAGGTTTACCCCTATGAGGATAAGGTGATTATTGTCTGGTTCTGGGAGATAGGGACTAAGGGAACGAGTCGGGTGCTGTGCGTAGAGGTACCATCAGGGAAGGTATTGTGGGAGAATGATGCAGCAAGAGAGTACAAAAAGTATGGAGGGGATAAGCTGGTACAGTTCTATGTTCATTATTGGGAGGACGGCAATGATGATAGAGACTTATACGCAGAGCTGGATGTTCATACAGGCGAGGTCTATACTCGTAGGTATCCAGGCTATAATGCTAATGTATTTGCTACGACTATCTACAAAGACTACCTGTTCTATGGTGCAGAGAAAGGCGATGCCTATGTAGGAGCGATAGATCTACGTACGCACGAGATGCTTGATGAAGTTATGATTGACTTTACTCGAGGGGATTTTAACCAAATAGCGAGTATCGGCGTACACGACGGACAGCTCTATGTAGAGATTCAGACTGAACTCGACCATAGCGATATACATGTTCTCGACCTAGACGAGGACGAGGGTCTTTGACTATGCTATTGCCATCAATGCTATTGCTCCGGGGGTAGTATCTATCAGCAATCATCGCTTCCGGTAGTCTAACGTTAGGCTGATGGCTTGCTGCTCAAGGATGATTATTTGCTGGGAGTACTGCTCTAAGCGTTGAAGCATTACCTGTGCTGCCTTGACCGAGTGGTAGCTGTTGATAGCCCTCACTGTTTGGTTGTAGAGAATGCCGATCTTCTGAATCCGTGCTGTGATGCTGGAGAGTTTACGATAGTACTCCTCTGCAGATTCATCCTCGATGATGACCTTAAAGCTCTCGTCTAGGAGTCGAGCTCGGAGGAAGTCTGATTTTGTCTTTGCTCCCGACCTACGGTATAGCTCGATGAGCTTCTGCTGGTCTTTGGGGTTGGGTATCCTGATGTGCCATCTGTCCCATCGAGGGCAGGTGGCACATCTGCTGCCAGGCTTGTTCTGTTTCATCTTTTATCTGGATTCATTATCACGACTTCGGAGTGATTGATCCCCCTTTTAGGGCAAGGGCCTTTGTGGTACAAATGGCAATTTGTGGTACAAAGACACACCTTGCCAGTATCAAGAAGGGATGCTTCATCGCCTCTACCGATCACTCTGTTTCTTTAGCGCTCGAGCAAACTTAAACTCGAGACATCGATATCTCGATTAATTAATTTCTCGAGATCTCGAGATTGGCCTCTTCTAATTGCATAGCTGAGGATATAGAGTTGTCTGTGAAGTCCTCGCTCGGGAAGATGATCTCAAGCTTTAGAGCTATAGGCATATATCAGTTCCACCTCGAAAGCTATATAGTAATCATATGAAAGCTATATAGTAATCGACTCAATCCTATATAGTAATCACACGAAAGCTATATAGTAATGTGGTGAAAGCTATATAGTAATCAATTCAATCCTATATAGCTTTTATCTCACAGGTAATTAGGACGCAGTTTTGTAGTCTGATCCAGTCGCCTCGTCCATGTCAAGAAAGCTCTCGAACAAAGCATAGGATGAAATAAGGAGATAAGTTTCGGAAGTAGGGTGAGCGAATAAAGCACGATGCTTCACAGCTTGTACGCTGCTGAGCTCCATTGAGGGAGCTTGTGACCTTAGGGGAGTTATTCCTCCAAAAGAAAAAGACGGTGCTAGCCGTACTCCCTTCAGTGCAGATAGCCGTCTCATAGCTTCTGCTGTGGTGCAGTGCTGGAGAGTACAAACGAGGTCGATGATGTCTCCGTGATCTCCAGTGCCGAAGTCATACCATTGGTTGCGTTCTGCATTGACTTTAAACGAAGGTGTGAGCTCTGTGCGTAGCGGGGAGCAGTACCAATAGTTCACGCCCTTGATGAGCTTGAGGCTTATAGCCAGTTTGTGCTAAGTAGTCCACGATGGAGACTTGCTTGATATCGTGTAGCTGCATGCAGTTTTTTCTTTGGCGGTTCTTCTTTGGTCGGTCGGACGTTTACTATAGGCACCCCTTCCGTCCGACCATTCTTTATTTATGGTTGGTCGGATGGTCAGGTATATATAACCTGCGTCCGTCCGACCAATTGGAGGACTTAGAGGGAATGCTCTACCTTGACGCGATAGCGTCCTCGCCCTCTTTGACGATGATGCCTTTCTTGAGGAGGAAGCGAAGGAGCTCTTTGAGCTTTGTCTGTCGGTATGGATGACCAGTCTCAGCAGAGTAGACACTACTAAGTCTGACAAGTAGATCGCCATATCCTAATTCGGTATCCTGACCGAATACCTCTCATAAGGCTTTTGCTGTGCTCCTCATAGGTGAGTTCTTGGTAAGCGACAACTTGTGGGTGTAGGGACGGTATAGTCGCTGTCCAGCTTCGGTAAGCAGATGCCTTCGTCTTCTGATAGCCTGAAAGCGAATGGCTGAAAAGCCTTCGAGCGAATGATCGCAGGGGATACGATGCTTCTATCAGCGTCCGCATTATCTCTGGCAATAAGTAGCACGCTCTCGGCCTTGTTGTTTAGCTCAGTGCCGATGTGCCCTCGTGCATTGTCGTCACCCTTGTTGAGATGAAGGACCGTCTGGATATGGATGTTCTGTTCGCCTGTCCATTGCATTAGGTCTCCGACGAGCTTGGTAGCTTCAGTGGAGCTGTTGATGTCATGCATGAGGTCACGGATGCCATCAATGATGACGAGCCCTACATCAGGGGTATGGTAGATGGCGTAGCGAATGATGGCCCTACGGATCTCGGGTTCAGCGATGGCTCTCAAGTGGCTGAAGTGTAAATGCTGGGGCTCACGGTCAAGAGGAAGTCCAGCCAAGTGTAAGATGCGCTGCATGACGAGCTGGCAATGATATGGGCTTTGTTCGGTGTCGAAGTAGAGAATGTTGCGCTTGGTCTCAGGAAAGCTCGCTCGATACTCTAGCACTTGCCCATTGATGAGGGCTGCCGCCACCAGCGCACAGACGTTGAATGTCTTCTTGGCTTTTGCCTTCCCCGTCGAGACGCTGAAGTTGCCGAGCGTGCCAATGATTGCATCCTCCACACGGAGCACTACGGGAGGGTGAATTCGTCTGTTACTCGTATGAGTGAGCGTCTCCATACCTCCTCCATATCGGGTGATGGATCGCAGGAATGGGTGCAAGCGTTCATCTGCGTCCTCCTGATTTGCGTCCTGCTAGCTCAAGGGCAAGGTCTGCATCGACGATGATCTTTCGTCCGACTTGGTGATAGCCCGATCGATCTTTCCACTCTGCTTGATGCGATTGGCTGTGGGAGGCTACACCCAAAAAGTCAGGGCAAGCCCAGAGAGTCCATAAACGAAGTGTCTTTCTTCTTTGGTGGAAGACATCTCGGATTCTGCTCCCTCTGGTTGCTTTACTTTCTGTTGGGTGAGGAAGAGTAGTTCTTCACCCGTCATCTGCCATAGGGGCTTCTCGAGGAGTTCGTGTAGTGTCATAGTTGCTTATACGTTGCGGTGTCAATCCACTTGAATGTATCTTTATGAGTCTTCGAGAGTCTTCAAGCAAGGTCTTGAATAGCTCTGACACTGCAAATGTATAGGCGAAATGAGCACGCCCGAATAGCCCAGGAAAGGGGAGGATGTATTAGGAGAATGTGGGAAAACAAGCCGAGCCCTTTGGGCTCCATCAAGAAGCTCCAAGGGCTCGTTTATCATCTTATAGGCTATCGATATTTCTGGGTGTAGAAAAGGGTGTAAATCGCATAACTCGCTGATTTACACCCTTTATTGCGAGAGAGAGGAC
>BNJS01001587.1_pt1 | contig 91338 bp, 135 predicted proteins | sample 8540461 | NCBI WGS metagenome assembly BNJS01 (sample SAMD00202454, study PRJDB9452) | human saliva metagenome | isolation source: human saliva | place: Japan | reverse complement strand
AGCACGCGGTTCACGCCGCGCACTTCGTTGACGATGCGCGTGGTCACGCGTGCGAGAAGTTCCCATGGGAGCTGCGCGGACTCCGCCGTCATGAAGTCGCTGGTCTCAACGGCGCGCAGGGCAATCGCATAGTCATACGTACGCCCATCGCCCATAACACCGACGGAACGCATATTGGTGAGTGCCGCGAAGTACTGCCCGAGATTTTTGCGGATGCCCGCCTTCTCGATCTCCTCACGGTAGATGGCATCTGCCTCCTGAACAATATGTACCTTCTCCGCCGTAACCTCTCCAATGATGCGGATGCCGAGACCTGGCCCCGGAAACGGCTGACGGTCGACGAGATAGTCAGGGATACCGAGCTCACGCCCCGCCGCACGCACCTCGTCCTTAAAGAGAAGACGCAGCGGCTCGACGATCTCCTTAAAGTCCACATGATCGGGCAGTCCGCCAACATTATGATGCGACTTGATCACCGCAGATTTTCCGAGTCCACTCTCAATGACATCGGGATAGATTGTCCCCTGCACGAGGAAATCCACCGCACCGATCTCGCGTGCCGCCTCCTCAAAGACGCGGATAAACTCCTCGCCGATGATCTTGCGCTTCTGCTCGGGCTCCGTTACGCCCTTAAGCCGCGCATAGAAGCGATCACGGGCGTTGATGCGGACAAAATTGACATCATAGGTGCCGCCGCGCCCAAAGACGGCCTCAACCTCATCGCCTTCGTTCTTGCGCAGGAGACCATGATCGACAAAGACGCAGGTGAGCTGACTGCCGATTGCCTTGGAGAGGAGCACGGCGGCGACGGAGGAGTCCACACCGCCCGACAGGGCACAGAGAGCCCGCCCACCGCTGATCTGCTGACGCAGTTCCTCAATGGTCTTTTGCACGAAGGAATCCATGCGCCACGTTCCCGTGCATCCGCAGACATCATAGACAAAGCTGCGCAGCATCTCTGTCCCGTGCTCCGTGTGCATCACCTCGGGATGGAACTGCACGGCATAGAGACGCTCTGCGGGGTTCTCCATCGCCGCGATGGGGCAGACGGGCGTGCGTGCCGTCACGTGAAAGCCGTGCGGCAGTCCGCTGATGTAGTCCGTATGACTCATCCAGCAGACATTCGTCTGCGGTATCCCCTGAAAGAGAGGCGACGAGGTATCGACGATCTCCACCTCCGTACGCCCGTACTCGCTCGTCGGCGCCGTCTCCACGCGTCCACCACAGAGATGCGCCATCAGCTGCGCTCCGTAGCAGATACCGAGCACGGGGATGCCGAGGGCAAAGAGATCCTTGGGGGCGGTAACAGCCCCCTCGCCATAGACACTGTTCGGGCCGCCCGTCAGGATAATGCCGCGCGGAGCGAGTGCACGAATCCGCTCCAATGGCAGCGTATGCGGATGCACCTCGCAGTAGACATGGTTCTCACGCACGCGGCGCGCGATGAGCTGATTGTACTGTCCGCCAAAGTCCAACACCAAGATCATTTCTGCGGCATCGGGTCTGTTCATCTTCGTTCCCCTTCTCACGTTATTCTTCCATATCCTCGGCAAAAGAATCCCTAAAGTGCCGAACGGCACTGTGTGCCACATCGACCGAAAAGCCCCGCTGGTAGAGCGTTGCCATCATCTTCTGTTCCCTGTCGCCCGCTTTGTACTTCATGGCAAGGACGCGCTCCGCTGCCGTCGTCTCGCGCTCATCCGTATCCTCGGGGACGACGCTCCACACGAGATCATGGTCAAAAGCCGCGATGGATAAGCTTTGCACAGATCTGCCGCACCGAGTCACGGCTCTCCTGATAGAGATACATGAACTGCTGCGCACAGAGATCGGCATCATCGAGATAATGTCGCTCGATCAGGCGCGCGATTGCCGCATCGATCTCCTCCGTCGGGAAAGCCCCTTGCGCATCAGCTTTTTCCCGCAGCTTTTTCGCTGTGTGCCTGACGCGCAAGATAGTCCACTGCTGTCATGAGGGCTGTGCGCTCCTCCCGCTTTTTGCCCCCGCGCCCTGCTTCAGCCTGCGCAGGTCTCATTCATCTTCTCCCATCGGCGGCTCCTGCTCCGGCAAATCCGAAGGATCCTGCGCTGCTGCCTCAGTAGCAGCAGTCTTACTGCCCTGCCCCTTTTTTTCTTTGGCTTCTCTCCCTCGACGAGGAGCTTCGTGCGGATCTTCTCCTCGATCTCGGCGATCATCTCGGGTTTTTCCTCAAGGGTCGCCTTGGCGTTCTCCTTGCCCTGTCCGAGGCGTGTTCCCTCGTAGGAGAACCATGCGCCGCTCTTATCGACGATGTCCAGTTCGACACCCATGTCGATGATGCTGCCGAGACGTGAGACACCCTCCCCATACATGATGTCGAACTCCGCTGTCTTGAAGGGCGGTGCGACCTTGTTCTTGACAATCTTGGCACGCGTGCGGTTGCCGAGGGATTCCGTACCCTGCTTGATGGAATCGGCGCGGCGCACATCAATGCGCACCGATGCATAGAATTTCAGCGCACGTCCGCCCGTCGTCACCTCCGGATTGCCATAGGTAACGCCGATCTTCTCGCGCAGCTGATTGATGAAGACGGCAGCCGTACGCGTCTTGCTGATAATGCCCGTCAGCTTGCGCATTGCCTGACTCATGAGACGCGCCTGCAGGCCGACCACCGATGTGCCCATATCGCCGTCGATTTCGGACTTCGGCACGAGAGCCGCAACCGAGTCCACGACAATGATGTCAATTGCGGCACTGTGCACGAGCGCATCCACAATCTCAAGTGCCTGCTCGCCCGTATCCGGCTGCGAGATGAGAAGCTCCTCGATGTTGACGCCGAGCTTGCGTGCGTACTCTGGGTCGAGGGCATGCTCTGCGTCGATGAACGCCGCAATGCCGCCGGCCTTCTGCGCCTCGGCAATCATGTGCAGCGTGACCGTCGTCTTGCCCGAAGACTCGGGACCGAAACACCTCGATGATGCGTCCGCGCGGAATGCCGCCAACACCAAGTGCGATATCGAGCGGCAAGATCCCCGTGGAGATCACCTCGACGTTCATGTTCGCCTTGGCTTCACCGAGGCGCATGATCGCGCCCTTGCCATGCGCCTTCTCGATGTTCCGCAGAGCATTCTCGAGTGCCTCCTCGCGCGTCATCGACTTATCGGTTTTCTTGCCCGCTTGTCCTTTTCTGCCATCTGTATCTCCTTGTTCGTTTCTGTGAAAGACTGTTCTCCCTCAATTATATAAAAATCCCCGCTCCTTTGTCAAAGAAAAGAATGCGGGGATATGTTCGGAAAAAAATTTATTTCAAATGGGCACGCACGATCTCATTGATGAGCTTGCCGTCCGCACGTCCCTTCACGCGCGGCATGAGAACGCCCATCACCTTGCCCATATCCTTTGCTGTCTCGGCACCGACCTCGGCGACAACGTCCGCCACGATCTTTTTCACCTCATCGACACTGAGCTGTGCAGGCAGATACGGCATGAGGAGATCAATCTCCGCCTTGGTCTTGGCGACAAGGTCATCGCGCTTTCCGCGTGCAAACTCCTCAATGGAGTCGCGGCGCATCTTGACTTCCTTCGAGATGACACCGATCACCTCGTCGTCCGTGAGCGTCTTCTTCCCGTCGATCTCCGCCTGACGCACCGCGCCGCGCACGAGACGAATGACGGAAAGGCGCTCCTTTTCGCCCTGCTTCATGGCTTCCTTCATATCCGCTGTGAGCTTTTCCATGAGTGACATTGCTCTCATCCTTTCATAATAAAGAAAAACATCCGCAGCACTGCGCCGCGGATGCCTTATGCAATCAGCCCCTGTATTTGCGTTTGCGTGCCGCCTCAGACTTCTTCTTGCGGCGAACGCTCGGTTTCTCGTAATGTTCACGCTTACGAACTTCGGCAAGAGTACCGGCCTTCTGTGACATACGCTTAAAGCGGCGGAGAGCACTATCGATCGACTCATTTTTGCCGACCTTGATTTCATTTGCCATGCATTTCCCCTCCCTCCACGCGCGGAGTATTTTTGCATCCATAAATGATGCTCTGTCATTATACTCCATGGAGATAATTCGTGTCAATCATGTAATCAAATTTTCACAAAACGGAGCGTGCTTCTCCCATCGACATCTGAACATTTATTTATATATAGTATCTATCGATAAAAATTTTCTATATTTTTGTGTTTCACCTATTGACAATCTATCTCACTATGGCGTATCATTTTCCTATCATCGTTTCACCAATGTACCAAATGTTCAGTGTTTTAAGGAGCTGTATCCATGAAAATCACAACGAAGATCCTATCCCTGCTGCTCGTCCTCCTCACGACAGCGCTCCTCGGCTGCGGCGGATCGCAGCAGTCTGCGGAGAAGAAAACGGAGAAACCCTTCCGCATCGTCACGTCGTTCTATCCCATGTATTTGGCGACCATCAACATCACGGACGGAGTGGACGGCGTTGAGGTCACCAACATGACGAAGCCGCAGACGGGATGTCTGCACGACTACCAGCTCATGACCGAGGATATGAAGACACTCGAACACGCCGATGCCTTTGTCATCAACGGTGCCGGCATGGAGGACTTCATGGACAAGGTGACGGGCGCACAGAAGGAAATGAAGATCATCGATGCGTCGCGCGGCATCGAGCTGATCCACGACGACGAGGGCGACAACCCTCACGTCTGGCTGAGCGTCACCGATGCTATCGCACAGGTGCGCAACATTGCCGATCAGCTGAAGGAAGCCGATCCTGCCCACGCAGACGCTTATGAAAAGAATGCTGCCGCCTACATCGAAAAAGCTCACGGCACTGAAAAACAGAGATGCACGCCGCGCTCGACCATGTTCCGCATAAGGACATCGTGACGTTCCACGAGGCATTCCCCTACTTTGCGAAGGAGTTCCATCTGAACATCATTGCCGTCGTCGAGCGCGAGCCGGGGACGGAGCCGACCCCAAGCGAGCTGCAGGAAACCATCGAGCAGGTAAATGCGCTCCCGACCAAGGTACTCTTTACCGAGCCGCAGTACTCCCCTGCCGCCGCAGAGACGATTGCGCGTGAGACGGGTGCAAAGATCTATACGCTCGACCCTGTCGTCACGGGAGAAGCAACACCTGCGGCAAAAGAACGCATACATCGACACCATGAAGAAGAATATGGAAGTACTGAAGGAAGCCCTTCAATAACAGCATAAACACATAGCAAAAGAGCTTGCCGTGTTCGGCAAGCTCTTTTACTATGTGTTTATCGCTCAAGTGCGCGATGCGCAATATCCTTGCGATAGTAAGCATCTTTGAAGGAAATCTTCGTAGCAGCAGCATAGGCCGCATCGACGGCGGAGGATATATCCGCGCCGCGCCCAACCACACCGAGCACGCGTCCGCCATTGGTGACGAGTTTCCCATCTTTCATCGCCGTTCCGGCATGGAAGACGAGTGCGCCCATCGCCTCGGCGTCGGCGAGCCCATGGATCTCCTGTCCCTTTTCATAATGTCCCGGATAGCCGCCCGAGGCGAGCACGACACAGACAGCCGCGCCATCCTTCCAACGGAGGGGAACGTCGGCGAGAGTTCCGTCCGCACAGGCACACATGATCGCTACGAGATCGCTGTCGAGAAGAGGAAGCACGACCTGCGTCTCGGGATCACCGAACCGCGCATTGAACTCCACGACCTTCGGGCCATCCGCCGTCACCATCAGGCCAAGATAGAGACAGCCGCGATAGACGTACGTCCTTCCTTCGCCATGGCGGCGATGGTCGGCTTTAGGATCTCCTCCACGGCGCGCTCCGTCATCTCCGGCGTCATGACCGGCGCAGGCGCATAGGTTCCCATGCCGCCTGTATTCGGTCCACGGTCACCGTCGTAGGCACGCTTGTGATCCTGCGCGCTGATCATCGGACGGATCGTCGTCCCATCGGTAAAGGCGAGAAGGGAGCCTCCTCCTCCATAAATTCCTCAATGACGACGCGTGCCCCCGCATCGCCGAAAGGAGTGATCCTCCATAATGGCATCGACGGCATCGAGTGCCTCCTGCTCCGTCATGGCGACGATAACGCCCTTGCCCGCCGCAAGCCCATCCGCCTTGACGACGATGGGAGCGCCCTCCTGACGGATGTAGGCGCGTGCGGGCTCTGCCGCGGTAAAGACCTCATAGCGTGCCGTCGGGATTCCGTACTTTTTCATGAGATCCTTGGCGAAGGACTTCGATCCCTCGATCTCCGCCGCATTCGCGCGCGGTCCAAAGGCACGGATCCCTGCCGCCTCAAGCTCATCTACCAACCCGTTCATCAACGGCACCTCGGGGCCGACGACGACAAGCCCGATCTCGTGCTCCTTGACAAAACGCAGAATTGCCGCATGATCGTCAAGTGCAATCGCCGCCGACGCGCCCATCCCGGGATTTCCGGGGATGGCGTAAATCTGCTCCGTCTGCGGGCTCTCCGAGAGTTTCCAATACAGGGCGTGCTCGCGCCCGCCCGAGCCGATGACAAGAATATTCACGTCGTCTTCCTCATTTTTCTATCTGCTGTGAGAGATATGCGCCGATGGCACTGTCATACTCTGCCGTATGAGCAAACGCCTCCTGTGCCAGACGCATCCGCGTCATGCCGTCCACCGCACCGTCCTTTTCGATCATCGCAGCGATTTCTGCATAGCGCGACGGATTCGTAATGACGGTGACGAACTTAAAGTTCTTCGCTGCGGCACGAATCATCGCGGGACCGCCGATATCGATCTGCTCGACCGCCTCGGCAAGTGTAACGTCAGGCTTTGCCACAGTCTCCACAAACGGATAGAGATTGACCACGACGAGATCAATCGGTGTGATCTTCAGCTCCCGCAGCGCCTTCTCGTGTTCCGGATTGCCGCGCACAGCGAGAATCCCGCCGTGCACGAGGGGATTCAAAGGTCTTGACGCGGCCATCCATGATCTCGGGAAAGCCCGTGACATCACTGACATAGATAACGGGAATCCCCGCCTCACGCAGCGCCTTCATCGTCCCGCCCGTGGAGACGATCTCAATGCCTGCCTTCTGCAGTGTCCGTGCGAATTCGACGACACCACTCTTATCGGATACGCTGATCAGGGCACGTTTTATCTTCATAATGCTCCTCCTTCGGCAGGGGGCAGGATGTGTACCTGTCTGCCGTCTGTACGAAGTCTGCCATCGACATAGAGTCGAATTGCTGCAGGAAAGATCCGATGTTCCTCCTTGAGAACGCGTGCGGCAAGGCTGTCCTCCGTATCCCCCTCGGCTACAGGAACAGCCGCCTGAAGAATGATGGGGCCGGAGTCCGTCCCCTCATCCACAAAAGTGCACCGTACACCCGCTGACCTTCACTCCATAGGCCAATGCATCCCGATGGGCATGCGCCCCCGGGAAACTTGGCAGCAGAGCGGGGTGGATATTGAGGATGCGTCCCACATAGGCACGCACGAAAAGCGGCGACAGGATCCGCATAAACCCTGCCAGCACGACGAGTGTGACTCCGTGCGCATGCAGCTGTTCAAGCAGGGCACGCTCAAAGTCCTCGCGCTCGGCGTACGCTTTGCGCACAACGGCGACGGCAGGGATGCCATGTTCCCGCGCACGCGTGAGCGCATAGGCATCCGCCTTGTCCGCCAAGACGACGGCAATCTCCGCACGGATATCCCCGCGCTCCACGGCGTCGATGATGGACGCAAGGTTAGAGCCGCGTCCAGAGCAGAGCACGCCGATTTTTTTCCCTTAGGCATCAAAGACACCGCCCTTGATCGTCACCTCATGTGCGCCCTCGGTCACGCGTCCGATCCGGAAGACCGTCTCATGCTGTGCACCGAGATGCGCCTCGATGCGTGCCGCCTCCTCCTCAGAGGCAATGAGCACCATGCCGATCCCCATGTTGAACGTGCGGTACATCTCCGCCCAGTCAACGTTGCCCCACTCCTGCAGAAGGCGGAAGACCGCGGGCATCTCCCACGCAGCGGCATCGACCTCCGCGCCCATCTCATCGGGGAGGGCACGCGGGATGTTTTCATAGAACCCGCCGCCCGTGATGTGCACCATACCGTGAAGATCAAAGTCACGAATCAGCGGCAGGCAAACCCTGCGGATAGAGACGCGTCGGCGTCAGCAGCTCCTCGCCGATGCTGCGTCCCAATTCCTCCATGTACTCATCACCGCGGAAGCCCTTGTGCTCAAAGACGATCTTGCGCACGAGGGAGTAGCCATTGGAATGTACGCCCGAGGAAGGCAATCCGAGCAGGACATCCCCTGCCTTTACACGCGCACTCGTGATGAGGCGTTCGCGCTCGACGACACCGACGGCAAACCCCGCGATATCGTACTCACCCACGGGGTAGAACCCCGCCATTTCCGCCGTCTCACCGCCGATGAGCGCACAGCCGGATTCCTTGCAGGCACGGGCAACACCGGAGACCACATCGGCAACCTGCGTCGGCTCAAGTTTGCCGACGGCGAGGTAGTCAAGGAAAAACAGAGGCTCTGCCCCCTGCACGAGGATGTCGTTGACGCACATCGCCACGGCATCCTGCCCAATGGTATCATGCCGATTCAGCAGGAAGGCAAGCCGCAGCTTCGTCCCGACCCCATCTGTTCCGGAGACGAGCACGGGTTCACGATAGTCCTGCGCACGCAGGGCAAACAGACCGCCGAAGCCGCCCAGATCGCCGAGCACCTCCGGACGATAGGGTCGCACGCACGCTGTCTTTGATCAGCGATACGGATTCGTTGCCCGCATCAATGTCGACCCCCGCATCACGATAGGTCATCTTTTCCATGGACACTTACATCCCCCTTTCGCGCTGTGCAAGCCGCTGCTGCTCACGCGTGATCGCATCGCCCACGTCGAGGGCGGCATCCTCCTCGGGAACCGGGTACTGATTATTAAAGCATGCATAGCACATGTGATCCGGATTGAGGGCAGGAACACAAGTCCCGCAATCCCTCGATGGAGATGAAAGTGAAGGGAATCCGCACCGATGAAATCGCGAATCTCCTCAAGGCTCTTCGTCGCCGAGATCAGCTCCTTGCGCACCGACGTATCGATGCCGTAGTAGCAGGGATCCGTGATCGGCGGGCTGCTGATGCAGACATGGATCTCACGTGCTCCGGCATTCCGCAGGAGCCGTACGATCTTTCCGCTCGTCGTGCCGCGCACGATGGAGTCATCCACCATGATGACGGACTTTCCCTCAACAACGGAGCGCACGGGGCTCAGCTTCAGCTTGACCGCCGTATCGCGCTGTTTCTGCGTCGGCTGGATGAACGTCCGTCCGATGTAGCGGTTCTTGATGAGGCCCTCGGCAAACGGGATGCCCGTCTCATAGGCGAATCCCGTCGCTGCCGTCGTTCCCGAGTCCGGCACCGAGATGACCACATCACCGCGAAGCCCGGACTCGCGCGCCAGAACACGCCCCATCTCGAAGCGCGCTGCATGAACACTCTGTCCATCGATGATCGAGTCGGGGCGTGCAAAATAGATGTACTCGAAGATGCAGGAAGCAACATCCTGCCCATTGGTGAAACGGTAGGATCTAAGTGTGCCGTTCTCCACAACGACCATCTCTCCCGGCAGCACATCGCGCACGAAGGAAGCTCCGTTGACATCGAGCGCGCAGGTCTCGGAGGAAAGCACCCAGCCGCCCTCCTCCGTCCGTCCGATGCAAAGCGGACGAAAGCCCTGCGGATCGCGCACACCGATGAGCTTGTTCTCCGTCATGATGGTCAGGCAGAATGCGCCGCGCACCTTCTGCGCGGTCTCCAAAATGCGCTCCTCGATGGTCGCCTTCTGTGAGCGTGCGATCAGATGGACAAAGACCTCCGAGTCGATTGTCGTCTGGAACACCGTCCCCTTGCTCTCAAGGTCGCGGCGAATCCATGCGGCATTGGTGAGGTCGCCATTATGCGCCAGTGCCAGCGCACCGCCGGCATAGTTGACGCGCAGCGGCTGTGCATTCGCGGCGAGACTGAACCCCGTCGTCGCATAGCGCACATGACCGATGGCAATTTGGGCATGGTCAAGATGAGGCAGTTCCGAGCGAAACACCTCGGTCACCAGCCCCATCCCTTTTTTGACGTCAATCCATGCCCCATCCGTCAGCGCTATGCCCGCGCTCTCCTGCCCGCGATGCTGGAGCGCAAAGAGACCAAGATACGTCATCTCGGACACATCCTCCGTCGGAGAATACACGCCGTAGATGCCGCACTCTTCCTTCCACTTTGGCACTTTTTCGTACATCGCTCTTATGCTTCTCCCGTCAGCCTGTGGAGCATCTCCTTATAGGCATCCTCTACGTTGCCGAGGTCGCGGCGGAAACGGTCCTTATCCAGTTTCTCCTTCGTGTCGCTGTCCCAGAAGCGGCAGTTGTCCGGCGAAATCTCATCGGCAAGAATGATCTTCCCGTCAGCATCTCTGCCGAACTCCAGCTTGAAGTCAATGAGATCTACCTTCTTTGGACTTTGAGGAACTTCGTGAGGATATCATTGATCTTCAGCGACATGCGTTCGATCTCATCCAGTTCCGCATCCGTCGCGATCTTCATGGCACGGATGTGATAGCGGTTGAGCATCGGATCACCGAGATCATCGTTCTTATAGCAGTATTCGATGACCGGGAACGGCATCGGTACGCCCTCCTCGAGCCCGAGACGCTTTGCGAGCGAGCCGGCCGCCACATTGCGGATGATGACCTCAAGGGGGATAATCGTGAGCTTCTTCACGATCATCTCACGCTCGCTCGGCATGGAGATATAGTGATGGGCGATGCCCTCCTTCGCCAGCAGATCGAAGAAGAACGCCGACATCTTATTGTTCATGATGCCCTTGCCCACGATCGTCCCGCGCTTCGCGCCGTTCCCCGCCGTCGCATCGTCCTTGTAGTAGACGAGATACTCATTTCGGATTGTCCGTCGCATAGATGATCTTTGCTTTTACCCTCATAAAGAGCCTCTTTACGCTCCATTGTCATCCTGCCTTTCTTCTCAAGCAATAGAAAAAGTTCCTTAAAAGCTGTGCCGCGACGCGATCTGCCTTCTTCTCGACCTCCAGCACCATCTTTTCCCGATAGTCCATGAGTGCTTCGGCGATGGCAGTATCGTATACGGCGAGGATCTCCGCCGCAAAGATCGCCGCATTCTTCGCACCATTGACCGCCATCGTCGCTACGGGTACACCCGACGGCATCTGCACTGTGCTGAGCAGAGCATCCATCCCGTTCAGCGGCGTCGCATTGACCGGAACACCGATCACCGGTTTAATCGTATAGCTTGCCACGACACCTGCGAGATGTGCCGCTGCCCCTGCCGCCACGATAAATGCGGCAAATTCTTTGTCGTGATCTGCCTCCATGACAAAATCACGAACGATGGACGGTGTACGATGCGCCGATGCCACCTTCACGACCGGTTCAATGCCAAAATGTTTCAGGAGCTCAACTGCCGGCTTCAGAATTGGCCAATCAGAATCGCTTCCCATTAGGACTGCTACCTTCATATTATCATCTCCTCGTACCTATGATAGCGGGATTTCAAATCCATGTCAATAGAACGAAAAAGGACCGCCGTATCGCAGGATACAGCAGTCCCATAAAAGAAGTCTCAATTTTCTTTGATCGTATCGTGCAGGGGCTCGCCAAAGACCAGCGTATCGAGGAGATCGATCAGCTGATTGATCTCCGGTTTCGACACCTGTCCCGACGCGCCAAGGCTCTCACCTTTGCGCTTCATCTCCTCGCTGATGAGGGAGGAGAAGAGAACGAGCGGAACCTCACCGAGGCGGCTGTCCTCGCGCACGAGCTTCAGCAGGCGATGTCCGTCCATCTTCGGCATCTCGACATCGGAGATGATGATGCGGACATGATTCTCGATCGGTCCATTCTTGCGTGCAAGATCCTGCAGATACTCCCACGCATCCTGTCCATTGCCAAAGTCACGAATGAACTTGTAGCCTGCCTCATGCAGCGTCGTCACGAGGAGTTCACGCAGCATCTTGGAGTCCTCGGCGATGACGATATGCGCCGTACCGCGCCGCGTCTTTGCATCCTGCGTCGCCTCGGAAACAGTCGTGAGCTTCTGATTGATCTCGGGGTTGATCTCCGCGATGATCGTCTCGAAGTCCAGCAGGAGAACAAGACGATCCTCCATCTTGATGATGCCGACCACGCGCGAGCCATCGCCGACATTCGGCGCCGGCTCCATATTCTTCCACGAGATGCGGTGAATGCGGTAAACACTGCCGACGAGGAAGCCGATGTCATAGTTGTTGATCTCTGTCACGATGATGTTCTGCAGCTCATCCGCCGTCTGGAGGTTGAGGCAGCGCGCCATATTGACAAGAGGGATTGCCTTGCCGCGCAGTGTAAACAGACCGTCGACATAGGGATGCGCTTCGGGCATGGTGGTCACGGGCACACGCGTAATGACCTCGCGCACCTTCGCGACATTGATGCCGTAGTTCACCTTCCCTATGCTGAACTCGACAATCTCAAATTCGTTTGTTCCTGTCTCAAGCAGGATCCCCTTTTTCTCTTCGGTTACCGTATCTGCCATTTATCTCTCCCCCTGCACGTCAACATTCTTCGCTATGCTCTCTATTCGCCCTTTAGAGGAAAAATCCTTCCTTGGATTAAGAAAAAACTAATTCTTTTTTTGTTCTTCCAATAAATACGTCCATCCATTCTCTTGGCGGACACGACCTTCCTTCATCAGTCGCCCAAGAGCGCGCTTAAATGCAGCCTTGCTGATCCCAAAGCGATCCTTAAGCACCGCAGGAGATGTCGCGTCCGTATACGGCATCTTTCCGCCATGCTCCTCTAGGAGTGCAAGCAAGCGGTCAGCATCCAGCGTGCGCGCTTCCTCTTTCGGGGGACGCAGGGACGCGTTCAGCCGCCCGTCCTCACGCAGATACGTCACGCGGATCTCGACGGTCTCGCCGACGCGCGGCCGCCGCGGAGCCTCCTGATGATCGATGAACGCGATATAGCGCTCCTCGGTAAAGAGAAAGATGCCACGCTCCGTAATGTTATAGACGGATCCCTTCAGGCGGTCGCCGACGCGCACCCCGTCGGCGGGACGTGAGGCGCGGCGCAGCTCATCCTCCACCTCCATCGTGACGGCAAGGCGCCCGGACTTATCCGTATAGAGCTTCGCCCAGACGACCTCACCGACCTGCGGCCGTCCGCGCATCCCTGCATAAGGCAGGAAGATACCGCGCTCTGCCCCGACATCGAGAAAGGCCCCCTCCTTCGTCACGTTGATGACGCGCAGGCGTGCGACCTGCCCTTCCTTCATGCGCGGTGTGCGCATGCTCGCCGTCAGCCGCCGCTTCGGGTCGAGGTAGAGAAAGACGCGGACACGTTCGCCCACCTTGACCGGTGCAGTCTGCTGCATCGTGTGCAGCAGAATATCATCACTCGTATTGCCCGTCTCCGCATCCAGAAAGATGCCCCACTCGGATTCACGCACGGCAGTGAGTTCCGCCACCTGACTTGGGCCGTATTTACGGTGCACAGGCACGGGGTTTTGCCGCTCCGTCACGTCCTACTCCTCATAGGGCGTGAGTGCGGCATCGCCCCAGAGCCGCTCCAGCGCATAGTACTCGCGTGCATCCTGCTGGAATATGTGCGCCACCGTATCGCCGTAGTCGAGCAGCACCCACTCGCCCTCACGGTAGCCCTCCTTGTGGAGAAAGCTCACCCCTGCCTCCTCCATCTTCTCCTCGATATTGTCTGCGATCGCGCGCACCTGCGTCGCTGTATTCGCCGAACATATAATGAAATAGTCGTTGGTGGACATCAGTCCGACCATATCCATCTGTACGATGTCGCGCGCCTTCTTTTCATCCGCTGCCGCCTGAATCACGCGGCATTTTTCCTGCTCTGTCAAACTCTACTCCTCCTTCTTCTGCTCTCCTTCCGTCTCCTCCGACGGAAAGAGTTCACGTATGATCTTATCGGTCGCCGCACGATCCATAATCCACACCGTATCATCATCCCGCGCGAAATCGCCCGGCAGCATGATGGTGCGCGGCGGCTGTGCATTCAGCTTTCGCACCACATTCCCGATGTGTACCGAGTCAAAGAGCTCGGCACTCGTGGTGACATCCTGTTTCAGTATATCGGCAAGCTGCGGAATCTTGGGCAGCGTATCGACACGGAGCAGCTTGGCGTAGAACGCCTTAACAAACTTTTGCTGCCGCTGCGTGCGCCCGAGGTCGCCGAGATCATCCCCGCGATAGCGCAGGTACTGTTCCGCCTCCGCTCCATCGAGATGCCGATAGCCCTGACGCATGTGAATGGAAAGCCCCGCCTCCGGATCGTCATAGTCCATATCCCGCTCAACGTAGAGATCAACTCCGCCGACGGCATCGACAATCTTCTCAAAGGTATCCATATCGATGACAACGTATTGATGAATCGAGATGTCAAACATCTGATTGATCGTCCGCACCATCAACGGTGCTCCGCCCACTGCATAGACGTGAGAAAGGCGTGTCTCCCCCTTCCCCTGTGCCATGGGCACCCACGTATCGCGCGGGATATTGAGGATGCGTACCTTGCCCGTCGCATTCTCCATGCTCATGAGCAGAATGGCATCCGCACGCTTTTCCGGTGCTTCGTCCATATTTACTGCATCGTCGAGGCCGAGCACGAGAACATTCGTATAGCCGTCAAACCGCACATCGACCTCGCCGCGATTTTCCTCCTGACGAACGAGATATGCCTCATACATTTCCCGTATATCATGGTACGCCTCAACGCCCCATCCGATCAGATAATAGCCCGAGATGCCGACAAAGACGAGGAGAAAGACCGTGCAGATCAGGCGAACAAGTCCGCGCAGAACGGCCATGCGTCGGCGGCGTGCACGCTGTGTGCGGCGTCGCTTTATGTTCTCGCGCGAGTTTTCGCTTGCCAGCTGTGCCGCGAGATCCTCCGTATCATAATCGGACAACGCCCCTCTCCCCTTTTTCCCTCTGCTCAGCGCTGCCGCAAAGCAGTTCGTTCCGTGCCGCCACCGTATCCGGATGAACGAGGCCCTCCCTTTTTCAGAACGAATCGGATGGACTCCGTGAGTCCGACCAGCAGCATCGCGTCGAGTGATGCCGTACGCGCGAGCTCCCGCAGATGCTCCACCTCCGGATAGTCACGCGACGGCTCAATCATATCTGCAAAATAGATGATCTGATCGAGCGCGGTCATCCCTCTTCCCCCAACCGTATGCCGCCAGATCGCCTGCGCAATGCCCGCGTCATCGACGCCATAGTCCTCATAGATGAGATAGGCGCCCACGTAGGCGTGCAGGAGCAGGGGCATCGCCGCCTCGATCCTGCCGATGGGAATCCCGCGCCGCCGCGCCTCTCCGGGAAGCTCCGCTGTCGCGTAGGTGCGCCCGCAGTCATGCAGAAGCCCTGCGGTACGCGCGCGTTTCCTCGTCCATGCCGAAGCGTCGTGCCAGTTCCGCCGCCGTATCCGCCACCCCGAGCGAATGCTGATAGCGTCCCGGCGCGAGACGTTCTGCCAGACGAGCGCGCATCTCCTCATACGTCATGTTCATGCGCACGATATAACCCCCTCCCTACAATATACTCCTCTACGGCACGCGGTACAAGATGCCGGATGGATTTTCCTGCGCGTACGCGTGCGCGGATCATCGTCGACGAGATCTCCAGATGCGGTGTCGGAACGACGTGAATGTGGCGGCGCTCCTCCGCTGTAAACTGCTCTGCGAGAAGCGTCTCATCAAGCGGCGTCCCCCTGCCGCGTCGCCACGATGAACTGACAGGAACGCAGCAGGCGATGCGGTTCATGCCATCGGTACAGATCATTCATCGCATCTGCGCCCGTAATAAAGAAAAGCGCCGCCCCGTCAAACTGGTCGTGGAGCGCCGCTATGGTATCCACCGTATAGGACGGTCCCTCCCGACGCAGTTCCATGTCCGAAAGAGAAAAGTTCGGATTGTCCTGTATGGCACACGCCGTCATGGCAAAACGATCCGCAATGGACGCCGCACGTGTGCCGTCCTTGTGCGGAGGGCGTGCCGACGGGATAAAGAGCACCTCATCCAGCTCCACTTCCGCGCGCACCATCTCCGCCGTGATCAGATGTCCCATGTGAATCGGGTCGAACGTTCCGCCCATGATTCCGATGCGCTTTTCCATCCGATTCACCTCGTGATGCAGATTGCCAGCAGAAGAACGATGCAGAGCAGCAGGAAGGTCGCGCCTGCATACAGATAGTCACGAAGATCATGCCGCCCCTTCGGTGATGCTGCATACTGCCGCATGGTGCGCCAATATCCGATCAGGCGCCGCATCCGCCGCACGACTCCGATGCGACAGGCGTATTTTCCCGCACCTGCCCCTCGCCATAGACAAGATACTTCGTACTCGTCAGAGCCTCGAGTCCCATCGGACCACGCGCATGAAGTTTCTGTGTGCTGATGCCAATCTCCGCGCCAAAGCCAAACTCGAACCCGTCCGTAAACCGCGTCGAGGCATTGACATAGACCGTCGAGGCATCAGCCCTCTGCTGAAAGGTATGTGCCGTACGGATGTCATTCGTCACAATCGCCTCGGAATGCCCCGTCCCATAGCGATTGATGTGCCGCAGTGCGGCATCCATATCTGCGACGACACGGACAGAGAGGATGAGGTCACCGTACTCCGTCGCCCAGTCCTCCTCCGTTGCCGCAGCCACGTCGCTGAGGATCGCACATGTCTCTGTGCAGCCACGCAGCTCCACCCCATCGGCACGCAGCTGCTCTGCCATCTGCGGCAAAAATGCAGCGGCAATATCACGGTGTACGAGCACGGTCTCCGCCGCGTTGCAGACCGAGGGGCGCGAGACCTTGGCATTCCTCACGATACGACACGCCATCGTGAGGTCCGCGCCGCGGTCAACATAGATATGACAGATGCCGGATCCCGTCTCGATCACGGGGACGCTGCTGCTCTCCACGATATGGCGGATCAGCCCTGCCCCGCCGCGTGGAATGAGGACATCCAGCAGCCCCGTGAGATGCGTCATCACATCCACGGCTCTGCGCTCCTTCATCGCGAGCATCTGAACGGCTCCCGCAGGAATGCCGGCAGCATAGGCAGCGCATGAAAGGACATCGGCAATGACGGCGTTGGAGCGCAGTGCATCCGAGCCGCCGCGCAGGAGCACGGCATTTCCTGACTTCAGGCAGAGCCCGATCGCATCCGCCGTCACATTCGGACGCGCCTCGTAGATCATGCCGACAACCCCGAGCGGTACGCGGACACGGTGAATCTCCAGACCATTCGGACGGCGCACAGCGTAGTCCTCCCGCCCAAGCGGGTCAGGAAGCGCTGCGGTCAGCCGCAGCCCTCCGCCATCGCATGAATGCGCTCCGACGTGAGCCGCAGACGGTCGATGTAGGAAGCGCGCACACCCGCCGCCTCGGCGTCTGTCACATCAGCGGCGTTCTCCTGCAGGATCTCCGCCGCGTGCTCCGTCAGTGCCGTCGCCATCGCATGCAGCGCCGCATCGCGCACATCGCTGCGGAGCACCGCAAGAGCATAGGATGCCTCCTTTGCCGCTTCTGCCTGTGCCCGCACTGCCTGCTCCATCATCACCATCGCTCCTTACTGCATCAGTACCAAATTATCCCGGTGTATGATCTCCTCATGTAATGCGTCCGAGACAAGACCTTGAAAGTCCTGTGTCTGATGCCCCATCAGCCGTGCTGTATCCGCCGCGCCGTAGGCGGTGATCCCACGGGCAATCTCCTGCCCCAGAGGGCTGAGCACACGCACCATCTCGCCCGCGGCAAAGTCACCGTCCACTGCCGTCACACCGACAGCGAGAACACTCGCGCCGCGCTGCATCGCTGCCGCGCACCCGGCATCGACAGAAAGCTCTCCCGCGAGCTTCTTGCCAAAGGCGAGCCAGCTCTTGCGCGTCCTGAGATGCGCCTCACGCGCAGGGAAGATCGTCCCGATCTCCTCCCCACGCAGAATGCTGCGGATGATGCCGTCCTCATCACCGCGCGCAATCACCATCGTCGCACCGGCATTGCGCGCAATCTTCGCCGCCTCGATCTTCGTCTGCATCCCGCCCGTGCCCTGCGCTGATCCGGCACCGCCCGCAAGATGCTCAATCTCGGGCGTAATCTCTGCGATCTCGGAGATCAGCTGCGCCGATGCATCCGTCCGCGGGTTTGCCGTATATACCCCGTCGATATCCGAGAGGATAATGAGCGCATCGGCATCGACAAGTGCTGCAACAACTGCCGAGAGATTGTCGTTGTCTCCGATTTTGATCTCATCCACCGCCACGGCGTCGTTCTCGTTGATGACGGGAATGACCTGCATATCGAGCAGTGCGAGAAGGGCACGGCGCGAGTTGATGTACTGATGATGACGCGCCGCATTCTCCTTTGTCAGGAGCACCTGTGCCATCGTTCGTCCATACTCATGAAAGAGCTTCTCATAGAGGTGGAGAAGGTATCCCTGTCCGATCGCCGCAAGGGCCTGCCGCGCAGGCACCGCTGCAGGACGTTCCTTCATGCCGAGTGCATTCATTCCCGCCGCAATTGCACCGGAGGAAACGAGGAGAATCTCCTTGCCCTGATTGGCCTCGTCGATCAACTCACGCACAAGATGCTCGATGCGACGCAGATTCATTCCGCCCGAGGGATGCGTCAGCGTACTTGTTCCAACCTTTACGACAATGCGCTTCGCCTCGGAGAGACGCGCCCGCGCATTCACAGCTCAATCCTCGGCTTGTCAAAGTTTCGTTTGAACAGGAGCCCGTTCCTGCCGATCACCTGAACGAGATTGGCGTCGGCGCGCTCGGCAAGCATGGTAATCGCGTCCGCCGGTTCCTCCGGTGCATTCTGCAGAACGCGCACCTTGATCAGCTCGCGCTTTTTGATCGCCTCGCGTGCGGATGCCACCACAGCAGGACTGACTCCCTCCTTGCCGATCATGACGACCGCTTCCTCCGTCATGCCGAGGGAGCGCAGCTTTCGTATCTGCTTACTGGAAAGTGATTTTCGCAGCAACGTCTTTCCTCCGTTAATCCTGATAGTCGAACGCCATATCACCGATGTGGACGGTCATGCCTTCCTTGATGCCGCGTGCGCGGAGCTTCTCATCCAGCCCCTTGAGCCGCCATATATACTGGAATCGGCGCACGGCTTCATCATTGTTGAAATTGGTCATGGCGACCAACTTCTCGATTGCCTTTCCCGAGACGACGAAATCGCCCGCATCGTTGCGTGAGACCGTCACCTTCTCGTCATCGTCCGCATTCTGATCGTAGACGACGACATCGTCCTCCTCCGCCTCCGGCTCAGGGACATAGGCGTCCAGCCACGCACCGACCCGATCGATCAGCTCCTGCACGCCTTCACGCGTCGCCGCAGAGATCGCAAAGAACTCGAGCCCCTCCTGTGCGGCAAGCTCCTTCAGACGCGGCAGATGCTCCGCCGCAGAGGGAAGATCGATCTTATTCGCGACAAGGAACTGTGTGCGCCGTGCAATCTTCTCGCTGTAGCGTGCCAGCTCCGCATTGATCTTGTCGTAATCCTCCACCGGGTCACGGCCTTCGATCCCGGATGCATCCACAATGTGCAGGATCAGCCGCGTGCGCTCCACATGGCGCAGAAAGTCATGCCCCAGCCCCACGCCATCGGCGGCGCCCTCGATCAGCCCCGGGAATATCCGCCATGACGAAGCTCTTCTCATAGTCCGTCTGGACAACGCCGAGGACAGGCGTAATCGTCGTAAAATGGTAATCTGCGATCTCGGGACGTGCCGCCGAGCAGGAGGCAACAAGGCTCGACTTCCCGACACTCGGATAGCCGACCAGCCCAACATCGGCGAGCAGCTTCAGCTCAAGACGAAGCTTTCGTCCCTCGCCCGGCTCGCCGAACTCAGCAAAGGACGGTGCACGGTTGGCAGAGTTGGCAAACTTGGCGTTCCCGCGCCCACCGCGTCCACCGCGTGCGATCACCGCCTCCATCCCGACTTCCGCGAGGTCGGCAAGCACCTCTCCTGTCGCCTCATCCGTCACAATCGTGCCGGGCGGGACATCGACATAGAGAGGTGGCGCATTTTTACCGAACTGGTTCTTGTACTCACCATTCTCGCCGTTCTTCGCGACGAACTTGCGGCGATAGCGAAAGGAGAGCAGCGTATTCAGATTGCGGTCGGCACGAAAGATTACATCACCGCCGCGTCCGCCGTCACCGCCCGAAGGGCCGCCCTTGGGCATAAACTTTTCATGGCGGAACGCGGACTTTCCATGACCGCCGTCCCCTGCCTTCACCGTGATCTGGGCACGATCGATAAACTGCATACGTCCCTCCCTCTTTTCACAATAAGCTGTTCCCGCAAGTGCACCCTCACCTGCGAAAACAGCTTCTAAAAGAGCCTGTACTAGAGCGTACAGGCATCTCTGCATATCAAACTTCCGTGCGCTCTTAGACCGCTGCACCCGCGAGCGGATACACGCTGATCTGACGCTGATGGCGTCCCTTGCGCTCAAAGGCAACCTTGCCGTCAATCTTTGCAAAGATCGTGTCGTCCTTGCCGATGCCGACATTGTGCCCCGGATGGAAATGCGTGCCGCGCTGGCGCACGATGATGCTGCCTGCCGTCACATGCGTGCCTGCCTGCTCCTTCACGCCAAGGCGCTTCGAGTGGCTGTCACGTCCGTTGCGCGTCGAGCTGACGCCCTTTTTATGTGCAAAAAGCTGCAAATCAAACGAGAACAAATTGTTCACCCCTTTACTTCCTGAATCTGAATGCCTTTCGGGCTGATCTTTTCAATCTCTGCGAGTCCCATCCACATGGTTCGCAGAATCGCTTCACTGCGTTCATCCGGCGGTTCAGAGAGCCGCACACGGAGGTTGCCGCTCGCAATGTCATAAGTGACGGCGCGATGCAGATGCTCCATCATACCGAGAAGCGCGGACTGCGTGAGCGCAGATACGCCGGCACAGACAATATCCTGTCCGCGTGCCGCCGTTCCGCTGTGCCCTGAAACAGCATAGCCGTCGATCATCCCGTCTTCATTCACGAAGATCTTGACCGAAATCACGGATTAGCCCTCGATCTTCTCGATAACGACCTTCGTGAACGGCTGACGATGACCCTGACGCTTGCGATAGTTCGACTTCGCCTTGTACTTGAAGACCAGTATCTTCTTACCCTTGCCGTGTGCCGCGACCTTGCCCGTCACCTTCGCACCGTCCACCATCGGACGACCGATCTTGACATCTGCGCCGTTGACAACGGTCAGAACCTGGTCGAAAACGACAGCCTCGCCCTCGCCCGCCTCGAGCTTCTCACAAAAAAATGGTATCGCCCTCAGCGACCTTGTACTGCTTGCCGCCCGTCTTTACGATTGCATACATGAAAACACCTCCCTATCACGTTACTCGCCGGCTGCGGTTCGGCAGCGCCGATTGTATGACCTCGCCGTGCGGTTGGGGATGGGCTTTCGCCCAAACAGGCTATACGCCTACATTACGGGATAATAGCATATTAAAAGGGCAGTTGTCAAGGCGGAGATTGGACAGCCCCCTATTCCCACCCACTCACCAGATGCTTTGCCAGCAGGAGGGCAAGGATGCCGAGCACGATGCTCAGCGCGATATAGGCAAGGGCGACGGCGAGCTTTCCGTTCTCGATGAGAGAAAGCGTTTCCAACGAAAAGGTGGAGAATGTCGTAAAGCCGCCGCATATCCCCGTCTGGAGAAAGAGGACAAGGCGCGGGTCAAGGCCGCTCTGACGTCCCGCCAGACCGACGACGGCGCCGATGGCGAAACAGCCAAGGACGTTGACAGCAAACGTAGCAAGAGGAAAACCGCTCCCGAGTTTCGGCACGACCTGTCCCAGCAAAAAGCGCAGAATCGCTCCGACCGCACCGCCAAGCCCGACGGCAAGGACGCTCATTGTACCGTCCCCGCACGCAAATGTGCCACATCGTTCATGCGCGTCAATACAGCAAAACCGTCGTCCTCGAAGCGGATGCAGTTGACCGCCGTGTTGAGCTGAGAAACGTGCCAGATCGAGCGGATCGGCATGGCAAGTATGTCGGCGATCAGAATGCGGATCGCCGCCCCGTGCGAGACGATGATGACGCGCTCACCGCGATGCTCTGCGGCGATCGTGCGCACGCGCCCTGCGATGCGCTTTTGGAATACGGAAAAATCCTCACTGTCCGGGATATTCGCATGCTCCGGATCGCGGTAAAAATGCTTCAGCGTCTCGGGATCCTCGGTGTTGATCTCACTGAAGAAGCGCCCTTCCCATGCCCCGAAGTGAAGTTCGCGTAGGGCAGGATCGGGGACGACGGTCAGCCCGAGCCGCGCTGCAAGCGGTGCCGCCGTCTCCATCGTCCGTATGAGATCACTCGCATAGAATGCATCTGCATGGTCGACGTCGAGATGCTGTCCGAGCAGTGCCGCCTGTGCGTGTCCCTCCGGTGAGAGCGGCACATCTGACTGTCCCTGAAAACGTCCCGTCTTATTCCACTCGGTCTCCCCATGACGTATGATGATAATTTCCGTCATTTCCCTTCCCCTTCCTATGATTTTCTATGCGCGAATCTCACAGACAACGCCGCCCGAGATCAGCCGTTCCTGACGCATAAAGGCATACGTGCCGCAAAATTCCCGTGCCAGCTGATGCGTACGCGCGTCGATCGCCGCCGTCGACAGATCGGATGCCCAGAGTGCACCGACCACCGTACCGCTGTGTGCCACCAGTACACCGAGCGCCCCTCTGCTCTGCGCCGCCGTGATGAAGCGTTCCAGCTCCGGCTTTTCTAGGTGCTGCTGGTTGCGCCGTGCGCTCTCGGTCGCCGCCTGTCCGAGGAGACACTCTTTTTCTGCCCCACGCACGGCAAATGCCTGATCGACCGTATGCAGCAGCGCGCGATAGGCGTCGTCCTGGTCGCCTGCATTGCCCTTGCTCTGATAGTAGGCGATGGTATCGACCTCACCGCCCGCATCAAAGATGGAGATGCCGAGCAGCGGAACATTATGGTACTGACCGAACAGTTCCCCCGTCGTATGACTGACATGCGAAAGCCCCGCAAAAGGCAATGCCGTCACTCGGCTCGATGGCGATGGCGATGTCCATGATCTCGCGTCCCGTCAGTTCCCGTCCGTATGCGCGTGCTACGGCATAGGGAGACCGCTGCAATATCCGCACTCGAGGACGCCATTCCCTTTCCCTGCGGGATCTCCGTCTCCAGGCGGATGCCAAAGCGAAACGCCTCCTCGCCGATGTGGGCGAGCGTCCGACGCAGTGCTTCCTGCGCCTTCGTTCCCAGTCCATGCATCCCCGTGAACGCATCCGAAACCGTCGCCGTCGCATACATGCTGATCGGTGCAGTGACGAGAAACGGCGTTCCCGCGAGGCGCCCTCGATCAACTCCCCACAGGACGCAGGTGCCTTTGCTATAATTTCCATAATAACCCCCATATATTCGGATGTGTTGATGCCAGAGAAAATACGGCGAGAACCAGAGTCTCCGTCAATACGGTGACCGCGCCATAGACATCACCTGTCACGCCGCCGAGGATGTTGGTGATCGTGCGGCAGAGAAGAAGTGCAAAGAGCACGCCTAAGAGCAGCGAGAGCGCCGCCAACACGCCCCACGGCAGGACAAGCACCGCTGTCGTCACGGCAGCGATGAGAACAGTGCGTCGGTCTGCCATATCGGCAAAGGTCTTTCCGACGCCTTCCGGACGGGCGTACGGAAAGAGCGCGATCGCAAGCACCATGGCAAGCCTGCCGATGATCGGCATGACAAAGAGTGCGGGCACAAAGAGGAGCGGATGCATATCGGAGATCAGGGCAAACTGCACGAACATGAGCATGACGAAAGAAACGACGCCAAATGCGCCCGCGCGGCTGTCCTTCATGATCTCGAGCTGACGCGCGCGCTCCCGCCCCGAGAAGATGCCGTCCGCCGTATCCATAAATCCGTCCGCATGGATGCCGCCCGTCAAAAGAATCGGCAGGATGAGGATCAGCACACACGTCAGCGACCGCATCCCGAGAAAAATAGATGAGCACCCACGCCGCAAGCATGTAGCACAGGCCGAGCACGAGCCCCACCAACGGGAAAAACCGCGTACTGCGCCCAAAGTCCTCCGCCGTCCACGCCGTCTGTCGGACAAAACGAATCCGTGTGAGAAACTGAAGGCCAATCAAAAAAGAATGCATAGAACCGATCCTTAACGATAGAGCGAGAACAGATAGGCAAAGAGCAGAAAGAGAACGGTTGCCGTATACATGAGCCGTATCGCGCCCAAGATATGTTTGGGGGCAATGTCCATGTGAGCGTCGCCCATATAGGCGCGGAAGTGCTTTTGTCCAAAGTAGTAGTTGATGCCGCCGAGGCGGATATGTAATGCGCCCGCCACAGGTGCCTCTGCATATCCGCCGTTCGGACTGGGATGCCCCGCCGCGTCGCGCCGCAGGATAAAGAATGCGTTGCGCGCATCATAGCGCAGGAGAAACGCCGCCATCACAAAGAGGATGCCCGTGATGCGCGCGGGAACATAGTTCAGCACATCGTCCACACGTGCCGCCATGCGCCCGAAGTAGAGATAGCGGTCATTCTTGTAGCCGAGCATGGAGTCCATTGTATTCGCTGCCCGATAGAGCACGGCGAGCGGCGCACCGCCGAGGAGAAAGAAAAAGAGCGGCGAGATGACCCCGTCCACTGTATTCTCCGCGACGGTCTCAATCGCCGCACGCGCAGCGTTCTCCTCGTCAAGTTCCGCTGTATCCCGCCCAACGATATAGCCGACGCGCTCCCGTGCGCCCACGAGGTTATCCCCGTCGAGCAGGGCATAGATTTCATGCCCCGCCTTTGCCAGTGATCGTGGGGAGATGCAGAAATAGAGCAGGATGATTTCAAGAACATCCGCCCCCCACGCCACGGGCAGATGCCGCGCGGCAAGGATCAGCCCCTCCGCCGCAGCGTAGGAAATCGAGAGGACAATCAGCACCAGCAGCATCCCCATGGCGAATTTCCTGCCGTCTCCCCCATGGGACGGATAGAGGTGTCGATCCAGCCATCCGATAAATCGCCCGAGAAAGGCGACGGGATGCAGGCGGTTCTGCGGATCTCCCGCCATCGTATCGAGAAAAAACGCCGCCATGGCGGCGATGGGCGGGGCGATCATCGTGCATCTCCTGCCGCAATGATCGCCGCCAGTTTATCCATATCGAGACTCCGCTGCACCGTCGCAGCTAGGCGGTCATAGGCGTGCTCCTTTTCCGCCCCGTAGCGGTACTGGATGGGAAGCTCCTCCATGCCGTGCCGTGCGCGCAGGCGGTTGAGCATCGCCCGACGGAAATGATCGTCGTCAAAGATACCGTGGATATACGTGCCCGCGATTCGCCCGTCTGCCGAGACCGCACCGTCCCATACCGACTCTTCCGCATTTCCTGCACGGACGATGCGGAACGGACGGCATACCTCCTCGGCAAATGTGGTGTCGCCCATGTGAATCTCATAGCCCCGCATCCCGTGCACAGAGATGTTCTCCCCCAAAGAGGGAAACGCCGCACAGTCCGCCGTGACCTGCCGCAGATGCTTGTGCGCGGCAAAGGTCGTCGTGAGCGGCAGATACCCCAGCCCCTCCACCACATCATGTTCCGACTCGGTGTGGAGCGGGTCGGAGATCCTCTCCCCGAGCATCTGATAGCCGCCGCAGATCCCAAAGAGCGGCGTCCCCGCCGTGACGCACGTACGGATCGCATCCGCGAGGCCCACCTGTCGGATGTGGAGGAGATCCTCCGTCGTATTCTTCGAGCCCGGCAGGAGGATGAGATCCGGATGCCCCAGTTCCTCGGGTGTTCGCACATAGTAGAGCGCGACATCCGGCTCGTGTGCCAGCGCGTCAAAGTCCGTAAAGTTCGATAGTTTCGGCGTGCGAATGACCGCAATGCGCAGCTGTCCATCGAAGGCGGCCGTATCGCCGTAGTGCTGCTCGTCGAGGGAGACGGAGTCCTCCTCGTCGATGCCGAGCGCGTCGATGTGCGGAATGACCCCGAGGACGGGCTTTCCCGTCTTTTTGCTCCAAGAAGTCAAGGGCGGGCGTGAGGGAGGCTTACATCGCCGCGAAATTTGTTGATGACAAGCCCCTTGACAAGCGCACGCTCCTCCGCGTCGAGCAGTTCCAATGTCCCCACGAGAGAGGCGAGCGCACCGCCGCGGTCGATGTCGGCGATCAGGAGGACAGGGCGCACGGAGATGCTTTTGCCACGCGCATATTGACGATATCGTTCGCCTTTAGGTTGATCTCGGCGGGACTGCCCGCGCCCTCGATCACGAGCAGATCATACGCGGCACGCAGGCGATCCAGCGACACCTCAACGGCCTCCCACGCCTTGAGCGAATAGCCCGTGTGATATTCCCGCGCACTCATATTGCCGACCGGTTCGCCCATGATGACAACCTGTGACTGCGCGTTCCCCGTCGGTTTGAGGAGGACGGGGTTCATATCGACTTCGGGGCAAGACCCGCCGCCTCCGCCTGTGCCACCTGTGCCCTTCCCATCTCCCGCCCGTCAGAGCGTGACATAGGAATTCAGCGCCATGTTCTGCGCCTTGAAGGGCACGACACGCTTGCCCTGCTGATGAAAAAAATACGGCAGAGTGCCGTCGTCAGGATGCTCTTGCCGACATGGGAACTCGTCCCCATCAGCATGATGCTCTTCGCCATTTACACCGCCTCCGCCAGTTTTTTTGAGATCAACGGGAATGCCGCAGGTGACGAGATAGACTTTTTCCGCGTGACGGGCGAGCTGCTGATTGGCAAGCCCCGCCATATCCCGATAGAGCCGCCCGAGGGCGATTGGCGGGGAACGATCCCGTCCCCCACCTCATTCGTGACAAAAAATTGTCGTCGCATCGGCTTCCTCAGCGGCACAAATGAGCGCATGGATACGCGCCTCGACATGGCGTGCAAAGGAGTCGCGCTCCTGTTCCTCTTCCGAATACTGGAGCATGTCGTTGCTGAGAAACATCGTCACACAGTCAAAGAGGATGACGCCGTGCGCCTTCCCCGCCTCCCGGATGGCATTCTCAGAGGAAAATGGTGCCTCGTAGGTCGTCCAGTCTGCCGGACGGCGCGACTGATGCAAATCGACACGCAGCTGCATCTCTGCATCATAGATCTGCGCGGTCGCAATATAGGCGACGGCTGTGCCGCTCTCTGCGGCACAGCGCGCCGCACAGCGTTCGGCAAACGAGGATTTTCCCGAGCGAACGCCGCCCGTTACGAGAATGATCTGCCCCATTGATGACACGCCTCCACAAAATGCTCTGCCGCGCTGCGGCATCCTGCAAAGTGCAGGTGCAGATAACTGCCGAGCGTATTCCCCCGACGATGTCCCGCCGCATACTGCGCGCCGCTGCGCAGTTTCGTAAAGCGGAAGGGGCGATCCGCCTCTTCCGCCTCCGTCTCCTCGACGGAAAAGTGAAACTCATGCCCGTGCAGGATAAGCCCTGCCGTACCGAGTATCGTATCCTCCGTCTGCTCCGCCTCCACGTAGCCGACCATCTGCAGGCGTTCGGTCATGCGCGCCCGTGCCGCGAACACCCCGCCATCTCATGCTCTGCTCCCGCAAAGTCCACCATGGAGCGCATGAGGTACATATAGCCGCCGCATTCGGCGTAGATGGGCATCCCGACCTCCGACGCTGCACGTATCGCAGAGCGCATCACCGTATTTTGCGCTAGGTCTGCGGCAAACATCTCGGGGAAGCCGCCGCCGATGATGATGCCGTCCACATCCGGCAGTGCCGCATCGTGCAGCGGGACTGAACTCCACCAGCTCCGCACCGCATGCACGGAGTTCGTCGAGACTCGCCGCATAGTAGAAGGAAAAACGCCTCATCGCGCGCAACAGCAATGCGGCACGGATACTGCGACGGGCGTTCCGTCCCCGCTGCTGCCGAAAGGGGCGGTGCCGTCTTAGCCAGAGCCATAATGCGGTCGATGTCGAGCCCCGTCTCAACGCACGTCCCAAGACTCTGAATCATCGCCTGCGCTTCATGTTCCTCCACGGGGGTCAGACCAAGATGACGTTCGGGAAGGACAAAAGAAGCATCGCGGCGCAGCGACCCATAGACGGGCATATCGATCCCCGCCATAGCCGTGCGAACCATCGCCTCATGTGTCCCGCTGCCGAGGCGGTTGAGCAATACACCTGCGAGGTTTATGCTTGGATCGTAGCTGCGAAATCCTAGTGCTGTCGCCGCAGCGGAAGCCCCGACGGATTTGACATCCATGACGAGGAGCACGGGCGCATCCAGAACCTTTGCGATGGCGGCGGTCGAACTGATGCCGCGCCGGCCGCCGTCGTACAGCCCCATCACACCCTCGATCACGGCGATATCTGCGCCGCGGCACTCACGGGCAAAGATCTCCGCGAGCCGTGCCTCGGGCACAAGCCATGTATCCAGGTTATGCCCCGTACGCCCACCTGCGATGCGGTGATAGCCGAGGTCGATGTAGTCGGGTCCGACCTTAAAGGACTGTACGGAAAGGCCACGCGCGCGCAGTGCCGCAAGCAGTCCTGCCGTCAGCGTTGTCTTTCCTGCCCCCGACTGCGTTGCCGCGATCACAATGCGCGGAATATTCCACTGCATGATGTGCTCCTCAGGGACGGGTGTTGTCGATCATATACATCAGCGCATTGACTGCCGCCGCCGCAATCGGGCTGCCGCCTTTCGACCCTTCGACCGTAATGTAGGGAACGATGTCGTTTGCGGCGAGCTCTGCCTTGGACTCTGCCGCGCCGACAAAGCCGACGGGAATACCGACGATACAGGCGGGGCGGATCCCCTCCTCACGGACCAGGCGCAGAACCTCAAAGAGCGCCGTCGGTGCGTTGCCGATGGCGACGATACTGCCGTCCATATCCTTGCCAAACGTACGCATGGCGACCATTGAGCGCGTAATCCCCTCCGCCTTTGCGCGTGCGGCAACATCGGGATCCGCCACTAAGCAGTGCACCGTACCGCCGAACGAGGCAAGTTTCTTCTTGTTGATGCCCGTACGCACCATCTCGACATCCGTATAGATATCGACCCCGCGTTTCAGAGCGGCAATCGCCGCGTCGATCGCCTGCGGGTGGACGCGCGTAATGGGCGCATAGCCCACATCTCCCGATGCGTGAATGAGGCGCGAGTAGAGCTTCGTCTCACGCTCGTCGAGATGCAGCTCTGCCAGATGCGGTGCAATCAGCTCCATGCTGCGATTTTCAATGGTCATCGGCTCTTTGATAAAATCCATGAAGGTCTCCTATTTTCTATCGTAAATATCAGCAACAAATGTCAGAACTTCCTCCGCCGTATGGGCCAGATGCGGATAGGAAAGCACGGGGCGGTCGATCACCACGACAGGGAGACCGAGATCTTCCGCCGCCTGAAACTTCGCATCCGTCCCGCCGACAGTGCCGCTGTTCTTCGTCACAATCACGTCTGCTTCGTACTTCTCGTACATGGCACGGTTCAGCGCACGGGAAAAGGGCCCCTGCATCGCAATGATCTGCGCGGGCGTCAGCCCCAGCTCCGCGCAGAGTGCCACGACCTCCGCCGTCGGCAGAACGCGCGCTGTGAGCACGCAGTCAAACGCCGCTGCTGCATGGACGAAGCGCTCCAGATTGCGGCTGCCCGTCGTCAGAAAGATATGCCGCCCCAAGCCCGCCGCGGTCTCCGCAGCCTCCTCATAGGAGTGTACGAGATGCACCTTCTCATACGAGATATCGCTCAGGTCGCGCTCGTAGCGGATGTAGGGAACAGCTGCCGCCGCACACGCCGCCATGGCGTTGCGCGAAACATTGACGGCGTAGGGATGCGTCGCATCGACAAAGACGCGAACGTCATGTGTCCTAAAATACGCCGCCATTTCATCCGCATCGAGCGGCGTATCATGCACCGTCAGATGCCCGCCTGCCGCACGCTGCGCCTCGAGCAGCTGCTCCCCGTAGGAACTCACGACAGATGCTGTCACGTCGTATCCCGCTTCGCAGAGACGGCGGACGACGGCACGCCCATCCTGCGTCCCCGCTGCCGTGAAGATCACAGTCCCGGCTCCCGCTTCTGATAGCCGCGCGGCGTAATCATCCACTGCCCGTTCTGCTTCGTCTTCGAGTTGCCGATGATCACAATCGAGAACATGTTGATGTCCTCTTTGGTAAACGCACCGAGGGTTGAGATCACCACGTTCTCTCCCTCGCGGCTCGCCGACGTCACAATACCAACGGGCGTCTCAGGCGCACGCTCACGCAGGAAGATCTCCTGTACGGCCTGGATCTGGCCGACGCGCTTATGACTGCGCGGATTGTAAAAGCACCGTGACGAAGTCTCCCTTCGCCGCGAGCTCTGCACGCTCTTGGATCAGCTCCCATGGCGTGAGGAGATCGGAAAGACTGATGACGGCGAAGTCGTGCATGATCGGTGCGCCAAGGAGCCCTGCCGCCGCACTCATTGCCGAGACACCCGGGATCACACCGCCGAATTCGGGACGCTGATCCTCATCCATCTTCATGAGGAGTTCGAGCACCAGCCCGGCCATACCATAGATGCCGGCATCGCCGCTTGAGATCACGACGACATTCTCCCCGCTGCTGCTTCCTCCAGTGCCGCACGGCAGCGATCGATCTCCTGCGTCATGCCCGTATCGAGCACCTTTTTCCCTTCGACCAGATCGGCGATCAGCTGGATATAGCGGCTGTAGCCGACAACTGCCGTTGCTTCTTCAATCGTGCGATGTGCACGATAGGTCATATCATCCGTACTGCCGGGGCCAATGCCCACAACACTTATTTTTTTCCCATAGGAGTGCCACCGTCACTTTCCCAAATACTGTTTTTTTCCGAGTGCCATGCGGCCGCCTTCCGCGCCTGCTGCACAGAGTGCCGCCGCCTCACATACATTTCCGACACCGATTGTTTTCCGCACAAAAATCCGATTCGGTCAGACCATAGTCCTCAATCATCTGCCGAAGCGCCTCCTGCGGGAAAAAGACAATCTCACGGCCGAGCGTCCGCGCGGCTGCGAGAAGCCCTGCCTCATTACGCTTGACCTCGGTGCTCGCAAAAAGATCGATCGCGGATGGTTCCCGTCCGATCATCCCACATGCCTCCGTCAACGCACGGAGAATCTGGGCCTCCGTTACATCGGCACGGCATCCTACGCCCGCGATCAGGCGCCGCGGAACAAGATAGAGCGTCCGCTCCTCCGCAGCGGCAGGCACATGCTCCGCCCCAACGATGACAACGCGACAGCTCACTCCATCCGCAGGGGAACCGCGCCGCGAAAGAGCCGTGCGCCGATCTCCTGCTCCCGCAGCTGCGCCTCATAGAAGGCAGCCTGCGGCAGATCACTGTCGATATCGTAGTGCACTTCCTCGCCCGCCATGAGCGCCGTATTCAGCACCTGTATGGCAGACTTCGGCACAGGGCGCAGGGCAAGCCGCGCGGCGACGGCATCGGGAGCGAGTACCCCCGTCACATCCGTTGCCGTCGTAATGACGGGATCCGCGCCCACCGCCGCACAAAGCGTGCGTGTCAGATCATTCGCCCCGCCGACGTGTCCCGAAAGGAGACTGATTCCATGTCGCCCCTGCTCGTCAAAAACGATCACGGCGGGGTCGTACAGTTTGCTGCGGACACAGGGGGCAAGCGTACGCACGACAATCCCCGTCGCCATGACACAGACGAGTGCATCATAGCGTGAAAACGCCGTCGTCATCGCCGCGGACAGATGGGCAAAATAGGCAGTATGTCCTGCCGTGGGTGTACTGCCACTCAGTCGCTCCGGCAAATAGAGCTGCGCCTCTCCGTCAAGGGCGGCACACAGACGCGCCGCGAGCTGCAGCTCCGCCGTCCGTCAGGGCAAAGACAGCAGCTCTCACTGCTTTGCATCCCGAAACATGTGCGAGAAATTGGCAGCATAGAGCCGCGACGGCTCATACACCGCATCGAGGCAGTCGCCGACCACGATCATCGCCGTGCGGTCGATCTCCTCCGCCTTCACCTGCTCCGCAATCGTCGCAAGCGTACCGCGCAGGATCTTCTGCTCCGGCCATGTCGCGCGCTGCACAATGGCGACAGGCGTTGTCGGCTCATACCCGCCCGCTGTCAGCTCTGCCGCCACCTCCTCGATCATCGTGATCGAGAGGAAAATACACATCGTCGAATGGTGTGCAGCGAGACTGCGCAGCTTCTCGCGCTCCGGCACGGGCGTGCGCCCCTCGTTGCGCGTGATGATGACCGTCTGTGAGATGCCGGGCAGGGTATACTCCTGCCGCAGCGCCGCCGCTGTCCCGAGGAAGGAACTGACACCCGGCACGACATCATAGGAAAAGCCGCGCTTTTCCCACGCGTCCATCTGCTCTTGGATCGCCCCATAGATCGCAGGGTCACCCGTATGGAGACGCACGGTCATCTTCCCTGCCGTCTCCGCACGCTCGATCACCGCAATGACCTCATCGAGCGTCATGTGCGCCGAGTTGTGGATCTCCGCCTCCTCCTTGCAGAAATCGAGGAGGGCGGGGTTCACGAGCGAGCCGGCATAGATAACGACATCCGCCTCAGCCAGATAGCGTGCGCCCTTCACCGTGATGAGCTCAGGGTCACCGGGACCCGCACCGACAATATGAATCATGTATTCCTCACTTTCTCTGTGCCGTAATGATATAAATCGGATTCAGTGCCTTTGCCATATCGTAGGGACCGACGCGTTCCAACCGACTGATCTGCACCTGTATAGCCTCATAGGTATAGAGCTCCGCATGCGCATGGAAATAATCCAGACAGGCGGCGACCGTCTGCATCGTAATCGCATTTGCCACAATGCGTCCGCCGCTGTGCATACGCGTTCCGATGATGTCCAGAATCTCAGGCAGACGTCGTCCGCTGCCGCCGATCAAAGCGACATCGAGAGGGGGAAGCCCATCCAGCGCGGCGGGAGCCGCCCCCTCGACCACCGTGAGGTTCCGTGTGGAAAAACGTGCCGCATTCTCCTTGATGAGGGCGATTCCCTCGGGATTCTTTTCGATGGCGTAGACATGCCCCTGCGGTGCAAGACGCGCCGCCTCCACCGAGAGTGAGCCCGTCCCCGCGCCGACATCATAGACGACAGCATTGGGGAGCAATCTGCGCCTTGACGAGCGTGAGAATGCGTATCTCCTCTTTTGTCATAGGCACATTACCGCGCACAAAAGCGTCATCTTTTATGCCGAGATTCATGCATCATCCTCCTTCACAGCACAGACGATAATCACGCCGTGCCCAATTCCCTTCATCACGCGCCGCATCTCCCAGCGTCGTCCGAACAATGTTCTCATCCGCATAGGAAAGGCGCGTCGCTATATACATCATGTCATCTGCACGCCACCCTGATGAGAGCAGCCGCTGCGCGATGGTCTGCGAGTTGTGCTTCCCGTCCGTCAGCATCCCGAGCACGGCATCTGCCGTACGCGCGAGCTCCTCTGCCCGCGGCTCACGCCCGTGAAAAACTGAGCAGACGTGCATCGTGCCACGGCAGGGCGAGCCGTGCAAAGGCAAATTGGATCGAGCTGATGCCCGGGATCACAGCCATCTGCTCGGGCGGGAACGTCCGCCGCAGAGCATCCAGCATCGAGTAGTAGCCGGGATCTCCCGAGACCATGACCACCACATCATCGTCGCGGAGCGCATCCCGGATAAAGGTCAGCACCTCTACAATATCCGCTCCGATCGCATGCGTACGCACCCCCGCAGGAGCAAGATCGGCGAGCGCGCGTCGACCCGCCGACGAGGACGCGCGCGTCATGAATCGCCGCCCGTGCCTGCGGCAGAAGATAAGCGGGGTCGCCGGGGCCGATGCCGACGACGGTGATCGTATGTCTCATGCGTTCAGTCTCCATCCGCAGGCATCGGCAAAAGCCCGCGCCTGCTCATCCACACCGAGGATCTCCCCCGCGAAATTCACCATGACGGCACCGACCTTCATTTTCCCGAAGAGATACCTCTCCGCACGGATACGCACGCGTGCGGCGATCACCGCGCAGACCCGCTCTGCGAGACCTGCCGACGCGATCACCGCCAAGGCATCCTCCGTCGTATTCGATGCCAGTACGGCGCGCACATCCGTCTGGCTGAGCCCCTCAGCGGCAGCATACGCCGCGAGCGTCTCCAGCCGTGCATCTGCCATGCGGTTATGTGTATGGAAAATGCCGGCGGCAATCTTCACGAGCTTGCCCGTATGACCGAGAATCAGTACGCCCTTTGTACCGCGCTCGGCGGCGCGCTCCAGCATAAAGCCGATGAAGTTGCTCGTCTCAATAATCGCCTTCTGCGAAATCCCCAGAGAGAGGGCAATCCGCTGCCCGATCTTCCCGGGAACAAAGACGAGCACCTCCTCCCCCGCCGCACGTGCCACATCGATCTGCGGAACAAGGGAGTCCTTGAACGCCTCCTCAGACATGGGGCGAAGCACGCCCGTTGTACCGATCACGGAGATGCCGCCCTCTATGCCGAGCACGGGATTGAGCGTTCTCTTTGCCAGTTCTGTCCCGGCCGGGATGGCAATCGTCACCTCTGCACCGGTATCCTCCCGTCCCGTCATCTCGGCGACAACGCGTCGGATCAGCTCGCGCGGTCCCTGATTGATCGACGGCTCACCGACCGGAAGGCTCATCCCCGGCTTTGTCACCGTGCCGACCCCCTCGCCCGCACGGAACACAAGCCCAGCGGCATCATCGCGCAGCTGGATCGTCGTGTAGACGGAAACGCCGTTCGTGATATCGGGATCATCGCCCGAGAACTTGACGACCTCGGCACAGATCCCGTCCTCCGTGCGTGTGACCGCCTTGACGGGAATCGTCAGCGGCGTTCCGTCCAGTGCCGTGAGGGAAATCTCCTGCCACGGCTTTCCCCTGCAAAAGAGAAATGCCGCCTTGACCCCTGCCGCCGCGCACGCACCTGTCGTATATCCGCTGCGCAGTTCTGTCGACATACATCGTCTCCGTCCAAAACAAGAAATTTAGGAAGCACTGATAAATTCGGTACAACCATCTTGACGCATCTTTTTGCCCGCACTTCGGCGGAAAAATCCTCCACAGAGCACCACTCTGCGTCCGGTTTTCCACCTCGTTCGGACGAAAAAAATCTACGCCAATCTGGCAGACCTCATTTTATCAGTGATTCCTTTATCGAAGAAAAACTGATTTATTATAACACTCTGCCGACAAAATGAAAAGGGAGCACCGTGCATTTTACACAGTGCTCCCCAGTATCTTGTCAAATATTACGATAGAGCCCGATCACCTTGCCGAGAATCTGGACATCCGTCTCGTAGAACGGCTCCATGGAATCATTCTCGGGCTGCAGGCGGATGCAGGTCTTTTCACGGAAGAAACGCTTCACCGTCGCCGACTCGCCGTTGACAAGCGCCACGACGATATCGCCGTTGTTCGCTGTCGGCTGCTGACGCACAAGCACAAAATCACCGTCGAAGATGCCGACGTTGATCATGCTGTCCCCCTGAATGCGGAGCATGAACACATCCTCCGCCGTCCCGAGGAGCCCGCGTGGGAAGGAGAATACATCCTCCACATTCTGCTCGGCGAGGATCGGCTCGCCCGCCGTCACAACACCGACCAGCGGTACGGGGATCGTGCGCCCCCACGGATTTTCCCCCATGATGTCGATCGCGCGCGGCTTCGTCGCATCACGGCGAATCATGCCGTTCTCCTCGAGCATCGACAGATAGCGATGCACCGTCGAGCTGGATTTCAGACCGACCGCCGTACCGATCTCACGAACCGAGGGCGGATACCCCTTCTCCACCAAGAACTCCTTGATGTAGTCCAAGATCTCCGACTGCCGCCGCGTGGATATTCTTGTCTTCTTCACCGTGATACCCCCTGACAGGTTCGCATACATACTATTATTGATATCATAGCATATATACGTTCTAAAAAAAAGGGGTAAGAGAAGAAATTCCACTAATTTGTATCAAATTTCTGCTCTGCATCGTGGAGAATACTGTCACGGCGCGCCTTCGAAGCAGAAAAATAGTCGTGGATCGCCTGTCGGTCTCCTGCATCAATGGCCGTGATGACCTCCCCCATGATCGTCTGCAGCTCGCGCAGGGCATCCGTGATCGCCCCCGCATTCGTCATGCAGATGTCCGCCCACATATCGGCATTCGAGGAGGCGATGCGCGTCGTGTCCTTGAACCCGCCGCCGATGAGCTTCAGGCAGGAGGAGAGATCATCCCCGCTGCGGTTGAGGAGGGTGACGAGGGCTGCCGCCGCGAGATGCGGCACATGGCTGATGACCGCGGCACAGCGGTCGTGCTGTGCGAGATCGAGCGTCGTAAATCGGGCACGCGTGAGGCGCAGAACATCCATCAGACGCTCCTTGACCTCCTGCGGGACGGCTGGATCGTCAATGATGACGTACGCCTTATGAGCAAAGAGATCCTTCGTCGCCGCCGCTACGCCGCTCTTTTCGCGTCCCGTCATCGGATGTCCCGGGATATAGTAGATATCCGCCGGCAGGATCTCATGCAGCTGCCGATAGAGCTCGCCCTTCGTACTGCCTGCATCCGTCAGGATCGCACCGCGCTTCAGATACGGCAGGATCCGCTGTACCATCGGAACAATCTGGAGGACGGGCGGACTGAGGGTATACGATATCCGCATCCCCGACCACCTTCGCCAGATCCGCCCCTGCATAGTCCACTGCACCGCAGTCCATCGCCGCGCGCATGGACTGCTCCGAACGACAGAGCCCTGTAATGTAGATCTCGTCACCGAGAGCCTCTTTGAGGCACAGCCCGAGTGAGCCGCCGATCAGTCCGACGCCGATGATGGCAAGCTTCGTCCGCGTCATGCGCGCCGCCCGACGGCAGGGAGCAATCTGCCGCACCTCATCCATCAGCATCTCAAAGTTGCGCGGGATCAAGCTCTGATCGCCATCGGAAAGTGCCAGCTCGGGACGGCAGTGCACCTCGATGATGAGCCCGTCCGCGCCGACGGCGACGGAGGCACGCGCCAGCGGGCGCACCATCTGCCACCGTCCCGTCCCGTGACTGGGGTCAGCAATGACGGGGAAATGCGTCAGCTCTTTGAGTGCTGCGATCGCGTTGAGATCCATCGTATTGCGCGTATAGGTCTCATACGTACGGATGCCGCGCTCACAGAAGATGATGTTCTCGTTGCCGCCTGCCGCAATGTACTCCGCCGCGTTCAGCCACTCGCTGATCGTCGCGGAGAGCCCGCGCTTGAAGAGCACAGGCTTCTGCGTCTTGCCAAGTGCCTTGAGCATCTGGAAGTTCTGCATATTGCGCGCACCGACCTGCAGGAGGTCGGCATACTCCGAGACGAGTCCGATGTCATCCTTGTCCACGACCTCCGTCACAACGCGGAGCCCCGTCTTATCCGCGACATCGCGCAGGATCTTCAGCCCCTCCTCGCCGAGCCCCTGAAAGTCGTATGGGCTCGTACGCGGTTTGAACGCTCCGCCGCGCAGGAACTGTGCCCCCGCCGCCTTGACTTTGACCGCGGCGTCATAGACCTGATCGTAGCTCTCGACGGAGCACGGTCCCGCCATGATCGCCAGCTGCTCACCGCCGACAGGGAAGCCCGACACGTAGACGATGCTGCTCTCGGGGTGGAACTCACGGCTGACGAGTTTGTACTTCTCCGTGATGCGCACCGTCTTTTCGACGCCCTCCATCATATTCATTTCGAGCCCCGAGATGAGCTGCTTGTCCCCGATCACACCGATGATGACACGATCCTCTCCCTTCGAGAGATGCGTGCGCAGTCCTGCCTGCTCAATCTTGGCGATCACATGGTCGATGTTCTCCTGCGTAGCTCCTGCGTTCATAACGACGATCATAGTGTACCTCCGTCATACCTTTATCATGGCGATTTCATCACAGTTCGGATACTTGGGGCAGTCGATGCATTCCTTCCAAACTTTCTGCGGCAGCTCCTCCCTGCTGATGCGGAGGAAGCCTAGGGTCTCAAAAAATTCCGGCTTGTAGGTGAGGGTAAAAACCTTCTCAATGCCGAGTGCATCCCCCTCGTCGAGGAGGCGGCGCACGATCTCTGCGCCGATCCCCTGTCGTATATGCGTCGGTGCAATCGCCATCATGCACACCTCGGCGAGACGATCCCACATGATGCGCAGTGCCCCGACACCGACGACGGTGCCGTTCTCCTCAGCGACAACAATATCGCGCAGGTTCTCATAGAGCGTATTGCGCGAGCGCGGCAGCATATCCCCCTGCGCCGCATAATCCCGCACGAGCTGATAAATGGGCTCAACGTCGTCAAATTTTGCCTTGCGATAGATCACGCATATACCTCCTCTCTCCCCCGTATCCTATGCCGTACTGCTCGGACAGACCGCTGCGAGTGCACACGTATCGCAGAGCGGCTTGCGTGCCTTGCAGACCTGCCTGCCGTGCAGGATCAGCCAATGATGTGCGTCGCTCCAATCCGCGCGCGGAATCGCCTTCTGCAGCCCCTTCTCCACCTCGAGCGGCGTCGTTCCGACCGCAAGCCGCAGACGGTTCGCCACGCGAAATACGTGCGTATCCACCGCGATGGCAGGTGTATGAAAGGCAACGCTCATCACGACATTCGCTGTCTTGCGTCCGACGCCCGGGAGCTTCTGCAGCGCCTCAAAGTCCGCCGGCACCTCGCCGCCGTAATCATCCAGCAGAATATGGCAGGTCTCTATGATGTGCTTCGCCTTCATGCGGAAAAAAATCCACAGTCATGAATCTCCGCCTCGAGGGCAGTCTGCCCGAGCGCGGCAATCGCAGCAGGCGTATTTGCCTTTGGAAAGAGCCGCCCCGTCACCACATTGACGCGCGCATCCGTACACTGTGCCGAAAGAATCACCGCGATGAGGAGCTCGAACGGCGTCTGAAACGTGAGCGCGGGCTTTGCATTTGGATAGAGGGACCGCAGGATACGCAGCTGCTCTGCCTTAACTGCCTTCGTGACGCGCATCAGTTTGTCAGAGCGCGCGTCGGCGCTGGGATACGCCCGCCGCGCGCAATGAAGGCCGCCGAGCTGAAGGCGCTGCGGACGGGAACGATGGGCGAGTAGCCTAGGAGCCCACCGAAGGAGACTGTCTCCCCACCTTTTTCCCGGGCACGGGAATGACGCGCACCGCTGTCGTCTTGTTGTTCACCATGCCGATCGCCGCCTCATCCGCAATGATGCCGGCAATCGTACTGGCAGGCGTATCGCCCTCAATCGCAATCATATCCAATCCGACCGAGCAGACGCAGGTCATCGCCTCAAGCTTTCTCGATGGAGAGACTGCCGCGCTGAACGGCGTCGATCATGCCCTCGTCCTCGCTGACGGGAATGAAACGCCCCTGACAGGCCGCCGACATGGGAGGTCGCCATCAGGCCGCCCTTCTTGACCGCATCGTTGAGGAGTGCGAGCGCCGCCGTCGTGCCGGGTGCCCCTGCACGCCTCGAGCCCCATCTCCTCCAAGATGCGCGCCACACTGTCTCCGACCTCCGAGGTCGGTGCCAGAGAGAGATCGATGATGCCGAACGGGACGCCAAGGGCGGCGTGACGCCTCACGCGCGACAAGCTGTCCCACGCGTGTGATCTTGAACGCCGTACGCTTGATCGTCTCGGCGATCTCCGTGAAGTCCGCGCCCTTCAGATCCTCAAGGGCATGCTTTGACCACACCGGGACCGCTGACACCGACATTGATGACGCGGTCGCCCTCGGCAACGCCGTGGAATGCGCCCGCCATGAAGGGATTATCTCCGGGGGCATTGCAGAACACGACGATCTTGGCGCAGCCGAGAGCCTCCTGCTCGCGCGTCAGCTCCGCCGTGCGCTTGATCACATCGCCCATCTCGCGCACGGCATCCATATTGATGCCCGCCTTTGTCGAGCCGATGTTGACCGACGAGCAGACAATATCCGTCGCTGCCATCGCCTGCGGAATGGAGTCGATGAGCACGCGGTCGCCGTGCGTCATTCCCTTTTCGACGAGTGCCGAAAATCCGCCGATGAAGTTGACCCCGACCGCCTTGCCCGCGCGGTCGAGTGCCTCCGCCACAGGGGACGAAGGAATCCGTCTGGCACGCATCCGCTGCAATCCCGATGGGCGTGACCGAGATACGTTTATTGATGATGGGGATGCCGTACTCCGTCTCGATGTCCTCGCCCGTCTGAACGAGATACTCCGCCGAGCGCGTGATCTTCTCATAGACATTCTGGCAGAACTTCTCGAGATTCGGATGGGCACAGTCCCGCAGGGAGATTCCCATCGTAATGGTACGCACATCGAGGCGGTTTTCTGTAATCATCCGATTGGTTTCACGGATGTTCTCAAATGTAATCAATCTGCCGCTCCTTGCTCAAATCTTGTGCATGACCTGGAAAATCTCCTGATGCTGAACCTTGATCTCAAGTCCCTGCTCCTCGCCCTTCTTCCGCAGAATCTCCTGCAGCTCCTTGAGCTTGATCTCCGCATCATCCGGCATCTCGGCAATCATCACCATGTTGAAAAAACCGTCCATAATATTCTGGTTCACATTCATGATGTTGACGCGCTGCTCGGCAAGAATCCCGCTCACCATCGCCACAATACCGACCTGATCCCGTCCGACTATCGTTACAACCAGCTTCATCTTTGCCACTCCTCATCCATTTGCCCGCACGGGCTGTGCAATATATACCCTGCATCATATCAAAAAAGGCAGACAGCGTCAACACGAGACACACACCACTGCCTCTGACAAATATGGCGTGAACAGCACAAAAACTGTTCACGCCATAGGTAAAAGAAACTCATAGTCCCAGATCCCCCATGCGCATCTCCGAGACGTGATCGTCCGTGATGGAAAAGGCAAACCCGACCGTGGGATCCTCCTCGAAGAAATATATGTAGTCCTTTCCATAAATCATACTCGGCTCGCCGTAGACACGCCGCAGCTCCTCGACGGGCGTGCCGATGCGAACGCCCTTACCGGAGGCGATGAATTGTGCGACCGTACACGCACCATGCGCACTGTACCGTCCACTGTTTCGACGAAAAGGCCATCCTCATATCTGCAAGCAACAATATCCTTGCCCGCATAGCGCATGGATTTCTGTGATGTCGTCTCCTGCGGTGTTCCATAGCTGGCGTGTACCTCTGCGTCCCCTGCACCGTATGCGATGCCGCCGAGGAGCAGTGATTTGCGTTCCAGCCGAACGGCCGAGGTCTGCTCCTCCGTGCGGTGCTGACGAAGCAGCTGCGCCTCACGCTTTGCCGCATCATCTGCCATCAGCGTCTTTTCGACAGACTCGCGTGCAATCGGTACATGTCCGCTGTGCGTACCGTCCTGCGGGGCTTCTGCACAGCCCGGAAACATAGAATAGGCGGCAAGAACGGCTGCGGCTCCTGCGATGGCAATTCCCGCATACATTGCGTTCTTTCGCATCTTCACCGACCATCTCTCCCTCAGCGGATTGTGCCCACGCAGAACTCGGCAACGCGGCCGTGCTCGATTTCAAAGGTAAGACCGACGCTGTTATCCCCATCCACGCGGTAGATGTAGTCGTCCCCATGGATCACATCCGGCTGCCCGTATGCCGCAATCAATGCACTCAGATCACTGCCGACCATGATGTTATCCTGCGTATAGATGCCGTTGCGCGCGCCAACCTCAATCTGCCGAACAACGCCATCCTCAAAGGTGATGTCAAAATCGCTGCCGTACTCCCACTCGGTCACATGACTGCCCGCGTACATGGAGTCATACTTCGTCTCCACCTCGCGCGGTGCACCGTAAATACTGCGCACATAGCTCTCCGACGCACCGTATGCAATCCCGCCGGCAGCGAGCGCATCCTGTGGCACCGATGCCTGCACAGCGGTCATACCGAGGAAACTGATGCCAAGAGCCAATCCAGCGATTTTTGCTGTAAAAACTTCATCACGTTCTCTCCTTATTTTTTTATTAATAAAAAAATATAGGATAAAACGCTGAAAAAGCCTCTGAATATTTCCTTTCAGAGGCTTTTCATGCACGACAGGCGTGGTATAAAACACGTTATACGCTTGGAATCGGAACATCCTCATCCGACAGCGTTCCCTCGAGGTCGTGGTCTGTGATCGCGCAGACCGCCGAATCCGACCAGACGTTTTCCGCCGTCTCAATCATGTCGATGATGGAGTAGATCGGCAGGGATGACGCCCATCAGGCCGACCGGCGCACCGATCGACGCCATGAGGGAGAGCGTCAAGAAGTAGCAGCCCATCGGCACACCTGCGTTGCCGACGGCGGCGAGGACGGCAATGAAGAGCCAGCTGATCATCGTACCGAGCGAGAGCTCCATGCCTGCATTCTGCATCACGTAGAGCGAGGTCACGAGGATAAATGCAGCGCAGCCGTTCATGTTGATCGTCGTGCAGATCGGCAGGGACGAAACGTGCGACTGACGGATGTGCCTTGAGGCGCTGCTCAGCAGAGGCGAGCGTCACGGGGAGCGTACCCGCCGAGCTCTTCGTAAAGAGAGCGACCGCGACCGCCGGCATCATCTGGCGGAACACGCGCACGGGATTCAGGCCGCGTACGGCGAGGAAGAACGGAATGACAACGAAGAACTGAATCAGATTGCCGCCGATAACAACCGCGGTATAGACACCGAGCGAGCCAATGATGACGCCCGCCTCAATCTGTGCCGCAAGCTGTGCGGCAAAGGCGAGAATTCCCACAGGCAGGACAGAGATCAGCGCGCGAATGAGCGTGAAGAGCAGCTCCTGCAGACCATGGATCCCCTTGAGGAGCATCTCACGGTTCTCCGTCTTGGGCGCGAAGGCAAGTCCAAGCCCCGCCGCCGCCGCAACGAGCATGACCGAGAGGACGTTGCCCGAGACAAACGGAGCGAGCACATTGTTCGGCACGATGGAGAGGAAGTGATCGTAGTAGGACAGCCCCTCCAGCTTGCCCGGTACCTCCGATGCGCCCGCGCCGACGACATCGGCGGGCAGGTTCGCGGGGGCGAGCCAGAGGAAAAGTGCCAGTCCAACCGCCGCCGCACAGATCGTCGTCAGCAGCGTGTAGGTGACGGCGTGGGCAAAGATGCGCCCCGTGTCGCGCTTCGTCCCAAGCGCGGCAAGCGTCGTGATGACGGCGAGGGCAATCGTCGGCACGGCGACGAACTGGAAGAGGCGCGTAAAGACGGTTGCGATAAAGCTGAACAGGTCGTTCAGTGCGGGCACGTTCGCCCAGCCAAGAATGCCGCCAACGATGAGTGCTGCGATCCACAGTGCGAGCTGACGCTTCTGCCCGCTGAGCCTTGCGGCAGAGAGCGCGGCCTGTGCCTGCTGCTCCACCTCATCATGCGGCGTATGTTTATGTTGATCTGCCATAGAAAATCCCTCCATATCCCAAGACGTAAGAAATCGCTGATACGATGATACTGAGCTGATTCAGCGATCTTCTAAAAACATTGTTTGCATATTATATTGCTATGTTAATGCATTGTCAAGTAAAAACTGCCGTGAATTTCACGGCAGTTTTTTCAGCAGGAGCAGTCTCGTGTACGGAATAATCCGATACGCCCTTATGCCTTTGCCTGCAAGCTTCTTGTAGTTGTTGTAGCGCGTCTCCGCGTCCTTCTGCGTCTTCTCAAAGAGCGCATCCGCCGCCTCGGGGAAGCTGCGCTGGAGATTGATGTAGCGGTTCTCACCGAGCAGGAACTCACGGAACTTCGAGAAGTCCGGCTCTTTCGAGTCAAGGCTGAACGGATTCTTGCCCGCCTCGATGAGCTGCGGGTTGTAGCGATAGTTCGCCCAGTAGCCGCACTCCACGGCGAGCTTGCCCTCAAGCTGAGCACAGCCCATGCCCTTGCGGATGCCATGGTTGATGCACGGCGAGTACGCGATGATGAGCGAGGGGCCGGGATATGCCTCCGCCTCACTGATCGCCTTCAGCACCTGATTCTGGTCGGCACCCATGTCGATCTGGGCAACGTAGACGTAGCCGTAGGACATCGCCATCATGCCGAGATCCTTCTTCTTCGTCTTCTTGCCCGTTGCGGCAAACTCTGCAATCGCAGCCGCCGGCGTGGACTTCGACGCCTGACCGCCCGTATTGGAGTAAACCTCGGTGTCAAAGACCATGATGTTGATGTCTTCGCCCGAAGCGAGCACGTGGTCCACACCGCCGTAGCCGATGTCGTATGCCCAGCCGTCGCCGCCGAAGACCCACTGCGAACGCTTGACGAAGTAGTCATGGTCGCTGTAGATGCGGCAGAGGAGCTCGTCCGTCCCCTTCTCCTTCTCGAGCAGCTCGCGCAGGAGGTCGGCACGGTCGCGCGTCCCCTCACCGCTGTTGCGCTTTTCGAGCCAGAGCTGCATCGCCGCCTGGAGTTCTGCCGAGCCCTTCTTGGCCTCGATTGCCTCCGTCACAGCGGCAGCGAGCGACTCACGTACCGACTTCGTGCCGAGCAGCATACCGAGACCGTACTCCGCGTTGTCCTCGAACAGGGAATTCGCCCATGCAGGACCGCAGCCCTTCTGGTTCTTCGTGTACGGGATGGCCGGCGCACTGGCACCCCAAATGGAGGAGCAGCCCGTTGCATTGGAGATCATCATGCGGTCGCCGAAGAGCTGCGTGATGAGCTTGGCATACGGTGTCTCGCCGCAGCCTGCACACGCGCCCGAGAACTCGAAGAGCGGCTGCTCGAACTGCGAGCCGATCAGCGTCGTCTTCTTCATCGGAACGTTCTTGACTGCGACCTTCGTCGTATCGACGCCGTAGTCAAAGTATTTCTGCGCATCGCGGAGGTTGTCGTCGAGCAGGGTCATGTCGAGTGCCTTGCCCGGGCAGACCTGCGCACAGTTGCCGCAGCCGAGGCAGTCGAGCGTCGAGACGGCGATGGTGAGGTTCATCCCCTTCGCGGGACGCGACTTCACGGACTGCATTCCCTCCGGTGCCGCGGCAAGCTCCTCATCCGTCGTCAGGATCGGGCGGATCGTCGCATGCGGGCAGACAAAGGAACACTGGTTGCACTGGATGCACTTCTCAGGGGCGCCATACGGGAACGGAGATCGCCGTACCACGCTTTTCGTACGCCGTGCCGCCCACGGGGAACGTGCCGTCCTCCATGCTGAGGATCTCAGAGATCTTGAGCTTGTCGCCCTCTTGGCGATTCATGACGTTCTGGACGTTTGTGATGAACGCAGGTATCTTCTCGTTGACCGGCACCTCTTCGTCCACAGCATCCTTCCACGCATCAGGAACATTGACGCGGTGCAGCGCCTCGATGCCCTTGTCGATCGCCCCGTTGTTCATGTTGACGACCTTCTCGCCCTTGCTGCCGTAGGAGGTAACAACCGCATCCTTGAGATACTTGACCGCATCGTCGAGTGGAATGATGTTGGCGAGCTTGAAGAACGCCGACTGCATAACCATGTTGAAGCGTCCGCCAAGGCCGAGATCGCGCGCAATGTGAACGGCATCCACCGTATAGAACTGAATGTCGTTGCGTGCGATAAAAGCGGCGCATCGATGCGGGCAGATGCGTGTCCAGCTCCTCATCCGACCAGAACGTATTGAGCAGGAACGTGCCGCCCTTTCTGAGCCCTGCGAGCAGGTCATACTGCCGCACATAGGACTGCTGCGAACAGGAGATAAAGTCCGCACGGTTGATAAGATACGGGCTGATGATCGGCGACTTGCCGAAGCGCAGGTGGCTCATCGTGATGCCGCCCGACTTCTTCGAGTCATAGGCAAAGTACGCCTGCGCATACATATCCGTCTTGTCGCCGATGATCTTGATCGCGCTCTTGTTCGCACCGACCGTACCGTCCGAGCCGAGCCCCCAGAACTTGCACGCCGTCGTCCCCTCCTTCGTGAGGTTGACATCACTGTGAATCGGCGTCAGGCTGCGGTTCGTTACATCATCGACGATGCCGAGCGTAAAGCCGTGCATCGGCGCATCCTTCTTCAGCTCCTCGTAGACGGCAAAGATCTGATCCGGCGTCGTATCCTTGCCGCCGAGGCCGTAGCGGCCGCCGACGATGACGGGATCCATGCCTGAGCCATAGTACGCCGCCTTGACATCGAGGTAGAGCGGCTCGCCGAGGGCACCCGGCTCCTTCGTGCGGTCGAGGACAGCAACCTTCTTCACCGTCTTCGGGAGATACTTGAAGAAATGCTCGACGGAGAACGGACGATAGAGATGAACGGACAGCAGTCCGACCTTCTCGCCCTGTGCGTTGAGATACTCCGCGACCTCCTCCGCCGTCTGGCAGACCGAGCCCATCGCGATGATGATGCGGTCTGCATCAGGTGCGCCGTAGTAGTCAAAGAGATGGTGCTCACGCCCTGTGATCTTTGCCATCTGCGCCATTGCTTCCTCAACGAGAGCAGGAATGGCATCATAGTAGCGGTTGACCGCCTCACGCCCCTGGAAATAGATGTCAGGGTTCTGTGCCGTGCCGCGCACCACCGGATGATCCGGATTGAGCGCACGACGACGGAACGCCTCAACGGCATCCCAGTCAAGGATCTTCGCGAGGTCTGCGTAGTCCACGACCTCGATCTTCTGGATCTCATGCGAGGTACGGAATCCGTCAAAGAAGTTGATGAACGGCACACGTCCCTTGATGGCGACGAGATGCGCTACCGCAGAGAGATCCATGACCTCCTGCACGCTCGACTCGGCGAGCATGGCGACACCCGTCTGACGTGCTGCCATGACGTCCTGATGGTCGCCGAAGATATTCAGCGAGGACGCGGCAATGGCACGCGCACTGACATGGAACACGCCCGGCAGCAGTTCACCTGCGATTTTATACATATTGGGAATCATCAGCAGAAGTCCCTGCGACGCCGTGTAGGTCGTCGTCAGTGCGCCTGCCTGCAGAGATCCGTGGACAGCCCCCGCAGCACCGGCCTCTGACTGCATCTCAATCAGACGCAGCTTCTGGCCGAAGATATTTTTCATTCCTTTGGCAGCAAGGCCATCGACATACTCCGCCATCGGCGACGAGGGCGTAATCGGATAGATTGCCGCCACGTCCGTAAAGGCGTAGGAAATATAGCCTGCGGCGGTATTTCCGTCCATCGTCTTCATCTTTTTTGCCATAGTACCGCTCCCCTCTCTTTAGGGAAGGACTGATAAATTCGGCACGGCCATCTTGACGCATCTTTTCGCCAATATGGCAGACCGCATTTCACCAGCGATTCCCTAGAAATGCTCCTGCACTTCATCGGATATTAAAATATATACACATGAGCAAAGAATTTCTGCTCATCCGTCGAACGAGAAACAATATCTATGGAGGAGCACCAATTCTATACTTTCTGTTTATTATACAACGGAACACCTGCCTTGTAAACAAGACAGGTGCTTTGTATACCTGAATTACGGCGTTTTCTCATTGTTTTTTATGATACAAGCATCCGCGCAGTCTATTGATTCATGTAAAAAAGTACGATTTGCACTGGTCTAACATCTTGACGCTATCTTTGCTCGCACTTGGCGGAAAAATCTCCAGAGCACCACTTGCGTCCGGTTTTCCACCTGTTCGGACGATCACGCTAATCTGCAGACCTCATTTTATCAGTGATTCCCTAAAGTGCGGTTTGCGTTTCTCGAGGAATGCCGTCACAGCCTCACGATGATCCGCAGAGGACCCCGCCTTCCCGAGATTCTCCGCCTCGATGCGGCTGTATGCCATGTAGTCACGGTAAAAGACTTCGTAGTAAAGCTGCTTCTGCATGGCGACGGCACCGAGCGGACGGTGCAGGAGTTTTACGGCGAATGCACGCGTTTCCTCCTCCAGTTTCCCCTCGGGGGCGATTCGCGTTGCCAGTCCGAGGCGCAGCGCCTCCTCACCATAGACAGGGGTACTCAGTGCCATGAGCTCAATCGTCTTCGCAAGGCCGACAATCTGATGCAGGTGGTAGATACAGCCCGTGTCCCCGGGCAGGGCAACGTTCGAGAACGCTGTGAGCAGACAGCTCTCTTCCGTCATGATGCGGAAATCTGCACCGAGCGCGAGCCCGCAGCCCGCGCCCGCCGCTGTGCCGTTCACCATCGCGATCACAGGGTTTTCGGCACTTTCGCAGAGCGAGCGACGCCTGCCCCGTCAGCATGGAGAGTTCATAGCTGATGAATTCAAAGGTCGCCATCTCCTTGATGTCGCCGCCTGCGGAGAAATTCTTGCCCGCGCCCGTGAGGATGATCACCTTCACCGCTTCGTCCGCATCACAATGCTCCACAGCCGCAATCAAATCGCGAAACATCTGCGCGTCCAGTGCGTTGTTTGACGCAGGACGATCCATAACGATCTGCGCGATACCATCCTGAATGGATTGCTTGATATGCTGATACATGGGAAACCTCCTATCGGGATACACAAAGGAAGATGTCCCGCTCTGGCAGCGAGCGGGACATTCTCAGCAGCTTGTCCTGCCAAGGAGCGGATGTGCGGTCGGACGCAGGTCACGCACGCGGATGAGGTGCAGTGCCTCTGAGAGATCAATGTCTCTACGTTCGGAACCGTTCTCGTACACGTAGACCGGATGCTCCGCACCGACCTCGCTGCCCGGCATATAGACGTACTCCGCCGTATGCGCATCACCAAAGATGATGCCGCGATCCAGCTGTGCTTCGCGTATCAAAACATATCCCTCCGCCAGAGCAGGTAGACCGCCAGCGTCGATACGCAGACAGCAAAGATGAGCACGCGCAGAAAGCCCGTCGGATCATCCTGATACGGCACCGGCACATTCATCCCTAGGAAACTTGAGATCACCGTCGGGATGGCGAGAATAATCGTAATCGCGGTCAGAAACTTCATCACGAGGTTCAGATTATTCGAGACGATGGACGAAAACGTATCGGCAAGACGCGCCAAGATCGTGCTGTATAGATCCGCCATCTCACGCGCCTGCTTATTCTCGATGATGACATCCTCCAGGAGATCCTCGTCCTCCTCATACATGCGAAAGATATGATGGAGGGAGGTATTCGTCCGCAGGCGCATCAGGCGGTCGAGCACCGCTCCGTTCGAGCGCAGTGCTGCATTGAAATACGTCAGGCCCTTCTGCAGCTGCAGCAGACGCAGGATTTCGCTGTTCTTCATATCATGCCGCAGCCGATCCTCGATCTCCTCGGTCAGCTTGCTGATCTGCCGCAGATAGCGCAGGTAGAACACATCGGATTTATAGAGAATCTGAAAGAGGAACCGCGTCCGCTTGTACGTGCGGAACATCTTCGCTGTCCGCTCGTTGAACTCCGCGATGACGGGCGTCTCTTCGAGACAGACGGTGATGACATGCTCATCCGTGAGGATGATCGCAAGCGGCAGTGTATCGTAGCTGTCCTCGCCGCGATAGACGGGGACATTGGTCAGGATCATGACGGAGTCATCCTCAACATCCGTATGCGAACGCTCCTCATCGTCGAGAGCGGAACGCAGGAAATCGGGATCAACCTCTGTGAGGGTACTGACGACCTTCAGCTCGTACGGCGTCGGATTGACGATATTGATCCATGCCCCTTTGGACAGCGTCTTGAGTGACAGCTCCTGCAAGGGGCCGGATTCCATGGATTTATAAATCTGCAGCAAGGGAGAACGCTCCTTTCCGATCGTCCTCCCCCGCTGTCACCGCATCATAGCTGCGCAGCGAAGAGAGGACAAAATACACGTATGCGGCGGAGGCTGCAAAGGTGTATCGTCCATGCTCTTCACTTCCTTTCATCGTGCTCAGGAATTACCCTGCATCAAACATTAAAGCGGAAATTCACCACATCACCGTCGCGCATGACATAGTCCTTGCCCTCAAGGCGCACCAGCCCCTTGTCACGCGCTGCCGCGACACTGCCGAGCGAGACGAGATCGTCATAGTTCACGATCTCCGCACGGATGAACCCGCGCTCAAAGTCCGTGTGAATCTTTCCTGCCGCCTTCGGCGCGGTCGTTCCGCGCGTAATCGTCCACGCACGGCACTCATCCTCTCCCGCCGTGAGGAATGTCTGCAGGCCGAGCAGGGCAAACGCACCGTGGATCAGGCGATCCAGCCCGCTCTCCGCAAGGCCGAGATCTTCAAGGAACGCTGCTGCTTCCTCGTCATCGAGCTCGGCAATCTCCTCCTCGAGGCGCGCCGATACCGTCACCACCTGCGCACCCGTACGTGCAGCATACTCCTTCACCTTCTGCACGTGGGGATTCTCCGCATCCGCTGTCGCCGCCTCATCCTCGCCGACGTTCGCGATGTAGAGGATGGGCTTGCGCGTGAGGAGATTCAGATCACGCAGGATCCCCTGCTCCTCCTCGGAGAGCTCCACCTCGCGCGCAGGCCGCCCCGCATCGAGCGCCTCCTTCAGGCGCTCCAGTGCTGCGTGCTCCGCCTTTGCCTCCTTGCTCCCCGATTTCAGCAGTTTCGTCACCTTGACGAGGCGTTTTTCCACCGCCTCCAGATCGGCAAGGCACAGCTCCGTCTCGATGATGTCAATATCGCGCAGCGGGTCAATGCCGCCCTCTACATGCGTGATGTCCGAGCTCTCAAAGCAGCGCACCACATGGGCGACAGCATCCACTTGGCGGATGTGCTCGAGGAACTTATTGCCCAGCCCCTCGCCCTTCGAGGCGCCTTTCACAAGGCCTGCAATATCGACAAAGCGCACACTGGCGGGCGTCGTCTTTTTGGAATGATAGAGATCCGTCAGCACCTTGAGGCGCGCATCCGGCACGGCCACGACGCCCACATTCGGCTCAATCGTGCAGAACGGATAGTTCGCCGCCTCTGCGCCCGCCTTCGTGATAGCGTTGAACAGCGTGCTTTTTCCCACATTCGGCAGACCGACGATTCCGACTTCAAGATTGCTCACAGATATTCCTCCAAAACACGTTATGACAGATATACACGTTATGTTATAGCACACAACCCATGCACAGGTCAATTCCAACACAGTTTTCCGACGCTTTTCTTCACAGCATGAACGTATATGTTGCAAATGGTACTTTCAATTTTTATATCTTGTGCTATAATGTGAAAAAGTCAAGGAATTTCCCTTGCTTTCACTGTATTTTCCCATAGGAGGTCATTATGGCGATTACCAAAGATATGAGCATCATCGAGATCGTGCAGAAGTATCCCGACACGGTCGAGGTTCTGATGAACGCAGGCATGGGCTGCCTCGGCTGCGCGGCGGCACATTTCGAGAACATCGAGCAGGGTGCACTGGCACACGGCATCGACATCGACGCGCTCATCGACAAGCTCAACGAGACGGTCGGCGAGACAGCCGCGGCACAGTAAGAAGAATACGCACGAAAAAGCCACCTCACGACAGCGAGGCGGCTTTTTTGATGCAGTTGTTAGAGCAGCTCCCGTACATCCCACCAAATCACGGCCGAGCGCGTCGCAACGGTGCACTTTCCGTTCTTTGCCTCCGCACAGACGGCGCGGCGCAGCTCCTCACGCACGGCATCCGTGACATCGCCCTCATACTGCTCGTAGGCGAGCAGCCGATACCGCAGCTCATCCTCGATACTGCGCTCACAGCGATAGTCAATCGTATGCACGTTGGCGAACCGTCCCTGCGCAGCAAGCATATTGTAGAGAATCTGGAACTCCTCCACATCACAGCTGCTCGCCGAGCGCGGATTTTTCTTGTCGGGGATCTCCGCAACGATGGCGCAGTATGCCTTCGTATATGCCTCCATCTGCAGGATGAGCGGCCATACATCCGCATACATCCAGAAGACGAGCGACACCGTCACGAGATCAAATGCGCGGTCAAAGTGCCCCACCGACAGGAAGATCCTGCACCAGCTCCTCGATCACCGCATAGTTGGACACCCCTGCCTCAGCGGCATTTTCCCGCAGGAGGTGTACCATCTCATGCGACGGTTCCACGGCCGTAGCGAATTTGATCTTCTCGGCAAAGGGAATAATAAAGGAGCCGGGTCCCGCGCCGATATCGAGCATCGTCGCGTCCGCGCTCAGAATGTGCCGCAATGCCGCATAGGTTTTCCGCCCGTAGTCATAATCGTTGCTGCGGCGCATGGCGGAGAAATCTCGTGCGCGCTTGTCCCAATAATCCACCTGCGGGTTTGCCCGTATGTGCTCCACGCGTTCGTGAAATTTCTCCTTCCACCAGGCATTCCAAAAGGAAAAGTCCGGCTTATCTCCCATGCAAATACTCCTCTCACGCGGCGAAATGCTCCTGTTCAATGATGCCGAACGACGGTAAATCGAGCGAGGGAAATTGGCTCTTTCGGCATGATGTGTGCCTTCTCCCGTGCAATGGCGATCTGCTGCTCCGCCGTGTCGATCCCCGCGAGATCGGGCAGCAGGAGACCGCGCCGACGGTCCGCCACGCTTTTTACGATAACGCCGTAGACATGTGGATCCAGTTCCTCTGCCGACGTGATCGGCTCAGGCGTACTGAGCACATCCACGCTGTAGACGAGACGATCCAGTTCCTCCGGGGCAATCGGCTCAAATCGGCTGTCGTGTGCCGCTGCCGAGACTGCATTGTAGAGAATCTCCTCAGCGAGACTCTGCTGTGCGGGCAGAAACGTCCCGATGCAGCCGCGCAGTTTTCCATATTTCTTGATGGAGACAAAAGCCCCCGCACGTCCCTCCGTCAGCTCCTCCGGCATATCCGGCGGCAGAGCGGCATAGCTATGCGTCCGCACAAAGTGCTCCACGCTCGCCCGCGCGAGACGTACATACATATCCTCCGATGCACGCAGCTTCTCCATCGCCGCATCCTCCGCACGAACGAGCTGTGCCGTATAGTCGCTGTCCTCATCCGTTCCCGTGACCGTAAAGGAAGCCACTGCATAGCCGACGCCGAAGGGGCCTTCATAGCTGCAGAGACGGCTCTCTATTGCACTGCCGTCGAGCACACCGGCGAGCACCCAGAGCCCATTCAGTCCACAGTGCCCTGCCGCCTCGGCAAAGCTCCCCGGAATCTGCAGCAGGGAGAAAAAATCCCCCGTCCCCATAAACGCCGTACAAAGGCGGTCAAACTCCGGTCCCTCCTCCGCAAAGCCATTCGGTGCCGCAGGGCTGAGCCGATGCGAGAGATCGCCGCTCGCGATACACAGAGTGCGCCGCCCCAGTCGTTCTGCCACGGCAGCAATGCACTGACCCGAGCCGCGCGTGCAGATACGCCGACAACCCCGAAACACCGATGCGCACCACCTTGACCGGCGCATCTCCGAGATAATCGCTCAAAAAGGCCAGCGGAATCATCGTCGCGTGATCGAGTGCCGGCGCCCGCTCGCCGAGGGTTCCCGCCGGAATATCGTGATCCATCGCCGTCGCGGCGAGCGCCCGTACAAAATCCTCATCATAGTCGACACCGACGGAGATCGCGGGATGTCCAAATGCCGCAAAATTTCCTTCCGCATGCTCTCCCGGCGAGATATGAAAGTAATCCTCATAGACGACAGCATGCGGACTGATGACAACAACGGTATCGGGACGGAGCTCTGCCGCCGCATGCATGACCTCACGATAGGCGGCGACGGTGTGTGCAATCTCCTGCTCGCGTCCCGCGCCGATCGCGGGAAGAATGAGCGGCGGATGTGGTACAGCATAAGCAGCAAGAACAGACATAAGATTCACACTCCTATACAACGAAAGATGGCTTCATATTATCCGCGATTCCCTAAAAAAATACCGACTGCACTGCAGTCGGAAGGAACTGTGCACCATGGGTGCGGCTTCGTCCTGCCAAGGAAAAGAAGGCGAGATAAACCTGCAGCGAACCCACGAGAACAAATGAAAGGAAGCGCTGATCCCTATCTCGTCAACGGTTCCAATAAGCCAAAATGGTGCGGATGAAGGGGGTCGAACCCATACGCCTTGCGGCACTGGATCCTAAGTCCAGCGCGTCTGCCAGTTCCGCCACATCCGCATGGAAATCATTCTATCATGCACGCGCCATACTGTCAATCCGCGCACCCCGCCACGAGAGAACGGTTTCCCGCATCTCCGCCGTATGCAGCACGCCCTCCGCGAATCCGCGCCGTACCAGTTCCGTAGGGAGATACTCATCGTATTTGTCAAACACAGGCACCTCATCCGGATAGAGGAGCTCCATCGACGAAAAACCTGCCGCAGCCTCCTCCGCGAGAATACGGAAAAAATCGGCAGGAGACGCCTTCATCGTAAACTGCATAAAATACGGCCGCATGGATTCCAGCCCACGCAGGCCAAGCCGTGCGGCACAGCGGATTCGCAGAAATCGCTCCAACGCGAGGAAGGCATAGCTGCCGAGCCACGGCAGGAGTGCATACATCGCTCCGCCCAGCGGAATGAGCACGTCCCGTGCCGCCCCTGAATGCTGTGCCGCCCTCCGCGCTCCCATGAGGGCGTGCTGCGGCATTTTTCAGCAGATACGGAGGAAGAAGATCCTCGGCGAGTACCTGCCGCATCCGATGCAGGATATGCGTATGAATATCCCCGGGGCACTCGCCGAAATACGCGGGCACATTCCCCTTGACCATTTCACAGTAGACGTGATGCCGCTTGCGGTCCACCTCCAGTACACGCCATACATGCCCCGCGATAGCAATTTTCTCACCGACCGGCGGCGGTGTGACAATCGTTCCGATCTCTTGGGACTCACAGCGAACCGTGTACTCCTCGTTTTCCTGAAAGACACCGTAAAAGCGATAGGACTGCACGACGCGCTCCCCTGCCAGCCCGACGATCAGGCCGCCGCGCTCCGTCCGCTGGATATGCTCCTCCTGCAGGAGATGGCGCAGGAGCGTGCGATAGTCCTCCTGCGTCACGCGCGTGAAAATAGGCAGTGTGAGCACCCGTTCCGCCAGTGCGCGCGGAGAGAGCTCTCCACAGGAGGCGAGGGTGCTCATCGTCTGATGATAGAGGAGGCTAAACGGGAGACGATGAAGGCGCGGCGGCTCCACCCAGCGCTCCTCAAGATAGAGCTGGATCAGGGCTATGCCCTGCAAGAGTTTCCACGGGATCGTCGCAGGCAGGAGAGCGCGTGCATCGGGCACATCCTCGCGCACGACAAAGTGCATCTCCTGCGGCTGCCCGCGCCGCCCCGTTCGTCCCATGCGCTGGAGGAAGGATGACACCGTCCACGGCGCATCGATCTGAAATGCGCGCTCCAGTCTGCCGATGTCGATGCCGAGCTCAAGCGTCGCTGTCGTGCACGTCGTGAGACAGCTCTCCTCATCCTTCATGCGTGCCTCTGCCGTCTCCCGAAAGGCAGCCGAGAGATTGCCATGGTGGATGAGGAACCGATCCGGCTCATGCCTGCGCTCGCAATATGAGCGCAGAGTATTCGTCACCGCCTCGCACTCCTCACGCGAATTGACAAAGACGAGACATTTTTTTCCCGCGCGTATGCTCAAAAATATAGGCAATCCCCGGATCCGCCCCTCCGGAGCCATATCGGTCGGTGTATCCGGTGCGGTGGGCAGATCAATATCCGTACGGCCTTCTCCCGCCTGCGTGTCCTGCACGTAGAAATGCTCCATGGAAAGCCGCCATCGGCTCCCCTTCGCCGCGATCTCCGGCACCAGTGTCCCGCGCCCCGTCCCCTGCTGCAAGGAGCGCCCCCGTCTCTGCGGGCGTGCCGATGGTTGCCGATAGCCCGATACGGCGCGGCTGCACACCGGCGATCCGCGAGAGACGTTCGATCAGGCAGAGCGTCTGCCCGCCGCGATCCCCGCGCAGGAGAGAATGCACCTCGTCGATCACGACGAAGCGCAGATCGCCAAAGAGCTTTGGAATCGCCGCATGCCGATGCAGGAGGAGCGCCTCAAGTGACTCGGGCGTGATCTGCAAAATGCCCGACGGGTGCTTCATCAGCCGCGCCTTGTGCGTCTGGCCGACATCACCGTGCCAATGCCACACGGGGATACCCACCGTCGCGCAGAGCGGCGTCAGCCGCTCAAATTGGTCATTGATGAGTGCCTTCAACGGGCCAATGTAGATGCAGCCGACGGAGCTGGGAGGGCTCTCTAGCAGCAGGGTGATGATGGGAAAGAACGCCGCCTCCGTTTTCCCCGACGCCGTGGAGGAAGTGAGGAGGACGTGCTCCTCCGACCCAAAGATCGCCTCGCCTGCCGCGACCTGAACCCCGCGCAGACTGCGCCAATCCTGCCCGTAGATGTATTCACGGACACAGGGCGCATAGCGGTCAAACACGTTCATAGATCAAACTCCGCAAACTGCGCGCTGACCTCCGCCCCCTCCACCGCATTGGCGGCATAGGAAAAAGTTCTCTGACAGGAGCAAATCTGCCATCTTGAGCGTCGGTGTCTGATAGATGATGTCCAGTGCCTGAATAAAGTCACGAATCACCTCACGCGGCGTAATGTGGTCATCCGCGCCGATGCGCCCGAACTCGATGTGGATAAAATCCGCCAGATCCTCCTGCGTGACGGTCGTCTCGTATCCGTACAGCTCCGCATGGATGCCTGACAGCTTTTCCACCAGTACCAGCATCTCCTCGTGGGTCAGGGGCGACAGCTTGATGACGGGCGAGAGCAGATCACGGTGCTCTCCTGCAAATCGCCCCTCGGCGAGGCGTGAGCGCAGCGCCTCATAGCTGTATACGCCGCGGCGCGTATCCTCCATGCAGGCAGGCGTGCCGCAGAGAACCATCCCGAGATACTTGGCGCGTCCCTGCATGGCGTCGTTATACATCGTGAGGATCTTCTCATAGTTGTACTGGCGCGTAATCGCATGGGGGATCTTGTAGATATTGACCAGCTCATCGATAAAGATGAGCATCCCCGCATAGCCCGCCTGCCGCAGAAATGCAGCGAACAGCTTCAGATACTCATACCAGTCATCATCCGTGATGATGATATTCACGCCGAGCGCATGACGCGCCTCCGTCTTGGTCGTATACTCCCCGCGGAACCATCGTGCCACCTGCGCACGCAGCGCATCGTCACCGTCGCGGTAGGCATGATAGTAGAGCGTCAGAAGACGCGTAAAGTCAAAACCATGGACAAGGTCATTCAGCCCGTAAATCATCGCAGCAATACGCCGCTCCACCGCCGCTGAGAAGTCCGCACGGTCCGGCGGCGTTTCCTCCGCCGTCTCCTGCTGCACGCGACTGATCCAGCGGTCGAGGATGAGGGTGAGCGCGCCTCCCTCGGGCGTCGTCTTGGTTGCCATATTGCGGATCAGCTCACGATAGGGTTGCGAGCCCCTGCCCACGCGTCCCCTGAAGGCGGCGCTCCGGGGAGAGATCCGCATCCACCACGACAAAATTCTTCGCCATCACATAGCTGCGCAGGGTCTGAAGGAGGAAACTCTTGCCGCTCCCATAGCGCCCCCATAATAAAAGCGAAAGGATGCGCCGCCCTCTGCAATCATATCCACATCCGACAGGAGCGCCTCGATCTCACGTCGACGCCCCACCGTGATATAGGGAAGCCCGACACGCGGCACAACGCCCCCCTTGAGTGCATTGATGAGCGTCTGCGCGATACGGCGTGGAACCTTCCGCTGTTCATTCGATGCCATGACTGTACCTCCCTGCCAATTCCTCCCGATAGTCCTCCACAACGGCAGGCGGCTCGCCCTCTATCACCGTATCGGAAAAATCCCCATACAGCTTCTCGTTGATGCCGTCCACGAGCACGGAGAGGATCTGTCCCTCCGCACGCACCCAGTCCAGTGCCCCACCAGTGAGGAGCGCACAGAGGAGTCGCTTCTCCGCCCCTGTAAGGCCATGATCGGCGGTCGGTGTATCCTGCTGCGGATTCGTATATGGCGCTGCCGCCGCATTCTGCGGTGCAGGAGGCGGCGGAGACTGCTCCGGCATAGGAGGTGATATATCCGCCCCTGCGGCGGGGAGCAATTCATCATCCTCATCCACAATCAGACGCTCCTCGGTGACAGCGGCATCGGCGCGGATGCGGTCAAGCTGACTGAAATCCAAATGAACGCGGCGTGCCTCGATCTCGCGCTGCGCCGCAAAAAATTCTGCCGTCTCCTCACGGATGATCTTCCACTGCCATTTGAGAAGTTGCGGCAGACGAATCTCCGTGAACCCATAGTGCTCGCGCAGCTGCGTATCCACCCCGCGCAGGAGCCCACCGATACGCTGCGCCGCACCATCGGTACGCTCATAGGCATGCAGCTGCCATGCACCGCCGGTACACTCATACTGCCGCAGCGGATGCACGGCATAGATGCGATCCTCCTCCGCGTGCGGCGGATGGAACACGGCCGACGCAAAGAGATCCACCGACCTCGTACAGGAACGTGCGATACAGTCCGAAAAGAAATCGCAGATGCGATGCTTCTCATAGTATTCTTTGACACGCGCAAGAACGCGGAGAACGATGGCATCTGCTTCCGCCGTATGTGCACGATAGAGTTTGGAGCGCTCCAAACGATATGAGGAAAGCGTACAGACTGCCGCCATGATCTCCTCTGTCGTATGTGCCTCTTGATGCAGCATCACATCAACAGCATCATCCTGTCTGCGCTCCTGCACTGCCCCGTCATGCTCCTCCAACAGCGCAGGGCTGAGCCCGTAGTAGATGATGAGCGCACGCTCCCAGTCCTTGAGGTAGCGCAGAATCTGCGGATCCAGAGCACCATAGCGCTGACCGAAGGAATGCAGGCGCTCATAGGCATCCATCGGCGATGTGCAGCCAACGAGGGCCAAAAGTTCATAGACGTAGAGCGCCGCGTAGGACATCCCCCGCCGCTCCACCTCCCCGCGCCGCACCTTCGTCCGCCAAGTAAAATACCCACGCAGCTCGGGATCGGTGAGCGAATCATACGTCGGGAAATACTGATTGACCGTCCCCTGATAGTCATAGTCGTCCTCGTAGTTCGCCATGAGACGTGCCTGTTTGAGAAAGAGCTCGGAACGTGACTGCCAGAAGTTCGTCGAGGTTTTGACGAGAGAGCGCATGGCACGGAGCAGCTTCGGCGTTTTCTCCGCCGGCGGCTGCGGCGGAATCGCCTCATCTCCATAGAGATTCCGCCCCGTACGCCTGCCGTCTGCAAGCCTCCACTCCCATACCATATTGCGCCCCCTCTCGTTCATGCGTTCGAATCTATCCTTTTTATTGTACTACGAATTAGCGAAAAAGGCAAGAATTGTACGCAAAGAAAATACGCCTCCCGCCGGGCGGCGGAAGACGCTTTTCGATAGAGAGAAAGAAATGTAGGGAATGTATGTGAACCCTACGGAAGGGAAGACCGCAGGAGATTCACCGAAATCGATCGTAAGCGTTCCGTTCAGCATGCTCTGCGTCGCTCTCTCGCTTACAGTGATTACTATAACGGAGCGATTTTAAAACGCCTTGTGAAGCGCGTTAGGTTTTAATTAAGAACTATCGTTTGCCTGTTATTTTACGCGCTGGGACCGAGATTTCGTGCCAAATCGCGATCAAAAATTAACGCTAATTCGGCTGTACCGACTTTATCCCTGCTCCCCTAGGATAGCTATGCCGAATTTATCCGTGCTTCCCTAGCTCAGTAGGAGGCTGTCGCTCGCCAGCTCGCTGCCCGCCGCCTGTTCAAACATGGAGAGCAGGTCGCGCGTGGTCAGCCCCTCCTTTTTCTCCTGTGGCACATCGAAGAGAATGCGACCCTCATGCAGCATGATGAGGCGGTTGCCATAGCGCAGGGCGTCCTTCATATTGTGCGTAATCATCAGCGTCGTCAGCTGATCCTCCGCGACGATCTGCTGCGTCAGTTCCAGCACCTTCGCCGCCGTCTTCGGATCAAGGGCTGCCGTATGCTCATCGAGGAGGAGCAAATTCGGCTTGACGAGCGTCGCCATGAGAAGTGTCAGTGCCTGCCGCTGTCCGCCCGAGAGAAGCCCGACACGCGAGGAAAGGCGATCCTCCAGACCGAGTTTCAGACGCGCGAGCTTCTCACGGAACACATCGCGCATCTCACTCGTCGAGCCCCATTTGAGCGTCGGCGTCTGGCCGCGCCGCGCCGCGATGGCGAGATTTTCCTCGATCATCATGCGTGCCGCCGTCCCCATCATCGGATCTTGGAAAACGCGTCCGATGAACTTTGCACGGCGGTGCTCCGGCCACTTCGTAATGTCCTCGCCCGCAATGTAGATCTTCCCCGCATCGACCGAAATCGCCCCCGCGATAGCGTTCATCAGCGTGGACTTGCCTGCGCCGTTGCCGCCGATCACGGTGACGAAATCACCGGGGCGAAGGTGAAGGCTGATGCCCGAGAGAGCCTTTTTCTCCGTAATCGTCCCGGGGTTAAATGTTTTCTTAATATCCTCGATCTGCAGCATCACTCTGCCCCCTTCCGCATCGCATGGTACTTCTCCTGAATGAGCGGGAGCGAGAGTGCAATCGCCACGAGGATCGCCGTAAAGAGCTTGAGGTCATTCGGCTGCATACCGAGCTGAAGCACGATCGCGATGACGGCGCGATAGACGACCGAGCCGAGCACCACGGAGATCAGCCAGTTCTTAAAAGCTGCGCGTGCCAAAGAGCACCTCGCCGATGATGACGGAGGCAAGTCCAATGACAATCGTACCCCGTCCCCATACCGACATCGGCGAAGCCGTTGCTCTGTGCGACAAGGGCGCCGCAGACCGCGACCATCCCGTTCGAGAGGAGCAACCCGAGAACGATCATCACATCCGTGTTCACACCGTTTGCGCGGATCATGTGCGGGTTCGCGCCCGTCGCGCGAATCGCCGTCCCGAGCTCCGTGCCGAAGAACCAGTACGTCAGCAGGGATGGCAAGAACGACGACGACCGTCCCGATGAGGAGGATATTGGTCGAGGCATCCAGCCCCCAGATGTTCCACTGGGTAAACAGCGTCTCACGCTGCAGGAGCGGCAGATTCGCCTTTCCCATGACGTGCAGGTTGATGGAGTACAGCCCGATCATCGTCAAAATACCGGCGAGCAGCGCGGGAATCTTGAGTTTCGTACAGAAAAATCCCGTCACGATCCCGGAGACGCACCCTGCCATGCAGGCGGCAAAGATCGCCGTGATCGGCGCATAGCCCGCCATCAGCATCGAGGCGGCGACTGCCGCACCGAGCGGGAAGCTGCCCTCCACGGTCAGATCGGCAATATCCAGTACGCGATAGGTCAGATAGACGCCCAGCGCATAGAGTCCCCAAAGGACACCCTGCGCAGCCGTCGCTACAACAAGATCCATAATGTCACTCCCAAACTCCGTAAAAAGGAGCTGTTGCACGAAGGTATTCACCTCGTATAACAGCCCTTTCTTGTGCCCCTTCCACCGCTTCGCGGTCCCCTTCCCGTCATGCGGGGAAGGCTTTACGACCTTTTCTAAATTAGCTTCCCCGTTTACGGGGGAAGTGGCGAGCATTGCGAGCCGATGGGGGATGCAATAGTTCCTCTTTGTGTCGATTGCTTGTTACTCGACGATGGTCGCACCGTTTAACACATCCGCAGGAATCGTCAGGCCGATCTTCTCTGCATTCTTCTTGTTGATGACCACTGTGAGGTCATGTGCCGTCTCGATCGGCATCGTGGCCGGCTTCTTTCCTTCAAAGATGTCCGCCGCCATATTGCCCGTCTGTACGCCGAGCTTGTAGTAGTCGATGCCCTTCGTGGCAAGCGCTCCTGCCGTAACACCGCCGACATAGCCGCAGATCACGCCTTTGCCCGCAGGATCCGTAATGCTCGTGAGGGTCGGAATCGCCGACGCGATCACGTTATCCGTCGGCTCATAGAACACATCCACGTCGTTCACCATGCTCTGCGCTGCCTGCTGGATGTCGTTGACCGTCGAGATCGTCGCCGTACGCACCGTCAGTCCCTTGGACTGTGCATACTCCGTCATTGCCTTGACCTGAATCTCCGAATTGATCTCACTCGACGAGTAGATCGTGCCGATGGTCTTGGCATTCGGATAGAGCTGCATCAGGAGGTCAATCTGCTCTGCGATGGGCGCGAGATCGCTCGTCCCCGTCACGTTGCCGCCCGGGGCATCATTCGATGCGACGACCTTCGCACTCACGTAGTCCGTCACAGCCGTACCGACGATGGGGATATCCTTCGTCGCATTCGCGGCAGACTGTACTGCCGGTGTCGCAATCGCGCAGATCAGGTCAACCTTGTCGCTAATAAAGCGCTGAACGATATTCTGGAGGTTGGACTGATCCGCCTGCGCATTCTGGCGGTCAATCGTGAGGTTCTTCCCTCCTCATAGCCGCGTTCCTTCAGCCCGTCAACAAACCCGCGGTTTGCGTCGTCAAGCGAGCTGTGCTCCACAAGCTGAACAATCCCGACCTTGTAGGCCTTTTCCCCCTGCTGCGCCTGCTGTCCGCAGCCCGCCGCCACAAGTCCAAGTGCCGTCAGTCCAAGAGCGGCACATTTCATCCAATTATTCATCCGCATCAACGTCCCATCATCATCCATTCATCAGTCCACCAGTGTTGCATCCTTCAGAACCTCCTCCGGAATCGTCAGCCCGAGCCGCTCTGCGTTGCCCTTGCTGACGACCAGCGTCAAGTCGCGTGCCGTCTCAATCGGCATATCTGCGGGCTTTGCCTTGCCGTCGAGAATGTCGGCCGCCATATCGCCTGTCTGCACACCGAGCTTGTAGTAGTCGATGCCGTAGGTCGCGAGACAGCCGCCCGTGACCATGTACGGCTCGGCGCAGATGACCGCCTTGCCCGCCGCATCCGTAACACTGACGAGCGTCGGGATCGAGGAGGAAATCACATTGTCCGTCGGTTCATAGAATACATCGACATCGCCGACAAGACTCTGCGCCGCCTGCGGGATGTCATTGACCGTCGATACCGTCGCAGCGCGTACCGTCAGCCCCTTCGACTCCGCGTACTCCTTCATCGCCTTGATCTGTATCTCCGAGTTGATCTCGCTCGAGGAGTACACCGTCCCGATGACCTTTGCATTCGGATAGAGCTGCATCAGGAGATCGATCTGCTTCTTGATCGGATTCAGATCGCTCGTACCCGTCACATTTCCGCCCGGCTTCTCATTCGACTGGACGAGCTTCGCGCTCACATAGTCCGTGATTGCCGTCCCGACGATGGGGATATCCTTCGTCACATTCGCTACCGATTGTGCCGCAGGCGTCGCAATCGCGCAGATGAGATCGACCTTTGTCGCTGACAAAACGCTGCGCAATGTTCTGGAGATTGGACTGATCCGCCTGTGCATTCTGACGGTCGATCGTGAGGTTCTTCCCCTCCTCGTAGCCGCGTGCCTTCAGCCCATCGACAAAGCCACGGTTCGCCGCATCGAGCGCATTGTGCTCCACCAGCTGAACGACACCGATCTTATAGGTCTTTTCCCCACTCGCCTGCTGACTTTTCCCACAGCCTGCGAGAGACAGAAGCCCGAGGGCGGCGACGCCAAGAGCAACTGCCTTCATTGCCGTTTTCATCCGCATCGAATCTCCACCTTTTCTTTCCTATCAAATTTTTGAATCTTTTTCATTATACATGGACAACAAGAAAAAAGCTAGTGGGATAGCGTCAAATGATACGCTAATCTATCGAATCTATCGCTAGCACACGAAAGAGGAGCTGCTCTCTCTCCTTGACAACATATTCAAAGATTACTAGAATACGACGTATCGCAAGGCGGGAGCGGAGGACAACGGGGAGGATGTATGGAGAAAAAATGCAGACGATGTGCATGGGTCAATCCAGCGGATCCCATCTATATCAAAGTACCATGACGAGGAGTGGGGCATCCCGCTCCACGACGATCACGCACTCTATGAGCTCTTCCTCTTGGAGACGTTTCAGGCGGGACTCTCGTGGGCGACGATCCTGCACAAGCGCGAGAATTTCCGCCGTGCCTACGAGGGATTTCACCCGGAGCGCGTCGCCGCATTCGACGCAGCAAAGATAGATGCACTCATGCAGGATGCGGGCATCGTCCGCAACCGCCGCAAGATCGAGGCGAGCATCACGAACAGCCGCGTCTTTCTCGACATCGTTCACGAATACGGCTCGTTCGACGCCTATATCTGGGGCTTCACCGAGGGAAAATCCATCCGCGAGAGCTGGGAACTCCGCATTACATCCCTCTCCGACCGCATCACAGAGGATTTGAAGCGGCGCGGGATGAAATTCGTCGGCTCGACGTCGATCTACTCGACACTGCAGGCAATCGGCGTGCTCGCTGCACACGCAGAGGACTGTGACTGGAGGCAGCCATGAAAGCACCGACGAACGTTCCACTCGCTGCCCTGCGGGCCGCCTTTCCCTACACCGTCCCCATCCTCGCAATTTTTTTCCTCGGGATTGCCTATGGCATCTACATGAATGCATTGGGCTTCTCCTTCCTCTACCCGATGGCAATGAGTGCGATCATCTTCGGCGGTTCGCTTGAGTTCATCGCCACGGTGCTCCTCCTTGGCTGCCTCATCCTGCGCCCCATCATCGAGAGGAGGGAAACGACATGAGCTTTACCGAACAGTGCATCACGATCGGGCTCTGTGCGCTCGCGAGCGTCCTCACGCGCGCACTCCCCTTTCTCCTCCTCTCGGAGAAAAAGCCGACACCGCCGCTCGTTCGCTACCTCGGCAACGTCCTCCCCGCCGCCGTCTTCGGGATGCTCGTCGTATACTGCCTGAAGGATGTGTCTCTCCTCAGCGGGACGCACGGCCTGCCTGAGGGATTGCCATCGCCGTCACGGCACTCCTGCATTTGAAATTCCGTCAGATGCTCCTCTCCATCGGCGGCGGAACGGCAGTCTATATGCTCCTCGTCCAGTTCATATTTACCGCATAAAGATAATAAAGACAAAAAGCTGCTGCACGAAGCGTGAAAACTTCGTGCAGCAGCCTTTATGGAATCACTGATAAATTCAGCACCATCATCTTGACGCATCTTTTTTTGCCCGTACTTCGGCGGAAAATCCTCCAAAGAGCACCACTCTGCGTCCGGTTTTCCACCTTGTTCGGACGAAAAAAATCTACGCCAATCTGACGGACCTCATTTTATCAGCGATTCCTTATCTTTGTACCCCTTCCCGTCATACGGGGTGGTTTTACATATAATCGTCCGCCGTGCGTGTCTTCGCTTTCTTACTGATGCCGAGCATCCGCGAGATACGGTCGACAATGACGTAGAACACAGGGATGAGGAACACGCCGAGCACCGTCGCACAGAGCATTCCGCCGACGACGGCAACACCCATGCCGTTGCGCGCCGCCGCGCCCGCACCGGACGCCATACAGAGCGGCAGACAGCCGATGATAAACGCGAACGAGGTCATGAGGATCGGGCGCAGACGCAGACCTGCCGCCTGGATAGCCGCCTTCAGCGGATCCATGCCGCGATCCACGCGTACCTTTGCAAACTCGACGATCAGGATGGCGTTCTTTGCAGCAAGACCGATGACCATGATGACACCGATCTGCATGTAGACGCTGTTCTGATAGCCCGGCGCAGGAATGCCGATCGCCCCGAAGATCGCGGCGAGAATGTACTCGGCAAAGAGCGCACCGAAGATGCCTGTCGGCACGGTGAAGAGTACGGCAAACGGCACGCTCCAGCTCTCATAGAGAGCCGCCAGACAGAGGAAGACAAAGAGCAGTGCGAGCGCGAGAACCTGCATCGTCGAATTCGCCGACTTCTGCTCCTCGCGGCTCTGTCCCGACCATGCGATCGAGAAGCCGGAGTTGATGTGATGCTGCACCACCTCGGTGATGGCGTTCATCGCCTGGCCCGAACTGTATCCCGATGCCGCATTCCCCTGTATGTTGATCGAACGTGCGCCGTTAAAGCGGCTGATCTGGGTCGGACCCGTCGTGAGTTTCGGCTTCAGGAGGGTATCGAGCGGTACCATCTCCCCCGCCGAATTGCGGACAAAGATAAACTTCGCCGCCTCTGCCTCCGTACGATACGGCGTTGCAGACTGGAGTACGACCTTATAGGTGCGGCCAAACTGATTAAAGTCGTTGACCTCATAGCCGCCAAAGTTGGTCTGCAGTGCCGTAAACACGTCCGAAAGCTGCACACCGAGGTTTTTGACCTTCTCGCGGTCAATCTCATACTGATAACTCGGCGCATTGATCTTGAACGTGGTACGCACACCCTGCAGCTCAGGACGCGTCCGCGCCTCGGCGAGGATAGCATTCACGATGTCGTTCAGCTCGGTATCCGAGTGACCGCTCATATCCTGCAGCTGGAGCGACCAGCCGCCGACGTTGCCGAGCCCCGGCAGAGCCGGCGGGTTGATGGCGACGACGGTCGCCTCCGGTGCCTCCATCGCCCCCACGCGGAACATCGTTCCGACCGCAGCGGCGACGGACTCAGCCCATCCCGGAGCGCTGCGACCAATCCTTCATACCGACAATGACAACTGCGCCGTTGGAGTTTGCCCCGCCGGCGAGAATGTCAAAGCCGTTGACGGCCATGACGGCATCCTGCCCCTTGATCTCCTTCTGTGCCGCCTGCTGGATCTTGTCCACGACCTTCTGTGTCTGATTCGTGGATGCCCCGGACGGGAAGCTGGATGGCGATCATCAGATAGCCCTGATCCTCATCAGGGGACAAACGTCGACGGGAGGTTGCGGTAGATGATGGCGGTCAGACCGCAGACGATGAGCAGGAACACAACGGCCATGCGCGCCTTACGGATGAATCTTGAAACGATGCCGACATAGCCCTTTGCGCGTACGGTCAAAGACACGGTTAAACCAAGCAAAGAAGCGGTCGAGTACGCCCTCTGAATCGCTCTCTTTCTTTGGCTTCAGCATCAGCGCACAGAGTGCGGGCGTCAGCGTCAGGGCAACGAAAGGCGGAGAGTGCCATCGCGATCGCAATGGTCAGAGCGAACTGCTTTTAGAGCACGCCCATCATGCCGCCCAGGAAGGCGACGGGGACAAAGACAGCCGCAAGGACGAAGGCGATCGCCACAACCGGCCCCTGCACCTCTGCCATGGCACGCTCCGTTGCGTCCACAGGCGAGAGTCCGCTCTCCATGTGATGCTCTACGTTCTCGATAACGACGATGGCATCATCGACGACGAGACCGATGGCGAGCACCATCGCAAAGAGCGTCAGCGTATTGATGGAAAAGTCCAAGAGGACGAATGTGCCGAATGTACCGATGAGCGAGACCGGCACGGCGAGCAGCGGGATAATCGTTGCGCGCCAGCTCTGCAAGAATACGAAGATGACGAGCACGACGAGCAGCAGTGCCTCGACGAAGGTGTGAACCACCTCTTTGATGGAGGCATTGATGTAGTCCGTGCTGTCAAAGACCGACTTCATCTTGAGCCCGGGCGGGAACGTCTTCTCCGCCTCCGCAAGCACCTTGCGTACCTCGGCAAGGGTAATCATCGCATTCGCGTCCGAGGTGAGCTGAATGCCGAAGCCGACAGCAGGATAGCCGTTGAACTTCGCAACGATGTTATTGTTCCGCTCGCCCGTCTCGATGCGCGCCACATCCTTCAGGCGGACGAACGAGCCGTCCTTGCCCGAGGCGATGATGACGTTGCCGAACTCCTCCGGCGTCGTCAGGCGTCCCTGCACCTTGCCCGTAAACTGTTTTTCCTGCCCATTCTCTGCCGGCATACCGCCGACGGTTCCGGCAGGAGCCTGCACGTTCTGCTCCTTGATCGCCGCCGTGACGTCCGCAACGGTCAGTCCGAGCTCAGCGAGGCGGTCGGGATTCAGCCAGACGCGCATCGCATAGTCTGCGCCAAAGACCTGCACGTCGCCGACGCCGCTGATGCGCTTGATCGCATCGAGGAAGTAGAGCGTCGCGTAGTTCTTCATAAAGGCACGGTCATACCTGCCGTCCTCGGAGTACATCGAAACAAAGTACGCCATCTGCCCCGAGGATTTACGCGTTGTGACCCCTGCAGACTGCACCGCGGAGGGCAGGCTCGCGTTGGCACCGGCGGCGTTGTTCTGCACCTTGACCGCGTCCATATCGCCGTCCGTACCGACATCAAAGGTGACAGAGAGGCTGTAGCGTCCGGTATCATCAGAGGTGGAGCTCATGTAGTCCATCCCCTGTGTGCCGTTGATCTGCTCCTCGATGACCTGTGCGACCGTCTCATTGACAACGGCGGCACTCGCGCCCGTATAGGATGCCGACACCGAAACCGTCGGCGGAGAAATCTGCGGATACTGCGCAATCGGCAGCGAAAAACCCAGCCAGCGTTCCGACGATAACAATGATCAGTGCGATAACAATCGCAAAGATCGGTCGGTGAATGAAAAATTTTGCCAACGGATTTCCTCCTTACTGCGCGGGCGTCGGTGCGCTCGCATTAAAGTCAGAGGAATCTCCCTCAAGCGTGAATCCCATATCGTCCGGCGTCACCATCGTCACCGCGAGATCGCCGCCCTCCTGGAGGGTCGTGAGCCCTTCGACAACGACCGTGTCCGAGGCATCCAGACCGTCCTTTACGACGTAGTAGCTGCCAATCTTGTCCCCGAGGGTGATCGTGCGGGCTTCTGCCTTGTTGTTTGCGCCGACGACCATGACGAAGGATTTGCCGAGGAGCTGCTGCACGGCACGTTCGGGAACGAGGAGTGCATTTGGAATCGTATCGCCGATCAGCGTAACGCGCGCGAACATGCCCGGCAGGAGGAGTCCGTCCGGATTGTCAAAGAGTGCCTTGATCGTCAGCGTGCCCGTCTGTGCCGTCAGCGCGCGGTCAGCCGTAGCGATACGCCCGGTGATCGGATACTTCGAGCCGTTCGAGAGGGTCAGCTCCACGACGACGGAGCCAATACCGCCCTGCTTTGCTTCCTGCTCGACAAAGTTCAGATACTCGTTCTCCGAGAGGCTGAACTGTGCATAGATGGGATTCGATGCGCCCATCGAGACCAGCGTCGTCGTGCCTGCCGACACGAACGTGCCGACAGCGACATCATTGACGGAGAGCTGTCCCGACATCGGCGCGTAGATCGTCGTATCGTCGAGGTTCTCCTGCGCCTGCTGCACCATTGCCTGATGCGCTGCAACCGCAGCCTCATAGGCATTTACCTGTGCCTGCTGGTTGCTCACGGTCTGCTCGGAGATCGCCGCGTTTGCGTAGAGCTGCTGGTAGCGGTCGAGATCCATGCGCGCGTTGGCGAGCGTCGCCTCCGACTGTGCGAGGTTCGCCTTTGCCTGCAGAAGTGCGCTCTCATACTGGCGTGCGTCAATGCGGTAGAGTGGCTGTCCCGCACGTACAGGCTGGCCGCCGGTAATGTATTTCTCCACGATGTTGCCGGAGACGCGCGACTGGATCTTCACCTCGTCCGTGCCCATGATCTGTCCGGCATAGACGTGCGTCAGCGGCGCGTCCTGCCGCAGGACATTCATTGCCTTGACGGCAGTGGGACGTGCGCCCCCTGCTTTTTCTCCGCCGCAGCCCGTGAGCACTAGGCTGAGTGCCAGCGCAGCGGCGGCAAATACGCCAAGTCCTTTCCTCATTTCAAACAAGTGAATAACCTCCTCTTCCCATTTCCCGCAACGAGGTATAAAATACTTCTGTCCTTCATAGAAGAAGGGCAGGTATCCACAGTCGGAATCCCTGCCATAGTAAGTTTCATCTTATCGAAATCCACGGCAAAAGTCAAGATTGATAGGTGCTTTTCACCGTATTTTTACCGTTTCCTCAAACGTTCCAGTGCCGCTGCGGCAGCGTGCTGCTCCGCCTCTTTCTTGCTGCGTCCTGTCCCCTCACCCAACGGTGCTGTGCCGACGCGGACGCGCATCGTGAAACGCTTGTCGTGATCAGGGACCGCTCTCAGCGACCTGCTCATAGGCGATGGTCTCATGATCATGTCCCTGCACGTATTCCTGCAGCATCGTCTTGTAGTCCTGTGCGACGTGTTCCTGCCGTAGGTGCGGCAACTCGTCGACAAACTGACGCTGCACATAGGCGCGTGCCGCATCCCAACCACGGTCGAGATAGACCGCACCGATCACCGCCTCAAAGACGTTCTCGAGGTTGTTCTGTCGCTCCGCTCCGCCGCCGAGCATCTCGCCGCGCCCCATACGCAGATGTGCTCCGAGATGCAGCTGACGCGCCAGCCGTGCGAGGGTCTCGCTCTGCACGAGACTCGCACGCATCTTCGTCAGCTCCCCCTCCGCACAGCGTGGATAGGCGTCGTAGAGATACGTACTGATCGCGAGCTCGAGGACGGCATCGCCCAGAAACTCCAGTCGCTCGTTATGCGCTGCGTGCCCCCGTGCCTCGTTGGCATAGGAGGGATGGGTCAGCGCCTCGTCGAGAAGGGAAAGATCAGCAAAATCTGCGCCGAGAGACGCAGAAAGGCGCACGAGTTCCGCGCGCCTTTTTTCCGTCATCAGGATATGTCATGATTATTTCGCGTATTTCTTAACGACGAGACAGGCGTTGTGTCCGCCGAAGCCAAACGAGTTGGAGATCGCCGCACGCACCGTCTTGGCACGCGCTTTGTTCGGAACATAGTCCAGATCCAGCCCCTCATCCGGCGTCTCGTAGTTGATCGTCGGCGGGAGCATATCGTTCTCCACCGCAAGAGCGCTCGCGATCAGCTCCACACTGCCTGCCGCACCGAGAAGATGTCCCGTCATGGACTTGATCGAGGAGACGGCGACATCCTTCGCCGCTGCCCCCCAGACCGTCTTGATCGCCTCGGTCTCGCAGAGATCGTTCATGTGCGTGGACGTGCCATGTGCATTGACATAGTCGACGTCCTCGGGGCGCAGCCCTGCATCATCGAGTGCCAGCTGCATGCACTTTGCCTGATACTCGCCGTGCGGCGCCGGGCTCGTGATATGATAGCCGTCCGAGTTCGAGCCGTAGCCGACGAGCTCTGCATAGATATGTGCACCGCGTGCCTCGGCGTGTTCGAGTGTCTCGAGCACGACCAGCCCTGCGCCCTCTCCCATGACGAAGCCCGAGCGGTTCTTGTCAAAGGGACGCGAAGCGTGCGCAGGATCGTCATTGTGATCCGTGCAGAGTGCCTTCATCGCCGCAAAGCCCGCACTCGCCGCCTCGGAGATGCTCGCCTCCGTACCGCCCGCGACCATGACGTCCGCCTCGCCGCGCTGCATGACGCGATAGGCGTCACCGACACAGTTCGCGCCCGTGGCGCACGCCGTCACGATGCAGGACACCGGACCGTGCAGGCCGTAGTTGATCGCGACCTGCCCCGCTGCCATGTTGGCGATCATCATGGGGATGAAAAAGGGGCTGACACGCTCGGGTCCCTTTTCAAAGAGACGCTCGTAGGTGCTGTGCATCGTCTCAATGCCGCCGATGCCCGCGCCGACATAGGCGCCGATGCGGTCACGGTTCTCCTGGTCGAGATCGAGCCCCGCATCCTTCAGTGCCATGCCCGCCGAGACGACGGCAAACTGCGCATAGCGATCCATGCGCTTGGCTTCCTTCTTGTCGATGTAACCGTCGATGGAAAAGTCCTTGACCTCGCCGGCAATCTGCGCGGCGTAGCGCGTCGCGTCGAAGCGGGTGATGCGGTCGATGCCGTTCTTTCCTGCGAGAAGCGCATCCCAGAACGCCTCCTTGCCGATGCCGATCGGTGTGATCGGGCCGACCCCCGTAACGACTATCCTCTGTTTCAAACCAACCGACTCCTTTCCGCTAGTCCGCTGCTTCGAGCTGCTGTTTCAGCTCCTCAAATATCTCATGAACACTCATAATCCGATCAATACGCGGCATAAACTCACCGGTAAAGACAAGTCCCCGTCTCCACGTCGCCCTGCTGTGCACGCGAGAGCGCACGGATGATGCAGAAGTGGTGATCGCACTGCTTGAGGCAGTGGTCGCAGACCTTCGGCGGGACGGGGCCCTCCATGATCCGCGCGGAGAACGGAGTGCGCACAGCACGCCCGGGAAGCCCCACGGGACTGTGGATGATGACCACGTCCTCCTGCTTCGTCTTCAGATAGTACTCTTTCAGCGACGGTGCCGCATTGGACTCAATGCTCGCAGCAAAGCGCGAGCCGAGCTGCACACCGTCCGCACCCATCTTGTGCAGATCGGCAATATCCTGTCCCGTCAGAATGCCGCCGGCGGCGAACACGGGGATCTTCACTGCGGCGCGGACATCGGAGATGATGCTGCGCACCGACTGATCCGTACCGAGATGCCCGCCCGCCTCCTTGCCCTCGACCACGACGGCAGCCGCGCCGAGTTTTTCGGAGATCTTCGCCAGTTTTGCCGAGGAGACAATCGGCACGATCGGCGTCCCCGATTCCTTACCGTACTGGAACATATCACGGGAGAACCCAGCCCCCGCGACGACGAGATCAATGCCCTCGTCGATGGCAATTTTAACGGCATCAGCAAAGTCGTTTGCCGCGACCATCTCGTTGATGCCGATGATCCCATGGGGAGAAAGTGAGCGTGCGAGCCGGATCTCATAGCGCAGCTCCTTCGGCTTCATGCCGGATGCTGCAATGAGCCCGATCCCTCCCTCGTTTGCAGCGGCAGCAGCGAGACGCGCTGTCGTGATGCGAATCGCCATGCCGCCCTGAATGATGGGGATCGTGGCAACCTTCTTGCCGATCCTCACCTCGGGTAGTCTCATATAAGCCCTCCAATCGGGAGAGTGTACTGCCTTCGTCAGCTCTCTCCGTAGAAGTTTCGGCTCCCCCTCCACCCACTGCTGTTCGTTTGGTACCGCCGGATGGAAGGCGGATCTATTCATGCAGGGCACACAGAAGCCCTGGTTTTATACATAATTAATTCAGCCTTTTGAGAAAAATCCCGTGCGCCTCAGCTGTCACGGGATTTCCCAAAAAGACCGATATGGTGCAGTGCCGCAGCGCGGCCGCAGTCCATTACTTGTTCTGGTCGATGTAATTGACGACATCCTGAACCGTCTTGATCTTCTCAGCAGCCTCATCGGGGATCTCGACGTTAAACTCTTCCTCAAAAGCCATGATGAGCTCAACGATATCGAGGGAATCAGCGCCAAGATCGTCAATGAACGTCGACTCCAAGGTGACCTCATCAGCCTCCGAGCCAAGCTGCTCAACGACAATGTCGCGAACCTTGTCAAACGTTGCCATGTGTTCTCACCTCCTTTAAATAGGATGTTATATGCTACATCACCATGCCGCCGTCTACGTTGAGTACCTGGCCGGTAATATACGACGCCGCATCGCTTACAAGGAAGAGAACGGCATCGGCAACATGCTCCGGTTTGCCGAGTGCTCCGAGGGGGATGCCCTCGATGAGCTTCTCGCGGATGCTGTCCTTCAGGACAGCCGTCATATCGGTGTCGATGAAGCCGGGCGCCACGACGTTGACCGTCACGTGCCGCGCGGCGAACTCCTTTGCCGCCGCCTTGGAAAAGCCGATCACGCCCGCCTTTGCAGCTGCGTAGTTCGTCTGTCCGATATTTCCGATCTCACCGACAACGGAGGAGAGGTTCACAATACGTCCGCTGCGCTGCTTCGTCATGAACTTTGCAGCAGCCTTCGTGCAGGCGTAAATCCCCTTGAGATTCGTATTGATGACGGCATCGAAATCCTCATCCTTCATACGGACAGGAGCGTATCACGCGTGATGCCCGCGTTGTTGACGAGAATGTCCAACCCGCCGAGCTCCTCATGTACGCGTGCGACCATCTCGGCCGCCGCCGTGCTGTCAGAGACATCGGTCTGAACGATCATCGCCGTGCCGCCGTGCTGCTCGATGATCGCCTTGACCTCCTCGGCAGCCGTCTGATTGCCGGCATAGTTGATCGCGACTTTCGCCCCCTCTTCGGCAAGACGAAGTGCAATCGCACGTCCAATCCCGCGGGATCCGCCCGTAACAAGAGCAATTTTCCCATCAAGAAGCATGAAAGCCCTCCTTCATCATAACGAATTTATTTAATCATTACTTGTTAAGTGTGTCAAGTGTTTTTTGCAGAGATGCTTCATCCTCGACGTTCAGGCTCGTCAGCGTCTTGTCGATGCGCTTGTTGAAGCCCGCAAGTGTCTTGCCCGGTCCGCACTCGATGTACGTATCCGCACCGAAGTCACGCATCGTCGCAACGCATGCGATCCAGCGCACGGGATGATCCGCCTGCGCGACAAGGTTCTCCTTGATCTCCGCCGCCGTCTGCTGCAAGCCGCCCGTATAGTTCGAGACGACGGGGAACGCCGCGTCATGGAGCGCCACCTTGTCGAGCTCTGCGGCGAGCTTCTTTGCCGCCGGTGCCATGAGCGTCGAGTGGAACGGTGCGGAGACGGGGAGAATGACCGCCTTCTTTGCGCCCTTCTCCTTGAGCAGCTCGACCGCAGCAGAGACGCCCTTTTCCGCACCGGCAATGACCGTCTGTCCCGGGCAGTTGAAGTTGACGGCCTGCACGGCCCCCTGTGCGCTTGCCGCGGCACAGGCGTCGATGATCGTCGCGTCGTCCAGACCGATGATCGCCGCCATCGCGCCCTCGCCCACGGGCACGGCCTCCTGCATATAGGCACCGCGCTTGTGCACGAGCACGACGGCGTCACGGAAGGAGAGCGCACCCGCGAGAACGAGCGCTGCGTACTCACCGAGGCTGTGACCGCCCGCGATCGCAGGGGAAACGCCGCGTTCCTGCAGCAGCTGCGCCGCAATCACAGAGACCGTGAGGATGGCAGGCTGGGTATTCTCGGTCAGCTGGAGCTGATCCGCAGGTCCCTCAAAGCAAAGCTTGCTGATGGAGTAGCCGAGTGCCTCGTCCGCCTCGGCAAAACGCTCCTTTGCGAGATCATAGGCATCGTAGAAGTCTTTGCCCATGCCGACGACCCTGTGCCCCCTGTCCCGGGAACAAAAATGCAAGTTTTCCCATTCTGGTACTCCTTAGTCGCAGACCTTGCGTGCGGCATCCATCGCGCCCGGCAGATCCCGCACAATGTCCTCGATGATCTCCTTGACCGGCTTTGATGTCCGAGAGCATGCCCGAGATCTCACCGATCATGACCGAGCCGTTATCGACATCACCCTCATGGGTGGCGCGGTGCAGGCTGCCGACACCGAGCTGCTCGAGCTCCTCGTGCGACGCACCCGCCGCCTCCATCTCCTCGTACTTGCGCGAGAGCTTGTTGTGGAGGACGCGCGCGGGATGTCCCGAGCGAGCGTCCCGTGACGACCGTCGAGCGATCCTTTCGCCTTCAGAACGGCGTTCTTGTAGTTCGGATGTGCAATACACTCCGTGCTCAGGACGAAGCGCGAGCCCATCTGGATCGCCTGTGCGCCGAGCGCAAATGCCGCCGCCATGCCGCGTGCATCACCGATGCCGCCCGCGCCGATGACGGGAACGTGGAGCGCATCCACCACCTGCGGCAGGAGTGCCATGGTCGTGATCTCGCCGATGTGACCGCCGGACTCCGTGCCCTCAGCGATCACGGCATCGACACCCCGTACGCTCTAGGCGGCGTGCGAGTGCCACAGAAGCGACGACGGGGATGACCTTCGAGCCGATTTCCTTGAGCGCGGGAACGTACTCCCCGGGATTGCCTGCGCCCGTCGTGATAACCGGCACGCGCTCCTCGAGGACGACCTGCATGACCTCTTTGACAAACGGGCTCATGAGCATCACATTGACACCGAAGGGCTTATCCGTCCATCCCTTGACCTTCTGAATCTCGGCGCGGAGTGCGTCGGGCGGCATGTGACCTGCGCCGATGAGCCCCAGCCCGCCGGCATTGGAGACGGCGGAGGCAAGCTCCGCTGTGCCGATCCACGCCATGCCTCCCTGAAAAATAGGATACTTGATGCCAAGCATCTGACAGATCGGATTATGTTCAAACATTAACCGTTCTCCTCCTTCGCCCACTTCATAATACACGATGCCCATGTGAGTCCCGCACCGAACCCCGCGAGGGCGATATTGTCTCCCTTTTTGAAACGATGTGCGTGCGCCGCCTCCGCAAGGGCGACAGGGATGGACGCGGCAGACATATTGCCGTAATGATGAATATTTATAATAACTTTTTCCATCGGCATCGCCAATCGCTTGGCTGCCGCCTGGATAATACGGATATTCGCCTGATGCGGAACGAGATAGTCGAGCTCCTCCCGCTCCATCCCTGCACGATGCAGTGATGTCTCAACGGTCTTTCCCATGACCTTGGTGGCAAAACGGAACACCGCCTTGCCGTCCATGTGGACGAAGTTGAGCCGCTGCTCAATCGTCTCCGGCGTAACGGGACAAAGGCTGCCGCTCGACGGGAATATCGAGCGCATCCGCACCCGAACCGTCGCTGCCGAGGTCGAACGCGCGCATGCCGTAGCCGTCCTCGACGGCACCGAAGACCGCCGCCCCCTGCCCCATCACCAAAGAGGATACAGGTATTGCGATCCGTCCAGTCAATGACCTTCGAGAGGGTCTCGCCGCCGATCACGAGGACGTGGCGATAGACGCCGCTCTCGATGAACTGCGTCGCAATGGATGCAGCATAGACGAATCCGGAGCACGCCGCCGAGAGATCAAATGCCGCCGCGTGCTTCGCGCCGAGACGATCCTGCAAAACGCACGCCGTCGAGGGAATGATGCGGTCGGAGGTGAGCGTCGCCATGATGATGAGATCGAGATCCTCTGCCGCAACACCGGCATCGGCAAGCGCCATCTCGGCAGCACGCTGTGCCAGCGCCGAGACGGGCTCGTCCGGCGCAGCAATACGCCGCTCGTGGATGCCCGTCCGCTCAACGATCCAGGCATCGTTCGTCTGCACCATCTTCTCCAGATCAAAGTTCGTCAGCACCCGTTCGGGGACATAGTAGCCCGTTCCGAGGATGCCTGCACTAATCTTAGACACGGCCTGTTTCCTCCTCCTCCTTTGCGAGCGCATCGCGAATCTGATCGAGCACCTTGCCGTTGACATAGCTGACGGTCACACCGATCGCACTCGCGATGGACTTTGCGTCCGAAGAACCATGCCCGATCACGCAGCAGCCGTTCACGCCGAGGAGCGGTGCGCCGCCGTACTCACGGACATCGAGGCGCTTGCCCAGATGGCGCAGCGTCGGCATGAGGAGCAGTGCACCGAGTTTTGCCATCAGGCCTGCACCGCGAATCTCCTCGCGGATCAGTCCCAGAAATCGTCTTGGCAAGCCCCTCGGCGAACTTCAGCACGACATTTCCGACAAAGCCGTCGCAGACGACCACGTCGAAATTCCCCTTGGGCACATCGCGCCCCTCGGCATTCCCGCAAAAGTATATATTCGGATCCGTCTTCAGGAGAGGGTACGTCTCCTTTGCCTGTTCATTCCCCTTCGTCTCCTCCTCGCCGATGTTGAGCAGGCCGACGCGCGGACGCTCGACGCCGAAGACATACTGGGCGTAGAGCGAGCCCATCACCGCACTCTGCACCAGATGCTCGGGCTTCGAGTCTACGTTGGCGCCCGAGTCCAGCATCAGCGTCACACCGTCCGGTGTCGGCATCGGTGTTGCGATCGTGGGGCGGCTGACCCCACGGATGCGATGGAGGATGAGCTGTGCCGCCGTGACCGCAGCGCCCGTCGAGCCCGCGGAAAACACGGCGTCGCACTCTCCATCCTTCACCATGCGCGTCGCGACGACAATCGAGGCGTCCTTCTTGGAGCGCACTGCCTCCGCCGGAGCCTCGTCCATACCGATCACATCCGCCGCATGGACGATGGAGATGTGCAGGGCGTCCGTATCCGCTCCGCCCAGCTCCGCGCGAATCTTTGCCTCATCGCCGACCAGTACGATCTCGCAGTCGTATTTCTTCGCCGCATCAATGGCCCCGCGGACAATCTCCTTCGGCGCAAAATCGCCGCCCATCGCATCAACTGCTATACGCATCCTGCACTCCCTTCGCCCCTGTCGTCCTCATTTTCCGAGTGAAACCACGATAAACTTGGCGCGGAAGACCTCCCGCCCATCACGGTAGGTCTTGACCCAGACAAAAATTTTATTGCCGCGTATCTTCACGATCTCCGCCTGCGCGATGACCGTATCCCCCTTGTAGATGGGGGTTTTATATTTGACGTTCGCGACCCCCGTGACCGCGAGCGGTGCATCGACAATCGCAAGTGCCAGTGAGTTTGCCTGTGAAAAGAGCGCCGTCCCGCGCGCGATCTCCGAGTCGGCAAAGAGGTGATCGTCCGTCACCTTCAGCGCCGACGTACCGCACACACCCAGCTCGAGGGACAGCAGATCGCCGACCACCTCCGCATGGGGATGGCACGCACCTTCTCGCGCGCATTCTCGGCGAGCGTCCGCACACGGGCACGCAGCTCCGGGATCCCCAGCTCCGTGCGGTCGAGCCGCACCGTCTGCACGCTCACAGAGAGCCGCCGCGCCAGGGCCTCATCGGTCAGGAACGGCTCCTTGCGCACGGCAAGCACCAACGACTCCTGACGCCGTCGCTTCTTCTCCGTCATCGCGCCGTCCCTCCTCTCGCCTCACTATCACTTTAGCACCTACTGCTATCAGTATGAAAGCATTATACTAGGTACTAAAAAGAAAAGCAAGAGAAAATCGCAAAAAAACAGCTGCAAAAAGCCTTTCGACTTCTTGCAGCTGTTCGCTTCGTCCTCATTCAGCCGCCTCGGCCACAGGTTTTCCGTCATAGTAACCGCACTCCATGCACACGTGATGCGGGAGCTTCGGCTCATGACACTGCGGGCACGATACATAGTGCGGTGCTTCGAGCTTCCAGTTGGCACGGCGACGGTCGCGACGTGCCTTCGAGGTCTTTCTCTTTGGTACTGCCACGTTGGATACACCTCCTTAATCGTTCTTGAGCAGGCTCTCTAAAGCCGCCAGTCGGGGATCGGGGACAAACGTATTGCACGTACATGTCCCTCATTCAGGTTCTGTCCACAGACTGGACAGAGCCCCTTACAGTCAGACTTACACAGCTCACGCAGCGGCTCAGCCACAAGGAGGGTATCGCGCACGAGCGGGTCAAGGACGATGGTCTCACCATCGTAGCCCTCCGTCTCATCCGCTTCTCCCGGAGTCTTCGCATAGTCCTCAGAAAAATCATACGTATTTTCCCGCTCGCCTTCGGCAAGACAGCGGTCACAGACAAACGCACGGACAGCCCGCACCGTCCCCACAATACGGAAGGACGTTCCGGTATCCATCACCGTTCCTTCGACACGCACCGCCCCGCGATAGGCAGCGGCGCTGTCCCCGAGATCCAGCGATTCCGGCGTCACCGCAAATGTGAATTCACGGCGCTCCCCCGGGGCAGATGCCAAAGCGGCGACATCCAGCTTCATCATGACGCATGACCTTTCACATTATAGCGGTGGTTTTCCCCATTGTCAAGGCTGGTTTTCATGCCGTTCAGAGTTCCTGTCCGTCGCCCTGCGGCGCATTCATCTGTGCCTTGGCCGTGCGCAGGACATTGAGCGCCTGATTCAGTCCGGCCTCCGCCTGCTGAACGCCCTTGAACGTACTGCCGACGTGGGCGATCAGCTGCTCAAACACCTGATTTGCATAGGCATCCGCGTCGCTCTGCAGACGCGTGGCATTCGCCTGCGACTGCTCCATCAGCTCGCGCGCCTGATCCTGCGACTGCTGCATGATCGCCCGCGCACGCTCCTTCGCCTGGATGACGATCTCGCTCTCCTCGAGGAGCTGATTGGCGCGCGCCTCAGCGGCACTGACGATATTCTTCGCCTGCTCATTGGCGCGGGCGATGATCCCCTCCTGCTCCTGCATGATCTCCGCCGCACGGTTCAACTCCTTGGGGAGATCCATGCGCAGCTCCTCCACGAGATGCACAATCTCATCATCATTCACCAGTGCCTTATCGCTAAAGGGAAGATGCGAGGCATCCGCAACGAGGTCTTCCAGTTTCTTCAGCGTATCCGTTACTGCCATAAATCTAGCTCCTTTTCCTGCGCACCATACGGCACGTTATCCCCGGCGGGGTTTTTCATACAGTTTCAGAATCGCCTGCTCCACAGGCGGCGGGACAATCCCCTGCACCGGCCCACGGAAGCGGATCAGCTCGCGCACCCCCGAGGAACTGATGAACGTCAGATCCGGGCGCGTGAGCAAAAAAATCGTATCGCTCTCGGGCATGAGGTGGCGCACCATCGCCGCATGATTCTCCTCATACTCGAAGTCCTTCACCGAGCGCAGGCCGCGCACCACGACGTGTGCCCCCTCCCGTCTCATATAGTCGGTCAGTAGGCCGGAGGACACATCCACGCGCACATTCGGCACATGTGCCGTCGCCGTGCGGAGAAACGCGACGCGCTGCTCCAGAGGGAAACATCCCTCCTTGGCGACATTGTGGAAAAATGCAGACAATGAGCTCATCGAACATGGACGCTGCACGCTCCACAATATCAATGTGCCCCGTCGTTACGGGATCGAAACTCCCGGCAAAAACCGCCCGTCTCATCCCTGCTCCTCCTCTGCATAAAAACAGATCCGCGCCGCACCGTAGCGCCGCTCGCGCATCATGCGGAGTGACCCCGCCTGCGGAACGATCTCCTCTCCCGCCCCCTGTTCGAGGACGAGGAGACCGCCCGCAGCGAGGAGCGCGCCGCGTGCCGCCGCCTCCAACACGCGGGCATTGTCGCCCATGCGCATAGGGCGGATCGGCAAAGATGAGGTCGAACGTACGCCCCTCACGCGCGAGCTCTGCGGCGGCGGCATAGACATCGCCGCGGCGGATCTCCGCGCGCCCTGCGAGCTTCGTGCGTGCCGCATTCTCCGCGAGAATGGCATGCGTCGTGCGGTCGACGAGCACGGCGGACGCCGCCCGCGCGGAGTGCCTCCAGCGCGAGCGCCCCCGTCCCAGCAAAGAGATCGAGCACGCGCGCATCGACCACGCGGCTGCCGAGCATACTGAAAAGTGCCTCACGCGTGCGGTCGGCGGTCGGGCGCGTCCCATCCCCCGCAGGAGATTTCAGGCGCGTACCGCGTGCGCTCCCCGTGATGATCCGCATCGCATTCCTCCTGCCAGTCATTAGACTTTCCTATTTTACCACAATTCGCATTCGCATTTCAACCTGTCTGCATATTCCTTCCCCTCAAGAAATCGACGTTCTTCGCATCATCGCTCTGACGAGGCATCCTCATCTGTCAGTCTCACACTGCCATGCAGCGTCATAGCATTCTCCTTCGTCAGCGAATATTCCTGTGACGCTAAGTCATACTGCACATTTGTATGCGGCATCCCTGTTATTCCCAAGATATCAAGCAGCACATCATAAAGCAGATCATTTGTCCAGTACGACTGCTCATGGTTCTTTAACTGCATAAACGTCTGTGCGCGTTCTTCCTGAAAACGATCACTGAACCACATCACGAGAGGGATACGAGCCATCGGCCAAGTAAATTTGCTTGCCTCATGCCCAATCCCCCGATCCGCATCATCACCATGATCCGAAAAAGTAAATCATTCCTTTGAAATTTGGCGGTGCATGTACTTGCTCGTAAATTTGAGACAGTATGTAATCATTATAGCGTACGGAATCATCATATTCATCCACCGTAGAATCTTTTCCAGAAAAAATACGTATTGGGGTAGCGATCCCGATAAACACCATGGCATCCCATCAAGTGAATAATAATCAATGCATTTTCACCGCATTGATGTGGAATCTCGAGAGCAGAACATCATCATAGTAGTCTGTGCCAATGCCTACACCTGATCGAGTGTTCATCCATTTTTGATGCTGTGCCGTGCTTCCAATTTCTGCGACAGGTGTATCCCATGCACCAAGTTTCCGTTGATTGCTGAGCCAGTATGTCTCATAACCGGCAGCATTCGCGGCCTCGACGATGGAGTACGCATCCTGCAGAGCTATTTCGTTATATTGATTCTTCTCGCTAAGTGCATAAGTCAGCACAGGAACGGTATGGGTGTGATTGGAGTAAGCATTGGAAAAAGTAATATTCTCCCTGTTTTCGCGTTGATCTTGGAGCCAGGGCGTCGTTTCTCTGTCATATCCATAAACCCTGCATGTGATTTCGCGTCTCAGATTCGCCAATAACAAGGACGAATACCCCCGCATAGGACAAATGGCGCTCTTTCAAATCTTTTAAGCGTTCCTCGCGCATCGCTCGTGCTTCTCCATAGGCACGATATTCCCTGAAGTGCTTCCTGCACTTCCACACTAATACGAACGGGAAGATACTTTTCCAGATCTTGATTTACAGAAACCAAGCTGATCACCATGAAAACCAAGAAACACAAACACGCCATATAACGGCGAGGCATCTGTATATCTACATGAAGTGCTGCCTGAAGCTATATTCACGACGCCTGCCGTCATGAAACATAACCCCAGTCCCCCGCAAACCCAAAGAATCACATTTTGGTTCTTCATATACGCCACTGACTCGTCAAGATTCGTTTGAAACAAAGTCAGCAAAATGGAAGAAGATAGTGTGTACCCACCGCTCATAACCCAATACCCCACACCAGCAACGGCATTAGTACGGGAAGAATCAAGGCAACAAGAGTTACTTTGTAGACCAACCGTCCCACAGCAGGGGAGGAAACTTTCCGCGCAGCTCCACAAAACCACGTCAAGAAAAAGAAATATGACATACCGAACAGATACCTGCAGACGATGTCCTTTTCCACCGACATTAAGACCTCCGAGGAAAGGTACATATCCCTGCGCTGATAAAGACAGCCGTATACACTGTAAGTATGACAATGTAACGCCTGGAGTATGAAACCATAGGGAAGAAAAACTGCCGCCCATATACCAAGATGAAGCATTCTTCCCCACTCCGTTATCCTTGGGTGCGTAAGAGCATCTGGAAGGACAGTCATTTGAATACCCTGCCCTGACCAACACAACAACAAAAAAATCAAAGCTATACGGCGTAACCACTGGCGGCTCTGATCCATTCTTTGCTCTATCATTACTCTCTCCTTCTCGGGCATACCTCATGATCATCAGTAAATCCTTAAAGGAATCGCTGATAAAATGAGGGTCTGCCAGATTGTGCGAGATTTTGTCCGATTGAGGCAGCAAACCGGACGCATAGCGAGGTCTATGTGGAGGATTTGCTAACGAAAAAGCGGGCGAAAAAGATACGTCAAGATGGCTGTGCCGAATTTATCAGTGCTTCCTTAATCTGACGAGCTTTTATTTTATCAATCATGCCTTAATTTATCAAATATTATATTCATCTACAAGATTTTCCCATGCATGCCCCTCACCTTGCTTCATATTGCCCCCACCACCGCTTCGCGGTCCCCTCCCGCTCGCGCAGGGAGGCTTAGTTACGACTCCGCTTTTCTCGCAGAATCACGCACATATTAGCTTCCCCGCCGATGCGGGGAGCGGTCAACGTCTGCCAATCACACTTCGTTTTACTCGTGTTCTTGGGACGCTTTTTCCCATACGACCTGTTTCCCGTTCAGCTGTGCCCCATGGGCTTGCTTCTCGGACAGGTCAGTAAGTGGCGAGTGCAGCGAGCCGATGGGAGCGCCCATGCCGCACGCGGCTTTTGTGGGTGGTGCAACTGCAACAAACAACGGATTGCAGAACAGGGTGGTATCCAGTAAAATACTTCTGATGAAGCAAACGAAGGGGATTCTGCATGAAGCAATATTTCGGGATGGTCACCGCTTTTCTCGCGCTCTCCTCCTCCTTTTTCATTTTGTCTTCCACCCCACATACGCAGGACAGTGGCGGTCGCTCTCCGCCGCTACGGAGGATGGGGCGGTACGGCGCCCCATTCTGCTCGTCCCGCTCGATTCACGTCCGCCGTGCGGGGCGTTTGTCATAAACGGCGGCAAAATCATCGGACGGGAGGTCATGACGCCGCCATCCGAGCTGATGGACTACTACTCCATGGCAGGCGACACGGCAGCGATGCGAAGCTGGGTAGCTGCGCATATCCATGAGGCGGATGCCGCCATTCTCTCGGTCGATCAGCTGCTCTCGGGCGGGCTTCTCGCCGCACGCGAGGCGCATATCTCGGCGGAGGACATCAATGCGCTGGCCGCGTATCTCCGTGACCTGCACGCAGCGCATCCCGATGTCCCCCTGCACGCGTTCTATATTCTGCCGCGCGCGATCCCGCAGGACGGTATCGAGGGCTGGCGTGAGCGGCGCGCGCTCCTCGCCTATGCCCGTCTCCTAGGGCGCGCGGGCGCGGGGCTGCCGGTCGATGCAGAGGAAATGGCGCGTCTGCGCGCCGAGATCCCCGATGCGGATCTGCAAAAGGTATCTTGCGCACTTCGACGAGAGCACGGCACTCGCCGCCATGCTCATTACGCTCACCGAGGAGGGCACGCTCACGCGCCTTGTGCTCGGGCAGGACGACGGCGAGGAGTTCTCCGTCGGCAATCTGAAAAAAGGCGGAGCTCTCCGCCCTGCTGGCACTAAAAAATATCGCCCCAGAGCGGGCGATGATTGTGCACGGGGCGGATGAGATCGCGCTCTCGATGCTCGCGCGGATGGCCGTCGATGACCTGCGTGCGCGCGGCGGCGCTCCTCCGCGCATTTCACTCCGCTATGCGCGTGACGATATGGCAGACGCCGTCTTTCCCTTTATGGCGGTCTCGAACGATGTGACGGCACGAGAGAAAATCACCATGCTCGGCGGCACGCTCGCATCGGATGATGCGAACAGCGACCTGATGCTCTTCATCGCGGCGGGCGACAGCGACGCGGATACGCTTGGCACACGCACGCCCTCTGCCGCCGCGATCCACCGGATGCTTTCCGCAGGAAAAATCCGTCGCACTCGTCGATCTCTCGCGCCATTTCCGCGCGGAGGAGACGCTGCTCCCCATTCTGACCGAAAAAAATGTCCCCGTGAACGCTCTGACGGCATACGCGGGGTGGAATACGGCGAGCAACGCCATCGGTACGGCAGCTCGCGGAGGCCGTTCTCTATCACTGCGCCATGAAAAATGCCGCGACAGCAGAGGAGCGGGAACGCGCCGCCGCTGCAAATCTCGCCTTTCTCACGGGGCGCATGGCAGAGGACGAGTTCTATCTCAAGGAGACGATTGACCGCGTGAACGACGCGCTCCGCCGTGCGGGCTATGCGAACAGTGCCGATCTCGATCTTACGCGAAACTGGCGCTGGGCGAACGATCTCCTGATGAACGATCTGCGCCGGCGCATGAGGAGCTATGAGTCGACCGCCGCATTCCGCACGCCCGTGAACCAAAACGGCATGACGCTGCGTGTCGTGCGGAGCAATATCACAGCGTACTACCCGTGGCCGCGCACGTTCGAGGTGCGACTGGAGGCTGCGCCCGTGGTGGAACGAAAGATGCCATAAAGATAGGGGGCTGCTGCACGAAGTGAAATCGTACAGAGCAGCCCCTGTTTCATATTCCCTTACTGCGCCGCTAGTCCAAAAGCGAGTAATCCCTCGCCTGGCGGAAGCGATCCAGCAGCTCCATGACGCCGCTGTAGTTCATATCCCCATCCGCGCGCACGACGACGGCAAAGCGCGGATTTTTTTGTGACTCCATGCGTGCCTGCTGCACGAGGGTATCCGCATCAATCGGCTGATCCTCGAGCCAGAGTGAGCCATCCTTGCGCACCGTGACGAGATAGGTCACGTTCAGCTGTGTCTGTGCCGACTGCGCCTTGGGGAGGTTGACATCCACGGTCTTGACGTTGACCATGTAGAGTGTACTCATGATGAAGAAGACGAGCAGGAAGAACATGATGTCGATCATCGGGATGATGACGACCTCAGGCTTTCCGAATGCCCTGCGGTCACGCAGTCTCATTGTGCCGCCCCCTCCGCTGCATCGTCCGCCGTGACGCCGGCAGCGTCGGCGAGAGCGAGACGGCTGCTCTCAGCAGCGGAAAAGCACATCTCCATATCCGTGACGATGTTCTCGATCCGCTGGGAGAAATACGCATGCACCATCAGGGCAACGAGGGCAACGCAGAGTCCCATCGCCGTCGCAATCAGCGCCTCACCGATGCCGCCCGTGATCGCCGCCGGCTCGCCCGCCTGGATGTTGAACACGCTGAACGTCGTAATCATGCCGCTGATCGTCCCTAGGAGGCCGAGGAGCGGCGCCATCGTCACGATCACGCTCAGGTAGTAGATGCGCCGCCGCATCTTGGAGAGGGCGATGCCGGACTGGATCTCCATGTAGGCGCTCATCCGATCGGCGCGGCCGCTGTTCTTGGTGATCGCACTGAACAGAATGTCGGCAATCGCGCCGCGCTGGTCGCGTGCAAGGGCAAGCGCCTCCGCATAGCGAGCATTGGCAATATGGAGCATGAAGGCGTGCGCAAACGCACGTCCTGCATCCGCGCGTGCAAAGTAAAATGCGCGCTCGATCCCAATAAAGACAACAAAAATGGACGCAATCGCCAAGAAATACATGACGATGCCGCCCTGCTTAAAAAATGTGATGCCCTGCGCGATAGAATCCATGGCAAGTCCTTTCCGCTCGATAACCATATAGTTGATACGGCTGTATTCTACTATATATTGATGTATCCGTCAATGATAGCATCTTTCATTTCCCGATGCGCTCCCTTGCGGTTCTGATGAAAAAATACTATAATAAATACCGTTCGTTCAAAAAAGGAGGATACGGTGTGAAACTGCCCCTCATCCGTGGCTTTTGGCAGCTGTTCAAGGGATATTGGAGCTCTGCGGAAAAGTGGAAAGCGCGCGGACTGCTTGCATCCGTGATCGTGCTCAATCTCGTCATGGTCTATCTGCTCGTCCGCATCAACGACTGGTACCGCAACTTCTACGATGCACTCCAAGCGTATGACTGGGCTTCCTTTTGGCCGCTCATCGGCACGTTTACGGGGCTTGCCCTCCTCTACATCGTCATTGCCGTCTATGCCGTCTATCTGCGGCAGATGCTGACGATCAACTGGCGCACATGGATGACGGAGGAGTATCTAGCGCGCTGGATGCGTGGGCAGGTCTACTACCGTCTGCAGGTACTGCGCAGCGATACGGACAACCCCGATCAGCGCATCAGTGAGGACATCAATCAGTTCGTCACGCTGACGCTGACGCTCCTCGTCGGCGCACTGAAACAGCTCACGACACTCGGCGCATTCGCCGTCGTGCTGTGGAATCTATCTGGGGCGCTCACTGTCCCCATCGGGAGTGAGACATTCACCATCTACGGCTATATGTTCTGGCTGTCCCTCCTCTATGCGGGCGTTGGCAGCGTCCTCGTCCATCTGGTCGGGCGAAAACTCATCCGGCTGAATTTCGATCAGCAGCGCTACGAGGCGGATTTTCGTTTCAGCATGATGCGCGTGCGGGAGAACAGCGAGAGCATCGCGTTCTATCGCGGCGAGATGGCGGAGACGCAGGGGTTCAAGGAGCGCTTTGCCAATGTCATTAAAAACTACTGGGGGCTGATGCGGCGGACGAAGCTGCTGAACTTCTATGTGAACGGCTACGGGCAGCTCGCCATCATCTTTCCGCTCATCATGGCGGCGCCGCGCTACTATGCGGGCGAGATCGCCCTCGGCGGTCTGATGCAGACCATCTCGGCATTCGGCCGTGTGCAGGATGCGCTGTCCTTCTTCGTTGACTCCTACAGCTCCATCGCCGAGCTGTCCGCCGTCATCCAGCGACTGTCGGGCTTTTACGGCGCATATCAACGAGGCAGCTGCCGTGCCGCCCATGATCGTCCACGAGGACGATGCGGAGGACGCACTGCGTCTCAGCGATCTACACGTCGCGCTCCCGCACGGTGCGGAGCTCTTTGCCGTCTCCGCACTGACCCTGCCGCAGGGCAGCCGTGCGCTCGTCACGGGGGAGTCGGGCGTCGGCAAGAGCACGCTCCTGCGCGCTGTCGCAGGGATCTGGTTTGCGGGCAGTGGCACTGTGACGATGCCGGAGGGCTCGTCGCGCCTCTTCCTCCCGCAGCATCCCTACCTGCCGCTCGGCACACTCCGCCGCGCACTCTCCTACCCGTGCACGGCGGCCGTCTCCGATACGGAGATGGCGCGCGTGCTCGCGCAGGTCGGACTCCCCCACCTCGCACCGCGCCTATCCGACACGGACGACTGGAGCCGTATCCTGTCGCTCGGTGAGCAGCAGCGTCTTGCCTTTGCACGCATCCTGCTCATCCGCCCCGACTGGATTTTTCTCGATGAGGCAACGTCCGCCCTCGACGAGCCGCGCGAACGCGCCCTGTACGAGCTGCTCCGACAGGAGCTTCCTGCGTCGGGCATCATCAGCGTCGGGCATCGCTCGACCCTCTATGCGCTGCATGAGACGGAGCTGCGCATCCACGACCACACGATCATTTCCCGGGAGATTCCACATGAACCGTAGAGACTTTCTGCGCCGCATGACCCTCGTCGGCATCGGTGCAGCCCTTTTCCCCTTTTTCCCCGATGCAGCAGAAGCATCATGGTACATTCCCTCCGCCCTTCCGGGCGTGACGATAAAGCCGACGTATCTCTCCTTTGGCGCACTCGAAAACCGCTTTGTCACGGACTGCATCGTCATTCATCACATTGGCAACACGAACGCAGATGTCTCCGCTGCGACCGTCCATGAGTGGCATCTGCACAATGGCTGGGCGGGCATCGGCTATCACTTCCTCATCCGCAAGGACGGCACGATCGAGGAGGGGACGCCCCATGGGCACCGTCGGTGCACATGTCTACGGCGAGAATCGACATACCGTCGGTATCAACATCGTCGGGAATTTCGAGGACGCTGTCCCGACCGAGGCACAGAAACACAGCGCCGCGCATCTGATCGCCGCACTTTGCACCGTCTATCAGCTGGATCCCATCTGGGGTGTCACGGTGAAGGGGCACCGAGACTTTAACGCGACAGCCTGCCCCGGCCGCTATCTCTATGCAGAGCTGCCGGAGATCGTGGAGGAGGCACGCGTCTACTATGGCTCGGATGAGCTGCAGGCGGAGCGGCTGCGCATTATGCAGCAAGAACGCGCGGAGCAGGAACAGCAGCGGGCACGCATGCGCGCGCGTATGGATGCGTCGCAGAATAAGAACGGCCGCCCGTCACATCCCACGCCGAGCGCGCCCAATCCGCCCGTACAGCCTGCACCCGAGAAGCCATCACTGCGTCCAAGCAAGCGTCCTGACCTGCCGAAGCCCGGCAATCTGCCGACGCAGCGGCGCATCGCATCCAATTAGTCCGAACAAAACGATGGAGGTGAAGATCCATGGGGTTCCACTACCGGTGGTTTGACCGCGATCAGGAAAAAATGGACGAGATGGGCATCCCGCTGACCCGCGCACAGATCGACGAGCGCGAGCGGGCACAGGAGCCACAGCGTCTCTTCTCCCGCGGGGAGCAGACCGGCATCGTCCTCACGGCACTGATCTTCGCCTACGGGTGGACACAGGACGACACGGCTCTCGTCTTCTTCTGTCTGTCCTTCCTCATCTTCGAGCTGCGCAAAATCGCAGCACATTTTTCCGCCGCCTACGGCAAGAGCATCGCGAACGCCATGCAGGGCTTTAGTCTCGCCCTGCTCCTCGGCGCATTCGCCATGCTGTTTATGAACTGACCCCCTTTAGGAGGAGGTACTCACGTGAAACGACCACAGGGCATGGGCATCCTCAAACTCGGTGCGGCACTCGCCATCATTCTTCTCTTTGTCATCATCCATCTCATTGCACCGCAGTTTCTCCCCTCGCTCTTCACCCTGCTTGCCAGCGGTGATATTCCGGCGACGGTGGAGTACATTCACACCTTCGGCGAGGGCGCAGTCCTCTTCGCCTTTTTGCTCACCCTCTTTACCAATGCACTTGGCTTTCCGCCCGCCGTCATTTTTCGACGGCAAACGTCATTCTCTTCGGCATTGTGCCCGGCATCATCCTGTCCTGCGTCGCAGAGACCGTCGGCGTAACGGTCGCCTTCGTGCTGATGCGCTTCTACTTCCGCGATGCGGCGGAAAAGGCGATCGCCAAGAGCCCCTTTCTCGCGAAGGTCGATCACTACAGCGGCAGCAAGGGCTTCATCATCATGCTCATCGGGCGCATGGTGCCGTACCTGCCCTCCGCTGTCATGAATGCCGTCGGTGCCCTCTCCTCGATCCGCCTGCGCGACTATGTCCTCGCCTCTCTCGTCGGAAAATTCCCCTCGACGGGCATCGAGGCAATCATCGGGACATGACCTCATCATGCAGCAGGAGGATAAGACGCGCCTCGTCGTTGTCGTTATCTGTGCGGCCATCCTCATCTACACCGCCATCCGTTTTGAACGACGCATGATGCGCACAGAGACCGCCGTGCAGGATGTGGAGAAAAAATCATGACACGACGCCATTTCCTTCAGACCGCCCTTCAGTCCATTCTCACAATGGGACTCGGCGGTCTCTTTTCATCCCGCGCCGCAGCCGCAGCAGACGGCATCCGCCACCTGCGCCAGATCATTACGGCACAGCCAAGCAGCACGCGTATGATCCAGTGGGACGCACCCACTCTCCTGCACGGTGCACATGTCGAGCTGCGCAGCGGAAGAGACGGACATATCACGGCATTCGTCCCCTCTTACACGCATTTTCACCATAGACGACACAGAGCAGTTCGTCTACCACGCAGAGATCCCTCTGCCCGCTGGCGGCGGTGCCTACCGTGTCACGCATACGGCAGGGACATCCGATTGGATTCCCCTGTCAGCCCCACATGCAGTCCGTACGCCCGTGCGTGCCCTGCTCTTTTCGGACAGCCAATGCGGGGAGGATTACAGTGTCTGGAACGACCTCTATCAGGCAGCATGGCAGCGTCACAGCGATGCGGATTTTGCCGCACTCGTCGGTGACCTCACCGACAACGGCGAATCCACGTGGCATTGGGACAGCTTCTTCGCGGCGATGGAGGGGAATCCTTCCCCGCTCGCACGCGCTCCTCATGTCCCCGTGCTCGGCAATCACGAGTATTACAGCCTCGCGTGGACAGACACCCTGCCGCTGCGCTATCTAAAGACCTTTGCCCTGCCCGAAAACGGCAGCACGGCATTTCGCGGGCACTATTATTCCTTTGATCTTGGTGCCGTGCACGTGATCGTCCTCGATACACAGTTCCTTGAGTGCGGCGCACGCGGTGCGGCGCTGAATGAGGAGCAGCTCGCCTGGCTGAAACGCGATGCAGCGACATCCTCCGCCCCATGGAAAATCGTCCTCATGCACAAGGACATTCTCGCCTATGGAGAGTATCAGACCGTACAGGAGACGCAGCACGGCATCAGTGATGTGGGGCGCATCTTTATGGATGCATTCGATGCGTGCGGCATCGACCTCGTTGTCACGGGTCACGTCCACGCCTATCGGCGGCGTCAGATCCGCGCGGGGCAGACGGACGCTCAGGGGACGCTCTATCTCCTCGGCGGACCGGGCGGCGATGAGTACTTCGATGTCCCTCCCGAGCCCTACGACCTCGCCGCCTCCGCGAATCCCGCACCATCGAACTACCTCTATCTGGAAGCGGATGCACATCATCTCCGCATCGCCTGTGAGGCACTGGATGGAACGGTGATCGACACG
>BNJS01001907.1_pt1 | contig 91431 bp, 136 predicted proteins | sample 8540461 | NCBI WGS metagenome assembly BNJS01 (sample SAMD00202454, study PRJDB9452) | human saliva metagenome | isolation source: human saliva | place: Japan | reverse complement strand
TTTATTTATTATAACGCTTTCATTTTGTTTTTGCAAATATATTTTTGATTATTCTATCTTGCTATTGAAAAAGATCTTATTTCTTTCACCCCATTTACAATTAACATTTCTTTAGCTCTTTCGATGGTTGCTCCTGTTGTATAGATATCATCCACTATCACTATATTCTCAGGCCAGCTTTGATTTTCTGGCTCTATACGTTCAAAGGCTTGTTCTGCTTTCAATCTTTCCTTTTTATTTTTTTGTGATTGGGCCTTTGTATCCTTTTTTCTCAATAGGTCTTGATAGGGGATCCCTGCAGATTCTAAAATGGCTGTTACTTGATTAAAGCCCTCTCTTCTCTTTTCTCTCATCGCTTAAAGGTATGGGAACTATGGTATAGCCTTTATATTTTTTTAGCTCTGCCTTCATTTCTTCAGCAAAGAGACAAGCTAACAATTGGTCACCCTGAAATTTGTACCTTTGAAAATATTCCTTCATTTCTTCATTATAATAATAAAGCGCTTTATGATTTACCTTCTTTCCTTTTCGTTTCCACTCTTGGCAATCTTCACAATAGGTTTCTGAGGATTTCTTATAACAAGACCGGCAACTAGCTTCACTAATTGGGTCAAACTTGTTTTTACAGTTGTCACACATTGTTGGATTATCCTTTTTCATTAGGATGAGGCTCTTTAAGGATTCTTGATTGAAAATCTCTTCATCACATAGCAAACAATTACTCAAAAACCTGCCTCCCGATTCATTTCTTTTATTTCTTTAATAGCTTGTGTCATCTCTTTGCTACTACCTTCTGCCAAGTATAGTAATTCCCCTGTGGGTCTTTCCATACTTCTTCCCACACGACCAGCGATTTGAACCAGAGCGCTCTTGGTAAACAGTCGATGATTGGCCTCAATCACAAACACGTCTACTTTAGGGAAGGTGACCCCCCGTTCAAGAATGGTCGTTGACACAAGGATAGTGATTTCTTGATTGCGAAATTTTTCTACCAGTTCCAACCTATTTTCCGTTTTTAGAGGTTACCAGTTCGATGATTTTCATCCTTGAAGGCCCTTCTTAATAGAATGAGGATTTTTTCTCCTAATTCGATTTCTGATACAAATAGGATCAGGGGGAAGGAGGTTTTCCGTTGTTCTTTTATTAGCTTGAGCAACTTCGTTGGCACTTGTTTCTTTTCTACTTTTTTACGTAGATCTTTTAGCCATACTTTTTTTAGGGACCACAAGGGGATTGCCATGAAAGCGTCTAGGTAGGCTAACGCGTTTTATCTCCTGTTTTTTGACCTTTTTATCCAATTCTTCTGTGGAGGTAGCTGTCAAATAGATAAGCTTCCCATTCTTGGTCACTGCATTTGAAACGGCATGATAGAGAACGGGGTTGTCAACAAAAGGAAAGGCATCGACTTCATCGATTATGAGGAGATCGAAAGCTTGATAAAATTTGAGTAGTTGATGAGTAGTGGATATGACAAGAGGCGTTCGGAAATAAGGGTCTGAATCACCGTGCAACAAGGAGATGGGACAGGAAAAGTCCAGCGTCATCCGTTTATACAATTCAATACACACGTCAATCCTTGGTGTAGCAATGCACACACATCTCCCTTTTTTAATCATTTCCGCCACCACTTGGTACATCATTTCCGTTTTACCTGCTCCTGTTACTGCGTGTACCATCATCGGCTTGCTTTCTGTTAAGGATTGAACCAACTCCTGGGAAACCCGACTTTGAAAAGGCGTTAAGGTCCCCTGCCATCTTAAGACTTCTTCTTGCGGAAAGGCTTGTTGGGGAAAAGTAATAGAGTGCTTGGTCACTCCTAACTCTTCCTAATTGAATGCAGGCTCTACAATAGTAGCTTCCTATCTGTAGTTTCCATCTAGCTCTTTATCAATCTTGGGTTCCCGCACCGATTACAAGTCAACGCCGTCTTTTCCTGCACTATAGCTGGTAGTTGCTGAGCCTGCTCAAGCAGGTCATCCTCCAGTTGGTCTTGGGTGAACAAGCGTCCATAACAATCTTCAAGTTTCATACTTATATATTCGTAAAAGCTCGCAGTTTTAAGAGTTTTTTTGTAAAATAAATGTATGGAATACAAGACTTTTAAAGAGGACGGTCTCGTCCAAGAAGAAATTAAAAAATCCCGCTTTCTTTGCCATGTTAAACGAGTTTATACTGAAGAGGAAGCTCGCGACTTTATAGCCGCTATCAAAAAGGAACATTATAAGGCAACTCACAATTGTTCTGCTTTTGTCATTGGAGAGCAATTTGAAATTAAACGGACCAGTGACGATGGCGAACCGAGTGGGACTGCTGGCGTGCCCATGCTTGGTGTTTTAGAGAATCACGAACTGACCAATGTCTGCTGCGTTGTCACTCGTTATTTTGGAGGCATCAAGCTAGGAGCCGGTGGACTCATTCGCGCTTATGCTGGCTAGTGTCGCACAAGCTGTAAAAGAAATCGGTCTCGTTGAAATCAAAAGAGCAGGTTGGTCTAGGGATTAGCTTAACTTATCCCTCAATACCAAGAGTTTGCGAACTTTTCTATCCGCTCACCAATTAACAGAATTCCAGACAGACTTCACCGATGCTGTCTTTAGTCTGATCTATGTAGATAAAGAGCAAAAAGAGGATGTGATTGCGGACCTGATTGATTTTTACCATGGAAAAGTTGAGATTAGTGATCAGGGGATTAAAGGAAGTGGAAGTTCCTATCCCGTTATAAAAAAAGGCTATCACCTCGATAGCTTTTTTATATTTTACAAACCTTCTTACTGGCGGTATACTGGATACACTAACAAAGGAGTGTATATCGTATGCCAATCTATCAAAATATTACAGAATTAATCGGAAAAACACCTATTGTAAAATTGAATCACCTAGTACCTGAAGGGGCTGCTGATGTCTATGTTAAATTAGAAGCCTTCAACCCTGGTTCATCTGTCAAAGACCGGATTGCTCTTAGCATGATTGAAAAAGCAGAACGAGATGGTCTTCTTCAACCTGGTTCTACTATCGTTGAAGCAACCAGTGGGAAATACAGGAATTGGTTTAGTCATGGGTCGGAGCTGCCAAAGGGTATAAAGTCGTTATCGTCATGCCTGAAACCATGAGTGTTGAACGTCGAAAAATCATTCAAGCTTATGGAGCTGAACTTGTCTTAACTCCAGGTAGTGAAGGAATGAAAGGAGCTATCGCTAAAGCAGAAGAAATCGCTGCAGAACGAAACGGTTTCCTTCCCCTCCAATTTAACAACAGCGCCAACCCAGAAGTCCATGAAGCAACAACAGGACAAGAAATTTTAGAAGCTTTTGGACCAAATGGATTGGATGCTTACGTCAGTGGTGTTGGAACTGGTGGAACTATTTCAGGTGTTTCTCATGCCTTGAAAAAAGTCAACCCAGCTGTCCAAGTCTATGCAGTTGAAGCAGATGAATCAGCGATTCTTTCTGGTGAAAAACCTGGACCACACAAAATCCAAGGATTGTCAGCAGGTTTCATTCCAGAAACGTTGGATACCAATTCTTATGATGGCGTAATCCGCGTCACTTCTGAACAAGCTTTAGAATTAGGGTCGCTACATTGGTGGACAAAGAAGGATTCTTAGTTGGGAATTTCATCTGCTGCCGCTATCTATGCAGCAGATTGAAGTCGCTAAAGAGCTTGGGAGCTGGTAAAAAAGTCTTGGCTTTGGCACCGGATAATGGGGAACGTTACCTTTCAACTACCCTTTACGATTTTGATCAAGAATAAAAAAGAGGCTACGATGTAGCCTCTTTTCTTTCTATCTGCAGAAACAAATTCTTATTTTCCCTGACTGGTGTCACTCAAAAATTCTTTACTTTCTTTAATCCAAATAGGTAATTGTTTGGCTAAAGGAGTAAAACCGATCTTATGGCGATCATTTGAAAAACGATGATGGCGAAAATGCTTTCTGTTCCCAGCTTCTAAGGCTCGAAGGGACAAGCTAGCCTTCCCAGAGTATTCATCTATATCAATAACCTGGGTACAAACTTGATCCCCAATTTTTAAGATATCATGAATGTTGTCGATATATCCACTGCGGATTTCAGAAATATGAATCAAACCGGTTACCCCTGTCTCTAATTCAACAAAGGCTCCATAAGGTTGCAAGCCTGTCACAACACCCTTGAGTTTATCCCCGATTCTCATGCCTCTCCCTCAATGTCAATCGATTCCATGACCACATCTTCTTTAGTTTGTCCATGGCACCTGTCTCAACTGCCGCAATTGTATCCAATACTTGATAAGAAGCTTCATCCATCAATTGCCCGAATACTGTGTGACGACGGTCCAAATGAGGAGTTCCTCCTTCTTCTGCATAAATCTCTGCAATGGCTTCAGGCCAACCACCACGGGCAATTTCCTTTTTAGAATAAGGAAGGTGTTGGTTTTGAACAATGAAGAATTGACTGCCGTTGGTATTTGGACCAGCATTGGCCATGGATAGCGCACCACGGATATTGTACAACTCTTCTGAGAATTCATCTTCAAAAGACTCTCCATAGATGGATTCTCCACCCATACCTGTTCCAGTTGGGTCCCCACCTTGGATCATGAAATCTTTAATGATGCGGTGGAAAATCACTCCATTGTAGTAGCCATCTTTTCGCAAGCGCAATAAAAGTTTGCTACTGTTTTCGGTGCTTGATCAGGGAAGAGACGAATCTTCAGATCTCCATAGTTGGTATGAATCGTCGCAATTGGTCCTGTTTCTTGATCCATTTTTGTTTGTGGTAAGTGCAATTCTTTTTCAACCATTTTTAACTCCTCTAAGGCATGTAAGATGCCATCTTCTTCTAAATTTTTTGTGACATAATCTGCTTTAGCTTTTAATGCATCCTGGGCATTTCCCATGGCAATCGCTAAACCAGCATAGTCAAATAGTTCTAAGTCGTTCAATCCATCCCCAAATGTTAAGACATTTTCTGGTTTGAATCCCAATTTTTCGACTACTTTTGAGACACCATGAGCTTTTGATTGCTGATCTAAGACAACATCTGATGAGATTGGGTGCCAGCGAACCAAACGCAATTCTTGCTCCAAATCCTCTGGGAGAGCATCAACTGTTTTACCAGTCTCGAAAGTCCACATCTGATAAATGGGATGCTTAGCAGCAAAATCAGGATCTACTGGTAGCTTTGGATAAATGGGGTCAATAGCCCGGCTCATCTCTTCTGTCCGAGTTGAAAGAGCTGCTTGATGACTCCCAACCAAACCATAATGAATTCCCTACTTGCTTGGCCCAAGCAATAAAGTCCTGAACAAGTGGATTTGGTACCCTTTCTTCATAAATGACATTCTCCTTACGATCAATCACGTAGGAACCATTCAGAGTGACATAGAAAGTCAGGTTGGAGAGCCTTGATTTCTTCTGGCACTCCAAAAATCCCTCTTCCACTAGCAATAGCTGTGTAAATTCCTTTTTCTCGTAATTGAGAGAATACTCTGGTGACCGAAGCTGGAACATAGCCGGTCTCAACATTTCGTAAGGTATCGTCAATATCAAAAAATACTATTTTAATCTTTTTTGCTTTGTAGCGTGTTTTTGCATCCATGTGGGTCTCCATTCAGTATGCTGTCTATTATAGCATGTTTTTGACTAAAAATCTTCCTGAGAAACCAAGTGATGCTGGAAGGCATAGACCACTGCCTGAGTACGGTCGCTCACTTCTAATTTTGACAAAATATTCGACACATGGGTCTTGACTGTTTTTAATGAAATGAATAACTCATCAGCAATTCGTTGGTTTTCATATCCTTTGGTTAGCAAAGCTAAGATATCTCGTTCACGCGCGGTCAGGTCGTCATGGAGTTCCACGTGGTTTTTCCGATACTCTACTTTTTGGCTGACCTCTGTCTCAATTGCTAACTCTCCCTGTTCCACCTTACGAATAGCCCGTAAAATTTCCTCTGCACTGGAAGTTTTGAGCATATAGCCCTTGGCTCCTGCATCCAAGACAGGATAGATTTTTTCATTGTCCAAATAGGATGTTAGGATCAATATTTTTGCATCTGACCACTCCTTTAGGATGGCGAGTGTCGCTTCAATCCCGGTCATATGGGGCATGACAATATCCATAATGATGACATCTGGTCGCTCCTTTAGGGCTAACTCAACACCCTCCTGACCATCACTGGCCTCTAAGACTTGATCAATCCCATCTTGCATACTTAAATAGCTTTTCAAGCCTAATCGGACCATTTCATGATCATCTACTAGTAATAATTTCATCATCTTCTCCTTCTACTAATGGCACTTTAATATCAATAGCCACTCCCTTTGGGACTGGTCAAAATCTTAATTCTTCCTGCCATGTCATCTACTCGATCCTGAATATTCTTCATACCGTAACTTAGTTCACCCAGCGATTCTGGATCAAACCCCACTCCATCATCTGCTAATTTGAGATGGAGAGATTGTTCTGTTTGCAACAGATAAACATCCAAGCGCTTCGCATGGGCATGTTTTCAGTGTATTGCTCACTACTTCTTGCACAATACGAAAAATATGCTCTTCAATAGATTTTTGGTAATTTTTGAACATCGTGTTCAAAATGAACTTCTAAATTACTCTTTTCTTGTAGTTCTCTAAAAATCACCTGAAGACCTTCTACCAAGTTTCGACCTTCTAATTCTGTCGGCCGCAAAGTGTAATAAGAGAATCCGCAAATCATTTTGAGCGGTGTTTAGAATTTCTGTGACCCCCTTCAACTGTTGCCCTACTTTAGGGCAGTTGAAGAACTTGATCCTGACTGGCTACACCGGACAAAATCATATTAGCTGCAAATAATTCTTGGCTCACTGTATCATGGAGATCTCGGGCAATTCGCCGCCGCTCTCTTTCCACAATCTCTTCTTCATTTTGCATGACCCGATTTTCTGTTCGTTGCAAATTTTCTGTCAGGCGTTTGAGCTTACGATCCAAGCGTTGAAACTCTTCATTAATCTCTTTGTTTTCTCCGAGTTTTAGCTTCTTGCCTTCGAGCAAGTTTCTCAGGTTTTTTTGGACGGTGTTCATGATTGTAAATTGAATCAATTTAATCAATAGAATCATCAAAATAGTCAGAGCAACCGTCAAGCCAAAAGCCAATAAACAGAAAAGCACGCAGTTTGGATAAATCTTCCAATAGATAAGTCCACTGAAAGTCGAAAGAGACCAAAGATTGAATGGATAATAACAGCTAGAATTAAGACCGTATAAAGGAAGATTAAAAGATAGTCTGTTCGTTTCATCCTCTGACGACCTCCACATCTCCTACAATCCCCGCAATAACAAGCTTCACTGTTCGATGGGAACTTCGATAATTTGGTGTCTCCATGCTAACTGTCTCATTTCTCAATTTCCTAGGTTTTTGAGAGAAGAGGCGCAATTCTCCATATAAGGTATTCACCTGCAAGCTCAGCTCCACATCCACCGGCAAAATAATTTTCGTATTGCCAAACATCTTTCTCATGATGATGACATTGTCATGATTCACAACAATCACTTCGTCTAAAGTGGATCGTATCCCGCCCCACTAAACGAGTAATCGTTAAATCACGAAAATGGCAGTTTACCTTTGAAAAATGATGCAGATCCCCAATCCAAGGCGTTTTCTCTTGTCGGATTTCTACATCTTCCTCATAATCTATCTTCACTTCTTCGTTTTCACGGTAAAAATAGGGATAAGCCACCAGCATGGCATAGACGACGGCAAACAAAAGCGCAGCAATGACATAAGGATTTAACATGACAATAAAAAACAGCAGAATGCTGGATGCCACTAAAAGAAAGTTACTCCGCTGTTTTCCGATGTAATAATACAATAGAAGCAAGCACAGAACCACGATTAGGACGATACGAGATATATTTCCCGCCAAAATAGTGATTGCAGCCATGGTGAGTAACAAAGCTTCAACAAACACAAACAATTGAATCTTCCACATAATTGAACCTCTCCATTCTATTTTATCAAAATTCCAAGGGATTCGCTTCCGCCTCTAGAAGGATTCATTCCAACTCTCTCTTTACTAAAAAAACCAGACCGATCTGGGTCTGGTTTTATAAGATCATCACGTTACGATTCTGGTTCAGTAGTAGCTGAAGGATCCGTATTGGAATGGGATTCCACTGTTGTAGAGCTTGAGCTTTCTGATGAACTGCTTGAAGCTTTCGTACTACTTGATGGTTCCGTCTTCGGTTCGTATACAGTTAAGACAATGCGAGTCTTTTTAATATCGATGCTCGATTGAGCTTCTGGAGTCTGACTCACAATCTGACCTGGTAAGACTTCTACTCCAGCCGGAAGATGCGATGTGGTCTTCCGTTCAATATTTGCTTCCTTCACCCCGTAGATCTGAACGAGATTAGAGACAGCAAATTCATAATCAGAACCAACATAACTTGGTAACTCGATCGAATTACTTTCCTTAGATACTTTCAGAACAACCTTGGTATTAGAAGTCAAATCATATTTTTGACCAGCGGTAGGAGATTGCTCAAGCACAATTCCTGGCTCCACTTCATTGGTCTCGACTTCTTCAATCGAAATCAGCTTGCTAGAAAGCTTATAGGTAGTTTTCAGATCATTTTCCGCATCTTCTCTAGACATACCAGTATAGTCCGGCATATCAAAGGTGCTTGGTCCTTTCGAGACAACCAAATCAACCTTGCTGTTTTCCTTTTTCTGAGCTCCTGCATTTGGATTGGTACGGATTACATAGCCCTCCAGCACCGAATCACTGTATTCTTCTTTTTCGTCTCCCACTTGAAGATCCTGATCTTCAATGATAGCCCGAGCTTCTGCTACCGTTTTTCCAGATACATCCGGAACTGTTTTGTTGGCTGGACTCATATAAAGAAGAAAGGCAAAGGCAGCTAGTACCAAAGCTAGAGCGACAAACAATACCTTGTAGCGCGTCCGCAAACGACGACGTGGCTTATTTTTTGGAGAAACTGGAGCTGTTCGATCCTCTGAAGCCACTGGTCGGTCCTCATGAACTGTAGGACGAGCCTCTGATGTTGGAAGTGGAGCCGGTTTTGGAACCACATTCACCTTTGGTAGGGTCTTAGTATCCGCTTTTGAAGCGTCATCAAAGACTAATTTTTTCTCGTTACGGCGTTCATAAGATAGACAACTTGACAAGTCGACATACATTTCAGCTACCGACTTATAGCGATCGGATAGCTTCTTTGCTGTGGCCTTAATAACAACATTTTCCAAAGCCTGCGGAACATTTTTGTTCTCTTCAATGATGGACGGAAGTGGTTTTTGGAAATGTTGGAGCGCAATGGTCACTGCACTATCCCCATCATAAGGGATATGACCCGTCAGCATTTCGTAGAAAATGATCCCCATTGCATAGATATCACTTTGAATAGAAGCCTTCGATCCTCTGGCTTGCTCTGGTGATAAATAATGAACCGAACCCAACATAGAGTTGGTCTGGGTGAGACTGGTCTCTGCAAAGGCTACTGCAATCCCAAAGTCAGAAACCTTGGCATTTCCGTCCGATGTTAGAAGGACATTTTGAGGTTTCAAATCACGGTGAATAATGCCTTGCGTGTGCGCCAAGCGCATAGCAAGGAGGATTTGCCCCATCAAGCGAACAGCTTCTTCATTTGAGAGAGGAGCATTTTCTTTGATATAGCGTTTCAAGTCCAAACCAGCGACATATTCCATCGCCAAGTATTGCTGGCCATCCTCTTCACCGATATCCGTGATCCGAACGATATTTGGATGATCCAAATCTGCCATCGCTTTGGCCTCTCGTTGGAAGCGAGCAACTGCAATTGGATCTGTTTGGTAATTGGTCCTCAGTACTTTAACTGCAACTTCTTCACCATCTAAGATTAAATCCCGAGCGAGGTAGACGTCTGCCATTCCTCCACGCCCGATTTGGCGGATTATCTTATATCGTCCGGCAAAAATTTTGCCGATTTGAATCATGCTATATCCTCCTCAGCAAAGTGAATCAGTACAACTGTAATATTGTCCAGACCGCCAGCATTATTCGCAAAGCGAACCAAGGTTTTTGCCTTTTCTTCAACCGATAAATCGCTGACAACGATATCACGGATTTCATCGCCAGAGATCATATTGGTTAATCCATCACTATTAATAACAATGAAATCTCCCGCTTCAACCGTAACCATACCAAAATCCGGTTGCAATTCATCTTTTTGTCCAATGGATTGGGTGATGATATTGCGTTGGGGATGATGAGCTGCCTCTTCTTCCGTAATCTGTCCGGCTTTGAGCAAGGCGTTTACTAAAGAATGGTCACTGGTTAATTGATGGTATTCCCCATTACGCACGAGTCCAATTCGGGAATCCCCTACATGCGCAAATAAGACTTGGTCATCAATAACGGCAACAGCTTCGAGAGTTGTTCCCATTCCTTTATGTTCTTCATCTTGACCAATGCGATGGATCTGCTGGTTTTCTTTTTCCAGATACTCCGCAAACCACTCTCTGACTTCGTTAATGGTGCTGATTTCAGTCGCTACCCAAGCAGCGCCGAGATCGGTAACAGCCATCTCGCTAGCAATATTACCAGCACGATGCCCCCCCATCCCGTCAGCTAGAAAAACCATGGATTTTCCCGCTTTATTTTTATATTGATTTGCATAGTCTTGGTTATTTGTCCGTCTTTGACCTACATCGGTTAAGATAGAAATTTCCATACTGTCCGTATCCTCCTGAGATTACGATATTCTTCGAAAACGACTAATAAAGAAACCGTCGCTTCCATACAATTCTGGTGTAATTAAAATACAGCCATCTTTCAGAATATCTTTTCGTTCATGATCTAATGGCACGAGTTCAAAATTTGGATGGGTTTTTAAAAACTGGTCAACCACATCAAAATTCTCTTCTCCTATAATTGTGCATGTACTGTAGACTATTATACCATCTTTCCGCACACTTTGACAAACTCCATCCAATATTTCCAATTGAATCGCCTGTAGAGACGCAAAGTCAGCATTATCTTTATTGTACTTGATGTCTGGCTTACGGCGGATCAAACCAATCCCAGAGCAAGGGGCGTCTACCAAGATTTTATCAAAGGCATCTGCTCCAAAAGCTTCAAAGACCTGGCTGGCATCCAGTTTTTTTGTCTGGATTTTATCTGCAACTCCCAGACGTTCCGCGTTTTCCTGAATTAATTGGAGCTTATGATCGTACAAGTCCAAGGCTGTGATCTTCCCATCTACTAGATAAGAAGCTAGATGGGTGGTCTTGCCCCCAGGTGCTGCACAGGCATCTAATACCTGGTCTGATGGTTGGACCTCTAAAGCCGGAGCGACCAATTGACTGGTCACATCTTGAATGGTTAATTTCCCTTGTTTGAAGTAATCAGAGCCCGCAAAATAGCCATTCTCCTTTACGAGGGCAGTTGAAGCCAATAAAGAATCCGAAGCCTGCAATTGCTCCTTGATGTCTTTTTTTTGATCCAGATCGACAACACGAACACTAGCCTTGTTGCGAACATAGAGACTCTCAAAAATCGCAATGGCCCGCTGTTCACCATACTCGTCCATCAACTTTTTCACCAACCAAACCGGAAGAGAATAGCGGATTGAAAGTCGTTTGTTGATTCGTTTAATCTGGTCAATTGATGGAAGCTCCTCTCGTAGCATTTTCCGTAAGAGAGCATTGACATATTTTTCACTCCCCTTCTTCCGTTGCTTGGCAAGCTCTACTGCTTCATGGACAACAGCATGGGGAGGAATCTTCTCCAGATAGACGAACTGATAGAGGCTCATCAATAAAAGATGATAGATCCAGGGATCTACTTGGTCCCGATCAGCGACAAAGTGCGATAGATACCATTCCAAGGTTAGTTTGCGTGAAACCGTCCCATAGACGATTTCGGTTACTAGACTTTTATCCACATCTGACAAGGTCGCCTTGCCCAAGGATTTTTTGAGGGCGATATTTGAAAAAGCACCGTCCTGGAAAATCTCTCCTAGGGTAGATAGGGCCACCCCTCGTGCAGTCTGCATCTTATTTACCAAATTGATCACCTACTTGCAGTTGTCGCCCCAAACCATTTAAGAAATCTCCGACAGCCATCTTGGGTTTACCAGCTGGCTGAACAAGGGTCAAGGCCAGGGCTCCCTCACCCGTCGCAACAACGATTTCATTTTTATGGAGAGCTAAAATTTCTCCTGGTTCTCCTTGACCTTCACACGGTTTTGCTTGGTAAATCTTAAAGCGTTCACCCTTCCATAGGGTATGGGCAACTGGCCAAGGATACATGCCTCGAACTTGGTTAAAGAGTTCACGGTTGGTCCGTGTCCAATCCAGGCGTTCTTCTTCTGGCTTGATATTTGGAGAGAAGGTGACTTGTTGGGGATCCTGCGGTTGTGGCTTAAGCTCTCCCGCAAGGTAAGCTGGCAGAGTTTCTAAAAGAAGATCCCGGCCAACAAGAGCCAATTTCTCAAATAGGGTTCCCACATTGTCCTCCTCTAAAATAGGGATGGCGCGAGAAGAAATCATATCTCCAGCATCCATCTCTTTGACCATTTCCATGATGGTCACACCAGCTTCTTTATCCCCATTCATGATGGCATAATGAATAGGCGCTCCACCACGGTATTTTGGAAGAAGAGAAGCGTGCACGTTGACAGAAAACTTCATCGCCTCTAACAAACGACTCGGCAAAAACTGTCCAAAGGCTGCTGTGACAATCCCATCTGCTCCCAAAGCCAATAAGTCTTCTAGTTCTTGGCTTCCAGATAGTTTCTCCGGCTGGTAGATTGGCAAGCCTGCTTCTAAAGCCGCTTCTTTTACTGGTGTCATTCGGATTTCTTTTTTACGACCAACTGCCCGATCTGGTTGGGTCACAACGGCTAGAATCTCATAGCGTTCATCAGAAATCAAGCCTTTTAAGACTGTAGCTGAGAAATCAGGCGTTCCCATAAATAGTATTTTTGTCATTTTTTCTCCTTCTACATAAAACTTTGCGGTTCATTGTCAATGATGACTCGAAGATCTTGATTTTCCCGCTCTTGAGTATAGTCCAAAATCTGATTTAAAACCTGTGGTAAGTGGTCTTCAAACCGGTACTTCAACAGAATCTGGTAATGGAATAGATTATGCGTACGAGCAATCGGTTTTGGCGTTGGTCCCAAGATTTGGACTTGGTCCGATAGCCCTGCTTTCAACAGGTCCATCACCTGATAAGCTTTTTAACCACGACCTCTTCTTGTTTGTGAGAGAGGGTCAAACCTACCGTGTAATAATAAGGTGGATAACCCAACTGATGACGCACCTTCATTTCATAGGCATAAAACCCTTCATAATCTTGACTCTTCGCATATTCAATAGCATAATGATGAGGATTATAGGTCTGGATCAGAACCTGTCCTTCTTTATCCGCACGACCAGCCCGCCCTGCCACCTGGGTTAACAGTTGGAAAGTCCGCTCTGACGAGCGAAAATCAGGCAAATTTAGAGCTGTATCAGCATTGAGGACACCGACTAGCGTTACATTAGGGAAATCCAAACCTTTGGCGATCATCTGGGTCCCCAGTAAAATATCGGCTTGTCCTTGGCCAAACTGGTCCAACAAGGTCTCGTGACTCCCTTTTTTCCGAGTAGTATCAACGTCCATCCGCAGAATACGAGCCTCGGGGAAAATTTCTTGTAGCTCATCGTAGGCCTCTGGGTCCCCGTCCCGTAATAACGAATCGATCGACTTTGGCAATTAGGGCAGACTGTTGGGATGGCCTTGTGGTAATTACAATAATGGCAATCCATCGTCTTGGTATCCATGTGAAGGGTCAAGGAGATATCACAATTCGGACAGGTATCTACCTGACCGCACTCCCGACACATAACAAAGCTGGAATAACCCCGGCGATTGAGCATAAGGACGACTTGCTCTTTTCGTTGCAGACGTTCTGCTATCGCTTCTAGCAACTTAGGTGTATAGGTTCCGGATTCTTGCTGGCCAATATAATCCCTGAAATCAATCACTTCCACCTCTGGAATACGGGCAAGAGGATTGGCTCGTTGGGTCAATTGAAGAAATTCATAGACTCCTTTTCCTGCACGGGCTCGTGTTTCTAGACTAGGTGTCGCCGACCCCAAGACCAAAACAGCCTGGTGATACTGAGCTCGTAGCAAAGCCACTTCACGCGCATGGTAGCGAGGATTGCTATCTTGTTTATAGGTAGCCTCATGTTCTTCATCGATAATGATAGCCCCTAGGTTCTTCAGAGGTGCAAAGATAGCAGACCGCGCTCCTACGACCACTTGAGCTTCTCCACGTTCAACACGTCTCCACTCATCGTATTTTTCACCGTTGGATAGACCTGAATGAAGGATGGCCACCCGATCCCCAAAGCGAGAAATGAAGCGATCCGTCACTTGAGGCGTCAAGGAAATTTCAGGAACCAACATAATAGCTGTTTTCCCCTTTTCCTAGCACCTCTTGGATGATTTGGAGATAAACCTCCGTCTTTCCCACTTCCTGTCACTCCTTCTAGCAAGAAGGGTTTGGAAGGTTGCCCAATTTTGCTGGTTACCGCTTGAACAGCTCGTTCTTGTTCAGCATTTAAAACCAAGGCCTCTGTCGACTCTTTGTCTTTAAAGTAGGCAGCCGCACGATTGACTTCTTTTTCAAAAATAAGCAAGGCACCCTGATCGATGAAATAGTTCACCACTGGACGAGAGAAATCCGCTAACAAATCACTCAAAGGTGCTTCCTCTTCTTGACCTTGGACAAAGTCTCGCAAGGCCAAGCGCTTTTTAGCATTCTTGGCGATTTCCAAATTTTCAAGTAGGGGATGATTTACCCGATACCATTTTTCTGTTTTGATATGTTTACGATCCACTGCTTGGTATTCTACTTCCAACTCTCCTTTACGAGTCAGTCGCATCATTCGTGCTTGTGCATCAATATCCAAAGAAGAAAAGGCCAAGCTGGTCGCTGTTCCAAAAATGTCTTCTCGATCCTCTGGCGATAACAGTTCTGTCGGATGGAGAATTTTGTCATAGGAAGAATTTAAAACACTCGGTAGCATGGCTTTCAAGAGGGTGATCTTGTAGGCAAAAACCGTCTTTCGCAACTGATCTGCCAGCCAAAATTGCTCCTCTCCTAGAACTGGTTGGTAGTCTAAGACCTCCACGATATTTTTCAATTCTTGATCTTTAACTGCTAGAGTGGTCTCTTCAAGGCCAACCACAATCCCTTGAATGAGCCGATTTCCCTTTCCAAAGGGAACATGCACCCGCATTCCTTTTTCCAAGAAAGGAGAAAACTCTTCTGGTACCTGGTAGCTATAGGGCTTGTCTGTTTGCATCAAGGGAACATCAACGATGACTTGTGCTAGCATGCTTCCACCTCCTTCCTGTCCTAGCGCTAAATAGCAAAAAATAAGATTGAGCGAACCCAACCTTAAATTTTTTCACCATCTTCTTTTTCTTTCGCGATTTGTTCTTTAATTTTACGCTCTTCTTCTTCTTTACGCAAGCGTTCTGCTTCGATTCGACGACGAACCGCTTCACGCTTAGCTTCTGGATCTGGGTGAATCACCACATTTCCTGATTCAATCTCTTCCAAGGCACGCAAGGTAGATTTTACTGATTGAAATTCTTGAGTAGGAGTTGCACCACTCTCTAACTCATGAGCTCGTTTGGCTTCAAGAATAACCAATGAGTATTTTGACGGTACTTTATCCAACAATGTATCAATGGATGGTTTTAACATCATAATCTTTTTACCTAATTCCTATTCTAATTATCGTACCACTTGAGTGGCTTTGGGAAGCATTTCTTGGTAGTGACCAATGACCCGATCAACACGGAAATGTTCTGCCTCAATCACACGTTTGACACGTTCCGCAGCCAAAGGTACTTGATCGTTGACAATGGCATAGTCATACTCACGCATGAGGGCAATTTCTTCTTTTGCTTTTTCGATCCGCTGGGCAATGACTTCCGCACTATCTGTGCCACGTCCAACCAAACGATCTTGCAACTCATCCAAATCCGGAGGAGTCAGGAAAATGAAGACGGCATCTGGTACCTTTTTCTTGACCTGCAAAGCCCCTTGAACTTCAATTTCAAGGAAGACATCGATCCCTTTGTCGAGGGTTTCGTTCACATAGGTCAAGGGAGTCCCATAGTAATTGCCAACATATTCAGCATATTCGAGCATTTGACCTTGACGAATCAATTCCTCAAATTCTTCACGTGTCCGGAAGAAATAATCTACTCCGTCCACTTCGCCTGGACGTTGTGCACGCGTTGTCATCGATACTGAGTATTGAAATTGATTATCTGAGCTTTCAAAAATCTCACGTCTAACCGTTCCTTTCCCAACACCTGAGGGCCCTGAGAAAACGATTAATAATCCTCGATCCGCCATTTTATCTCCTTCGCTGTCTTTCTATCTAGTGTAACAAAAATAGAAAGATTTTTCAACAGATTTTTCCTAGAGGCAAGGCCCTAACCACTTCTCTACCAATGAACCATTTCATCTGTGCTAACCCATTTTTAACACGACTCACAAAAAAATAGCCAACTAAGGTTGTTCCACCTTCGCTGACTATCTTTTATATATGGCTTTTAACAAGCTCTATTTTGCATAATCAATGGCACGTAATTCACGAATAACGGTTACCTTGATGTTACCAGGGTACTCCAAGTTGGACTCAATCTTCTCACGGATATCATGAGCCAAGATGGTCAACTTATCATCCTTGACTTCTTCAGGGCTGACCATAATTCGAATTTCACGACCTGCTTGCAAGGCAAAGCTAGTCTTAACTCCCTCAAAGCCATTTGCAATTTCTTCAAGATCTTGCAGGCGTTTGATGTAGCTTTCAAGAGACTCGCTCCGGGCACCTGGACGCGCTGCACTCAAGGCATCTGCTGCTGCAACAATAACTGCGATGACACTTTCTGGTTCAACATCACCATGGTGACTAGCAATCGTATTGACAACAACTGGATGCTCTTTGTATTTACGAGCTAATTCAGTACCAATTTCTACGTGGCTACCTTCTACCTCACGGTCGATGGCTTTACCAATATCATGAAGGAAACCAGCTCGACGAGCCAAGGTAGCATTTTCACCAAGCTCACTAGCAATAATACCAGATAACTTAGCAACCTCAATGGAGTGACGCAAGACGTTCTGTCCATAAGAAGTTCTGAATTGCAAGCGTCCCATAATCTTCATCAAATCAGGATGTAGATTTGGTGCGCCAATTTCATAGGCTGCTGCTTCACCATATTCACGAATCCGTTGGTCAATTTCCAAACGGTTCTTCTCTACCAACTCTTCAATCCGAGCTGGATGGATGCGACCATCTTTCAAGAGACTTTCCATGGTCATTCGTGCGATTTCCCGACGAATCGGATCAAATGCAGACAGGGTGACTACTTCTGGAGTGTCATCAATAATCACATCCACACCTGTCAAGCTTTCGAAGGTTCGGATATTTCGACCTTCGCGACCAATAATCCGGCCCTTCATTCCATCATCTGGTAAATGAACCGTTGAGTTGGTCTGTTCTGCCACAAAATCCCCAGCCATCCGTTGCATGGCTTGAACCAGGATATCTTTTGCAACTTTATCTGAACGTTCTTTCACTTCCACTTCTGCTTCTCGAATTCGAGTCGCAATCTCTTTGGAAAGTCGTTCTTCTGTTTGCGTTAAGATAATATCACGTGCTTCCGATTGAGTCAGAGAAGCAATTTTTTCTAATTCTTCTTCTTTCTTCTTTTCTAGCTCATGTAATTGTTCTTCACGCGCATCAATGTGTTTAGTTCTATCTGAAAGACTTTGCTCTTTTTGTTCAAGAGCTTGCTCTTTGCTCGTAAGATTGTCATCTTTGCGATCAAGATTATTCGAACGTTCCGCTAAGCGGGTTTCTAATTGTTTTAATTCTTGACGCTCTGATTTAAACTCAGCATCGACTTCTTCTCGATATTTTCTGGCTTCTTCCTTTGCCTCCAAAAGTGCTTCTTTTTTAAGTGAACTAGACTCGTGCTTAGCTTCTTTCAAAATCAAATCAGCTTCGCGCTCTGCCTGTCCACGTAAATTCGTTGCTTCTTGTTCAGCATTTAAAAGAGTAAGTTCTGCAGCCTCTTTCGATGCTTTCATCTTGACTGAGATCCCTACATATCCAATGACTAAACCAATGATTGCGGCAAAAACAATTGCAATTCCAAATTCCATGTTTTTACCCCTAATCTAATGAATAGTTGAATTAAAAAATTCTTTATTATTTTATCATATTTTTACAAAATTAACAAACAAATTTTCTAGCGAAAACTAATCTATTTCTGCTATTATTCTAATGCTTCTTTCCTTTGATTCTAACGGAAAAACACCCTAAAAACAAGCTTCTGAATCTTATTTCAACGGCTACTTGCCTCTCTCTTCTCTTGTGTTTTCTTCCACCGCCAATTGTGCTATAATCAAGAAAAAAGAAATTGAGGAAGATACATGACGAAAGAAGTTATTGTGGAAAGTTTTGAACTAGACCACACTGCTGTAAAAGCCCCTTACGTCCGCCTAATCGGAGAGGAAACTGGACCAAAAGGAGATGTCATCTCAAACTATGATATCCGCTTGGTTCAACCAAATGAAGACTCTATCCCGACTGCTGGTTTACATACGATTGAGCACCTATTAGCTATGTTGATCCGTAAACGCATTGATGGGATGATCGATTGTTCCCCATTTGGGTGTCGTACTGGATTCCATATGATTATGTGGGGACAGCACGATCCAAAAACCATTGCACAAGTGATTAAATCTTCCTAGAGGAAATTGCTGAAGCGACTAGCTGGGAAGACGTTCCCAGGAACGACGATTGAATCTTGCGGAAACTATAAAGATCACAGCCTCTTTTCTGCCAAAGAGTGGTGCAAATTGATTCTCGAACAAGGTATTTCTGACGATCCATTCACACGCCATATCGTATAAAAAACAAAAGACTTCTCTTTCAAAGAGAAGTCTTTTTTTAATTCTTAATAATCCAATGCATCGGAATGACCTTTTCCGTTTCCGACAAAGTAGCCTGTTTTAGCATTGATACTAAATAAATAAGTTCCATCTGGCTTAAAGAGGTTGTAATAACCATTGCCGTTGATGATATTCACGCGTTCCAAGATGTATTGATCTCCAACGATATGGCCACGTTCCCGAGCAATCTTCAGAACCTTCTCCAAGATACCAGGGTTAAAGGTCCATGCAGGATTGTTTACATCGTCAAGTGCCGCCTGATTGTATGGCACCCGGCTCAAGTTTCGTTGAAGTGGCACACCAGTACTTTGAAGACCGAAAGCCAGAATAGCCTGGGTTCACTCCGCCTGTCGTGTTGCCTTCAGTAGCTGGGGCTGGAGTAGGAGCATGGACTGGTAACCGTTCCAGAAGAAGCTGCACTTCCGCCCGTAGCACTGCCACCACCATCTGTCACAGGGTGCTGGAGTGGCAACTTGTTGTGAGCGCCCTTGAGAAGCTGCATCCTTCAATAATTGGTTCAATTGTGTATTAGATGTCGACACATCTGAAAAGACTGCATCACTCTTTACCTGCGCCTTGGTATCGATGGCCCCATCCTTAATAACTGGGCTGGTAAACTGAGAGTTTACTGTTTGAATAGCAGAAACCTGCTTCACCAATTCATCGTATTTACTCTTTGGCTGCATCGTATTCCTTGGTATCTTTCAATTTTTCTAAACTTGCTTTTAGTTTTTCCAAATTACCAAAAGAATCATTTTTCAACTTCGTCTGCGTGTCATCTGTAAAGAAAGCTGCATACTGATCATTAAAATCCTTCAGCAAAGCCTCTGTATTCGCGCTCGTTGAGGAAGAAGAACTAGAGGACTTCTTGCTAGATGAGCTAGTAGAAGAGACGACTGTCGTTTCCCCTTTAGACTGGTTATGGATCCATTGATAAGACAACCAACTAGCTGTAGCAACTGCTGTCAGAGCTAAAACTGAAAACAAAATTGGTTTTGACCCGGCTTTTTTTCGGTTCTTCAGGAATCTCAATTTCTTCATCCACATATGGTTCTGTTGGCTCTGGACCAAACTTAATTTTTGCAGGGCGTTCCCCAGGAATTGGATCTGGAATGCGAGCTAGACGCAACCTCTTTTTGAGTTGCTTCAGAAGGTGCTACTTCTTTGACAGGCTCTTCGTTTGGAATGGACTCCGTTGCTTCTACAGTGGTTGCAGCCTCTGCCTCAGCCAACATTTCCTTCTTTGCATGACGATCGTATCAAACTTATGAGCTTCGATTTCCTCACGGTGCTGTTTGATGTATTTATCGAGGACGTTGTCTGTATCTTTGACTCCTGCTTCGATTTCTTCAGCTTTGCGGTTCGCTTGGCCAATCGTCATCTCTTTTGGCGTCCTTAAAATCAAGAACTGACTCTGCCTCTTGGCCCAACTGCTGTTTATCTTCTTTTGTCATATGTTTCCTTTCTCACTAGTCGCTTGTCGACGTACCCGTTCCCCAAAGAACTGATACAAGTCAACCTTTAAGGTTCCGTTATATAATTTTCGTTTTTTATCTGCTTGTCGCCCAAATTTCTTCTCAAAATTTTCATCGCTGGTCAGGATAAATTTGCTCCAAGTCTTCAAGGGCTCAAAGACCTCTCCCATTTCAGCGTACAATTTTGTCACCCCTGCATCATCGGATAAGCGTTCGCCATACGGTGGATTGGAGATAATGACCCCATTGATCTTATCTGAGCGCAAATCTTGCACCCGCATCTGCTTAAAGGTGATATCGCTCGCAACTCCAGCTTTTTGAGCATTTTCTTTGGCAATCTCAACCATCCGCGCATCGATATCGGTTCCCATGATGTCTAGGACAAGGTCCCGATTGATTTTTTTACTAGCCTCTGTGCGAACTTCTTGAATCAGTCGATTATCCACCCAATTCCACTCTTCAAATGAGAAGGTCCGTCTCAAGCCTGGCGCTATCTGGCGAGCCATCATCGCTGCTTCGATACAGAAGGTCCCTGATCCACAAGTCGGATCAACCAAGGGCTTATCTGGATACCAATTGGAAAGTTGAAGAATGGCTGTCGCCATATTTTCCTTAATGGGTGCGCCCCCTTTTTCCGTCCGATAACCACGTTTGAAAAGGCTGCTACCAGTGGTATCAATTAGAATAGTCGCTTGGTCCTTCAAGATGGAAACTTCAATTTTAAATTCTGGTCCATTTTCAATCAATGGAACGCCTTCCGGGCGGGCATAGTGTTTTTGCAACTTTTTAACAACAGCCTTTTTTGAAATCGCTTGTACACTCGGTTCGTTATGCAGTTTGGATTTGACACATTTTGCTTTGGAGATGGGGAAACGTGCTCCTAAAGGGAGGTATTGGTCCCAATCCAAGGCAAAAACTCCTTGAAAGAGTTCTTCAAAGGTACGGGCAGGAAAGGATCCTACGACGATCTTGATTCGGTCTGCAGCCCGCAACCAAAGATTGGTTTCGATGATTGCACGAACATCACCTTTTGAAAACGGACTCGTCCATTTTCCACTTGGCAATCGTAGCCGAGCTCTCGTAATTCACGCCCAACCACTGCTTCTAATCCAGCAGCAGCTGTCGCAATTAATTCAAATTGTTTTTTCATTTGTTCCCTCATTGTTTAAAAAAGGAGGTTGAGATTTCTCTCCCCCTCACCACCTATATGCAATTTTCTATAAGCCATGTTTTGTTCCAGAAATGACTAGGTACCATTTCCTTCGATAATCATCTGTCTACTGTTTCCAGTCAGAATGCTATGTTCGTTTCCATGCATCCCATGCCCCGACCAAAGTTTGGGTTGCTAGCTTGAGGGGTTTACCGCGTTCCACTTTTTAGGTTTCCCTAAAAACTACGTCACTGTGGCACTTTCAGAGCTAGTAGAACTTATCCTAAGACTTAGCCCGTTCGCTCGCCGTAACTTGAAGATCAAGTCCCTAGGCTTATGGATTCACCTAGCACAAACACTACAGGCATCACAGCCTGTGCTAGCATGGACTTTCCTCATGAGAGAAAGCTCTCACGCGATTATCCAAAAATTGCACGATTCATCTTTTATGTCTTAAAAATCACGATCTACGACTTGTTTCCCGAAGACTTCTTTTTCAAGACGATTTAAGCGTTTCAAAATATCGAAGTTTGTCGTAGTAGTGACCTGAGGAAACTCATGCTTTGGAGCAGATTCAGGAACTGATGGACTCGGAGTTGCTTGGCTCGTTTTCTTCGCTAATTCTTCACGGAGCCGAGCATTTTCTTCTTTCAATTCCTTCACTAAGGCAGCATAGGTTTCATAGTCTTTGATGACATCATCCAAAAACTCATTTACCTCAACTTTACTAAATCCACGAACTTCTTTTTTGAAATCTTGATCAAAAATATCTTTCGCAGTAAAAATAATACTTGCCATCATTCTCTCCGTTCTAGTTAATCATAATCATTATATAAAAAATGAGGAGCAAAAATCAAGGTAAATCACTTATTTTTCGTAAATTTTTTCCGCTACTTCATTTAAGTCATCAAAGTTTAATCTTTTGACCTGATACTGATCCATTTCTAGCATCATTTTGTAAAGATATTTGAGATTTGTTTCATGTTCTGGGTCGTAAAATAAATAAGCACCATCTGTATTTTCTAACAAAAAAGTATTGTATTCTTTAAATTGGCCTGGCTGGCTATAAGAGGGATAGGCATACTTGACAAAATCAGCCTGTTTAAAGCGACTAAGGAGTTCTTGATTGGCCTCATTCCAGTTCTCTCCTTGGTTTTCAAACATAAAAATCGTGGCCAACTGTATCTCGTATTCTTTTTTTAATTCCTGGGCAACCTCCAAGGCCCAGGCTTCAAAACCTAGATTACCCGTAAAAATCAGCCACTTGACGCCCTCTTCCAAAAAACGGACTAAATCCCTGCGAATCGCCTCTTTAATAATGGGAAGTCTAGGGTCCTTTGCTGTCAGAATTCCCAATTCAAATGCCTTGTAACCTGTAATCAGTAAACTATTCATTATTCCCCCTCCCTTCTTCATTTGTGATATAATAGAGTGATGTAATTGTACCAATAAGGAGAATTATGGTCAACTATCCTCACAAACTTAGCAAGAAATCTTCTTCGCCCATCCAGAGGAAGCAAAGTGTAAACTTTGCCAATCGGGGGATGACATTTGAAAAAATGATTAATGAGAGCAATCAGTACTACCTTTCTAGAGGGCTAGCGGTGATTCATAAAAAGCCGACACCCATCCAGATTGTAAAGGTGGACTATCCTCATCGCAGTCGGGCAAAGATTGTGGAAGCTTATTTTCGCCAGGCGTCTACCACAGACTATTCTGGTGTTTATAAAGGACACTACATTGATTTTGAAGCAAAAGAGACCCAGCAGAAACAATCCATGCCGATGAAAAACTTTCACCAGCACCAGATTGATCACATGGCAGCGGTCGTCCAACAGGGAGGAATTTGTTTTGTGCTCTTGCATTTTGCAAAGCTCAATGAGACCTATCTACTGCCCGCTCCTTCCTTAATCGACTTTTACAACATCGATCACGGCAGTAAATCTATGCCATTGACCTTTATACAGAAAAATGGTTATCGTATCGAGACAGATCGCCTTCCAAGCGTCCCTTATCTCGATATTATCGAACAGAATCTACTAGGCGGTAATTAAATGAACAAACAAACAGTTATCCAGTGGTTAAAATATGCAGCGATTGCGGCTATTTCCTTATTTTTCCTTTTACTTATCCTGGGTGGATTGGTATTTGGATACTATGCCTCAAAAGCACCGACTCTTTCTGAGAAAGACCTCGTCGCAACGACATCCAGTAAAATCTATGACAATCAAAACAATCTGATTGCAGACTTGGGTGCTGAAAAACGAATTAACGTAAAAACAAATGAAATCCCAACCGACTTGGTCAATGCGATTGTGGCGATTGAAGACCACCGCTTTTTCAACCACAGAGGGGTCGACTTTATTCGTATTGGAGGAGCCTTCTTCAGTAACCTCCGAGGAGGTCGCCAAGGGGGATCCACTCTTACACAGCAATTGATCAAGCTCACTTACTTCTCTACTTCTTCGTCCGATCAAACCCTGTCACGAAAAATTCAAGAAGCTTGGCTTGCTACTCAATTAGAACAAAAAGCAACCAAACAAGAGATTTTGACCTACTACATCAACAAAGTTTATATGTCTAACGGAAACTACGGGATGCAGACAGCTGCTCGTAGCTATTATGCAAAAGACTTTGAAGGATCTTTCTCTCCCACAACTAGCCCTATTGGCTGGAATGCCTCAGGCACCGAACCAATACGACCCCATACACTCATCCGGAAGCTGCTCTCCAACGCCGTAATCTGGTTCTCAAAGAAATGTTAGATATGAAGTCCATCTCTAACGAACAGTACGAAAGTGCCGTCAATACACCTGTTACAGATGGTTTACAAAGTCTAACCAGCTCAAGCAACTATCCTGCTTATATGGATAACTACCTCAAAGAAGTCATCCAACAAGTCGAAGAAGAGACAGGCTACAATGTCTTGACAACTGGTATGGATGTATACACCAACGTCGATACCGCAGCTCAAAAACGTCTGTGGGATATTTACAACTCTGACGAATATGTCAATTATCCAGATAATGAGTTGCAAGTTGCTTCTACTATCATCGACGTGACAAACGGAAAAGTCATTGCTCAGTTGGGATCTCGTCATCAATCATCTAATGTATCCTTCGGTACCAACCAAGCTGTTGAAACGAACCGAGATTGGGGTTCTACAATGAAGCCTATCTCAGATTACGCTCCTGCAATTGATAATGAAGAATACAGCTCAACCGCAGTAACTATTCCTGATACACCATACAACTTCCCTGGTACAAATACGCAAATTTATAACTGGGATAGAGCAGTATTATGGTAATATCAGTATGGTCTATGCTCTTCAACAGTCCCGTAACGTCCCTGCTGTCCGAGCTCTTGAAAAAGTTGGTTTAAAGAAGGCTCAAAAATTCTTAAGCAACATGGGAATCGATTATCCAAAAATGGTGTATGCTAATGCCATCTCAAGTAACACCAGCGACTCTAGCAGCAAATACGGTGCTAGTAGTGAGAAAATGGCCGCTGCTTATGCAACCTTCGCCAATGGAGGCACCTATTACAAACCTCAATATGTGAATCGGGTTGTCTTTAGCGATGGTACAACGAAGAACTTTGACACTTCTGGAACAAGAGTGATGAAAGAGACCACTGCTTACATGATGACTGATATGTTGAAATCTGTTATCACAGCTGGTACAGGATACAATGCTTATATCTCCGGTCTTTATCATGCCGGTAAAACAGGTACCTCTAACTATGCTGACAATGAATTGAAGAAACTAACCAAAGACTACAGTTACTCAAGCATTGTGACACCAGATGAATTGTTTGTGGGTTATACCACTCAATATTCTATGGCTGTTTGGACAGGGATATACCAATCGCTTGACTCCCGTACTGGATGATGGAATCAAAGTCGCAACAGATGTCTACAAACAAATGATGTTGTATTTGTATGAGCAAAATGGATCAGGTAGCACGGATTGGACCCAACCAAGTGGTGTATACCGTAGCGGTTCTTACCTATATCTCAATAATGGTAAGAATAACTACAATTACTACAATTACTATTATGAGCCAAGTACCGTCAGTCAAGACATCGAAGCAACAGAAGATAAGTTCTAGTTCATCTAGCTCAGAAGAGAATTCTGAACACACTGAACCTTCTGCCAAAGAAAATGAACAAAATCGCTAGTCAGATAATTTAATTCCAAACAAAAGCACGATTGTTGATCAACAATCGTGCTTTTCAATTCAACTTACTTAGAAGCCAAAGCCCCCATCGGATCCCATGGAGCCAAGACAATCGGTTCTGCCTCATAAGCAGCCAATTCTTCCGCTGTCAACAGTTCCTTTGCGGACAACGATTTGGTAGGTGTATTCGTCCATCCAGGCGTCAGAAGCTACAAAGTAGCCATCTGTTCCGACTTTTTCTCCCCAAGAATTCTCAACCTTCCATTTGAGAGGGACGTCCAGCTTCGTCCAGATCCACACCAGTCAAGACCATGGCATGGGTCATGAGACTTTCTGCATAATCCAAACGCCCTGCCTTATCTTGAGTCAGCTGGATATCCATTCCCGCTTCAAAATCGTAGACATCTGTCGCAAGGATTCCAGCTTTCCGGTTGCTGACTTGGCCGACATCCGATCCAAACCAAACAGTTTCCCCAGCTTTCATTTGAGCAATGGCCAATTCTTTCAAGCGCTCCATCGGAACGTTGAGGTAGCGGACTTCACGGCTACCGACCACATTTCCAAGCATCTCAACAGTGTAGGACTGGCTATAAGGCTTGTCTGCCGTAGGCGCATTGATAACAGAAACGTAGTCCTCCAACTGAAGATCCACATATTTTTTGTGTAAAAAGCTTTGAGGTGTCAAGCCAGACTCTGTGTGGAAGTTATTGTCCTTATCGCGATAAGAGAAACTAAATGTACGAGGGGGCAAGCCCAGTGACATAGCTAAGAAATTAAAGATTTCTTGCAGGAGCTCTTCTTTCTTGCTTTGAACCGTTGCTTGATCTGCTCCACTCGCAAGCAATTCGCGTAGGATCTGAGCATCTTGACGCAACAATTTGTTTAAGTAGGTATTGAGCTCCCGGCTATTGCTAGATGAGATGGATTCTGGATAGACAGACTTGGGTACAACCCCATATTTTTCAAAAAGGGAAACGACCATATCCCATTGACCACCATCTTGTTGAGGGGTTTGAAGGAGGAAAGCCACCTTGCGGCTGGTCAAGTCCTGATCCGCTGTCGCAATGATTTGTTCCAAGAACCAGTTGGATTTTTCATACTTGTCCCAGAAGAAGGTATGAGCTTGAGACAACTCAAAATCCTCTAATTGGAAGCTTGCAATCATTTTATGACGGAAGGTATTCAGAGCCGCAAACATCCAGCAACGACCAGAAGCTTTCTGGTCCGTCACCTTGTCCTTGGTTAAATCAAGAGAAAAGACGGGTGTGTTTTCTACTGCACTTTTGCGTGTCTCTAAAGCTGCATGAATCCCATTGTGGGTGATGGCATTTTCGAGAGCCGCAAATTTCACATTTGCTTGGTAATTCGCATAGAGTTGATCTGTAAATTCTTGTGTTAATTCTGACATAAAATTCTCCTTTGTAAAGCTACTTACCATTATAGACCATTGGCTAAAATCTTCAAGTGAAAATTGTTTTAAAGGTCAGAAGAATGGATAGTGTAGATTATTTGATCTCCGACATAGCCTTTTCTGGCAACAGCATTTGGGAGAGTAGCTAGATATTGCATCCCAGCTTTTTCCATAACCCTTCCCGAAGCAGGGTTCAAACTGACATACTTGGCCTGAATTTCCTTGAATCCCACCTCTACCAACAAAAAGTGTAAAACAGTCTGGAGGGCTTCTGTCATCAGACCTTGACCCCAGAAGTTCTTCCCTAGAATATAGCCGACTTCACACAGTTCTTTTTGTGGATTCTGAGAAACGACACTGATATCACCTATCACTTGTGTGGGATCATCTTTCTTGCAAATCGCCCATTTGTATGTGTTTTCCTCTTGGTAATGAAGGAGCCATCTCTCAATTGAAGCTTGAGTCACTTGAGGATTTGTATGGGGATCCCAAGTCACATATTTAAGATTATCTCTATCAGACGCCCAATTTTCAAACATTGCCTTTGCATCCTCTACAACAAAGCGTCTTAATAATAGACGGTTGGTCCTCAGTTCAATAGAACCTAAATTCCTCATCCTCTTTCCTCCTATCCTGTTTTAAAAAAGTCGGCTCAACCGACTTTTCTTTCCTATCAACGCCAGAAGGTATCAAATACCGTAATCGGTAGATGACGTTTGTGTTGGCCTTTGTGCCACCAGTTTTCAATGGTTGCTTGAGCTTCCGGGCTAACTGATTTCCCTTCTAGGTAGTCATCAATTTCTGCATAGGTCACCCCAAGAGCTACTTCGTCAGCGATACCTGGCTTCTCCTCTTCCAAATCCGCAATCGGTACCTTCTCATACAAGGCTGGATCAGCTCCCAGTGCCTGAAGCAACTGCTTGCCTTGGCGCTTGTTAAGGCGGTAGAGAGGCAGAATATCGGCTCCAGCCATCTCCAAACTTGGTAAAGAATCCAGTGATGTTTTCGGCTGCATGGTCTGTCCCAATGACGGCTCCGCTATAGGCACCCGCTAAGGCATACTGAGCAATCATCCGGCTCCGTGCCTTGATATTGCCCTTGTTAAAGTCTGAGACATCCGTTCCTGTCGCTTCGACAGCACGCTCCATGGCATCGACCGATTCCTTGATGTTCACGACCAGGCTGACGTCTGGCTGGATGAAGGCCAAGGCCTTTTGAGCATCTGCTTCATCTGCTTGGACACCGTAGGGCAAGCGGACAGCAACAAACTGATAACTGGCATCTCCAGTCTCTGCTCCGCATTTCCTCCATGGCTAATTGAGCCAGGCGACCCGCTAGGGTCGAGTCCTGTCCTCCTGAAATTCCTAAGACAAAGGTCTTTAGAAAAGGATGTTTTTGCAAGTAGTCCTTCAAAAAATCAATCGACCGACGAATCTCTTCTTGAGGATCAATGACCGGCTTGACCCCTAATTGGGCAATAATGTCTTCTTGTAGGCTCATTCTTCTTCACCTCCCAAGGCTTTCTGACGCATCTGATCAATGAGGTCCATCTTATCTTGCCAAACATCCTTGGCCAAGTCCACTGGGTAATGTTGTGGATTGAGGACACGTTTGTACTCATCCCAGAGCTTGTCAAATTCCTTCCGAGCATAGGCTTGGATATCCATCAAAGCTGGCAATTCGTAGACTTGTTCCCCATCTTTGAAAATATCGACCAAGAGCGGGATGGCATCAAAATCACGAACCGTCTTCTTGATATAGGTATAGGTCGGATGGAACATCTTGATTTCTGTCAGTTCATTGACATCTACTCCATCGTAAGTAATGTAATCCCCTTCAGATTTGCCTTTTTCCCGACTGGTAATACGCCAAACTTGCTTCTTCCCTGGGGTTGAAACTTTTTCAGCATTGTTAGACAGCTTGATGGTATTTCGCATTTGACCATTTTCGTCTTCGATAGCAACAATCTTATAGACTGCTCCGAGGGCTGGTTGGTCATAGGCCGTAATCAACTTGGTTCCGACACCCCAGACATCAATTTTAGCCTTTTGCATCTTCAAGTTGAGGATGGTGTTCTCATCCAAATCATTTGAAGCATAGATCTTCGCTTCTGTGAAACCAGCTTCATCCAACTGCTGGCGAACCTTTTTCGAGATGTAGGCAATATCTCCAGAGTCAATCCGGACACCTAGGAAATTAATGCGATCGCCCATCTCACGCGCCACCTGAATCGCAGCTGGAACTCCGATGCGTAACGTATCATAGGTATCCACTAGGAAGACACAGTTGCGATGGGTCTCAGCATAGGCCTTGAAGGCTTTATAATCATCGCCATAGACCTGCACCAAGGCATGGGCATGGGTCCCAAGGACAGGGATGTCAAAGAGTTTTCCTGCACGTACGTTACTGGTCCCGCTAGCGCCTCCAATAACGGCTGCACGGGTTCCCCAAATAGCCGCATCCATTTCGTGCGCTCTACGAGTTCCGAACTCCATCAAAGGTTCGTCTTCGATCACAGCCTTGATCCGAGCGGCTTTTGTAGCAATCAAGGTTTGGAAATTGACAATATTGAGGAGGGCCGTTTCGACCAATTGACACTGGGCTAGCGGTCCTTCTACTTGAACAATCGGCTCATTGGCAAAGACCAGGTCCCCTTCTTTAGCAGAACGAACGGTCAATTCCATTTTGAAATTTTTCAAGTAATCCAGGAAGGCTCCTTCGTAGCCTAAGGATTCTAAGTAGGCAATATCCGACTCTGAAAAATGTAGATTCTTCAAATAGTTGACAATGCGCTCAAGACCTGCAAAGACGGCATAGCCATTTTTAAAAGGTTGCTGGCGGAAATAGGCTTCGAAGACCGCCTTTTTATTGTGGATGCCTTGCTCAAAGTAAACCTGCATCATATTGATTTGATACAAATCAGTATGGAGAGTTAAACTATCATCTGGGTACATGTTTGATCCCTCTTCTTTTTTCTTACGTCATGGCACCAGTCACGCTCTGTCAACTGGCACAGTCCAAAATAATTTTAAACACATTATAGCACATTTTAAGCAGGACCACATGACTTTAATCCGGGTTAAGCCTCATTTTTTATCGTAAAAAAAAGGGATCTTCGCCTCTTTCCATCAGACGAACATCCCTTTCTTCTCTCTTATTCTTCGTGTTCAGTAATATATTTATAAGCTTCTTGACCGGCGACAGCGCCATCTCAACAGCTGTGGTGACCTGACGAAGATCTTTTTGGCGGACATCTCCAACCGCAAAGACACCCGGCACGGAGGTCTTCATGTGATCATCCGTGATCACCCAACCTTGATCGTCTAGAATACCGAGGTCTTTGGCAAAGTCACTGACAGGATCCAAGCCCACATAGATAAAGACACCACCAGCTGCTTGCTCGCGAACCTCACCTGTTTGAACATCTTTTAAGACCAGACTGGTCACACGGTTGTCCCCTTTGATCTCTTCGACCACTGTATTCCAAGCAAAGTGAATCTTTTCATTGGCAAAAGCTCGGTCTTGAAGAACTTTTTGGGCACGTAGGGCATCGCGTCGGTGAACAATGGTAACAGACTTAGCAAACTGAGTCAGGAAGATTGCCTCTTCAACCGCAGAGTCTCCTCCACCAACAACCATGAGGTCTTCATCCCGGAAGAAGGCACCATCACAGACAGCGCAATAAGAAACCCCACGACTATTTAATTCTTCTTCACCTGGAACTCCCAACAAGCGATGGTTGGAACCTGTCGCAATAATAACGGTCTTGGCTTGAAGGAGGCCATCATCTGTCGTAATTTCCTTGTAGCTTCCTTGATCAACAATATTTTCGGCTCTACCGAACAAGTGTTCCACACCTAGGGCTTCTAGTGGCTCGAACATTTTTTCAGCCAATTCAGGTCCACTGATATTGGCATAGCCTGGATAATTCTCGATATCGGACGTATTGTTCATCTGTCCGCCAGGAATTCCAGCTTCTAACAAGGCAACCTTTAGATTGCTACGGGCTGCATACAAGGCTGCAGTCATACCCGCAGGTCCTGCACCGATAATCAGTGTATCATACATAAGCTTCTCCTTTTGTTGTAACTATCTTGATTCTAACTCCAATTGAACCATTTTGCAATTATCTTGCTCGAAGAATAAACAGAACTCCAATGACTGCAAAGGTAAGGACTGGAATTGTCATAATATCAATTAATAAAATATCATAGAGGTGTAACTGGCGTTCCTTAGCTGTTTTATCCGTCTTACGAGCTGCTCGCAAGCCTATCCAAATAGCTGAGGCAACCAACACCCCAATTGAAGTGATGATTAGGCTCTCGATATAGAGAGATAGCAATTGGTTTAACATAAGATCTCCTTAGTATCCAAGATTGGAATGAGGGGACGAGATGCCGATTCGTTTCGTTCACCATTGATCAACTTGAAACACCTATCTATGCGGAAAAAATGGACTACAAATAATCATCTTTCTCCTGAGGCACCTACTCAAAGAAAAATCCGAGTCTGAAACATCGCGTTCCAGACTCGAGCTCTTATATATTATATCAAACAAATGTTCGTTTGTAACTAGCAAAGAATTCTTTTGTCCGCTCTTCTTTAGGAGCTTTCATAATCTCTTCTGGTGTGCCAGATTCAATAATTTTCCCCTTGTCGAGGAACAAGACCTTGTCTGCCACCTGGGAAACAAAGCTCATATCATGGCTGACCAAAATCATGGTTTGACCTGCCTGAGCTGCTGCTGCGATGGCTTTTTCTACCTCTCCGACCAATTCCGGATCGAGGGCTGAAGTTGGCTCATCCAATAAGAGGACTTCCGGCTTCATAGCTAGGGCACGTGCCAAGGCTACCCGTTGTTTCTGCCCTCCTGACAAATGACGAGGGTAATGGGTTTCGCGGTCCGACAGACCGACTTTTGCGAGTTCTTCTTTGGCAATCTTGGTCGCTTCCTGGTCGGATAAGCCTTTGACGACGATCAGTCCTTCCTTGACGTTGTCCAAAGCTGTCTTGCGACTGAAAAGATTAAACTGTTGAAAGACCATAGCTAGCTTTCTTCGAAGGGTCAGGATCTCGTCCTTGCTGATGTTTTCAAAGTCTACCTTTTCCCCATTGATCTCAATGCTGCCACTATCTGGGGCTTCCAAATAGTTCAAGCTTCTCAAGAAGGTTGATTTCCCAGCTCCAGAAGAACCGATCAAGGCAACAACTTCCCCTTTTTGAACTTCCAAATCGAGATGGTCTAGGACCACTTGACCGGAAAAAGATTTTGATAATTGTGAAATCCGAATCATGCTGCTCGTTCCTCCTCTTGCAAGGTTTGGGTAACAACTTTTGGATCTTTGATAGCGAGTACCTGTTCGATCCAACGTCCCAATTGTTCAATCAAAATATTAATGGCCCAGTAGATCAATGAAACAGAGATAAAGCGCTCGAAGTAACGACTGTCATTCCCCGACATAATCTTGGCTTGGGCAAAGATTTCCAAAACACCTGCATAAAAGGCCAGAGAAGTCCCCTTGGTCAAACCAATCAAAGAGTTGATCAAGGTCGGAGTCGCAACCACGGCTGCATTTGGAATAATAATCCGACGATAAACTTGGGCATTAGTCATGCCGAGACTCTTCGCTGCTTCGATTTCACCCGCATCAACAGATAAAATCGCTGCCCGAATGGTCTCACTGGCATAGGCTGCCTCATTGAAGGCAAAGGCCACAATGACAAATAAATGGGCTGGTACATCGTTGATATTAAAGGCTGTCCCATATTGTTGGTTAATGGCCTTCAATAGGAGCGGGATTCCATAATAGGTCAGCATCAACTGAACCAAAATTGGTGTCCCTCTTAAAAAACTCACAAACAAAGCTTGGATCGGGTAAAGGATTTTTACCCGATTGATTTTGACAATGGCAAACAATAGAGCTAGCAATAAACCAAAAAAGGCTCCTGCCAAGGTTAACAAAATCGTATTTGGAAGCTCTTTTAAAATTCCGGGAATAGCTTCAAACGACGCGTAGGTTAAAGATTTCTCCTTCTGGTATCCATTTTAAAAACTCTTCATACCAGCCAGATGCCAGATAAGTAGTTGTAAACATCTTCGTTACTTCCTCCCTCGATAATGAATCATTCTATCATATTTACAGTTAAAATGCTGAGTTTTGCTACTGATCGTTCGTAAATCATGCTTCAGGCCTGATGTGATAACAAGCAAGCATCTCCCCCAAAAGCAAAAAAATAGACTATCTATAGATAGTCTATCACAAAATAAATCAGCGACCAAATAGTTAATTTTTATGGAAATCTTTAATTTTCTTTATCACTAAAAGGTTTGGCGTTTCGCCTTTCTTTCTGCCCGACCGCGAGCACGATTCTCAGCTCGCTTGGCTTTCCGACGTTTCTCGTCCACAGCCCATTTGATTTTTTTCTTGTAGCCTGGTTTGATTTTTTTCTTTTTCTTCTTGACCAAGCCGATCATCTCAATGTCAAGTTTTTCTTGGCGTTTTTCACGATTAGCCCGGCGATCCCGGTCATAAGTATCTTCGATAGCTCCAGCCTTCAAGACCTTAGGGACAAACTGGATCCCCAATTTTTCAAGCTCCCGAATGTCTGAGTCATCACTCGGTTGATAGAGGGTGATGGCTGTACCAGGAAGGCCATTCCGACCAGTCCGGCCAACGCGGTGAACAAAGAAGGATAAGTCCTGTGGAATGGCATCGTTAATGACATGACTGACCCCTTCAATATCAATCCCACGCGCTGCCAAGTCCGTTGCCACGATATATTCAAATCCAGGTTTTTGACTTGGTTCATGATTCGCTTGCGCTCCCGTGGAGGAACCCCCCCATGGATTTTAGCGACCTTTGAGCCCCTTCTCTACCAGAAAAGCATGCAGATCGTCCGCTCTGTCCTTGGTATTTACAAAAATCATAGCCAGATAAGGTTGAAGAGCCTGCGTCAGTTGATAGACTTGCTCGTTCTTATCGCGCCCTTTTGTCGATACCAACCAGTTATCAATGGTGTCCGAGATCACCGTTTTGGTTTTGATCTGCTCCATGACAGGGTTAGACAAATATTTCTTCAAAAAGGGTTGTAACTTTTGCGGAATCGTAGCAGAGAAGACCAAAAACTGAAGCTTCTTTGGAAGACTGGATGCAATCTTGTCTACCGTCGTCAAAAAGCCCATATCGAGAGTCATATCCGCCTCATCAACCACAAAAGTGTGAGCCTTATGAATAGCCAAGTCTCCAGAAGCGACCAAATCATAGATCCGTCCAGGTGTCCCAATGACAATATGGGGTTGGGCTACTTGGAGCTTATCGATTTGACGAGCCTTATCAGTTCCCCCAACGTAGTTGGCAATCCGAATTTCTTTTTCACAGTGGCTAGCAATCTGACGAGCCGCTTGGTAAATCTGTGTAGCCAATTCCCGACTAGGTGCTGTGATGACCACTTCGACATTGCTACTATCCTCATTTAAGGTTTGAAAAATTGGCAAGAGGAAAGTATGGGTCTTCCCTGATCCTGTTTTAGATTCACCGACCAGATCACGGCCTGCTAAAACAATCGGAATCAGCTTTTCTTGAACTTCTGTTGCTTCGATAAAATTAATCTCTTTTAAGGCCTCTTGGATATAGTCCTTAAACTTAAAATCTGTAAATTTCATTCTCTTATCCTTTCATCATCTCTACTATTATATCAGAAAACTCCTCTTCCCGCTCTTCTTTTGGACAGCAATTCCTAGCCAGCGAAAAAGGCTGAGATAGCAATCCCAACCTTTTATGATTCATGACTTATGAATTGGTCAGATAGTAGATCAAGAGGGTCAAGGCGCTCATTCCTGCACCGACACTCCAGAGAAAGGCATCGACCTTCCACTCAGACCATTTAGGTCCATTACCAGACAGACCACCTAATTCTAAATGGTGATGGAAAGGCGTCATGCGGAAGATCCGGCGTCCTTCCCCTGTCCGTTTCTTGGTCCATTTGAAATAGGACACTTGGAGCATGACAGAGCTAGTCTCAAAGACGTAGACAATCCCAATCAAGAGCAAGGTCCACTCTACGTGGAGAGCCATGGATAGAGTCGCAAGCATCCCACCTAGGGCTAGGCTTCCAACATCTCCCATGAAAATCTTGGCCGGCTTGTGGTTGTAGACGAAGAAACCTAATAGAGCTCCAATCATACTGATGGTCACAAAAAGGATATCGATTCGTCTTTGCCAAACAGCGATGATGGAATAAGCGATCAAGCTGATGGTTACCGAAATACTTGCCAAGCCATCAATCCCGTCCGTTAAGTTGACTGCGTTTGAAAAACCAACCAACCAGAACAAGGCAAAGACAATATAGAAATGTCCCAAATAGACATCCCAACCAAAGACATTGAGAAGACTACCAGCTCCATGTCGTTCAGAGAAGAGATAGAAAATGATCCCTCCCACCAATTGCAGGGCTAATTTTTGCTTGGGATTTAACCCTTCATTGATCTTACGAAAGACCTTCAAGAAGTCATCCAAGAAACCGACGATTCCATACAAGACCAAAATAAAGAGGATCAATTGAACAGGACGCGTAAAGTTCCCAGTTAGGAAGCTAAAGACAAGGGTGACAAAGACTGAAGTGATCAAGAAGACCACTCCCCCCATAGTAGGAGTGCCTGCTTTGGCTTTGTGTTGCTTCACATCTTCGTGCATTTGTTGCCCCGAAATATGGGCCCGTTGATAGAAACGGATAAAGGCAGGAATGCCAATAACTGTTAGATATAAATGATACTACTAGGGTAGCAAGTAACATATCAATCTCCTAATGTAATTGTTATTTTCTTCGTCTTCTTTAAAGCAGTTTCTACTTTGACGTTTTGTTTGCTCACACGAGAACCTTCCCCTTTATAGGTGATCTCAATGCCCGTCCATTCCGCAAATTTATCAACATTTTCCTTGGTCCAGCCATACATATCCGGAACTGAATCCAAGTCATCTGTTAACAATAACACTTGCTCATTTGCTTTTAATTTCGTTCCTGCTGATACAGACATCTTTTTAATATTCTTTCCAGTTCCTAGGACGACAGGCTGGATCAGATTGCGACGCAGTTCATCTGCGAAGCCACCTGGGCTGATGGTCTGCTTCAAGTTCAATTCTTTCGACAAGGATTCTGCCGACGGCATCTTATAGGTGTCCTCTTTCGTGACCCCATCCAAGGCTTTGGTTTCCGTTACCAGATTCAACTCATCCTTCAAAGCAACCGCATCTTCCAAGACTGGATTGACCAGTTCTTGCCAGCTCTTTGGACTAAAGCTGACTTCAGGCTGTTGAACTGTCACATACATAATAAAATCTGGGTCTTCAGCAGGTGTCATGACAACAATCGAGTTGATATTATCATTTTCGCCTTCCAAGTAGCCATTAGCCGTTGCAATTTGGGCAGTCCCTGATTTAACAGCAACATTTTGTCCAGCTACTTGGATAATGGGACCATCCGATGAATAGAGGGTACCAAATTGAGGATCAGTCCCTACCGTAATCATGTAATTACGGGTCTGTTGGGCAGCCGAAGCGGATACTGGATTGCCGACAATCTCTCTTTGTGATTTACGAGCAGTTTCATGCTTGCCGTCGTAGATCGCACTGATAAATTTAGGCTCCAACATTTCCCCATCATTTGCAATGGCAGAAAATGCACGCAACATCTGCGTTTGGGTCACCGAAATCCCTTGACCAAAAGAAGACATGGCTTGAGTGACATAGTTATCACCTGGTAGGCCTCCAAAACTTTCGTCTCCCATTCCAAAACGTGTAGGAAGTCCGAACTTAAAGAGGGTGAGGTAATTCATCCAGACACTATTGCCCATCTTCTGTTCAAGCTTGGTCATCCCAATATTACTTGAATAGGCAAAACCTTGGGCAATATTCATATAGCGACCTTCTGACAAGCCCATATTGATTTCCCAGTCTTTGATGGTTGCATCTTTCACTTGCAACTCGTTATTGTAATATACCTCGTTATAGGCTGGGAAAGTCCCATGATCAATCGCCGCTGCCAAGGTCATGACCTTCATAGTCGAACCTGGTTCGTATTGATCCTGGTAAAGAATCGTGTTCCAGGTTCTCAGATTCTTAATATCCAAGCCTTCTTTGGTATCTGCATTATAGGTTGGACGTTGCGTCGTTGCAAGGATTTCCCCCGTTTTGGCACTGACCAGGGTCGCACTGACATATTTACCTTTTACCTTTTCTTGGAAAACATCCATTCGCGTTTCGAGATAGGTTTGAAGTTCCGCAGAAAGGGTTGTGTATACATCCTTCCCATCTTCTGTCTTCACGGCAACCTTATCTGATCCTGGCACAATATTTCCGTTGCGATCCTTTTCATAGGTCACCACTCCATCCTGACCACCCAGGATCCGATCCAAGGATTTCTATTCCCGTTGTTCCCTGCAGGGTTTTATTGCCTTCTTTATCTTCTATCAATTGAGCTTGACCGATAAATTGAGAGGCAAAGGTCCCATTTTTATAACTCCGGTTTGGACTCGTCGTAAAATCAACACCTTTAATGTTGGCAGCTTCTAGTTCACTCCGGATAGCATCCATATTGCTATAGCTGATATCGTTCCCCGCTGCACCAAAAGAAACTTGGTTGAGCTTCTTTTGAGACAGTTGTTGGACGACATAGTCTTTTTCCATGCCCAAATAACGATTAAAAACGTCCGCTACTTGGTTGTATTGACTTTCTTCAACGTATAAAACTTCACCTTTTGCCGATTTATAGGTTTTGTCGATGATCGCATAAACATTATAAGTCGTCGCATCCTCAGCAATGACAGCTCCATTTCGGTCATAAATTGTTCCTCGTTTGGCTGGAACAATCTCTGTTTTCTGATGGACTTGATGGGATAACTCAGATAAATTTTTTCCGAATTTGCTATCTGTGCCTATAATAACTGCAAAATTAATGAGAAATATGAAGAAAACAAGAATGGAAAGCAAACTTAAATTCTTAGCTACTTGCCGACGATTTTGGTCTGGAAGTTTCCTTTTTTTAAGGGAATAACGAATGATTTTCTTTTTTAATTTACTCATCGCTACTTGAACTCACCACTTTTCGATTTTCTTTTTGGAGGGTCATCCCCTGAGAACTAGCTAACTTAGACAAGCGTTCATATCGAGTCAACTCATTGACTTCTTGCCGGATATCTTCTAGTTCAGTCTCTTTTGTTTTTAGTTCCGTATTGAGGTTTGTCAAATCACTTTGCACTTGTAGAATCCGCGTCTGCATAAAAATAATACTGACAGCGAGAATAATCCCTGTTAGGACAATCGAGCCATAAAAAGCTTTTTCTACTCTGGTAAAGCGACGAATACGATCTTGCAATTGACTGCCCCGAGATCGTAATGGTTGATCTGCCATGTTTATTTCCTCTTACTTATGAATTTTTCGAGCAACCCGCAATTTTGCAGAATGAGCTCGGTTGTTCTTCTCTAACTCTTCTTGGCTTGGAAGAATCGGTTTTCGAGAGACTAATTCCATTTTTGGTTTTAAGTCCTCTGGGATGAAAGGCAAGCCCTTCGGTACTTCTACTGTAGAAGCTTCTTTAAACAATTGCTTTGGTCAAACGATCTTCCAAGGAATGAAAGGTAATGACTGAAATACGACCACCAACTGCCAACAAATCCATGGCCTGCTGGATTGATTCATCCGCCGCTCCCAATTCATCGTTGACTTCAATTCGAATCGCCTGAAAAATTTGTTTGGCTGGATGCCCCTTTTTCTTTAGTTCCTTAGCCGGTTTTGCCGATTTGATGATTTCAGCCAATTCTGTCGTCGTTTCAATCGGTTTTACCGCACGCGCTTGTTCGATCTTTCTAGCAATTTGCTTGGAAAACTTATCTTCCCCATACTTGAAAAAGATTCGGACTAGATCGTGGTAATCATAGTTGTTGACCACGTCATAAGCCGTCAAAGAGGCTTCTTGATTCATCCGCATGTCCAAAGGGAGCATCTTTTTTATAAGAAAAACCGCGAGACCGCTCATCTAACTGGGGACTAGAAACTCCTAAATCATAACAGATTCCATCAATCTCATTGACTCCCAATTCTTGGAGACGCGCTTGAAGATTCCGGAAATTGTCTTTGATGAAGGTTACCATGCCCTTTTCAACATAAGGAGCTAATCGTTTCTCCGCATTATCAATCGCATGCTGATCCTGGTCAAAAGGCATATAAATGTCCTTTTTCACTTAATTGACTTAATAAATATTCGCTATGGCCGGCTCCACCTAGAGTGGCATCCACATAGATTCCATCTGGCTTTACATCCAGCATATCAATCGTTTCATGGAGCAAGACCGTTACATGATGAAATTCTTTACTCATATCCTATCTATTTTACCACAAATCTGACCAGGATGCACTTGAGATTCTCTTCTCTATCTGCTCATCATTTTCGGATAAAAAGTTCCCATTCTTCAAAAGCTCATCCTATCATCCAATAGACCTAGAGAAGCAAATTGTGATACAATAACTCTATGAAAGATAAGAAATACCTCCTCCTTGGCCTGCTAGTGGCCGATCTTATTGCAGTTTACTTTTTCCTACGCACCCCTGTCCCTTGGATTTTTTGGACAGCAACCTTCGTTCTTGCCGTCTCCATTTGGATATTTAAAAATCAATGGAAAAACTACAAAAATAGAGATAAGGATTCAGAGTAGCCCATATAGAACAAGAAAACTCGATCAGTTCAACTTCTGATCGAGTTTTCTATTATCTATTTATGAATTGGGATCATCCAAACTACGGCCGTGCAAACCTTTCTCCCGTTGCACTTGGCGTAGTTTCTCAGGTGTCACATCATTTCCTTCTTCGTCCACCACTTTAATTCCTTCGATATGGTGACGAACGGAACGACGATATCCTTCAATGTATTCTTCACGAAGTTTTGCTTGCTCCACTTCTTCTTCTGGCGTCAAACCCTTCTGTTTTTTTCTTTTTAGCAAGCTCATTGATTCGAGCGATTTTTTCAGGTGTCATAATAAAGACCTACTTTCTACCTGTTACCAGGTACTTATTTTGTGTTCAATTGGTTGAAGGCTGCAACAGCATTAGCTTTCGCTACAAGACCTGCAAGAAGGGCCAAACGGTTGTTTTTAACAGCCTCATCTTCTGCCATCACCATGGTATTGTCAAAGAAGGCATCGATGACTGGGCTAAGAGCAAAGAGTTGTGCCAATTTATCACTAGCTGCACCAGTCAATTCAAGCTCTTCAATTGCTTTAGCAAGAGCTTTTTCTTGATCATTTTCAAAGAGACTGGCATCGACCGCTACTGAAGCATCTGCTTTTTCTGCCAAGTTGAAAGCACGTGAGAGGGATTCAACAGCTGCCTTGTAACCATCGGTCTTCGCAGCTTCTGAGAGAGCGTCAGCTGCTTCCAACATATCTGCCACGACAAAGTTTGAACCAGCAAGAACAGCATCTTTGATATCTTTTGCTGTGCGTCCCATCATCTTGTCCACACGCGCCTTGATGAAGTTGAGCACTTCTGCTTGATTGTCATAAGAAAGGCTATCAAATGAAAGTCCGTAAAGGCTGTCAATCAACTCATCCATAGGGATATGCCAACCAAAGGCATCCAAGATACGAACAATCCCTTGTGTTGCACGACGAAGCGCATAAGGGTCATTGGAACCTGATGGAATCAAGCCAACTGAGAAAGAAGGAAAGGAGGGTATCCAATTTATCTGCAAGGGCAAGGATAGCACCAACCTTAGTCTCTGGAAGGGCTCCGTCTGCTGAATCAGGAAGGTAGTGCTCACGGATAGCTGTCGCTACCGCAGCATCCTCACCAGCAAGGAGGGCATATTTTTCACCCATGATTCCTTGCAATTCATCGAACTCTCCGACCATACCCGTCAAGAGGTCAAATTTGTAGATTTCAGCTGCACGAGCTACGGCTGCCGTTTCTTCAGCAGTCAAACCAGCTTGCTCAGCTAGTGACGCTGCAATGACACCAGCACGCGCCATGTGTTCTGAAAGAGAACCAATTTTTTCATGGAAGGTCACGTGAGCCAATTTAGCAACGAGGTCTTCAATCTTAAGTTTTTGGTCTTCACGCCAGAAGAATTCACCATCTTCGAGACGTGCCACCAAGACTTTTTCATTTCCTCGAACGACATTTTCCAAGTGCTCAGCGTTACCATTACGGACGGAAATGAAGTTTGGTTTCAGCTGACCATCAAGGTCACGTACAACAAAGTAACGTTGGTGTGTTTCCATTGATGTCACCAAAACCTCTTCTGGAACGTCCAAATATTTAGTGTCAAAGCTTCCCATAAAGGCCGTTGGGTATTCGACCAAGTTCAAGACTTCATTCAAAAGTCCTTCTTCGATTTGAACTTGAACACCTTGTTCTGCTTCGATAGCCTTGATTTGCTCACGAATCATGTTTTCACGTTCTTTGCTATCAGCAATCACGTAAACGGTACGAAGGTCTTCTTCATAAGAATCCGCATTGGTAATTTCCACTTCGTGTCCAAGGAAACGGTGTCCACGACTCACACGACCTGACTGGATATCCAAGAAATCAAGGTCAAGCGCTTCATCACCCAAAAGAACGATCAAGGTGTGAACTGGGCGAATGTATTCAAAGGTGTTGTTAGCCCAGTGCATGCTAACAGGGAAGGTCAATGAAGCAAGCACTTCTGGAACGCCAGCCAAGACTTCTTTGGCAGGTTTTCCAGCTTCGTGTTTCGTAACATAAACGTACTCTTCCCCTTTGACTTCACGGAATTCGATGTCGTCAACTGTCAAAGCCTTTCCCACGGACAAATCCTTGGGCCGCTTTTGAGAAGTTTCCATCTGCATCCAAGGCGATTTTCTTAGAAGGTCCTTTAAAATCTTCAGTCAAATCTGTTTGTTGATCCGCCAAACCAATCACACGGACAGCCAAACGGCGTGGCGTTGAGAAGGTTTGAATGCTTTCGTATGAAAGACGGTTGTCATCCAAGAAGGCTGCCATTTTCTCACCCGAGTTGTTTTTCACTTGGTGTGACAACGTAGGCTGGCAACTCTTCAAGTCCAAGTTCTACTAATAAGTTTTTTGTCATGTTTTTTCTCCGAAAAATATCTTTTTTTCCAGTTTGCCTTATGTGATTGGCACGCAAGCAACCGACTTCGTCGTTTCATTGCTAAAATTGGAGCCTAAAGGTCTCCAATTTTGCCTGGTATCGTTAGTTTCTCTAACGATACCTTTATCACTGCGACAACTGGTTCTGTAGGATTGCTCTATCAGTCAATCCCATCTAATACGCTCTCTTTATTCTTCCTCTTCTGCTAGGAGTTTTGCGCGTGTGGCTTCGTCAAGAAGTGGGTAACCAAGTTTTTTACGTTCTGCGACGAAGGTTTTGGCTACGACACGGGCCAAGTTACGGATGCGGGCAATGTAGCCGGCACGTTCTGTAACGGATACTGCTCCACGAGCATCAAGCAAGTTGAAGGTATGTGAACATTTCAAAACGTAGTCATAGGCAGGGTGAACAAGGCCCAATTCCAAAGCACGTCCTGCTTCTTTTTCAAATTTTTCGAAGTTTTCAAGAAGCATATCTTGGTCAGAAACTTCAAAGCTGTATTTTGAGTGTTCGTATTCTGGTTGAAGGAAGATTTCTCCGTATTTAACACCTGGAGCCCACTCGATATCATAAACTGAGTCTACTTCTTGGATGTAAGAAGCTAAACGCTCCAACCCATAAGTGACCTCAGCGGTAACAGGACCAGTTGCCAAACCACCAACTTGTTGGAAAGTAGGTGAACTGAGTGATTTCCATACCGTCAAGCCAAACTTCCCAACCAAGACCAGCTGAACCAGTTGATGGGTTTTCCCAGTTATCTTCAACGAAACGAATATCGTGTTCCAATGGGTTGATGCCCAATTTTTCCAAATGACTCAAGGTAAAGTTCTTGAATATTTGATGGGGATGGTTTCATGACCACTTGGAATTGGTGGTGTTGGTAAAGACGATTTGGGTTTTCCCCGTAACGTCCATCTGCTGGACGACGTGATGGCTCTACATAAGCCGCATTCCATGGTTCAGGACCAATGGCACGGAGGAAGGTATAAGGACTCATGGTTCCCGCACCCTTTTCGTTATCATAAGCCTGCATCAGCATACAACCCTGGTCATTCCAGTATTGTTGCAAAGTAAGGATGATTTCCTGGAAAGTCAATTTTTTAGACATGTTTTACTCCTTTTTTCTATAATTTCTTGCGACACGAGTCTGCCTCGTTGATTATACGAGGCAAGACGAGTTAGTACTGCGTCTAGCTCAGGCACCCTAGTGCTGAGCGTGGGGCAGTCCGACTGTAAGGAGGTCTCTGCCACTAACGCAGTGGAAGGTTAGTTTTTTAGACATCTTCTTCTCCTTTTTTTAATTTCTTGCGACTTTGGATACAAAAAAACCGTGTCTTTGCTCCTAAGTCAAGTGACCTAGGGGCGTCAAAAACGCGGTTCCACCCTAATTTATTACTTCATTTTATTCTACTGTACTCAGCTTTTTACTGAGAGAAAGCGCCACTTGCTTATCTTGTTCTGCTTGGCTTTCACTATCCCAAGCTCGCTAAAAAAACGCCATAAGCCTTTCTTTCTTGACTAGTATTATAGCAGATTTCTACTCTAGTGTAAACCAAAAACAAGTCCGAAACAGGTGTTTCAGACTTGTCGCAAATCCTTTCAAAGAAAGGTGACTGTTATGGGCGTTTTACAACCTTTGGTTTTTTCCCATTTAATTTTTTCTTAGCAGCTTTAACCTCAGCTAATACCGCCTTGACTTCCTGTTGACTGGCACCAGGATTAGCCAGTACAGCTTGAGCGCGGATAAAGGCTTGTAGGTAGTTTACCTTCACCTTATCTGCTGCATAGATAAACTTTAGCGTTCTTAGCTTGGAACTGGAGTTCTGCCGCAATCAATTTCTTAAGACTTGAAAAATCAGTTGTTTTTCCATTTAACTGTTGATCAGCTGCCTGGTAGTTCGCAAGTGCTTGGTTGATTTGCTCTTGTGTCACACCTTCACGGACGAGCAAGAGAGCCAATGCCTTAAAGCTTTGGTCAAAGGCACGTCGAGCGGAATCCTTAGCGTTGGCATAACGACCTGTTTTTGAGGTCTACATCATAGGCAGCAATGGCTGATTTTAGCGCTGTAAAATCAGACTCTTTTCCGATCTAATTGACTCGTAACCAATCCAAGATTTGAAAAGATTTGGTTAACTTCTGCTTGTGATAACTTAGCCGCAAGAGCTTTCTGAGCTTCTTGATAAGCTGCATCATAGGCTAAACGTTTTTCACTCGTTGCATTAAAGTACTGAGGAGTGCTGGTCAAGTTAGCTTGTTGAGCCAACAATTGCAACAATTGGGTCTTAATGACTACAGAAAGTTTTGCGAGATTGTTTTGGTCTGCTAGAACGGTCACAGTCGGTGCATCCTCAAACAACTCATAACCTGTTGGTAGACTGACTGAAATCGTGTAGGTTCCAACTGGGACATCTTTTCCAAAAGCATTCTTGCCATAGCGTTGAACTGGAAGAACAAAGGTTTCACCAGCTTGATTTTTCAAGACAACTGGTGTTGTTCTTGGTACTGCTTGATCAAAGACCAGGCTCAAAGGTGCAGTGACAATCTCTTTGGCCAAGAATTCGATGGTCTTAAAGCTGTCCTCTGCAGTGATTTCAAATTTCTGAGTTCGTTGGCTGACAAGTTTCAGATCTGATTTGTCATAGGCAAAGAGTTCTGCCACATAGCTACCAAACTTAAGGAAATTGATTTCTTTCCCTTTGTCTAAGTTGACATACTGTCCTTGATCATCCTTGATACGGTAGACAAAATCGGTATCTAATTCTTTATGTGTATCGGCATCTAGGACTGACACCTTAATCCGGCCACTATCTTCAGTACCAGCAAAATCAGCAAGAGAAGCAAAGTCGCGGTTTCCAGCGTAGTCTTCTACCACATAGTAAAGTAAGTATTTACTGATTCCTTCTGGAAGAGTATAGCCACCATCTTCATTTGCCGTTAAATAGACACGGTTTTCAAAGCGACTAGTCTTCCCTAGGGCGTCTTTCCCCTCTTTAACGAGGGTCCCTTCTTCATCAAAGGCCTTGACATAGAAGACTTGCTCTCGTAAGATTCCACCGTTGCCAATATCTTTTGTTTTACGAGCATAGAAGGTTTCTACCCCATCCTTCTTGGTCGTATAACCTGAAGTCAAGATTGGTTTTTGGGTGTCAATTTGGAGATTAAAGCGAACAACTTGCTCCTCTGCTCCTGGAACGGCTGGCGTATAGCGAACTTCATAGACATAGTGACCATCCGCTACCTTTCACCCTTGGCATCCGTTCCTTCCCAAGCCGTATTGTCGACTAGATAAGATCGTTTCCCACGTCCGTCAAAATAATTCTTACGAGCAGAGAAAGATCCTGTACTTGACCAAATTGGATTAGCAAATGCTTGATCATCTGCCTTGTAGACAGCTGCTTTCATATTTTTTAGGTTTCGCAAGACGACTGCACGATATTGCACGTAATCTTTGTTCCCATCTCCATCTGGAGAAATAGCCAGACGGACATTTCCATCGGCATCCAAATGGAGGACGTTCAAACCTTCTGGTGTTTCCACTGTTCCAAGAACGATTGGGCTTCGTTCTGCTGTTTCCTTCTTAGCAGTCGTATAGAGCACATCATTCACGTTTGAAACTAAAGAGGTGACGTTTGCATTCGATGGCACGTGTTTGGTTTCTGGGACATCATAGTAGAATCCTGATTTCCCTTCTCTTACCAAGTTGTAGATTGGTTTTTCAACCGCAGGGATATCTTGGAAAGAACCACGGAATCCCATAAATGGGATGCTAACCACATCGCCATCATCTGCTGGATCCACAAAGCGAACAAATCCTTCTAGGAAGTAACCGTTCGGCATCAATTTAGTCAATTCTTCTGCAAACTTAGATGCATCGACAGTCACCGTCACTGTCTGACTGCTATGGGCTTTTACGGTGACATTTGGCCATACTGTCTCTGTTAATTTCCGTGGCTTCAAGGTAAAGTGATCGTCTTTTACATCGTCGGTAGTGGTATTCACAATCATCTTCAACTCTCTATCAGTATCAGAAATATTATGAACAGTCACATCAAAACTGAATCGATCTTCCACATTACCAAGAGTTACGCTTGGGTAAGCATCTTCATTCGTTACATATAAATCTGTTGAGACAGCTGCAGCAGTATCTACAATCCCTGCCCCTTGTTGACGTACCGAAGTGTAGGCGCCCCGTTTCTTTGTTGAAGTGCGGTTTTGCAGTTGACATGATCAAGGCCTTAACCGTTGCAGATAGCTCCTCTGGTGAAAGTTCTGGATGATGAGCTTGGAGGTATTCCTTCACCAAAGCTGATACCCCAGCCACATGAGGAGAGGCCATACTGGTTCCGCTGATACTGCCATAGCTATTATCATTTAGTGAAGAGAAGATCGATCCACCAGGTGCTGTGACATCCGGTTTTAATTGTCCATCCGTTGAGACTCCCCAACTAGAGAATTCAGACATCTTCCCAGCATCAGGGTTTGGACGGTTATCCAGACTACCATCAAAGACTATCTTGTAGTCTTTGTCTTTGATCGCTTCTCCATAGCGCTTGGAAATAAATACCGCAGGAATCTTTCTCGCATCACCTTCGAGACCCATTTTGACATTTGCGCCTTCGACACTGTTGTAAATGAGGGCGCCAATCGCTCCTTTTTTATAGACATTAGCGACCTTATCTGAGAAGGTGATTTCACCACGTTTGATGAGGGCAACTTTACCAGTCAAATCGAGACTCTCTAAATCACTCTCACGCCCCAAACCAGCATCCACATAGTCATATTCTTTCCCATTTTCGAAATTGGCATCTGTTTCAGCTGCTGTATAGGTGAAATTTCCCTTTATCCAAGTCGGCATTGTCTTCCAAACCACGAACTGTAAAGACTTCTTCTGTTACGAATGAATCATTTACTGAGGCAACTGAAATAGACTCTTCTACGGTTGAAGGACTACCCACGACACCATAATCAGGGTTTTCAGCACTTGGGTTGTTATAACCGTATCCATAAGTATTGCTATTACCTGCCGCGATGACGACACTAACCCCTTTGGCGCGTGCTCGTTGGATCGCTTCTCTGACAGCAGGACTAGCATTCACTGTAGATCCTGTCCCAGATCCCAAACTCATATTAATGACATCGGCTCCCAATGCCACTGCGTCATCAATCGCTTTCACATAGACAACATCGCTGGTGGATCCACTACGATCAGAGAAAACCCGCATAAACATCACTTGGGCTTCTGGAGCAACTCCATATACGTAGTTGCCATCCCCAGCTTTTTTGTCAGGGTTCCCAGTCGCAATCCCTGTTACATGCATACCGTGTGAATCATGGTCTTTTTCTTTGATATTGTCATCTCCATCCATATAATCATAGGCAAAGACAACCTTATCGTTGTACCATTTTCCGTAGTCAATTCCCGCTGCTTTTTTGGCAGCTTCTAATTCTGTTTGATTTTTGAACTTTCCCTTTTTGTAGGGTCTGAAATCCGCAATACTTCATGGTAGACATCTAAACCAGAGTCAATGACTGCAACAACAGTCCCTTCACCCTTGTAGCCTTTTTCCCAAGTTTGGGGCACATTAATAATCGTATTGCTGCTGATACTTAATGGTTTATCTTCAGCTTTCTTTTCAGTTCTTGCTTCCGTTACAGGTTTAGCCTCACTCTTCTCCTCTGTTGAAGAAGGTTTTGCTTCTGTTTTTTCCTGTCCTTCGGATGCTTTTTTTCTGCAGTTTTTTCTTCGGTTTTAGTTACGACTTCCGCTTGCTTTTCAGTAGCTTGAGCCTCTGTTTTTGCTTCCTGCGCAAGGACTTGGCTATCTGATTCGACAGATGGAGTTGTTGCCCCTTTGTCTGAGGAGACTGGCTCGTCAACAACTTTACCATTTTCAACTACTGAGCCTGTAGTCTGCTCACTTGCCTGATTCGTTACAGGAGACGCAGACTCACTTGGCGATGCTGGATTTGCTTCTGCAGATGCAACGACTGCAGTCTCTGGCTGTTTCGCTTCATCAGCACTTACATTCCCTGCTCCAAAGACAAGAACAGATCCTAACAGCACCGATGCAACACCAAACTTATATTTTCTCAATGAGAAACGCTGTTTACTCATAAAATTCCCCCTATATACTAAATTATTCTTATTATACTCCTAATTTTTCAGAAAATTCACTCAACATTAACTTTGTTATCAAATTGTAATATTTCCGTACAATATCTTTAATTAGTTGTTTTTTGTTTGCTTTTTAGTGGTTTTGATGATTCAAATAATTAGACAACTAAAACAAATTGTTCGTTTTTCATCTTATTACACAAAAAAAGACAGTGAGAGCAAATTCTCACTGTCTATAAATAAACAATCTTAAAAGTCTTTAGTGTCTGGGTCTGGTGCTCCCGCCTCTACTGGGATCTTCCGAAGGAGCTCACAGTCTTCTGAGGATAATGCAATCGCAGAGCATTGCAGATTACTTGCAATGCGTTCAGGAGTCACTGACTTGGGCAGAGGTAAAAATCCTTCTGCTAAACTCCAAGCCAACAGAAGCTGGGCTGGTGTCACGTCATACTGTTTAGCCAATGTAAGAACTGTCTCATTTTGAAACAGCTCTCCTTGACCAAATGGGTCCCCCAAGCCTCCAATAAAATTCCTTTATCACGGCAATAACGGACTACTTCCTCTTGATAGACTCCAGGGGCCAAGCGAATCTGATTGACCGCCGGAAGAACGTTGGCACTCTCTAACAAAGCATCCAGGTGATGGGGCAGGAAGTTACTCACGCCAATAGAGCGAATTTTTCCTTCTGCCTGCATATCTTCCATGGCTCTCCAAACCTCACGATTCCGTTCTTTCCAGGCCTCATTTTCTCGGTGAGTCACAGGATTTGGCCAGTGGATGAGGTACAAATCGATATAATCTAGTCCCAATTTGTGCAAAGATTCTTCTAGGCCATTGACAGCATCCTCATAGGTGTGACGATTATTCCACAACTTGGTCGTTACAAAAAGCTCTTCTCTTGGAATACCACTATCTTTGATAGCCTTTCCGACGCTTTCTTCATTTTGATAGATGGCTGCTGTATCAATATGGCGATAGCCCACTTCTAAGGCTGCTTTTACTGCTTGATAAGCTTCCTCGCCATCTTTCGCCTTCCAAGTACCAAAACCTAGTACAGGAATGTGGCGTCCGTCATTTAGTTTGTAGCTCTTCATCTTATTTCCCGTCACTTTCCTTTGTTTTTTCACCAGACTTAGAAGTCTTCGCATTCAAGCGCAACTTTTGGCTTAAAGATATTTTCCTTCGGTTGCACCATCGATTTACTAAAAAAGGCATAGAGTAAAAAGGCACTACCTGCCACTAGGATGACGGGACTACGGCGCAACATACCGTAGATAAAGAAAAACAAGCCCATCAATAAAAAACGTACGTTTATCTTATTCATAAAACTACCTCGCGATTCAATTACTTTCATTATACCATGTATCGGAGCAAAGAGACAAATGGTTAGATCAAGGGAATCCTATTCAAATAAGCTGAGACTCTCATCTCAGCTTATAGGGATACATTCAATTTTTAGTTTGGCGAAAGCAAGCGATTCGTAGTTGAACCTCTTTTTCACCATTAAGCTTCAAATCGTTTTTGGCCATCCAAGAAGGTTGCTACCAACTCTAAATCTTTATCCAATACAATAAAGTCAGCGTCATACCCTTCACGGATTTGGCCACAGACATCATCAATATGGACAGATTTAGCAGGGTTGAGACTCGCCATCATGACCGCTTCATGAGGATTGGCAATGCCCCACTCAACAACATTCTTCAATCCATCTTTAAGCTTCAAGATCGAACCAGCCAGGTTCCCTGTCGATTTCAAACGGGCTGTTCCATTTTCTACGACAACAGGGAATTCACCCAACATGTAGTCGCCATCTTCCAAGCCACCAGCTGTCATGCAGTCGGTGATCAAGGCGATATTTTCCACTCCTTTTTGTTTGAGAAGGATGTCGCAGGCTTTTGGATCAACGTGATGGCCATCACAGATTAACTCTGCATAAGTATGAGGAAGTTGGTACATAGCCCCAACCATTCCCAACTCACGGTGCGTCAAACCGCGCATTCCGTTATAGGCATGCACCCAGACACTAGCCCCAGCATCCACTGCTTTTTTAGCTTCGTCAAAGGTTGCATTGGAGTGACCAAGCGCAACCGTTACCCCTTCTCCTGTTACTGTGCGGACAAAGTCTTCTACACCATCTCGCTCAGGAGCAAGGGCAATTTTATTGAGCAAGCCGTTGGCTGCTTTTTGCCATGCACGGAATTCATCCATCCGAGGATCTTTCATATAGGCTGGATTTTGTGCCCCTTTGTACTTCTCTGTAAAGTAAGGTCCTTCAAAGTAAATACCACGAATCTTAGCACCAGACGCTTCTTGGTATCGTGCTCCAATGTTTTCAGTGACTGCTAATAATTGCTCATAAGAAGAGGTCAAGGTTGTTGGCAAAAAGCTAGTGACCCCTGTGCTCAAGAGCCCCTCACTCATAGTATGAAGGGTTCCCTCGATGTTGTTGTCCATAACGTCAACTCCACCAAATCCATGGATGTGCGTATCGACCAAACCAGGAGCAATACTATAGCCTGTATAGTCCAAAACAGTAGCTCCCTCTGGTAGCTGATCTACATGTTTCCCAAATTTGCCATCGACAATTTCTAGATATCCTCCCTTACGAATGCCATGGGGATAAAAGAATTGATCTGCTTGTATATAAGTTGTCATGGTGATTTCCTTTCTTTTTCTACCGATATATTCATACACATTATAATCCTTTGTACTGTATTTGTAAATGGTATAGACCTATTTTATTTAAATATATTAATATTTTCTATAAATACGATAAAAAATCCAGTTTTTTTGAGCTGGATTTCAGATTGAATATAAAGTCTTCTTTAAAACTTTCCTTAGGTGAGTACGGACGTTAGGTGAAATTATCCAGTGGATGATTTCAGCAATCCAGGAAGTTCCATGACTTAGTTTTGAACCTAAAGTTTCAAAACTCCCGAGTGGCTGAAACTTTAGCGCTTTCAGCCACTTTTCTCACAGCGGAAAGTTATAAATTTGTTTAATTAATTAAAAATACAAATTATTTTTTTGAAAAAATTTTCTAGCTATTTTATGAAAAAAGTTTGTCTACATTCTAAAATCCAGTCCTAAAGAACTGGATTTTTCGTTTTTTTAGATCTGCTCTAATTGTACCTTCTCTGCTAAATTCATGGCATGGTCTGCGACACGTGTATAGTGAGAGATGATATCAATAAAGTTCACACCTGCTTGAGGTGTACACTCGCCCTTGTTCAGACGAGAAATATGGGTCTTCCGCAATTTCTTTTCAAGTTTTTCAATCGCCTGATGGCGCTGTTCCAACTCTGCGGCCAACTCTTGGTTATCCTCTTCTACACTTCGAAGTGCATCTTTAACAAACGTCGCCGTTTGTTGGTAGATATCTTCTAATTCAGCCAAAGCATTGTCAGAAAAGACAACTTTCTTCCGAATGAGGTAGTCCGTCAAGTTGATCAAGGCTTCTGCGTGGTCTCCAATCCGCTCCAAATCTCGAGAAGAATCCAAAATATTGGTCAAGGATTCGCTTTCTTTTGGACTCAAAGCCTCACTGGACAAGCGGATCAAGTACTTGGTCAACTGGTCATCGATGGTATTAATCGCTTCTTCTGTTTTATGGCCTTTTTCAGCTAGCTTTTCTTCTTGATTCAAAATATAGCGATAAGATAAATCAAAAATCTTTTCAGCATAAGCTCCTAAGTGCAAGAGTTCTTTTTTGGCATTTCCCAAGGCAATCGAAGGAGCTTGGGTAATCAGATTTTCATCCAAGTAAAGTGGCTCGTATTTGACCACTTCATCCTCACCAGGAATCAATTTCGTCACAAAGTAAGCCAACGCCCCAATGAATGGGAATTGAACGATGGTGTTAGTCACATTAAAAGCACCATGTGAAAAGGCAATCGTCATCTCAGGTGAGAGATGCAACTGAGCTTGGAAGAACTCAACCATACTTGTAAATGGTCCCAACAAGATGATACACAGAATGGTCCCGATGACATTAAATAAGACGTGGGTCGCTGCAACCCGTTTGGCAGAAACATTGGCTCCCATGGCAGCGATGATAACAGTGAGGGTTGTTCCGATATTATCTCCAAATAAGACCGGTAGGGCTCCCTTCAGATCCAAAAATCCTCCTGAGTAGAGACCTTGCAGAATTCCAATGGTTGCTGAAGAAGCCTGGATCAAAACAGTAATAATAGCTCCAGCCAGCACTCCGAGGATTGGATTCTTCCCAAGGGTTACCATGTATTGGCTAAATTCTGGCAACTCCTTCAAAGGACTCATCCCTGCGCTGATGAGGTTTAAGGCATAAAAGATCCCCCCAACCCCAAATAAGATTCGACCGATGTTATTCGCCATCCGATTCTTGGTAAAGAAGAGACAGACTGTACCGACAAACATAATGGGCAAGGCATATGTTCCCAACTTGAAACCAATGATGAAGGAAGTGACCGTCGTCCCGATATTGGCCCCCATGATGATCCCAATTGCTTGGCGTAGCGTTAATAGACCGGCACTTACTAATCCAACCGTAATAACAGTTACCCCGGTACTAGACTGGATAAGGGCAGTCACGACAATCCCTACGAGCACCCCTAGAAATGGATTACTGGTATATTTGTCGATATAGTAACGAAGGCGATCCCCTGCAGCCTGTTGCAAGCCATCACCCATGGTTTTGATACTATATAAAAATAGTCCCAAACCACCTAAGAAGTTAAATAAAATGTTCTGCCAATCAATGGACATTCCTTTTCCTCCATCATCATTCGATAAAAGTTTACTCACTCTATTTTAAAACATCCACCCCTTCGGCACAAGTTTTTTTTGAAATTTCTTCTGAATTTTGCCATAAAAAAACGATAGACTCTACAGAATCTATCGTTTTGTTCATTATTTTTTATCAAGATCGCGTAACATTTGATCAATTTTGTTTCCATATTCAATGGATTCATCTTTGACAAAGGTTAAATCTGGAATTTTGTACAATTTTAAATTCCGACCTAATTCGCGCTTGATGGTTCCTGTTGCTTTTTCCAGCCCTGTCTGAGCCTTTTGATTATCTGAAGCCAGGTCACTCATAATCGAATAGTAAACCTTGGCCATCGACAAATCGCCTAGCATTTGAACATCCGTAATGGTGACGCCTTGGACACGCGGATCACGAACTTTTTTTTGCAAAATTTCGTTGACTTCCCGCTTGATTTCCATACCGACTCGGTCTGTCCGAAAATGACTTGCCATAGGAACTCCTTTCTGCTCTGTCTTTAAAAACTAGGAAATGGGAGATTTCCTCTCTTCCTTCCTAGTTAACAGTTTATTTTTTAATTTCTTCCATGATGTAAGCTTCGATGGTATCATCAGTCTTGATATCATTGTAGCCTTCGATCATCAATCCACCTTCGCGACCGTTGGTCACTTCTTTGACATCATCTTTATAATGTTTCAAGCTAGCAAGAGCTCCATCATAAATGACGACACCGTCACGAATGACACGAACTTTGGAGTCACGAGTGACCTTACCACTGAGGACCATAAATCCACCGATGGTACCCACTTTAGAGACTTTAAAGGTTTCACGAATGACTGCTTCCCCGATGACTTTCTCTTCGAAACTCAGGATCCAACATTCCCTTCATGGCATCTTCCATTTCTTCAATCACTTTGTAGATGATTGAGTGAAGACGGATTTCTACCTCATCAGCTTCTGCTTGCTGACGCGCTTGAGGCGTAGGGCGGACGTTAAATCCAATGATGAAGGCGTTTGAAGCTTCTGCGAGGGTAACGTCTGATTCATTGATGGCACCAACTGCTGAGTGAACGATGGTCACTTTCACACCTTCCACTTCAATCTTTTGAAGGGAAGCAGCAAGGGCTTCAACCGATCCTTGAACATCGGCCTTGATGATGACATTAACGGATTTCACTTCGCCAGCCTTCAAGGTATCAAAGAGATTTTCAAGGCTGACACGGTTGGTTGCTTGACGTTGTTTCATCAGCGCACGTTTGGCACGTTCTTCACCGGCTGCACGCGCAGATTTTTCATCTTCATAAACCGCAAAGTGGTCACCCGCCATTGGAGCTTCGTTCAAACCAGTGATAGAAACTGGAGTAGATGGTCCAGCTGCTTTCACACGACGGCCAAGGTCATTGGTCATGGCACGGACACGTCCGAAAGTATTACCAACAACGATTGGGTCTTGGACATTCAAAGTACCTTGTTGAACCAGAAGGGTTGCGACAGCACCTTTACCTTTATCCAAACGCGCTTCGATAACCGTACCGATGGCACGAACAGTTGGATCTGCCTTGAGTTCTTGGATTTCAGCCACAAGAAGGACCGTTTCCAAAAGCTCATCGATATTTTGGTTGAACTTGGCTGAGATTTCTACAAACTCAGAATCTCCACCCCAAGCAGTTGACATAACTCCGTGTTCTGCCAATTCACCAATCACACGTTCTGGGTTGGCACCTGGTTTATCAATCTTGTTAATAGCCACGATGATTGGAACGTTCGCCGCTTTTGAGTGGTTAATGGCTTCGATAGTCTGAGGCATAACCCCGTCATCTGCCGCTACGACCAAGATGGTAATATCCGTAACAGATGCACCACGCGCCCGCATAGAAGTAAAGGCCGCGTGTCCAGGTGTATCCAAGAAGGTAATCTTCTTGCCATTTTCCACGATTTGGTAAGCACCCGATATGCTGGGTGATCCCTCCCGCTTCACCTGTTGCTACACGTGAATTACGAAGGGTATCCAAAAGGGTTGTTTTACCATGGTCAACGTGTCCCATGATGGTGACAACTGGTGGACGCTCTACCAATTCATCTGGATTCAAATAACCATCTTCGACGAAGAAGCGTTCGATATCCGCATTGTCCACTTCAACCTTTTTCTTGGCTTCAATTCCATAATCCACTAACAGAAGTTCAATGGTATCGCCATCCAAGGATTGGTTTTGTGTCGCCATCACTCCCATCATGAAGAGTTTCTTAACGATTTCCGCAGGCTCACGCTTAATCCGTTTTGCGATTTCCGCAACCGTCATTCCATCTGTGTACTCAAGTTCACTTGGCAACTCATGGAATTTACGCTCTGTTACTGGTTTTGGAGCTTCATTGCGGTTATTCTTTCCTTTTTTATTCTTTTTGTTGTTGTTCCAGTTACTATTTCTTTGATTTCTCACTTGGTTTTGACTACTTCGATTCTTTTGTTGTTTTCTTGGACCATCTTCTTCACGATCAAAATCTTCACGTTTTTTGTCTGGTCTAGCTTGCTTTTTCCGACGTGTATCAACTGCTGCAGGACTTGGAGCCGCTACCGGAGTTGCCTTCACTGCTTCTGCCTTTGGTTGTGGAGCGACAACTTCAGTCGCAACTGCCTCTTCGCGCTTACGACGTTGTTGACGGTCTTGCTCTACCTTGGCTGCCTGGTTTTGCTTGTAGCGTTCTTCACTACCACGTGCATATTCTGCATTTTGCTCTGCCTTTAATGCTGCCGCACGGGCTTTGAAGTCAATCTTCGGTGCGCCATTTACAGGATTTGGACGTCCTTGACCGTTTCCAGCTTGGTCACGGCGACGATCATTCCCTTGGTTCGGCGGTCATTTCCTTGATTTTTTCGCTCATTACGATTTTGGAAACGATCCCCATCCCGACGGTCGTTTTGTTGTTTCTTAGGTCGATTTCCTTGTTGTTGACGACGTTCCGCCTGCTCTTTTGCACGGGCTTCGCGTTCCGCCTTGAAATTACGACTCTTTGGCTTCACAACAGGTGCTGCAGCTGTTTCCGTTGTTTTTTCTGGGTTGGTTTGCAACAGGTTCTTTTGCAACCGGTGCAGCTTTTACTTGTTTTTCTTCCGTCACTTTAGGAGTTTGGGGCGCCTTTGATGCAAAACTATTGACCAAACGCTCAACCGCTTCACCTTCGATACTAGAAGCGTGACTCTTTACCTCCAACCCTAATTCTTTTGCCCGTGTGACGACTTCTTTACTTTCCTTGCCTAGTTCTTTGGCAATCTCATACAATCTTTTCTTAGACAATTGCTGTCCTCCTCTTCTATTCCATAAGAGACCTCATTTTCTTTGAAAATCCAGCATCTGTCACGGCCGCTACCTTTCGTGAGCGACCAATGGCAGTACTTAATTCTAGTGTTGAAAACACGGTTAATACCGGAATGCCATAATAGTGGCATTTATCTGTGATTTTTTTGGTAAGATTGGGAGCTGCATCATCTGCTAGAAAGACCAAACGAGCCTTTCCTTCTTGAACAGACTTGATGACCAACTCTTCTCCAGAGATGATTTTCCCTGCTCTCTGAGCCAATCCCAATAAATTACTGACTTTTTGCTTATTCAAGGCCTAACTCTCTTCTTTTCACCTTATGATCCACATAAGCAATCAATTCGTCGTAGAAAGCTTCATCCACTTCCATGCTAAAGCTGCGATTGAAGACTTTCTTCTTCTTGGCTTGAAGTGCTTCCTCGTTATCGAGCTTGATATAAGCACCACGACCATTTGCTTTCCCAGTTGGATCGATAAAAACTTGACCTTCTTTATTTTTTACGATTCGCAAGAGATCTCGTTTATCGATGACCTCATTTGAAACGACAGACTTGCGTAAAGGGATTTTTCTTGTCTTTACCATGATTTCCTCCCTATTCGTCTACAGAATTCAAATCACTTTCTACTTCTTCAAAAGCAGGTTCTTGACTTGCTTCCATTTCTTCGTACTCACTAGCTGATTTGATATCAATCCGGTAGCCAGTTAAGTGAGCCGCCAAGCGCACGTTTTGACCACGACGACCGATCGCAAGAGATAGTTTGCTATCTGGTACTACCACAAGGGCATGCTTGCTGTCTTCTTCGTCAAAGATGACTTGATCGACCTCAGCAGGCGCGATGGCATTGTAGATAAATTCTGCTGGATCTGGTACCCACTCAATGACATCAATATTTCTTCTGTTGGGACCATACGATCCAATTTCTGATCATAACGAGCTGGGTGGAACTTGCTAGTAATCTTTTTGATGTTCGATCCACCACGACCAACGATGGTTCCAATCGCATCTACGTTTGGATTATGGCTACGAACAGCAACCTTAGGTCCGGTCTCCAGCTTCACGTGCCACGCTCATGATTTCAACGGTTCCATCATAGACTTCAGGGATTTCTTGTTCCATCAAACGTTTGATCATTTCTGGATGGCTACGACTTACGAAAACGTTGACCCCACGAGGATTGTCTTCTACTTTGTAGACAAATACTTCGATGCGATCATGAGATTGGAAAACTTCACCCGGGATTTGGTCTTGTTTAGACAATTGAGCTTCGATAGACCCTAAATTTACATAGATAAAGCGATTATCAAAACGCTCAACCGTTCCACTCATAATTTCATTTTCATGTTCTTTATAAGTGTTATAGGTAATCGCACGAGTTTGCTTGCGCATTTTTTCCATGATGGTTTGTTTGGCAGATTGAGCTGCGACACGGCCAAACTCAGCAGGTGCTTCTTCAAATTTGATTTTGTCTCCCAATTCATAGGCAGAGCTAATCGCAAGAGCATCTTTCAAGCTAATTTCTAACCGGCTATCAAATACTTCATCCACTACTTCACGAACAGTATAAACGCGGAAGTCACCAGTCTTTTCATTAAATTCGATAGCAGCACTTTCTGCTTGACCATACCGTCTTCGATAAGCCGAACGCAATGATTCTGTGACAGCTTCAATGATATCTTCTTTTTTGATTCCTTTGTCTTCTTCCAAGATGCGAAAAGCATCTAGCATTTCTTTACTCATTCTTTTCTTGCTCTTAGGCTACTAAGAGCCTTCCTTTCTTTTCTGCTATAATTTGACAGCTAGTCTTGCTTTTGAGACAAGACTATAGGGGATTTCAATGGTTTTCTTTCTGGTTTTGTCCATGTATTCCATGGTCAATTGGTCATCTTCGAACTTAACGAGTGTTCCTTCAATGACCTTTTGTTTGTCAACTGCCTTGTACAAGCTGACATGGATATATTGACCCAGAGCTTTTTCCACAGCATCTTTGGTTTTTAAAGGACGCTCCAAACCAGGACTCGTCACTTCTAGGAAATACTGTTCTGGGAATGGATCTGGTTGAATCTGATCCAACAGAGGACTAATCACTTCTGTTAAATCTGCTGTATCATTCAGGGTAATACCACCTGGCTTATCAACAAAGATACTTAGAACATAATCTCCTCCTATCTTTCCATATTCAACATCCACTAGTTCAAATGGAGCTTGGATAGCTGGTTGAAGAATTTCTGTTACTAATTCAACAATTGTTGCGATAGGACAACACCTCCTCACAGACAAGAGGCGAAGATATGTCTTCGCCTCTCCTTTTCTATTCGTTTTAAACATTCTAACACAAGTTCCGTCGAAATGCAAGAATTTCGCCTTCCTCATTCATACAGCTACCATCCAAAAGAAAAACGCCTCCTTTTCAGGAGACGTCGATCCTTAACTAGACTTTAAAATTGTGCTTCAACCCGATAAATGACCTGACCCTTACTTGAGAATTTCTTTTCATATTCGGTCATGACATTTCCCTCAAAATCACTAGCATGAAGATCTAGCCAGACACCCTTCAAGGTCATTCCATACTGAGAAAAACTCACCAAACTGTATTCAAAGAGTCCTCGATTGTCCGTCTTGAAATGAATCTCTCCATGCTCTGGCAAAATCTGTTTGAAAGTATCTAAGAAACTCTTGTAGGTTAGACGACGTTTTTCATGGCGTTTCTTCGGCCAAGGATCCGAAAAATTGAGATACAATTGATTAATCTCACCGTCTTCAAAGTAATTGGTCAAGCTATCTCCGTCCACCCAAAGTAACTTGATATTGGGAACGTCGGCTTCTAACACCTTATCCAAAGCGTAACTTAATACTGATTTTTGAATATCAATCCCGATATAGTTAATGTCTGGATTTTGTTTTGCCATTCCAGTGATAAAGGCTCCTTTACCGCTTCCCACTTCAATATGAATAGGATGGTCATTTCCAAAAATCTCATGCCACTTTCCTTTGGCTTCTTCTGGCTTCAAAATGACATATTGCGGATTGGCTTCTAATAATTCGGTTGCACCTTTACGGTTTCTAACTCTCATGCTTCCTTCCCATATTTTGACCGGAAATTACGCAAGGCATAAATTTCTCGGTTCACATTCTCTAAATCATTATTTTCATAGTATTTTACAATCTGACAAAGGAAAGAGTATTGACCAAACCAGTACAATTTACCAAATACAGTTTCATTGTACTTATAGCCGTAATAGACCAACCAATCCTGCCACTGGGAATCTGGAATGTAGTGACTTAAAACATGAGCCACATCCATCATCCGATCTGTTAAGCGGACAGAATCCCAATCTACCAAGTAGATAAATCCACTGTCCGTTTCAATCCAGTTACTGTGACGGACATCTCCGTGAACAATGGTTGCATAATCTTCTCGAAAAGCTGGAACAGTCTGTCGTAAACTCTTTAATACAGATTGCAAATAATTGTTTTGACGCAAAGCAATTGGCAACTGACTGCTCAAAGAATTCAATAAATCCAATGGCGATTCAGCTGTGTAGCCCAACTTTCTCAATTGCGTCATCAAGGGGCGTGAACGGTGCAAACGAGTCAGGATATGAACCACTTGCTTTTTCCCCATCCCATTTGGAGTTAAAATTTCTCCATTTAACCATTCTTGTGCGCTCATCACATTTCCGTCAGGTAAGCGTCGGCTCCATAAGAGTTGTGGAGCAATTTGTTCTTTAGCTAACCCTGCTAATATTGGAGTCGTATTCATTTTGACAAATACTTTCCCCCCATCCGGATAAGTCCCCATAAAGGCTTTTCCGCTTTTACCAGCAATTGGGGTTAACGTTAGCTCTTTTTCGTTCGAGTCCATCTCTTCCTCCGTAAAAAGTTTCCCATCTATTTTACTAATTTTAAAGCGTTTCGTCAACTAATCGTCTCACCTTGAAAGGTGCATAACCATAGGCTAAAAAGGCTGTGAAAGCTAGCAAGGCCAGGACGAGAATTTTCTCTTCAAAGACCAGTAATCCCAGTCCTCCCTCGACAAGAACCACAAACAAAGTCACCGATTGAACTGTTTGAAGAAGCCCTCGTGTTTTAGCACTGATTTCCAAGGGGAAGAGTCGCGTTAAATATTGATAGTCAAAGGCCTTGTAGAGTCCGAGCAATTGAAAAACAAGTAAATAATTCAAGAGCCCCGCGACGGCCACTGCTACTAGCGTTTGCGGGATGAAGACAAAGACAGCGATTGCTAGTCCTAATAGACGCAGACTCATGGAAAACAGATCTCCATTTCTGAGATAAGAACGGAGATACAGGTTGTTCCAGGTCTTGCACTGACTTTCGGAACCATGCTTGTTAGTCTGTCTAAGTAGGCCCGCCGTTTCACGCTATTCGTCATTCCTTTTACTGTGGTAAAAAGGGCGAAAAATCTTAGAATACTTTGCTTTCTCTGGTTTTCTAGCTCTACGATTCGCTTCCAATCAAGACCCGCCTGGTTATAGAATCTTTTCCCCTTCCCTTGAAAAACAAGAACCTTCAACAAGAAGAGAATAGCCAAATAAACCACTACAATGGTCAAGAGACAGTCCTAAAGCCAAAGCCAAAGGGACAAATAGGACAAGCACAAGGGTTTGTACAATTCCCCAGAAAATAGTCGCTCGTAAGATTTGTTGGTTCAAATAGCCTTTCAATTCCTCTTCTTTTGCCAGAAGGAAAATCATGTCTGGCTTCTCAAAATAGGTTGCGATGGAACCAATTGGAAGCAGGAGCAAAGGAGCTAGGGCAAGTACAAGGAGGAGAAGGCTCTTATCTTCTGGTAGAGAGCGCAAAAATTGACTGTACTGAACCGCTAAAAAGCCCTAGAAAAGATCAGGAGAAAGAGGACAAAGTGATCATTAAACACATAGCGAGAATATTTTAAGCACTGATTGCGAAAGGTCGTCTTCCTCTTTTGTAAAACTTCAATCATCGGTCAGCCTCTTTTGTTAGTGCAAGGTAAATTTCATTCAAATCGGCATCTGCCATTCCAAATTCTGTCCGCAAATCCTCTAAAGTCCCCTGAGCACGGACCTGTCCCTTATGGAGGATGACAAAGGCATCACACATTTTTTCAGCAGAATCCAGAACATGGGTACTCATTAAAATAGATTTCCCCTTCTCTTTTTCCACCTTCAATAATTGAATTAAATCTGAGATCGCAACTGGATCCAAGCCTAAGAAAGGCTCATCGACAATAAACAAACTTGGATCAACAGCAAAGGCACAAATAATCATGACCTTTTGTTTCATCCCCTTAGAAAAATGGACAGGAAACCAATCTAATTTTTCCTCTAGTCGAAATTGCTTCAAGAGAGGAGTCACACGCGCAAAAACCGCTTCCTGATCTAAGTCATAGGCCATCGCCACTGTCTCAATATGCTCACGCAGGGTTAACTCCTCATAAAGGCTCGGTGTTTCAGGAATATAACCAATTTTTTGGCGATAAGCACTTGGAGAAGTAGCTAAAGTCAAACCGTCGATCCGGATTTCGCCAGCATAGGGACGCAATAGACCTATAATTTCATTAATGGTCGTTGATTTCCCTGCTCCATTCAAGCCAATCAATCCAATCAATTGACCATCGCCAACCTCAAAACTAACATCTTTTAAGACAGGGATATTGACATAGCCTCCTGTCAGGTTTTTTATTTCTAACATATTTTCTTAGCTTTCTGGTATAATGTTCTTATATTATAACAAAATCTAGCGAAATTGAGGTACATTTATGGTTTCGGATTGTATTTTTTGTAAGATTGTTGCCGGAGAAATTCCTGCTTCTAAGGTCTACGAAGATGACCATTTTCTTGCTTTTTTAGATATCTCACAGGTCACTCCAGGCCATACCCTTGTGATTCCAAAAAAACATGCCCGTAATCTGTTGGAAATGACACCAGATGAAACAGCTGATCTTTTTAACATCGTTTCAAGAGTCACCAAAAAAGTGGAAAGTGCTACACAGCCTCAAGGAATGAATATCATTAGTAACATGGAAGAAATTGCGGGTCAGTCTGTCTTCCACACCCACGTCCATATTCTTCCACGCTACTCTCAAGAGGACGACCTAAAGATTGATTTCATTGCCCACGAACCTGATTTTGACCACCTTGCCCAATTAGCCAAGGATATCTCAAACCATTAAAAAGGAGCTTACTATGAAATTAAGAGATCTATTTTGGTTTGCGACTGGAGCAACCATCAGCTATCAACTTGTTAAACATCGCGAACCACTGAAAAATGAATTCAACGAAACCAAACAACTCACGGATGGAATTCAATCAAACTTTTCTAAAATCAAAAAAAACATTGAAATCATTCAGGAGCAAAGAGTCCTTTTAAATCAATTACTGGAAGACTTTTCCTATAAAGCAAGGATCTTCTCTCAGCAAGCCAATGCTTCTGTAGAACAAATCCAAACTATTTGGTCTGAGAAATCCAATGATCATGAATAAGCAAAAAAGGTTTTGAGATAGTCGTCTCAAAACCTTTTTATTTTTAAAAGTATTTGACTTTAGTTTCCTCCAGCACCAGCTACCGTTGTATCCGTATAAGGTGGCACTGTCGGTTGGTTTGGCGTAACTGCTTCTGAGCTTACAGAAGTTTCTGGAACATAGGAAGGATCATAATATCCTCCACCAGTATCCTGGCTCGCCTCTACTGGACTTTCACCACTTTCTGATGAAACGCTTCCCCCAGTTTCGTCGCCATCCAATAGAACGGCACTTGTTTTGAGCTTGCTTACAGGTGATAAGCCCAGACTTTTACGCAGGATATTCTGCATCTTCAACAGGTGTTCTGAAGTAACAATTTGGTAACTTCCGCCATCCGCTAGGGTGGCATCTTCCCCTTTCAACTGTTCCATACGGATGTTCTTCAAGGCATCTCGATACCCCATCAACTGCATCAAGCTATTCGTATCCAAGGAGATATTGGTCTGCATATTATCACTAACTGCTTCAATAATTCCTTGATAGTTGCTCAGACCATCCAAAGTCAATACTTTCTTGATGATCTTTTCGATGACTTCCCGTTGGCGTTTTTGACGACCATAGTCTCCTTCTGGATCTTGATAACGCATCCGTGAGTATACCAAGGCTTGTTCTCCATCAATCTCTTGACGACCAGGTGGAATTTTTCGCTGTATATTCCGGTTCATTTTCTTCAATCGAAATATCAAAATCAAATGGATTGTTTACCGTGATGCCGCCGACCTTATCAACCAGTTGGACCAGGCCTTTCATATTGATCATCGCATAACGGTCGATATGAATATTCATCAAATCTTGGATGGTTTTAATGGCCAATTCTGCTCCACCTTGAGCATAAGCCGCATTCAGCTTAGCTTGGACAGTTTCTCCATCCTGCGTAATATTGGTCAAGATATCCCGTTCCAAACTCATAATCGTTGTTTCACGCGTCTGTGGATTCACCGTCACCAGAATCATGGTATCACTGTTTCCCTACCCACTGATCCTCTCGTGAGCCTGATCCAGTATCAACCCCCATGAGCAAGATGGTCATTGGTTTGTTTTCTGCGATGACATTGTTTTCATCGCCAATCCCTTTATAAGTCTTACTCAACGTATTTGTCGACTGATTGAGGATGGTCAGCCCATAGGCTCCCAATCCCGATTGTCGTTACAGCTAACAAACTAAAAAACATTAATAGAATTTTTTTAATCATTAGATTCTGTCCATCTATCAGTTTGCCCATTAGGTAAACATCCAGATATTCCCCTTCCTTGTATACGCCTCTCTTGCGGAGACCTTCAATTTCAAATCCTAGCGTTTGGTAGAGATGGATGGCCCGTTCATTTCGAACTTGGACACTGAGGTCTAACTTTCCGAAGGAGGTTGGTACCTTCTGCCCATGCGATTCCTTCTTCTAGAAGAATACGACCCAAGCCTTTATTCCAATAGGCCTTCCGAACAACGATAAAGAGATCTCCAATATGGCGCAAGGCTCTATTTTGATCCGCTGCAATATTTAAGACGCCTACCAGATCCTCACCCAAGTATAACAAAGAGACATAATTGATTGTCTGTTTGTGCTTGTGTTTCAGCAAATATTTCCAACTCTTGCTTGGTCATCCCAAGCCCTTCTGGAGCCAAGGTCATAAAATCCGATTCAGTCGCTACATCTTTAAAAAAGTCAAGTAAACACTGTGCATCCGAAGCCTCAGCCTCTTTTCAAAAAGAGATCCAATACCTGTTCCATCTTCAAGCTCCTACAGAAGTTAGAAATGAGTCCTTTAATTGTTCTGCACGTTCACCGACAGCTGACAAGCGTATCTCACGTCCGTCACCGTCCTTGAGCAGTTCAACCTTTAAATATCCAGCAGGAAGACTGGTCTCTAGCAATTCTCCCCACTCAATGACGGTAACCCCTTCACCAAATAAAAAGTCATCCAAATCAATCGAATCTGGATCGTCTCCAATACGATAGACATCCAGGTGATACAAGGGCAAGCGACCTTCATATTCTCTCACGATAGTATAAGTAGGACTTTTGATCATCTGGCGAATGTCCAACCCTTGAGCAAGGCCTTTTGTAAAGGTTGTTTTCCCTGCCCCCAGATCCCCTGTCAGAATCACGACATCCTGTTTTTCTCTAAACCGTTGACCCAACTGTTTTCCAAGGGCAATCAACTCTTGTTCATTTTGACTTTTCATTCCTCCATTATACCAAAAATAATTGATTCTTGCCCACTATTTTTAGTCGATCAACCTTCTAGCCTCACCTGAGACAATCAAAAAAAGCTTGGGACTATTTGTCCAAGCTTTCTTCTATGTTCATTCTAGTGCAAGGCCATACTGATAAAGTTCAGAGATAAACAAGGCATCTAAAATCCAAATCATACTGTGAACCTCTTTGGCTTCACCTTTGACAAGTTTGGTTACTGTATAGGTAATAAAACCTGCTGCAATCCCATTTGTGATGGAATAGCTGAATCCCATAAAGATAGAGGTGAAGAAGGCTGGTACAGCTTCTGCCATATCATCCCAATGGATGTTTTTCAAGCTACTCAACATCATGATCCCAACGATGATCAAAATCGGTGCTGTCGCTGCAGTTGGTACAATGGCAAGAAGGGGACTAAAAATACTTGACACTGCAAAACAGAGGGCTACTACAAGGGCTGTCAAACCAGTCCGTCCACCAGCTCCAATACCCGCAGCTGACTCAACATAAGTCGTCACATTCGAAGTACCTGCAATAGCACCAACAGATGTCGCTACGAGGTCTGAATAAAGGGCTTTATCCAATTTAGCGGATTGATGATTTTCACCATTTGTGGCAACAATACCAACTTTTTCACCAGTTCCAATCAAGGTACCAATCGTATCAAAGATATCTGTCAATGAGAAAGCGAGGATGGCCATCAAGGTTTCAGGAAGACGAGAAGTATTGGTAATCAAAGAACCTAATCCTTCTGAACCAAGTGCAGCACCAAAAATTTTCCCAAGATCATTGACAGCTGCTCCAAGATGGGTACTACCAAAGTCAATCGTTGAAAGATCAACAATTCCAAACACAATACCGAGGATTGTTGTCGTAAGGATAGAAAGGATAATTCCTCCTTTAATGCCCTTGATGACAAAGAAAACAGTAATGGCTAAGCCAGCTAAGGCAAGAAGGACTGTCGGACTATTAAAACTAACAAGTCCTGGGACCGCTGCAGAATTTGCTGTAATCGCTGCATTCGCTTTGTCAGCCCCTTCTCCTGCCACCGTATAGGTATGCGGATCAATCGAAAACTTCAACAAGCCAGCATTTTTAATTCCGACATAGGCCAAGAAAATTCCGATACCAGCTGAGATAGCTGAACGCAAAGCATTTGGAATTGACTCAATAATCATTTTCCGAACATTAGTTAATGTGATAACCAAGGAAATTAATCCACAAATAAAGACCATTCCCAAGGCTTCTTTCCAAGAATAGCCCATCCCAAATACCACTGTAAAGGTAAAGAAGGCGTTCAAGCCCATCCCTGGTGCTTGGGCATAAGGCAGATTCGCATAGAAAGCCATCATGAGAGTCCCAACGACTGAACCAATAATGGTTGCTAGAAATACTCCTTGAGCAGGCATTCCTGTTTGGGAAAGCATTTGAGGGTTTACAAACAAGATATAAGACATGGCAAAGAAGGTCGTTAAACCAGCTAATACCTCTGTACGAACCGTCGTTCCGTGTTCAGATAGTTTGAAAAACTTATCCATTTTTCCAATAAACTCCTTAAAAAAATAAATCTGCTCGCGACTCAATCACGAACAATACCAATATTTTATCAAATATCATTCACTTTTACAAGAGATTCATCTGGACAATCTTTTCGTGTCACATCATTTACTATTCGAAAAGACTGAAATTTTCCTGTTTATCTGGTATAATGGTAGCATTCTTCTTAAAATATGGCACTTCTATACTCCTCATTTAGAGTAAGAAAAACCATACAAATGAAAGGAATCTTCCTATGAATAAAAAACTAATCGCTGTCGATTTAGATGGCACCTTATTAAATTCTGAGAGCAAATTATCGCCTTATACGATTGAAACCATCCAGAAAGTCAGTGAACAAGGTCACCGGGTCATTATTACAACTGGGCGTCCCTATCGAATGGCAGATCACATCTATAAGGAATTGGGATTGGAAAGTCCCATGATTAACTTTAACGGCGCTCTCACTCATATTCCAAATAAAAAATGGTCGAAAGAACTATCCATGACCCTTGATAAAAAATACCTCCTAGATATGGTCGAGAGAGAAAATGACATCCAGGCGGACTTTATTGCAGGAGAGTATCGCAATAAGTTCTATGTCACCCACACCTACCACCATACTATTGATCCCGCCTTATTTGGGGTTTCTAAAATCTCCTCCAAAACAAAATTCGAAGCTCGTAAAGTTACCGAAAACCCAAACGCCATCCTCTTTCAAACACGCGCTGAAGATAAGTATGCTTTAGCCGAAGAAATGCGTGACTACTACCATCATGAGTTGGAAATCAATAGTTGGGGCGGTCCCCTCAACATTCTGGAATGTGCTCCAAAAGGCGTCAATAAGGCCTTTGCCCTCAACTATCTCCTCGAGACTTACGGACTTGATCGGAAAGACTCTGATTGCCTTTGGAGACGAACAAAACTGATACAGACATGTTGGCTTTCGCAGGAACTGGTTATGCAATGAAAAACGCCAATCCTGTCCTCCTCCCCTATGCCGATAAACAAACCGAGTATACAAATGATCAGGACGGCGTTGCTCGTCAACTAGAAAAACTCTTCCTATAAATAGAGAATCGCTTGAATCACCTTTTACAAGAAAGGATTCAAGCTTTTTGTTTTCTCAAACATACGGAACCTTATGGGGCCTTTTTCTGAAAACAATTTAACTGGTTAAGTTTATTTTCAGAAAATTTTCTATGTAAACGCTTGCTAACTGATAAAGTTTGTGATAAAATTAATATAACAAAAATAAAAAAGGAGCCTAGCTCGTTTCATACGATAATGATTCAAGTGATGTTACTTCTCGTTTTATTACCGTCTCTAATTCAACTAAGCTCTTGAGGAGGAAAACTATGAAAGCTGTTGTTGTAAATCCAGAAGGTACTGGTGTTGAAATCGTTGCAAACAAGGAGATGCGCCCATTAGAAACAGGGGAAGCTCTTGTTCAAATCGAATACTGTGGTGTCTGCCACACGGACTTGCACGTTGCTCACGGAGACTTCGGTAAAGTTCCAGGCCGTGTTCTTGGACACGAAGGAATCGGGAATGGTTAAAGAACTTGCTCCAGATGTGACAAGCTTAAAAGTTGGTGACCGTGTCAGTGTTGCTTGGTTCTTCGAAGGATGTGGCACTTGTGAATACTGTACAACTGGTCGCGAAACTCTTTGCCGTACTGTAAAAAATGCTGGTTACTCTGTTGATGGAGGAATGGCTGAACAATGTATCGTTACTGCAGACTACGCAGTGAAAGTATCTGAAGGATTAGATCCAGCCCAAGCTTCTTCTATTACGTGTGCAGGCGTTACCACTTACAAAGCTATCAAAGAAGCCAAAGCTGAACCAGGACAATGGATCGTTATCTATGGAGCTGGTGGACTTGGAAACTTGGCTGTTCAATATGCTAAGAAAGTCTTCAACGCACATGTCATCGCTGTCGATATCAACAATGATAAACTAGAATTGGCAAAAGAAGTTGGGTGCAGACTTTGTCATCAACGGTCGCGAAGTCGAAGATGTCCCAGGATTGATCAAAGAAAAAACAAATGGTGGAGCTCACTCTGCTGTCGTAACAGCTGTTTCTAAAGTAGCTTTCAACCAAGCAGTAGATTCTGTTCGTGCAGGTGGCCGCGTGATCGCAGTTGGTCTTCCTTCTGAAATGATGGACCTCAGCATTGTGAAAAACAGTATTAGATGGTATCCAAGTCATCGGTTCTCTTGTAGGAACTCGTAAAGACTTGGAAGAAGCCTTCCAATTTGGGGCAGAAGGCTTGGTAGTCCCAGTCGTTCAAAAACGTCCAGTAGAAGATGCTGTCAAAGTCTTTGACGAAATGGAAGCCGGAACCATTCAAGGACGTATGGTACTTGACTTCACCAACTAATCAACTCAACCTATTAGACCAGCCCAAATGGGCTGGTCTTTTTAGTTTCTCACAAACAGGACCTGCAAGGGGTTGCTATATTTTTATTTTACCTATTAGAACCTACTACTACTCTTTTCAGAAAACATAGAATCCCCTTCATTCCCCTCTTGTCAAGGAATTCCAAAGGATTTTCGAATTTTATAGCCAAATAAGTCTGCTAGCAAGCGACCTCAGATGTTAACAATTTAATATATTAAAGACTCTCTTTTTCCTTTAATTTAGTATTGAAAAATTGACTTTATTATGAAAACGTTTTATAATAGATAAGCTTAAAGTTTTCTTAAACTGAAAGTCAAACAAATTTTATAAGGAGGAATGTCAATAATGAGTATTGGTATCATTATTGCTAGCCACGGTGAATTTGCAGCTGGAATCCACCAATCCGGCTCGATGATCTTTGGGGATCAAGAGAAAGTTCAAGTGGTTACGTTCATGCCAAGTGAAGGCCCAGATGATCTCTATGCTAAATTCAATGTTGCTGTTGCCGCATTTGATGCAGAAGATGAAATCTTGGTTTTGGCTGACCTTTGGAGTGGTTCTCCATTTAACCAAGCGAGTCGCGTTATGGGAGAAAATCCAGATCGTAAATTTGCGATCATCACAGGATTGAACCTTCCGATGTTGATTCAAGCTTATACTGAGCGTTTGATGGATGCAACTGCTGGCGTTGATCAAGTTGCTGCAAACATCATCAAAGAATCTAAAGATGGAATCAAAGCTCTTCCAGAAGAATTGAATCCTGTCGAAGAAGCAAGCACTGCTTCAGCTGCTCCTGTTGCCCAAGCCGCTATTCCAGAAGGAACAGTGATCGGTGATGGAAAACTCAAGATTAATCTTGCCCGCTTAGATACTCGTCTACTTCACGGACAAGTCGCAACTGCTTGGACACCTGATTCAAAAGCGGATCGAATTATCGTAGCTTCAGACTCAGTTGCCAAAGATGAGCTCCGTAAAGAGTTGATCAAGCAAGCAGCACCGAATGGTGTGAAAGCAAACGTTGTCCCAATTCAAAAATTGATCGACGTTGCAAAAGATCCACGCTTTGGTGAAACACATGCTTTGATCTTGTTTGAAACACCTCAAGATGCCCTTCGTGCCATCGAGGGTGGTGTTCCGATTAAAACCTTGAACGTTGGTTCAATGGCCCACTCAACTGGTAAAACCATGGTTAACAATGTGTTGTCAATGGACAAAGAGGATGTGGCTACATTTGAAAAAATGCGTGATCTTGGAGTGGAATTTGATGTCCGTAAAGTGCCAAATGACTCTAAGAAAGATTTGTTTGACTTAATTAACAAAGCTAACGTTCAATAATCGATTACTTACGAAAGGATTTTAAACATGTCTATTATTTCTATGGTATTAGTGGTCGTTGTTGCCTTCTTAGCAGGTCTTGAAGGTATCCTTGACCAATTCCAATTCCACCAACCACTTGTTGCTTGTACCTTAATCGGTTTGGTAACAGGTAACTTGACTGCCGGTGTTATGCTTGGTGGTTCCCTTCAATTACTTGCACTTGGCTGGGCCAACATTGGTGCCGCAGTTGCACCCGATGCTGCTCTTGCATCAGTCGCTGCTGCGATTATCTTGGTTCTTGGTGGTGACTTTAGCTCTAAAGGAATCGCTGTGGCTCAAGGTGTCGCTATTCCACTTGCAGTTGCTGGTCTTTTCTTGACCATGATCGTCCGTACTCTCTCCGTTGGTTTGGTCCACACTGCCGACGCTGCTGCTAAAAAAGGTGATATCAAAGGCGTAGAACGCGCTCACTTTGTAGCACTTCTCCTTCAAGGTCTTCGTATCGCCATTCCTGCAGCCCTTCTGTTTGATGATCCCTGCTGACACTGTTAAAGGTGCTCTTGAAGCGATGCCTGCTTGGTTGTCAGACGGTATGCAAATCGGTGGTGGTATGGTCGTTGCCGTTGGTTACGCCATGGTTATCAACATGATGGCAAGCCGTGAAGTTTGGCCATTCTTTGCCATTGGTTTTGCTCTTGCTGCCGTTAGCCAATTGACCTTGATTGCTCTTGGTGCAATTGGTGTTGCCCTTGCCTTGATCTACCTTTCTCTCTCTAAGAAAGGTGGCAATGGAGGTGGCGGAGTTGCTACTTCTAATGACCCAATCGGCGATATCCTTGAAGACTATTAAGAAAGGTGTGACACTATCATGACTGAAAAATTACAATTATCTAAATCAGATCGTCAAAAAGTTTGGTGGCGTTCAACCTTCTTGCAAGGTTCTTGGAACTATGAACGGATGCAAAACTTGGGTTGGGCTTACTCATTGATCCCAGCTATCAAAAAACTTTACACGAAGAAAGAAGACCAAGCGGCTGCTCTTGAGCGTCACATGGAGTTCTTCAACACTCACCCATACGTAGCTGCTCCAATCATCGGGGTTACTCTTGCCCTTGAAGAAGAAAGCAAATGGCGCTGCGATTGATGATGCCGCTATCCAAGGGGTTAAGATTGGTATGATGGGACCTTTGGCGGGTATCGGAGATCCTGTCTTCTGGTTTACAGTTCGTCCAATCCTTGGAGCTCTTGGTGCATCTCTTGCCTTGACAGGTAACATCCTTGGCCCACTCATCTTCTTTATTGCATGGAATGCGATTCGTATGTCCTTCTTGTGGTACACCCAAGAACTTGGATACAAAGCAGGTTCTGAAATTACCAAAGATATGTCTGGTGGGATCTTGCAAGACATCACTAAAGGAGCTTCTATCCTCGGGATGTTCATCCTTGCTGTCTTTGGTAGAACGTTGGGTATCTATTAAATTCATCTTTAATGTTTCTTCTGTCAAATTAGACGACAAAGCTTATATCCACTGGGATAAACTTCCTGAAGGATACAAAGGTATCCAAGAAGCCTTCGCTCAAGTTGGTTCAGGTCTATCTCAAACACCTGAAAAAGTTACGACTTTCCAACAAAACTTGGATTCATTGATTCCTGGTTTGATGGGATTGCTTCTTACTTTTGCTTGTATGTGGTTGCTTAAGAAGAAAGTATCTCCAATCACTATCATCATCGCCCTCTTTGTAATCGGTGTCTTGGCACACGTTGCTGGCTTGATGTAAGCAAAGATCAACAAAAAAGAAGGTTTCGACCTTCTTTTTATTATGGTATAATGAAATGAACATTGATACAGGAGGATAACATGGCGCAATCACAGAATAAAACCGTGGAATTCCATACCACTGGTGTCTCTTATCTAGGTGTTGGTGGAAAGGTTGGAAAAATGTTAGTTGGAGATGTGGCTTTTGAATTTTACGCAGATGCTAATGTAGAAGACTACGTCCAAATTCCCTGGAAAGAAATCGAACAGATTGGAGCCAACGTATCCGGGCGTAAAATTAGCCGCCATTTTGAAATTTACACCAAGGAAAGCAAGTTCCTATTTGCTTCTAAAGACTCGGGGAAAATCTTAAAAATTGCCCGTCAACACCTTGGGAATGATAAAATTGTCAAGCTACCGACCTTGATCCAAACCATCGCAGCTAAAATTAAAAATCTATTTGCAAAATAGGTACTTTTCTTGTATAATAAACGAAAACGGATAAGTAAATTAAGGAAATCTTTCAGAAAGTCTGCGGTTGCTGTGAGCAGATAGAGGACTTAATTGAAATTCTACCGTTTATCAAAAAATTGAAGATCAAATCAAGTGCACACCTGTGAAGTTGGATGGAACCGTGGCCCTGCCACTCCAACACTGTAACAGGTGTGCTTTTTGTTAAAGGAGAAGCTATGTTAGATATTAAACGAATTCGTACAGACTTTGATACAGTTGCTGAAAAATTAGCGACACGCGGTGTAGATGCTGCCATCTTGAACGAAATGAAAGAAATCGATGCCAAACGTCGTGACATCTTGGTCAAAGTAGAAAGCCTCAAGGCTGAGCGCAACACCGTATCTGCTGAAATCGCTCAAGCTAAGCGAAATAAAGAAAATGCAGATGATAAGATTGCTGCCATGCAAACTCTCTCTGCAGAAGTTAAAGCTCTTGATGCAGAATTGGCAGAAATCGATGCAAAATTGACAGAATTTACTACGACTCTTCCAAACATCCCTGCTGATAGCGTGCCTGTTGGAGCTGATGAAGATGATAACGTAGAAGTTCGCCGTTGGGGAACTCCTCGCGAGTTTGACTTCGAACCAAAAGCTCACTGGGACCTTGGAGAAGACTTAGACATCCTTGACTGGGAACGTGGTGGAAAAGTCACTGGCGCTCGTTTCCTCTTCTACAAGGGGCTTGGAGCTCGCTTAGAACGTGCTATCTACAACTTTTATGTTGGATGAGCATGGCAAGGAAGGATACACAGAAGTCATCACCCCTTACATGGTCAACCACGATTCTATGTTTGGTACTGGTCAATATCCAAAATTCAAGGAAGATACTTTTGAACTCAGCGACACCAACTATGTCTTGATTCCAACCGCTGAAGTGCCTCTGACCAACTACTACCGTGAAGAAATCATCGATGGCAAGGATCTCCCAATCTACTTTACTGCCATGAGCCCTTCTTTCCGTTCAGAAGCAGGTTCTGCTGGTCGTGACACTCGTGGTTTGATCCGTTTACACCAATTCCATAAGGTAGAAATGGTCAAATTTGCCAAACCGGAAGAATCATATGAAGAATTGGAAAAGATGACAGCCAACGCTGAAAACATCCTTCAAAAACTCAACCTTCCATATCGTGTAGTGGCTCTCTCAACAGGAGATATGGGCTTCTCAGCTGCTAAGACTTACGACTTGGAAGTATGGATCCCTGCACAAAATACCTACCGTGAAATCTCAAGCTGTTCAAATACGGAAGATTTCCAAGCACGTCGTGCCCAAATCCGTTACCGTGATGAAGCAGATGGTAAGGTTAAACTTCTTCACACCTTTGAACGGTTCTGGATTGGCTGTTGGACGTACAGTGGCAGCTATTCTTGAAAACTATCAAAACGAAGATGGTTCTGTAACTATTCCTGAAGTCCTTCGTCCATACATGGGTGGAGCTGAAGTCATCGCACCAAAATAAAGTTTAAAAAAACTGAGTCTTGCAAATTGCAAGCTCAGTTTTTTAATATTTACGAAAACGTTGGTAACGTTGCTCTAGAAGTTCTTCGAGAGGCAAGGCTTGTAGCTCCTTCAATTCTGCTTGGATTTCCTTCTTCACTTGAGCTAGTAATTCGCCATTGGAAAAACCATGCTCCGGAATCACCTTGTCCACAATATCCATATTCAACAACTCATGCGAAGTAATCTTCATCAACTCAGCTGCTTCCATGGCACGGCTTCCGTCTTTCCAGAGAATAGAGGCAAATCCTTCTGGACTCAAAACTGCATAGATGGAGTTCTCAAGCATCCAGACCTTGTCTGCTACAGCTAAAGCAAGAGCCCCACCTGAGCCACCTTCTCCGATGATAATCGCGATAATCGGAACTTTTAAGTCACTCATTTCCATGAGGTTGCGGGCAATAGCCTCACCCTGTCCCTCGTTCTTCAGCACCAACACCCGGATAAGCACCCGCAGTATTGATGAAAGGTTACTACTGGACGACCAAACTTCTCCGCCTGTTTCATCAGACGCAAGGCTTTTCGATAACCTTCTGGGTGGGGTTGGCCAAAGTTTCGACTGAGGTTATCCTGAAGATTCTTTCCTTTTTGAATCCCGACAACCGTTACCGCTTGATCTCCTAGCCAACCAATTCCACCAATCACTGCACCGTCATCTCGGAAATTCCGATCTCCATGTAATTCGATAAAGTTATCAAAAATTCCATGTGCATAATCGAGAGCTGTCAAACGTCCTTGGTCACGAGCTTCTTTAATAATTTGTGTTATTCTTGTCATTACTTCCCTCCATGAAAGGCTAACAAGTCTGCGATTGTTGAACGCATCTCACTACGCTGGACAATCACATCCACAAAGCCATGCTCCTGCAAAAATTCAGCCTTTTGGAAATTATCCGGCAACTGTTCCCGTACAGTAGACTCGATCACCCGTCGACCTGCAAATCCCACAAGGGCTTGACTCTCTGCAATGATAATATCCCCTTCCATTGCAAATGACGCCGTTACCCCTCCTGTTGTTGGGTCTGTTAGAACCGTCAGATAAAACAAGCCTGCTTTTGAGTGTCTTTGAACAGCTGCAGAGATTTTAGCCATCTGCATCAAACTGACGATTCCTTCTTGCATCCGAGCGCCACCAGAAGCTGTAAAGAGCACGACTGGGAGCTTTTCTTCTGTCGCCAATTCAAATAGACGCGTAATCTTTTCACCGACCACAGAGCCCATAGAAGCCATGATGAAATTAGAATCCATAATACCAAGAGCCACTTGATGGCCCCCCGATCTTTGCAGTTCCTGTTAGCACAGCTTCATCAAGTCCTGTCAATTCACGAACAGCCGCCAATTTCTTCTTGTAGTTTGGAAACTTAAGCGGGTCCTTGGTCTCAATACCCGTAAACAGTTCAATAAAGCTTCCTGGATCAATCGTCAATTGAAGTCGCTCAACCGCAGAGATGCGGAAGGTATAACCACACTTAGGACACAGACGTTCACTTCCTAGATCCTTTTGGTAAATCGTATGTTTACAGCCCGGACACTGAGAAAACAACTCATCTGGAACCTCTGGTTTTGGCTGAGGTGCTTCAATGGCCGACCGATTGGGATTAATTCGAATGTACTTATCTTTTTTAGAAAATAAAGCCATCAACTTCTCCTTACTTGGTAAAAGAACTTTGTAATTGTGCGCGTTCATTCCTTGTGAAAATGAATCTCACATTTACAAAGTTCAATGCTTATTGATTTTTCTGATAATTTGGTAAAAATGTCTCCATCAGAAAGGCGGTATCGTAATCACCAGCAATCACATTCGAATCTGAAATCAAATCCAATTGGAAATCACTGTTGGTCATTACACCGTCAATTTCCAACTCATAGAGGGCGCGTTGCATCTTCATCAAGGCATCAAAACGATTCTCTCCATGGACAATGATTTTGGCAATCATACTATCGTAGTAAGGTGGAATCGTATAGCCAGGGTAGACAGCTGAATCCACGCGCAAGCCGACTCCTCCACTTGGAAGATAGAGATTGGTGATTTTTCCTGGGCTTGGTGCAAAGTTAAAGGCAGGATTTTCTGCATTGATCCGGCATTCAATGGCATGACCAGAAATTTGAATATCTTCTTGACGAACAGACAATTCTTGCCCAGCAGCAATTTTAATTTGCTCTTTCACGATATCAATTCCTGTGACAAATTCTGTCACGGGATGCTCGACTTGAACCCGAGTGTTCATCTCCATGAAGTAAAATTCGCCTTTACCTTCATCGTAAAGAAACTCGATTGTCCCAGCATTTTCATAGCCAACAGATTCTGCTGCGCGGACAGCTGCAGATCCGATTTGGTCTCGAATTGTCTTACCGATTGCTACGGATGGAGATTCTTCGAGAACCTTTTTGGTTGTTTCTTTGAAGGGAACAATCCCGTTCACCCAAATGAACCACATGCCCAAATTGGTCAGCCAAGATTTGAACCTCAATATGACGAGCTGGGTAGATGACGCGTTCAAGGTACATAGCTCCATTGCCAAAGGCCGCCTTAGCTTCTGTCGAAGCAGATTCAAAAGCTGGAACTAGGTCCTCTGCCCGTTCTACTTTACGGATCCCTTTACCGCCACCTCCAGCTGACGCCTTGAGCATGACAGGATAGCCAATCCGATCAGCAACTTCCAAGGCTTCTTCAGCTGTATGAACTTCACCATCTGATCCTGGAATTACAGGTACACCTGCTTTTATCATTTGTGCTCGGGCATTAATTTTATCCCCCATCATATCCATGACAGATCCTGATGGTCCGATAAACTTAATCCCGACTTCCTCACACATGGTGGCAAACTTCGAATTTTCACTCAAAAATCCAAATCCTGGGTGAATCGCTTCTGATCCAGTCAAAACTGCTGCAGATAAAACAGCATTCATGTTCAAATAAGACTCGGTTGACTTGGCAGGCCCAATACAAACTGCTTCATCCGCTAGTAAGGTATGCAAGGCTTCCTTATCAGCCGTTGAATAGACAGCGACTGTTTCAATTCCTAATTCACGAGCAGCTCGAATAATCCGGACCGCAATTTCACCACGATTCGCGATTAAAATTTTTCGGAACATAGAAACCTCCCTAGTTACCAATTGCAAATGTTAGGGTCCCGCTAGCAGCTAATTTCCCATCGACTTCCGCTTTTGCTTCCACGACCGCAATCGAACCACGACGCTTGACAAAGGTAGCCGTCATCACGAGCTGATCTCCCGGAACGACTTGTTTTTTGAAATTTAACCTTATCCATTCCAGCATAAAAGACTAATTTTCCCTTTATTTTCTGGTTTGGATAATTCTAAGACACCGGCAGTTTGTGCCAAGGCTTCCATAATGAGGACACCTGGCATTACTGGGTAGCTTGGAAAGTGCCCATTAAAGAAGGGCTCATTGATCGTCACATTCTTAATGGCTACAATCGTATCCTCACTTGTTTCAAGGACGCGATCCACCAACAACATCGGATAGCGATGCGGAAGAGCCTCTTTAATAGCTTGAATATCGATCATTTAATCCGTACCAATCCTTTCCCAAACTCAACCATTTCTTCATTTGAAACAAGGATTTCAGTGACAATTCCATCCTTTGGTGCAGGAACTTCGTTCATAACTTTCATCGCTTCAATAATCAATAGGGTTTGGCCTTTTGAAACGCTATCTCCAACCTGAACAAAAGCTGGTTTATCTGGACCTGAAGCTAAATAAGCTACACCAACAAGAGGACTTTCAACCACTTCCCCTTCTGCTGCTACTGCTGGACTTGCTTCAGGAGCTGGTGCTGAAGGAGCAACTGGTTCTTCTGCAAGAACAACAGAGCTCTCAACAGCAGGCACCACTTCCTGAACTACAGGAGCTGGCGTAGCAGGTTGTGGGCTAGCTACACTGCCAGTATTTTTACTAAATGATAGCACATCCGTTGCATTTTGATAGCTAAATTCACGAAGACTAGATTGGTCAAATTGACTCATTAGGTCTTTAATCTCTTGAATATTCACTTTATCCCTCCCAACGTTTAAAGGCTAAGACAGCATTGTGTCCTCCAAATCCAAATGTATTGGAAATAGCATAGGAAATCGGACGTTCTTGCCCTTCACCAAAGATGACATTGGCTTCAATATAATCTGATAACTCTTGTGTTCCAGCAGTTTTTGGAACATATTGATGGCGAATTGCTTCAATCGTCGCAATAGCTTCAACTGCCCCTGCTGCTCCCAAGAGGTGACCTGTAAATGATTTTGTAGAAGATACTGGAACTTCTGTACCAAATACAGAAACGATTGCACCACTTTCTCCTTTTTCATTTGCTGGAGTAGAGGTACCATGGGCATTAACATAATCAACTTGAGCTGGTTCAATTTCTGCTTCATCCAAAGCCAACTTCATTGCTTTAATAGCACCTTGACCTTCTGGATGTGGAGAAGTCATATGGTAAGCATCACAAGTATTTCCGTAACCCACGACTTCAGCAAGAATGGTTGCACCACGTTTTTCAGCGTGTTCCAAACTTTCAAGTACCAACATTCCTGATCCTTCCCCCATCACAAAACCATTCCGATCTTTATCAAATGGAATAGAAGCACGAGTTGGATCTTCTGTTGTTGAAAAGAGCTGTTAGGGCTTGGAAACCGGCGATTGCAAATGGTGTAATAGAAGCTTCAGAACCACCAACCAACATCAAATCTTGGAAACCAAACTTAATAGCGCGGAAAGCATCTCCCAATCGCATCATTGGAAGAGGCACAAGCAGTGTTGATCGATTTACAAATTCCATTAGCTCCAAAACGCATAGCAACATTACCCAGATGCCATATTTGGCAGAGCTTTTGGAAGGGTCATTGGTTTGACACGTTTTGGTCCTTTTTCATGCAAACGAATCACTTGATCTTCGATTTCTTTGATACCACCAATACCAGAAGCAACAATGACACCAAAACGATCTTTATCAATAGCTTCTACATCTAAACCTGCATGATTCACAGCTTCTTGAGCGGCATACAAGGCATACAAAGAGTAGTTGTCAAAGCGGTTTGTATCTTTCTTGATAAAGTACTTATCAAATGGGAAATCTTGGATTTCAGCTGCATTATGAACAGCAAAGTCACTGTGGTCAAATTTTGTAATCGGACCAATTCCAATTTTTCCTTCTTTTAAGCTATTCCAAAATTCTTCTGGAGTGTTTCCGATTGGAGATGTCAAGCCATAGCCTGTTACAACAACACGATTTAATTTCATTTCAAAACCTACCTCTTTTTATTGCATGGTTAAGCCACCATCAATTGCGATGACTTGCCCTGTTAGATATTCTTGAGTCGCAAGAAAGACTGCAACATCTGCTACTTCTTCTGTATTTCCAAATCGTTTCATTGGAATTTGAGCGAGAGACATTTCTTTAATTTTTTCAGGAAGTCCTTCTGTCATATCAGACTCAATGAAGCCCGGCGCAATGACATTGACACGGACATTTCTACCAGCTACTTCACGTGCTACAGATTTAGAAAAACCAATCAAACCAGCTTTTGAGGCTGCATAGTTGGCTTGTCCAACATTTCCTGTCAGACCGACAACACTCGACATGTTAATGATAGCACCTTCACGTGCTTTGGTCATCGGTTTTAAGACTGATTGTGTCATATTAAAAGCACCGGTCAAATTCACCTTCAAGACTTGCTCGAAATCTTCTTCCGTCAATTTCAACATGAGCTTATCATTGGTAATCCCAGCATTGTTGACAAGGATATCTACTGAGCCAAGTGCTTCAATCGCTTCCGCGACCATTCGTTTCGCTTCCGCAGCTTGGGATACGTCCCCAGTAACGCCAACTACCTTCACACCGTATGAGGCAAATTCATCCACTAGGCCTGCTGGGAGCTCTCCACGACTATTTAAGACAATGTTGGCACCTTTTGACGCAAATTTATGCGCAATAGCCAATCCAATGCCTCGACTTGAGCCAGTAACAAATACATTTTTATTCTTTAGTTCCATAGTCACCTCATCTTATTCGTTCAGTAGGGCATCAAGACTGGCTTGATCCTCCACATTTTTCGTTGGAAGAGTTTTATCAATCTTTTTCAAGAAACCAGTCAAGACCTTACCTGGACCAATTTCAATCACTTCATCTACTCCAAACTCTTGAATCGTTGCAATCGAATCATAGAAACGAACAGGCTCCATCACCTGGCGAGCTAATAAAGCTTTGATTTCGTCTGATTTCATGATCTTTGCTTCTGTATTCCCAACCAAAGGCAAGCTAAAGTCCTTAAAAGTAACTTTTTCAAGTTCAGTCGCTAGTTTTTCACTAGCAGAAGCAAGTAAGACCGTATGGAAAGGACCAGAGACATTTAGAGGAATCAACCGTTTTGCCCCTGCTTCTTGTAAGAGTTCAACTGCATAATCCACAGCTTCAACCTCTCCACCAATCACAATTTGGGCAGGAGTATTGTAGTTAGCTGGGTGTTACAACTCCCTTTTCAGAAGCCTGTTGACAGATTTCTTCAATCAAGGCAGGATCAGTATTCATAACAGCTACCATCTTTCCGCTTCCAGCAGGCGCAGCTGTTTCCATAAATTCCCCTCGCTTAGCTACCAAGGCGACCGCTTCTTCAAAGGAAAGAGCGCCTGCAGCAACCAAAGCAGAATATTCTCCTAGGGAGAGACCAGCCACAATATCCGGTGTTATGCCATTTTCTGCCAAGAGACGATAAATAGCTACAGAAGTTGTCAAAATAGCTGGTTGAGTATAGCGTGTTTGATTGAGTTTTTCTTCGTCAGAATCAATCAATTCACGCAAATCATAACCTAGAATACGACTAGCCGTATCAAATGTCTCTTTGACAACGGGATAAGTTGCATACAAGTCACTAGCCATCCCCAATTTTTGGGCACCTTGACCAGCAAATAAGAAGGCACGTTTTGTCACTGTTCTCTTCCTTTCCTTTACTTGTTAGAATTTCACATCTGCCCAGCGAGCTGCTTCTTTCTGAATGACCTTAGCAGCTCCAAGATAGATATCTTCCAAGATTTCAGCACAGGTTTCTTCTTTACTTACGAGACCTGCAATTTGTCCTGCCATCACAGATCCGTTATCAACGTCTCCGTCAACAACCGCATTGCGAAGAGCACCTGCTCCTAATTCTTCAATTTCTTCTTGAGTCTTCTTACCTGCCAAGAAATCTTTTTCAGCTTGGTTATAAGCAGAAGCCAATTTATTCTTAATCGCACGAACTGGGTGGCCAACAACTGACGCAGACACCACTGTATCAATGTCCTTAGCTTTCAAAGATTTTTATTCTTAAAGTTTTTGGTGAGCATTTGATTCTTTAGCAACGACAAATCGTGTTCCCACTTGAACAGCATCTGCTCCAAGCATGAAGACCGCAGCCGCTCCTGCACCATCTGCAACACCACCAGCACCGATAACTGGAATAGAAACCGCTTCGACCACTTGACGAACCAAGGGTCATGGTCGTCAATTTACCAATATGACCTCCTGCTTCCATTCCCTCAGCAATGACAGCATCCGCACCTAGTTTTTTTCCATCCGTTTTGCTAAAAGCTACTGAAGGTACAACCGGAATAACGGTAATGCCCAGCTTCATGGAAACGATCCATGTATTTCCCAGGATTCCCTGCACCAGTGGTAACAACTTTAACCCCTTCTTCGATAACCAAGTCAACGATGTCATCTGCAAAAGGAGAAAGGAGCATGATATTGACTCCAAAAGGTTTGTCAGTAATGGATTTGACACGATCAATATTCGCTTTGACAACTTCTTTAGGTGCATTTCCTCCACCGATGATCCCAAGACCACCCTGCATTGGATACAGCTCCAGCAAGATCTCCATCTGCTACCCAAGCCATACCACCTTGGAAAATTGGATATTTAATGTTTAATAATTCAGTAATTCGTGTTTGCATAGTACCTTCCTCATTTTCGCTTAAGTAATAGTTTGAAAGCGGTTCTTTGCTTTGAGCGTCAAACTATTACCTAAACAAGAGAGAATATCTTTCGATACTCTCATCCATTATTATTTAGTTTTTTCTTCTACGTAAGCAACAAGGTCACCTACAGTAGACAATCCTTCTTCAGTTTCAATTTGAATGTCGAATGCATCTTCAATTTCTGAAATCACTTGGAACAAATCCAATGAATCAGCTTCAAGATCTTCAAAAGTAGACTCAAGAGTTACTTCTGATGGTTCTTTACCAAGTTCTTCAACGATAATTTCTTGTACTTTTTCAAATACTGCCATGATTGGCCTCCTTAAAATAATAAAAATTTTTAAAATGTGTTTCCACATGTTTAACTAGATTGTAACAAGAAGTGAGCCCCATGTCAAACCTCCACCAAATCCTGACAGAAGAATTATTTGACTTCCATCCAATTTGATTAGTCCCTTGGTCGACACACTCCGATAATAAAATTGGAATACTTGCAGCACTGGTGTTGCCATATTCCATCATATTTGCAGGAAGTTTTTCCCGATCAACCCCGATTTTCTTAGCCATTTTATCTAAGATACGGTCATTTGCCTGATGCAAGAGGAAATAGTCAATTTCATCAACAGCTACTGGAGCATCTGCTAACATATGTTTAATACTCTTAGCCACATCCCGAATAGCAAAATCAAAGACTGCTCTTCCATCCATTGATAAATATTTTTTATCTTCTTCCTTATCAGAATATGGTGAAGATAAACCAACAGATGATGATTGAAGAACCTCTCCACGAGAACCATCTGAAAATAAACTTTCAGCTAAAAAAGTTTGTTGTTCGGAAGCTTTCCAATAAAACACCGCCAGCACCATCCCCAAATAAGACTGCTGTTGTCCGATCTTCCCAATCGATCACTTTCGATAAGGTTTCACTTCCGATAACGATTCCTCGTTTGTACTGGCCAGAACGAATAAACTTTTCAGCAGTCGCAAGCGCAAAGACAAATCCACTACAAGCAGCTGTCAAATCAAAAACAAAAGCTTTAGAGGCACCAATTTTAGCTTGAACACGAGCAGCTGTAGATGGCATCATGGAATCCGGGCGAAATCGTTGCAACAAAGATAAAATCCAACTGATCCGCTTGTAAACCACTTTTTTCAAGCAAGCGACGAGCTACTTCCGTAGCTAAATCGCTGGTTGATTCTGATTGAGAAATATGACGCTTCCGAATTCCTGTCCGACTAGCAATCCACTCATCGCTGGTATCCATCCGTTCAGAAAGATCCTGATTGGAAATCACTTGGCTTGGCGCATAATGGGCTACCTGACTAATTTTTGCAAAAGTCATTATTTTAACTCCTCCAAGAAACGATAAAGGTTCTGCAACCCTTTTTGCATCACTTTCCGTTCATCTGGAGACATCCCATCGATAATTTGATTGACCATCCGCTTGTGAAATTGTTGGTGAAGCCGATACAAGAGCTTGCCTCTTTTGGTCAAACTCAAATGGACGACACGACGATCAACTTCAGATCTGGTTCGTTCAATATAACCTTTTCGTTCAAGATTATTTAAACTGGTAGTGACTGTACCTAACGTTACCATTAACGAACGCGAAATATCACTTGGAGTTGCGTTTGGTGTTGAGCCGATGACATCAATTGTGTGCATTTCCTTGATGGAAACATCATTAAATCGACTGCTACGTAAACTAGTTTCTTCGATGACTAATACGTTGTTAAAAATGGATGTAAGGTAATCATTGACTAGTTGAAAATTCAAAAACCACACCCCCTATTCATTACTTTGATAATCGAATTTTATCAAAAATCAAACCAAATAGCAAGCCTCAGCAACAAAAACATAAAAATTTTACGTTTTTATTTTCCTTTGGATTTTGGGCGCCGACGCTCTGAATAGGCAATAACTCCCTCTTTAAAGTCTTCCTTTAGAGAAAGATTTCTCTGCAATCTCAACTCAATTTCAGCATAACGATCCCAGTCAGTCAGCATGCTAGACCAAGCCAACTCTTTAATCGCAGACAAAAGAATTGTCTGAGCTACGTCTTAACTTCATGAGTAGTTGGTTGACAGTCTTGTCTAATTTTTCTACTTCAGAAACCTTGTACACAACGCCATATTCCAGAGCCTTTTCAGCACCTAATGGTTCACCAGTCATTGCTAACTGAGTTGCTCTAGTCAAACCAATAGCTCTTCCTAAAAGGAATAGACCACCGGCATCAGGAGCCAAACCGACCCCAACAAAGGCTTGAATAAACTTCGCTTTATCAGAAGCAATACAAAAGTCCGCCGCTACTGCCATATTAGCAGTTGCTCCTGCAACCGCACCATCTGCAACCATAATCACTGGTTTTGGAATTTGCTTCATTTTTTTAGAGATTTGATTGACCAATTCCGCAATTTGCGTTAACGAATCGATATCATCAGCATCAACAGCCCGTTTCATCTCAGCTAAATCACCACCAACTGAAAAAACCTTGCCGACTGCTTTAAATAAAATAAAACGAACATCTGGATTCTTCTCAGCTAATTCTAATGCTTCAAGGATTTCCTGACACATTGGAATGTTAAAACCATTTGAAACCTCTGGTCTATTTAAAATAATAGATGCGAGATCCTCTTCTACAGAATAAATAATCGTTTCGAACACCATAAGCCACCTCTTTACTAATTAGCTATTCAAATTGTTTGATAATTGAACTTATTTATTTTCATATTATTTTAGCACAACTACTTTGAGAAGTAAATTACATTTTCATAACAAAGTGTCTCACCCGAAAGACTCGCTTGATAACAGTGCTTTTTTAGATTGTAACCAAGCCTTATCTTTGGTATAATTTAAAGTAAGTTTTGTAAAGGAGTCCACATGAAAGTAGTTAAATTTGGTGGTAGTTCGTTAGCATCTGCTACCCAGCTAGAAAAAAAGTATTCAATATTGTTAAAGAAGATGAAACCCGTCAATACGTGGTCGTTTCTGCTCCAGGGAAACGCAATGCTGAGGACACAAAAGTCACAGATGCCCTCATCAAGTATTATAAAGAATATACCAACGGAAAAGATACGAACCAAAGTCAAGAATGGATTATCAATCGCTATCGTTCTATTACAGAGGAGTTAGACTTAGACGAGGAAATCATCGAAGAGATTGCTAGAGATATCAAATCCCTTGCAACACTTCCCAAGTCCGATAACACCTTCTTATATGATACCTTCTTAGCAGCTGGAGAAAACAACAATGCAAAACTCATTGCAGCTTACTTTGTAAAAAAAGGGTTTAGAAGCAAAATATATCCATCCAAAAGATGCAGGTATCTTTGTAACAAGTGAACCTTGCAATGCCCGCATTCTCCCTTCTAGTTACGATAAGATTGAAGAAACTGAGAAACCATAATGAAATTTTAGTGATCCCTGGATTCTTTGGAATTACTAAAGAAGGGACAAGTCTGTACTTTTTCAAGAGGTGGTTCTGATATTACAGGATCAATTATTGCAGCGGGAGTTAAAGCAGATCTCTACGAGAACTTTACAGACGTCGATGGTATTTTTGCAGCTCACCCAGGGCATTATCAAACAGCCACATTCTATTCCTGAATTAACCTATAAAGAGATGCGGGAATTAGCCTATGCTGGCTTTAGTGTCCTCCATGATGAAGCACTTGTTCCTGCATATCGTGGAAAGATTCCAATGGTGATCAAGAACACCAAACAATCCAAAACATCCAGGTACGAAGATTGTGCTGAACCATACCGATGAAAATGTTAAAGTTGTTGGAATTGCAGGAGATTCTGGATTTGTCAGCATTAATACCACCAAATACCTAATGAATAGAGAAGTCGGTTTTGGTAGAAAATTATTACAAATTTTAGAAGATTTGAATATTAGTTGGGATCACATGCCAACAGGAATTGACGACTTTATCAGTCATTCTTCGTTCGAAAAAGAATTAACTCCAATTAAAGAACAAGAAATTTTAAAACATTTAATCCAAGATTTACAAGTAGACTATGCAGAAATTGAACATGATCTTTCCATTATTATGATTGTCGGAGAGAATATGAAAAATCAAATCGGTGTAACAGCTACAGCCACAAAGGCTTTATCAGAAAATAATATTAATATCCAAATGATTTCTCAAGGATCCAGCGAAGTTTCCATCATGTTTGTCGTAAATCAAGAACAAGAAAAACAGGCTATTAAAGCTCTATACAATGTATTCTTTAACTAAGAAAAAGGTTCGAAAGAACCTTTTTTTTACTTTATTAATAAAGAGAAATAAAAAAACCCTTTCGGGTACTGACTCCGCCAGTAGGACTCGAACCTACGACATCATGATTAACAGTCATGCGCTACTACCAACTGAGCTATGGCGGAAAAAAGCTAAGCGACTACCATATCTCACAGGGGGCAACCCCCAACTACTTCCGGCGTTCTAGGGCTTAACTTCTGTGTTCGGCATGGGTACAGGTGTATCTCCTAGGCTATCGTCACTTAACTCTGAATGATGAACATTCAAAATTGAATACCTATATTCTAACAAAATTTAAACCAGCTGTAAATATCCTCAGTTACTTTTTGGATAAGTCCTCGAGCTATTAGTATTAGTCCGCTCCATTGCTCACACAACTTCCACTCCTAACCTATCTACCTGATCTTCTCTCAGGGCTCTTACTAACATATAGTTATGGGAAATCTCATCTTGAGGTGGGTTTCACACTTAGATGCTTTCAGCGTTTATCCCTTCCCTACATAGCTACCCAGCGATGCCTCTGGCGAGACAACTGGTACACCAGCGGTAAGTCCACTCTGGTCCTCTCGTACTAGGAGCAGATCCTCTCAAATTTCCTACGCCCGCGACGGATAGGGACCGAACTGTCTCACGACGTTCTGAACCCAGCTCGCGTGCCGCTTTAATGGGCGAACAGCCCAACCCTTGGGACCGACTACAGCCCCAGGATGCGACGAGCCGACATCGAGGTGCCAAACCTCCCCGTCGATGTGAACTCTTGGGGGAGATAAGCCTGTTATCCCCAGGGTAGCTTTTATCCGTTGAGCGATGGCCCTTCCATACGGAACCACCGGATCACTAAGCCCGACTTTCGTCCCTGCTCGAGTTGTAGCTCTCGCAGTCAAGCTCCCTTATACCTTTACACTCTGCGAATGATTTCCAACCATTCTGAGGGAACCTTTGGGCGCCTCCGTTACCTTTTAGGAGGCGACCGCCCCAGTCAAACTGCCCGTCAGACACTGTCTCCGATAGGGATCACCTATCCGGGTTAGAGTGGCCATAACACAAGGGTAGTATCCCAACAACGCCTCCATCGAAACTGGCGTCCCGATCTCTATGGCTCCTACCTATCCTGTACATGTGGCACAGACACTCAATATCAAACTGCAGTAAAGCTCCATGGGGTCTTTCCGTCCTGTCGCGGGTAACCTGCATCTTCACAGGTACTAAAATTTCACCGAGTCTCTCGTTGAGACAGTGCCCAAATCATTACGCCTTTCGTGCGGGTCGGAACTTACCCGACAAGGAATTTCGCTACCTTAGGACCGTTATAGTTACGGCCGCCGTTTACTGGGGCTTCAATTCATACCTTCGCTTACGCTAAGCACTCCTCTTAACCTTCCAGCACCGGGCAGGCGTCACCCCCTATACATCATCTTACGATTTAGCAGAGGCTGTGTTTTTGATAAACAGTTGCTTGGGCCTATTCACTGCGGCTGACCTAAGTCAGCACCCCTTCTCCCGAAGTTACGGGGTCATTTTGCCGAGTTCCTTAACGAGAGTTCTCTCGCTCACCTGAGGCTACTCGCCTCGACTACCTGTGTCGGTTTGCGGTACGGGTAGAGTATGTTTAACGCTAGAAGCTTTTCTTGGCAGTGTGACATCACTAACTTCGCTACTAAACTTCGCTCCCCATCACAGCTCAATGTTATAGAACTAAGCATTTAACTCAATTCACACCTCACTGCTTAGACGTGCACTTCCAATCGCACGCTTTAGTTAGCCCTACTGCGTCCCTCCATCACTACATACTCTAGTACAGGAATATCAACCTGTTGTCCATCGGATACACCTTTCGGTCTCTCCTTAGGTCCCGACTAACCCAGGGCGGACGAGCCTTCCCCTGGAAACCTTAGTCTTACGGTGGACAGGATTCTCACCTGTCTTTCGCTACTCATACCGGCATTCTCACTTCTATGCGTTCCAGCACTCCTCACGGTATACCTTCTTCACACATAGAACGCTCTCCTACCATACCATTAAAGGTATCCACAGCTTCGGTAAATTGTTTTAGCCCCGGTACATTTTCGGCGCAGGGTCACTCGACTAGTGAGCTATTACGCACTCTTTGAATGAATAGCTGCTTCTAAGCTAACATCCTAGTTGTCTGTGCAACCCCACATCCTTTTCCACTTAACAATTATTTTGGGACCTTAGCTGGTGGTCTGGGCTGTTTCCCTTTCGACTACGGATCTTAGCACTCGCAGTCTGACTGCCGACCATAATTCATTGGCATTCGGAGTTTATCTGAGATTGGTAATCCGGGATGGACCCCTCACCCAAACAGTGCTCTACCTCCAAGAATCTTAATGTCGACGCTAGCCCTAAAGCTATTTCGGAGGAGAACCAGCTATCTCCAAGTTCGTTTGGAATTTCTCCGCTACCCACAAGTCATCCAAGCACTTTTCAACGTGCCCTGGTTCGGTCCTCCAGTGCGTTTTACCGCACCTTCAACCTGCTCATGGGTAGGTCACATGGTTTCGGGTCTACGACATAATACTAAGACGCCCTATTCAGACTCGGTTTCCCTACGGCTCCGTCTCTTCAACTTAACCTCGCATCATATCGTAACTCGCCGGTTCATTCTACAAAAGGCACGCTCTCACCCATTAACGGGCTCGAACTTGTTGTAGGCACACGGTTTCAGGTTCTATTTCACTCCCCTCCCGGGGTGCTTTTCACCTTTCCCTCACGGTACTGGTTCACTATCGGTCACTAGGGAGTATTTAGGGTTGGGAGATGGTCCTCCCAGATTCCGACGAGATTCCACGTGTCTCGCCGTACTCAGGATACTGCTAGGTATAAAGACTATTTTAAATACGAGGCTATTACTCTCTTTGGCCTACCTTCCCAGGTAGTTCTTCTATAATCTTTAAGTCCACATTGCAGTCCTACAACCCCGAAGAGTAAACTCTTCGGTTTGCCCTCCTGCCGTTTCGCTCGCCGCTACTAAGGCAATCGCTTTTGCTTTCTCTTCCTGCAGCTACTTAGATGTTTCAGTTCACTGCGTCTTCCTCCTCATATCCTTAACAGATATGGGTAACAGGTATCACCTGCTGGGTTCCCCCATTCGGACATCCCCGGATCAGCGCTTACTTACAGCTCCCCGAGGCATTTCGTCGTTTGTCACGTCCTTCTTCGGCTCCTAGTGCCAAGGCATCCACCGTGCGCCCTTATTAACTTAACCTTATTAACCTAATTTCTTAAAAAATTAGAAAACTCATTAAATATTCACAGCGTTTTCGGTTTATTTTCTTGTTACTATTTGATATAGATATTCAATTTTTCAATGTTCATCCTTGGTGATCTCTCACCAATGGAGCCTAGCAGGGATCGAACCGCTGACCTCCTGCGTGCAAAGCAGGCGCTCTCCCAGCTGAGCTAAGGCCCCACAAGACCTCTCAAAAACTAAACAAGACGAACGTGCAGGTTTCCTTATCCTTAGAAAGGAGGTGATCCAGTCGCACCTTCCGATACAGCTACCTTGTTACGACTTCACCCCAATCATCTATCCCACCTTAGGCGGCTGGCTCCTAAAAGGTTACCTCACCGACTTCGGGTGTTACAAACTCTCGTGGTGTGACGGGCGGTGTGTACAAGGCCCGGGAACGTATTCACCGCGGCGTGCTGATCCGCGATTACTAGCGATTCCGACTTCATGTAGGCGAGTTGCAGCCTACAATCCGAACTGAGACTGGCTTTAAGAGATTAGCTTGCCGTCACCGACTTGCGACTCGTTGTACCAGCCATTGTAGCACGTGTGTAGCCCAGGTCATAAGGGGCATGATGATTTGACGTCATCCCCACCTTCCTCCGGTTTATTACCGGCAGTCTCGCTAGAGTGCCCAACTGAATGATGGCAACTAACAATAGGGGTTGCGCTCGTTGCGGGACTTAACCCAACATCTCACGACACGAGCTGACGACAACCATGCACCACCTGTCACCTCTGTCCCGAAGGAAAACTCTATCTCTAGAGCGGTCAGAGGGATGTCAAGACCTGGTAAGGTTCTTCGCGTTGCTTCGAATTAAACCACATGCTCCACCGCTTGTGCGGGCCCCCGTCAATTCCTTTGAGTTTCAACCTTGCGGTCGTACTCCCCAGGCGGAGTGCTTAATGCGTTAGCTGCGGCACTGAGTCCCGGAAAGGACCCAACACCTAGCACTCATCGTTTACGGCGTGGACTACCAGGGTATCTAATCCTGTTTGCTCCCCACGCTTTCGAGCCTCAGCGTCAGTTACAAGCCAGAGAGCCGCTTTCGCCACCGGTGTTCCTCCATATATCTACGCATTTCACCGCTACACATGGAATTCCACTCTCCCCTCTTGCACTCAAGTTAAACAGTTTCCAAAGCGTACTATGGTTAAGCCACAGCCTTTAACTTCAGACTTATCTAACCGCCTGCGCTCGCTTTACGCCCAATAAATCCGGATAACGCTCGGGACCTACGTATTACCGCGGCTGCTGGCACGTAGTTAGCCGTCCCTTTCTGGTAAGATACCGTCACAGTGTGAACTTTCCACTCTCACACTCGTTCTTCTCTTACAACAGAGCTTTACGATCCGAAAACCTTCTTCACTCACGCGGCGTTGCTCGGTCAGACTTCCGTCCATTGCCGAAGATTCCCTACTGCTGCCTCCCGTAGGAGTCTGGGCCGTGTCTCAGTCCCAGTGTGGCCGATCACCCTCTCAGGTCGGCTATGTATCGTCGCCTTGGTGAGCCGTTACCTCACCAACTAGCTAATACAACGCAGGTCCATCTGGTAGTGATGCAATTGCACCTTTCAAGCAGATATCATGCGATATCTACTGTTATGCGGTATTAGCTATCGTTTCCAATAGTTATCCCCCGCTACCAGGCAGGTTACCTACGCGTTACTCACCCGTTCGCAACTCATCCGGAAAGAGCAAGCTCCTTCCTTCAGCGTTC
>BNJS01003187.1_pt1 | contig 91551 bp, 107 predicted proteins | sample 8540461 | NCBI WGS metagenome assembly BNJS01 (sample SAMD00202454, study PRJDB9452) | human saliva metagenome | isolation source: human saliva | place: Japan | reverse complement strand
AGAACGATTTTTCAAAAATAATTTAATTGTTGACAGGTTGGACGTTGTAACTAAAAACTGAATTACAAGAAATTTTAAAAACTATTGATTTAAGTAGTATTTCAACTGACGGACTTTTAACCGAAGAAAAAGCTAACGGCTTATATGCCAAAAATAAGCGAGCTGGAGGCGTTAGAAAGTAAAAATCCCTACTGTTAGTACCTTTTATTACCGAGGAGACGCTCAGAACGACTAAAAATGACGTTGTAACGGAAATTAATAATAGGTTAAAGACTATGCGTTAAAAACTAATATACCAGAGCCGGACAACGATACAAATTTAGTGAATAGAGTATCGGATCTCGAACAAAGACAAGATAAAAGATACAATCTCGACGATACACCTATTAAGGAACGTTTAAAAACGTTAGAAAGTAAAAGTAATATTGATTTAACTGATTGTGAAAACGTTTTAAAAATATAGTTTGTTACAAAAGGATATCTTTGAGAAACAGAAATTTTTAACCGAACAATACAATGACAAACCTATTAAGGATAGATTAGACGCGTTAGAGAATAAAACCAACCAATCAATATGAAATTCATGGTACTGGAATGCCAAACAGCGTAGTGACAGCTAATATAGGTACAACGTACGTTGACGAAAATAAAACTAACGGTGCTTTAAAGTGGATAAAGGAAAACTACTGACGGTGGCAATACTGGTTGGCGAGTGTTTACTGGTGACACCGGCTGGCGAACTTTACCTTTAATCAATAAACGTGGTGACGCTAAATTACAACAAGACGTATTAACGATGAAATTGTCGTTAAATTTGATGGCTTGCAATGGGGTTTGGTTCGTGTAGCTGACCTAACTTCTAATAATCAAGACGGAAATATTGTTGAAAAAGACAATAGCAAGTAAACAATATACGTGGATAAAATTAAACATCAGTCAAGGTAACGAAGTATTACCTTCCGGCTTTAAGTTCAAGCTCATTATTAAGTGGTTTATACAGACGATTTAGGCGACTTATTAGTAGTGTTTACGTTGGAGGAACAGAAGATAGTAACGCTATTCAGTTTAAGGTATGCAATGGGTAGAAATGAAATAACAAGCAACTATTTTTATCACAAATTAGAATAAGTCCAACTCACATTCATTACAGACGACCAGTGGCCTACACAATTACCATAAGAAAGGAGGTGAGAACAATGGACCAATTACAACAATTTTAGTGCCGGTTATAGTAATTTTAGCTAATTTATTAGGTAAATGCTTAAAAGAGTGGAACGTATTTCCAAGCGAATATATACCAAGTGTGTTGGGTGCTTTAGGTGGTATCGTTGAGTAGTACTATTTTAAAGACGCTAACGCAGTATTGGTCGGAGTTAGAGCAGTCGGACTTCACCAAATTTATAAACAATCAACTAACAGAGAACAATAACAATGACAGAAATTTCATAGTAACTATTTTGAAAACGGGGTGTATTTACTACCACCAAAATAACATTTTTAGAGTTGTAATTCACAATGACGAGGAGTTTTGTCAGCTATACAATATGACGGATTTTTAGTCGGAAGAGTGAACAACGGAACATTAGCTAATGGTTTTGCTGCATACTACGTTGATAGAAATGACGTGTATGTGATTCCAACCTACTAACCGCCAAGAATGGCACACAGCCAACGCTTACGGAAATGCTAATTTTATCGGGTTTGAAGTATGTCAATCTATGTCAGCAAGTGACAGCGAGTTTATAGCTAACGAAGACGCAACGCTATTATTAGCTGGTCAGTACTTCAAAGTTATGGTTTACCAATTAATGAAGATACGGTCAAACCACACCATGAATTTAGCTCAACATCTTGTCCACATAGAAGTATGGAACTTCACGGGAATGGTGGAGCATACAACGGAGCAGGCACGAAGCCTGTAGACAATATTTCATTAACAGAATTAAGCAATTGTTGGCTGGAGACGTAAGCGAACCAACAGTTGTTGAGAAAAAGCATGTTTAGACGAAGATGTTGAGCTTTAAAAGAGATGAGCCATATTACGAAGCAACAGTAAGCATTGATATATATTTTTAGAAAGTCAACCAACTGAAGATAGTGAGGATAAGGAATTCGTTCCAGCTGGCACAAGAGTACGAGTGTATGAGAAGAAAGACGGTTGGTCTAGAGTAAATTATAAGACAGCGATCAATGGATAGAAGATAAGTACTTAACTGAAGTTACAGTATTTTAACAAACGCCCCCACAATTAGTGGGGTTATTTTTATGCATTTTTATTTTTAAAATACCTATTGACTTTATACCTTGTATAAGTATAATTAATAATGTAAAGGAGGTGAGGTAGTGAGTAACAAAAGAAATAAAAACAGACTCTCACAAAGACAAGATGTTGGTATTAGCAACAGTGTTAGCTATCCTCGAATAGTAAACACAATTCTGGAAATCTTTGTAAAAGTCTGCAAATAGACCTTAGGGAACAGAGCTTTATAGCTCCTAGCACCTAAAATGTTATTCACATTATATCATGAAAAAGAAAAATACAAACTATGATTATAGTATTAGGTATATTTTGTCGTGATAATTTCAATTATCTTAAAACTTACTTTAGGAGGTTTTACAATGATAGATCAAGCGATTAAACAAATAGAAGAATTATTCAACAGCAATTTAACTGATTATAGAATTTCAAAAAGATACAGGATTGACACTTAGCGTTATTCAAAAATTACCGCAGTGGTAGTATGAATTAGAAAAATATGAGTTTTAAAGTAGCATTAATTAGATATGCGGAGGAATTAAAAATGAGAAATTATGACAAAATGATGATAGTTGTTAACGAGTTAGTACTAGAAGAAGGAGCAACAGTAACTTACTGGACAGAAGATAAACCTAACGATGTGCACTTTGTTGCTATTCTGTTGAAGAATTAAAAAGCACATTTAGGAAATATGGAAGAGGATGACTATGAGAAATTAATATTCCAGGTCGATAATGGTGATGATTGTGACAAATCATATCAATTCTATATGAGTGAATATAAAGCAGTATTAGATGGAGATAAGTTCACTCTAGATTGTTTACATAACACAAGATAAAAAGCATTAAAAATACTTATAAAATAAGCGAACAATTAACAGAATTAGCTGAAGAATTTTATATGAATAGTAGTAACTCTTATACGTTTATTAAAAGTTCAGAAGCTTACGACAGTACAGTCTCAAGTTACAGCTTGAAATTAATGAAAAAGATAAAGATGTTACATTTGAAAAACTAGTTGAAAAACATTATTTAGATGGCCCTGCAGATAAAGCTAGTACAGCACCTAATGGTAAGAAAAATAGTAATAGCTAATGGTAAAGCAACACTTCTAAAAATAGGCAGGGATTTTCTTTGGTAGAGATGATAGCCGTGTTAATGATAGTTAGTATTATTGTGATAATCCTATCAAGAATCTCTGTAAATACTTATGAAAAATATCAGGAAGATTAGCTGTCAATGAGCTAGTGTCAGAAATTTATACTATTCAAACTAAGAGTTTAGGTAAGGATAGATCTTATATCTGCTTCTTTTCAGTGATGATGAGTATGCAGTTTTATATGATGGTCAAGTATTGGATACGTAAAAATGGTAAAGCAAAACTTGGAGCAGCTTCTGTAAATTTGAATATTGGAGAGGAAATCTAATATCTAAAGCGAATACTGTCGATGTAAAATTTGATAATAGTTTATATCGAATAATAGTTCATTTAGATACAGGGTATGTGACACTAGATGAAATACAATAAAAGCTTTTTACTTTTGTGGAATTGATAGGGGTCACTATTTATCTGCTCTCTATTATTCGCATTTTTAATTCCAAATATGGTAAGGCAATATTCTAATCTTTATAAAATTGAAAAAGAATTAGAGATGAGAGAGATATTGTATGAAGAAATTTGTGGTCATTATAAGGACAAAAGTTTCACTACAAAGAAAAGAATTATTACATAAGTGTTAGGGAAATTCAGCGAAAATTGAGGATGAAGAAACGGGTGAGAAAAATCAGTTATAGCTAAAATCAAAACAAGATTTACATTGCTAGAATTGACAGTATCTCTATTCCTATTAGTAATCCTAACACTACTACTTATGTTAATATTGCAGACTACAATAAACACCTCTAAAAGATTTTTAGATTATTCAAATTATGAATATGCTTTAGCTCATAGGAAAAATATTGCAGATATACAATAATAGTGCAAAGGTTACTCAAGAAAAAACATTATATTATAATGACTAGTAAAAGATGGCATGGAAGATGTAAGAATAAATTTCAATGATAATCAAATCTACATGGACAAGTTTAAAAATTCTAATGACTTTGCTGGATACATTCTCCTACTAAAAACATATTAAAGGGATATACTTTATCTGTTGAGGATGAAACTATACATATACTAATCGTAGATAAAAATAATCATGAACGCGATATGTATTTAAAGAAAAAGATGAAAACAGACAAAGAAAAAGCCAAAGAGGAGAAAGAAAAAGAAAGAGAAAGAAAAAGAAGAGAAAAGCAAGGAAAGAAAAAGAGAATCAAGAAAATAATAATAAGTATAATAAAACTGATAATCATGTAGAAATAGAGAAAATTAAACCAATTACTAATAACGAGGAAGGAAGTTAGTACTATGAATATAATAAAAAGAATATAAAAAGCAAACGCAATAGTAGCATCCTTACTTGTAACGTTATTAGTTATAATAGTTATATTTAGTATTATGGGTATTTACATTAATAAAATGTACACAATAAAAAGTTTAAATGACTATTATGATAAACAAATAACACAGCAGCTAAAAGAAAATAATAAATCTAAATAATAATTAGGGTCCATTCTATTTTCCAAATTGGATTTTTAGGATGGACTAAATTATTTGGAAAAATATCTTATAAATAGTAAAAAGAAACTATTATTGATGTTTTTAAAAGATATATTAATTGTTGCTTTGTTTAATTAAATGGTTTAAAAATAGAATTATATTGTCTAAAAATTGAAACTAAATTTAAAGGAGATATTAATGGGTAAAAATTATTATTAGGCCTTATAGGTGCTGGAGCAATTGCTGCAGCTACTGTATTCATAAAAAGAAAAATCTTAGTTCAGAAGAACGAGAAAAAGTAGAAGAAGCTAAAAAGTATCTAGAAGAAAAAGGATATGTTATATCAGAAAAATCTAAGTTTCCTATTGAGGGATTTAAATTTACTATCAGTTTCTTCATTACCAATGTACTATAAAGTCTGCGAAAACAGTAGCTAAATATATTTTATAGTTATGTTTATACCAGAAAAGAACTATTCATTTTATGAAGATAATCCAAAAAGGTAAATTAACTATTAAAAAAAGTTTGTAAAAAGAAATGTATTATCGTCTTATGTATGATGAAATATCATTGCTTTCTGCAAATTTAAGTTATTATTTTATCTTATCTTTTATTCCCAATGCTAATTGTAGCCTTGGCCTTAACGCCATATTTTTAAAATCGACCAACAATTTTTACTAGAGAAGATTCAAAGCTACGCGCCAGGGGACTTAGGTGATTATCTTTTTGATATGATTTCGAAGTCTTAAATAATAAGAATAACACGATTATCACAGTGGGGATCGTATTCACACTGTGGTCAGCATCTAGTGGTATTTATGGAACAATTATAGCATTTAATAATGCATTTAGAGTTCGTGATGGAAGAATATGGATTGTTACTAAAATAATTAGTGTAATCTTAACAGCGTTGTTCTTAGTAGGGATGTTTCTTGCGTTAGCTTTAATCGTGATTTGGAAAACAACTACATACATCCTCTTCCATAAATTTAATCTAGATGAGGGATTCTATAACTTATGGTCTGTAATAAATTATACACTACCATTACTTTTTATATTCTTTGTCTTCATGTTCTTGCATACTATGGGACCTAACTTGAAACTAAAAACTATTAGTATATTGCCAGGAGCGTTGTTTTGCAACATTATCATGGACAGTAGTCAGTAAATTATTCGGATACTATATTGATCATTTTTCAAGTTATATCAAAAACTTATGGAACAATCGGAGCATTTATGGCATTCATACTTTGGCTATATATTACAGGATATATACTAATTATAGGTGCAGAAATTAATGCAATATTCCATAATTATAAAGTAGAACACAGAGTATTTGAAGAAACTCATACAACAGAATAAAGAGGGAGTGACTCAAAAATCGTGATTTTCGTAGAAATCGATTTTGTCAGTCACCCTGCACTAGAGTTATTAGATATCTAAAAAGCTTTTATAAAGCGAATTTAGATATCAATAAACTACTGCTGCTTATGAGTTTTCATATACACTTTGTTAAAATTTAGAACTTTAGGTCAGCTCCTAGTCAGTGGGTATTTTATAATATTAGTAGAATCAAATAACAAGCAAGTACAAAATGTGCTTGTTTTATTTTTCTTAATGCAGATTGTAAATGATGAATACTTAATATATGACTTAATAATTTAAGCAGAAATATATAAAAAGAAAGTGTTTTTATAGTATAATTGTAGATACTTAATTAAGAACATTGATTAAAGATTGAGAGGATAACACTATGGAAAAAGAAATATATCTAGCAGGAGGATGTTTCTAGAGTGGAAGGTTATTTTGCACAACTTGATGGAGTAATTACTACAAAAAGTTGGATACAGTAATGGACAAACTGCAGAAACTACTATCAACAAATTAAAACAACAGACCATGCAGAGGTTATTTACTTAAAATATGATAATTCAGTATTACCATTAAATAATGTACTACGTCACTATTTCAGAATTATAGATCCAGTAAGTATTAATAAACAAGGTGGAGATGAGGGTCGTCAATATAGAACAGGAATTTATTATGTTGACGAAGAAACAAGAGAAGAATGATTAAATTTATAGAAGAACTTCAAAAATTACACTATTGACATGAGAAGTAGAAGCGGTAAACAACTACATCGATGCAGAAGAATATCATCAAAAATACCTTGGAGAAGAACCCTACAGGATATTGTCATGTGGACTTGAGTTTATGCAAAAAGCCTATAAATTGTAAAAATAAGTTTGAAATAATTACAGGTAAAATATAGTAAGTATAAATACAAGGAGTTAGAAAATGACAAACATTTTAATTTTCGGACACAAAAATCCAGATACTGTTACAATTTGTTCAAGTATCGTATATAACAACTAAGAATTCAAGGAATGGATTCAGAAGCTGTAAAGACTAGGTGAAATCAATGATGAAACTAAATATGCTTTTAGAATATGTTAACGTAAGATTACCACGTTTAGTAGAAGAAGTAGAAGAAGGACAAAACGGCATGATAGTTGACCACAATGAGTTCCAACAATCAGCTAATGGAATTGAGAAAGCTGTTATTCGTGAAGTAATCGATCATCACCGTATCGTAAACTTCGAAACAGCAGCACCACTATACTATCGTGCTGAGCCACCAGGATGATACAGCTACAATCCTTATCTATGAAAGAGCAAAATGTTAACATCGACAAACAAATGGCGGGATTAATGTTATCAGCTATTATCTCTGATTCATTATTATTCAAATCTCCAACATGTACTTTACAAGATAAAGTTGCAGCTGAAGAATTAGCAAAAATTGCAGAAGTAGATGCTGCAAGAGTATGGATACTGCTATGCTTAAAGCTGGAGCATCTACAACTGATAAAACAGCTGAAAACTCTAATCTCTTTAGACGCCAGAATTCGTTTAGGAGCAGATAAACTAGTGGTACGCTCAAATTAACACAGTTGATGCTAACGAAGTAGCGGAAGAAAAAGAAGAAATTAGTTAAAGCTATGATGCTGAACTTTCTTCAAAAGGATTAGCAGCATATGTATTTGTAATCACTAATATCTTAACTTCAGATTCAGAAGTATTAGTATTAGGTGAAAAACAAGATAAAGTAGCAGCAGCATTTTGGAAAAACTCTAGAAAATGACTTTATGACACTAGAAGGTGTTGTATCACGTAAAAACAAGATAGTTCCTCAAATTACAGAAGAGTTTTTCAAAATAATTAATGTAATAAATTTTAAGAAAGTGAGGACGGTGGTTTCTCACTTTCTAATTTACGCTCAAAATAGCAATCGAAAGAAATATATGGACATTTAAAGATATATTGGCCCTTTTTGAAAAAGATTATTATAAATACTTTAGTTGTAATAGCATTTGCAGGATTAACTCAGTAAACTAAAAATTGATCATCCAATATATGGATTTCTAGGTGCATTGCTTATTACAGTTTTATTTACACTAATTCGACCGTTATTATTGGTAACAGTAATAATTAACAATATTTTGAGTCTTGGGCTATTTTCATTATTAGTGAGGACGTTATTAGTATATTCGGTATCTTATATATTATCACCTGCATCACGAAATAGCATCGTTTTTGGACAGACGGTAAGGCTTAGTATTGAGTGATTAAAATTTTTAATTTTTATTTTTAATACTAAAGGAGAGAACTATAATAATTAAAAACATTCAGAGTAAAAGGAAAAATAACTATGCAAAAATTACAACAGAGAGAGCTCTGCTGAGACTAAACCTAGAAGTGATAAGTGGAGAAAAGAGGGCTGAATAGGTTAATAACAACCGATGAATTATCACGTCAGCTATTACAACTTGCAGGATATTTTTCTCCCACTATTCACCCAAGAATACAAATTCTTGGTACTAGTGAATCATCTTTCAAAATTAATTCCAGACATAGAGAAAAATCAAGCGAAGCAGGTGATGTCGCGTAACACCGTGCATTATCTATCTCACGTGAATTAGAAGTGCCGAAAGGAACTGATAGAGCGTGCCAATAAATATGATACACCAGTATTAAGATGTAGACAAGATACCACAAAACTGATGGGGAATATTTCAACCCATCTTCGAAGAGTATTTCGCACCTACAACTTCAATTCACGGAGTATTTATTGAAGTTTATGGGTATTGAGTCTTAATAACAGGAGAAAGTGGAATCGCAGAGTGAAATAGCGTTAGAACTTATCAAACGTGACATCGTCTAGTTGCTGATGATAGAGTAGATATTAGAGAGATAGAAAAAGGATTCTTAATCGGAAGTTGCGAATCTACATTAATAAAGCATTTATTGGAAATTCGTGATTAGGATTATTAATGTCGTAATGACATTATTCGGTACAGGAGCAGTGCGCAGTGATAAGAGATTACAGTACTAAATATTCACTTAGAAACATGGAACGATCAAAAACAATACGATAGAATTGGTTTAGTAACGAAAGTAAAAGAAATTTAATTCAAAATTGAGAAGAAACAATTCCAGTAAGACCTGGGCGAAATGTTGCTAATCATTATAGAATCTGCTGCTATGAACCATAGATTAAATCAAATGGGAATTAACACAGCTAAAGAGTTCACATTACAATTAGTAGAAGAAATAAAAAGAAATAATATGAATAATGGGGTGAAATAATATGATATTAGGTTACTTAGATCCGAGTCCTTTTACTTATTTACAAAACCAGTCTACTGGTATGGAAATTATTATAGCGACTACGGTATTTTGCATACTACCTAGCTGATAGAGAAGCTGACAAAAAGAGGATTGAAAAGATACAATGTTAGATTTATTGCTAATAGCTTTCACCTATAGCGTTTATCTTTGCTCGTAAAGCGTACTATGTAATATTCAGATGGGAATTTTATAAAGGTGATTTCGCTAGTATGATAGCCATCGGGGATGGTGGAATAGCATATACGGTGGTTTAATCGGTGGATTTGTAGTGTTATACTTTGCAAGAAGAAGAGGGATAAAAATTATCAAAGTTATTAGATATATATAGCGCCAAGTTACTAGTAGGACAAATGCTAGGTCGTTGGGGAAACTTTTTCAACCATGAGAGCATACGGCAGAAAGCAGTCAGTCAAGCAATATCTGCAAGATAGATTTATTCCAAACTTTATTATAGAAAAATATGTATATTGATGGAGCTTACCGTCAACCAACATTCCTATATGAAAGTTTATGGTGCTTTATTGCACTTGTAATACTTCTATTAATTAGAAATAAACTAGCTCAAAGTGAAGTTTTTCGCTGCATACTTAATCTTGTATGGAGAGAGATTTATCGTTGAAGGAATGATGAGAACAGATTCACTATATCTAGGGAGCTGAGAGTTTCTCAAGTCCTTTCACTAGTATTTGTAGTAGGAAGTCTGATATACTTAATAGTGCTTAATACAAAAATATAAAAGATAAGAAGATTTTTGTATAGAGAATCATAAAAGAGAAGGTGGAAAAATATGTCAGAAAAATTTATGACCCACTCATTGTAGAGGGCAGGACCAGCAGGTATGACTGCTTCAATCTATGCATCACGTGCGAATATGTCAGTATTGATGCTAGAAAGAAAAATATCCAGGTGGACAAATGCTATCAACTGAAGAAATTTTGAGAAACTATACTGGATATGAGATGATTACAGGACCTGAACTATCAGAAAAATGTTCGAACACTCTAAAAATTCGGTACAGAATTTGGTTTTGGAAACATAACGAGTTGGAGTTAGAGACGGACTTAAATATGTAGTTGCAGAAAAAGAATACGTAGCGAAATCAATCATAATTGCGAACAGGATCAGAACACAAAAACTTTGATGTTCCTGGAGAAGAACAGTTTTCAGGAAAAGGTGTAAGTTACTGTGCAGTTTGTGATGGTGCATTCTTTAGAAACAAAGAAGTAGTAGTTATCGGTGGAGTGAGATTCAGCTGTAGAAGAAGCTTTATACTTATCTAACCTAGCTGCTAAAGTAACTATCGTTCACAGACGTGATGAACTACGTGCCCAAAAATTCTACAAGATAGAGCATTCTGCTAAAGAAAATATCGAATTCGTTTGGGATAGTAAGTTGCCTCATGAAATTAAAGGTGAAAGAAAAAGTTTCTTCAATTGAAATAAGAAAATGTAAAAACTGGTGAAGAAAGTTCTATTAAAGCTGATGGAGTATTCATCTATGTTGGTATGTTACCACAAACTCAAGATTTCAGAGATTTAGGAATTACTAATGAAGCTGGATATATCCCAACTAATGAAAAATTAGAAACATCAGTACCTGGTATTTTTGCAGCTGGAGATGTACGTGAAAAAGAAATCCGTCAAGTAATCACAGCAGCATCTGATGGAGCTTTATAGCAGCACAAAGTGCTTATAGCTTTGTAGAAGGCTTAGAATAATAAGGTAAGAAGAGAAACTCTATTGATAGTTTCTCTTCTTTGAGTACGACGGGCATGTCGTACATCTGGGGTGAAAGTCCCAAAGGGCACTTGCTATCGGTGAACCTGTTAGCGACTCCCAAGCCTGACTATCGTGAGGTAGCGGGGAGAGGAAGGGATAGCGAAATCGTGGCTCTACGAATAGAAACGCGATAATAAGGCGTATTGGGTGGATAAGGTGGCTCAAAGCACTAAAGTCCAAGAAGATAGACGTAGCCCAAGTACGTAAATTGCGAGAGTAAACGAGGAAAGATGTACGACTTATCCCGTGAGGTCTTGTCGAGGGAAACCTAGTAACAACGAACGACAAGAAGTCAGCCGATTCCATAGTAGCGAGGAAACTTCTGTAATGGAAGTGGAGCGAAGGGATGAACAAACCAAACGAAGTAGACCAACTTTGATTGTAACTGTAAAGCCAGGTCTGATAGAGCTGAAAGTTAAGACGTATACACTAATAGAAAGCTCACAAGTATAAGACGACTTACAGGAGAGCGAAACGAGAAAGGAATACAAACACATGTCAAAATTACTAGATAGAATACTTGGAGAAAGCAACATGATAATTGCATTACACCAAGTAAAACTAAAGAAAGGTTCAGGCGGAGTTGACGGAATAGAAATAGAAGACATTGAGGAATACATCCAAAACAATTGGAAGAGAATCAAGAGTCAAATAAAAGAAAGAAAATACAAACCGCAACCCGTACTACGAGTAGAAATACCAAAATCAAACGGAGGAACAAGAAACCTAGGAATACCAACGGTAATGGACAGAATAATCCAGCAAGCAATAGCACAAGTGTTAACACCAATATGTGAACAGCACTTTTCAGAATACAGCTACGGATTTCGACCAAATCGCTCATGTGAAACAGCAGTAGTCAAACTATTAGAATACCTAAATGACGGCTACGACTGGATAGTAGATATAGACTTAGAGAAATTCTTTGATACAGTACCACAGGACAAACTAATGACCTTGGTAAATCAAATAATACATGATGGAGATACAGAATCACTGATAAGAAAATACCTACAAGCAGGAGTAATGATTAATGGAGGAAAACACAAAACATTAGTAGGAACACCACAAGGAGGGAACTTATCACCACTACTATCAAATATTATGCTCAACCAACTGGATAAAGAATTAGAAAAGAGAGGACTACACTTTGTAAGATACGCAGATGACTGCATAATAACAGTAAAAAGCGAATCAGCAGCGAAAAAGAGTAATGTACTCAGTAAGTCGTTTTATAGAGAAACGCTTAGGATTAAAAGTCAACATGAATAAAAAACGAAAAATAGTAAGACCAAGCAAACTAAAATACCTAGGGTTTGGATTTTTGGAAAACAAAAGGAGAATGGAAAAAGTAGACCACACGAAGAAAGTGTTCAGAAATTCAAAAGAAAACTGAAACAACTAACATCACGAAAAATGGAGTATCTCACTAGTAGATAGAATAATAAAATTAAATCAAGTGATAAGAGGATGGATAAATTACTTTTCATTAGGATTTATGAAAACTGCGATGACGAAAGTAGATGAACACCTACGAACAAGAATTCGAGTAATAATTTGGAAACAATGGAAGAAGAAATCAAGACGACTTTGGGGATTATTAAAATTAGGAGTCCCTAAATGGATAGCAGATAAAGTATCGGGATGGGGTGACCACTACCAATTTATAGCACTTAAATCGGTACTAAAAGCAAGCAGTATCAAAAACCAGTCCTTGCAGGGCAAGGACTGGTCAGTTGTCTTGATTACTACTTAGAAAAAGCATGAATTGAAGATTGGTTTGAACCGCCGTATGCCGAACGGCACGTCATGGTGATGGAGAGGGAGCTAGAAATTAGCCCCTACTCGATTTTATAAAGAAAAAGAAACCTACTGAGTATTGATAAAAACTCAGTAGGTAATTTTCTTGCGAAAATAGTTTAATAATTATTTGTTGTTGTATTTTTAGCCAAGTAAGGCATAATTAATCCCTAATGAAAGTAGAACTATTGGTGTTGCGATGTTCATAATTGTTTGAAAGTACTTTTCTGGAGTGTACATACCAGAAAATACAAAGCAAACGCTGTCAAGAAGAAACACCAAGCTCCAAAGTCCCATACCTCATATTTATTCTTAACAAATTTGTATTCAGATTGGAATTTTTCAGCTGATTTTTTTCAAGAAGATATATGCAGCGAATACTCATAGGTAACGTAATGGCATAGTAACAGCGTTAAGCTTTAACTAACCATCTGAATAAATCATTAACTTCTTTTAATTCCAAACATTGGGATAATTAGTAAGATAGAAACGATAACCCCAACAAGTTTTAATCCGTTAACGTAAACGTCGTTTTCGTTCTTAACTAATAATTTCTTAGGGAATGTATTTCTCGTCAGCACTACTTAATCAACATACGTAGCGGAGCATCGATAGAAATAATAACAACAGAAACTTGTCCGATTAAATCAACAATTGCATAGATAACTAAGAATAAATTACCTACACCGTAGTAGTTACCTCAAAAGTTTGGAAAGCGTAGTAAGTTCCGTTTGTAAAGTAAGTCTTTAGGGAATATTGTTTGTATCAAAACATTAAAGCAAGGGCAAAGTCCCAAGAATCGCAGTTGTACAAAACCATAACTACTAGAGCAATCATTCCACGAGGAAAGTCTTTTGAAGGATTTTTCATCTTATTAACATAGAGAAATCTTCTCACAACCACCTACCGCAAATACTAAAATCGCGATTGATGTAATATATTTAACATCAAATGTTGGCATAAATGTATCTAATGACCAATCGATGTCAAATGTTTTTAGCACCAGTAATAGATGGTGCAGTAATAGCTATAACTACAAATAATAATGACATAATAAACATTGAAGATCCGGCTAACATCGCCATTTTCTTAATTAAGTTTACTCCACGAGTTGCTAAGAATAAGGCAACTAAGAAGATAACTAAAGAAGCGATTTGTAAGTATGTGATATCCATTTTTACTAATACGGTTATCACGGAATACAGTCCAACTAAACGCTGCGATAATACGTGATGGTTTTTGAGAAATATGAGGCATATGAACTACCCACATTGTCCATCCAGTATAATAAGCAAGCAGTTTACCATGTGAGAACTAATCCAAGAACTTACACCACCACCGGCATCTTTAAAAAGTAGATCCTAGCTCACCAACGATTAATGAATACGAATAAAGTAAATTACGAAAATTAAAAACCCAAGAAACTATAGATTTTAATCCGCCGAATTCAGAGTATCCATTAACGACATTCCCGAACGCCCAAACAGTTGAGAATGCCATGAAGGCTAGGGTGTACCAAAATATTGCATCCCTCTCCATTGAGAACCTCCCTAAAAATATAAAATATACTAATAACTGCATAAATGCATTACTAAAAATACTAGCACAGACTACATAATTATTCAAGTAAAAATAAAATAAATTAAACTAAAATTTTTATTTGAGAATATAATACTATTTTTATAGAATATATATAATGATAGCTAATTAAATAATTAATTAAGTAAAAACAAAAGTATAGTATTGCAATATAAAAATGTAAATTTACATATTAAAAATAAATTCATATAATATTGATAATTTGATGTATATCTTAAGTTTACAAAAAGATGACAATGCTTGAAATACAAAACAAATTTGAATTATAATTAAATGACGGTAAAAAGAAAGTTTTAAAATATAATGAGGAGTGATAAAAGGTTGAAAAAATATAAAACATTAACTAGGTTAATGTTGATAATGACAGGTCTGGTAGTCATTTCATTATTAGTAACTTCCTTTTTATGATAGAATATATAAAAACGTGAAGACGAAATTATTCGTCAAAAGATATATGCAACTGCGAAAGTAGTAGCTAATGATAATCGTGTAAAAGACGATATAAAACACCATAGGAAAACATTAGCGATTCAAAAATTTGCAAATAGGGTAATGGAAGAAACAGGAACTGACTTTTGTAGTTATTACGGATGAGACTTTTACAAGATACAGTCATCCAATAAAAATGAATTTGTCGGTAAAAATTTTTCAAATATAGAAGATATTAGTTCTACATTCCATTCAGGAGATCATTATAGTAAGCAAAGTGGTGTTCTAGGAGATGGTCTTAGATTACAGCGATTAAGGATGATGACGGAAATAATATTGGTGTTATGTGTGTAGGATATACTAAAGAAACTGTAAAAACAAATACTACATTCTCAAGAAAAATATTATTTGGATTGTTGATAGGTATAGTAGTTGCAATTACGTTAGCAATAGTGTATAATAATCGACTTAAAACGTATACTATTAAACTATGAACCAGAAGAAATAGCATACAATTACATCGAGAAAAATCTAATATCTGATCACGTTTCCGAAGGTATTATAGCAATAAATATGAATAAAAAGTTATTGTTAAGAATAGTAGTGCCAATCAAATTTTGGATAAAAGCCGGCTATTCTAAAAGTCAAAAAGGTGAACAGATTCCAGATAAGCTATTTGAAATTTTTCTTTAGAGATATTATAGAAGAAAAATCAAACAAGTCGAGATGAGTTGATCGTATTGAATCATATCAAGTTCTTGTAAATAGAAATGCTATATATCAAAATGGGAAAAATTATACGGTGGCGTAGTTACACTACGTGACCAAAGTGAAAATGAAAGAAAATTAATTACAGAATTAAGTGGTACTGAAAAATATAACGATAGTCTTCGTGAACAAAGTCACCATTTTATGAATAAAACTTCATGTGCTACATGGATTAATCGAAATGAAATCTTATGATGAAGTTGAAAAATATATTTCTTATCTTAAAGATGATTATCATGAAAAGATTGGTTATATATCTGAGAGTATTAAAGTACCAGCGATAGCAGGTTTTCTTACTTGCAAGGTTAGAGAGGCTAAACAAAATATATATCGTTGTTAATTGATCCGGATTCAAGGATAATAAACAAAGAAGGTTTAGATGAACTCTATAATGAACTGTTGATTATACTTGGGGTATTAATAGATAACTCGATGGAATCTATAGCGGATAATGAAGAAGGAAAGATTGTTGTTTACTTATACCTAAATACAGATGAAAATATACTACTATGTCAAGTATATGATAACGGCTGTGGAATTAGTAAGGATATACTGGAGAATGTATTTGAAGAGGATATTCAACTAAAGGAGAAAATAGAGGTTACGGACTAAATGCCGTTGACACAATTGTGAAAAATATAATGGGTTGATAGACGTGGAAAGCGAAGTAAGTAAAACAAAATTTACGATCGAGATACCGATCAGGAGGAACAATAATTGAGAGTACTAATAATAGAAGATGATCCAATGGTAGCAATGATACACAAAGAATACTTTAAAAAGAAAGAACTAACTGATGACTTAAGTCATGTTACATCAATAGAAGCTGCGAGAGAATATTTGAAAACAATGATGTTGGATTTAATAGTTTTTAGACAACTATTTAATTGATGGACAAGGAATTGAATACTTACCAGAATTAAAAGGATATCCAATCATTATGATAACAGCAGCAAATGATGTTCAAACAGTAGAGGCTGCATTATCTAATGGAGTAGTAGACTACTTAGTTAAACCATTTACTTATGAAAGATTTTCACAAGCTATTGATAAAGTTCAAGACTATGTGAAATTATTATCAAAAGAAAAATTAATCAGGATTTAATAGATGATTACTTAAATTCTGGAAGAGTAGAGGAAGAGGAGGATAGTCTACCTAAAGGACTTTCAAAAATTACTTTGAAAAAAGTTCTAGAAGCTATCCAACAACATAACGGTGGCTTTACAACTCAACAGATTGCAGATAAGTTAGATATTTCTAGAATAACAATTAGAAAATATTTAAATCACTTAGTGAACATCGAGGTCTTAAGTGAAGATGCTGAATATTATACATCAGGAAGACCGGTATCAGTATTTACAGTTGAATCTGAAAGTAGATTAGAAAAATTATTATAAATAGCTAAGAAGAGTTTATGAATTTAAACTCTTCTTAGCTTATATTAAAACCTCTCATTACAAATAGGAAACTATAAGTAATTAAGAGGTTTTTGTATTATTTAGTTACCACGAATGAGTACCATCCATTATCAGAAGTTTCTTCAACAAGTTTGAAACCACGTTCTAACATTTTTTCAAGAAGCTCATCTTTCTTCTCTTCGATAATACCAGAAGTGATGTAGTAACCACCATCTTCTAATAAGTTATACGCATCATCAATCATAAGCTCGATGATGTGAGCAAGAATATTAGCTACGATAATGTTATATTTTTAGTTTCTTTTTGTAAGAAGGCTAGCTTGATCAACTTCGATCCTCTTCTCAAGATTATTTAGTGCGAAGTTCTCGAAAAGAAACATCAACAGCAAGTCTATCTAAGTCAACAGCTTTAATATTACCATCAGTTAAATAACTAGCCGCGATGCTTAAAATACCACTACCGCAACCAACATCGATAACATTGTCAGTTCTTTGAACATATTTCTCAAGGTTTTTAATACATAGAGAAGTAGTTTCGTGACCACCAGTACCAAAAGCCATACCTGGATCGATGTTTATAATATATTTATTTTCAGTATTTTCATATTCACGCCATGTAGGTACAATAACGAATTTTTCACCGATATTAAGAATATCGAAAATAATCTTTCCAAGAATTTTCCCAATCACTATCTTGAATAATAGTAGTTTCAATCTTGAAGAAATCTCCCAATATTGATATTTTCACCTAAAGCAAGAAGCTCAGCTTCAAAAACGCTTGAAAGTTTCTTCATCAAAATTTAGCTCATTGATGTATCCTTTCAACGATAACTCGACTTCTGGATAATCAGCAGGACTAAGCTCAACGATAGTACCGAAATCATCGTTAAGTTCTCCTCAAGAGTAGTAGGATCTTCGATAGCAAACCCCAGTTGAACCATAATCAAGAAGAATAGACTCAACTATTTCACTAGCTTCATTAGTAGTATGAATTGTAATTTCAACCCAATTTTCCATTTTATACCTCACAAAATATTTTATTTTTACATATTAACTAGAACATTCTAGTAATCTACATACCTACATATTATACTATTTTTCAATATTTAAGCAACTCAAAAAGGTGGATAGTCGTCAATATTTTGAGTGTAGAATAAACGAGGAAATAATTGACCATTAAAAATATTCTAAAATTAGCGAGATATGAAATTAGAAAAATATGTACAGTAAGGATGTAGTGGTTTATCTCTACATTAGGGGGTGTAAAGTGGCTATTTAAAGTATTTAGTAAAAAGAATTTGAATAAGTAGTTGACATATATAAAATATGATGTTAAACTTATACTTGTATCAGATACGAGAACAAGTTGAAAAATTGAATAAATACAGTTAAAGGAGAAAAATATGGATACAAAAATTTTCAGTAGCATTACACATACTAATATATATTTCAGAAACAGATAAAGTAGTTTCTTCGGAGCTACTAGCCAAAGTGTCAACACTAACAGTAGTCACATAAGAAAGATTCTTGCAGTGTTAAAAAGGTGGTCTAATAGAAAGCCAACAAGGAAAAAAACTGGAATAACATTGGCAAAAAGACCCTAAAGACATTACATTATCAGAAATTTATCAAATCATTTATCCTGATAAATACTTAGTAAATATCCATGAAGGTGCTAATAAAGAATGCCCAGTTGGTTTTAAATATCGAAAACTTATTACAGCCAGTATTTAATGAAGCACAAGAAGCTTTTTATAAAAAACTTGAAAGTAAAAACATTAGAAAAAAATTAATTAAAGAATTATACATAATAGGAGAAAAATAAACAATGAAAGCAGCAGTACACACAAAATATAATAAAAATAATATAGAACTTGAAATTAGAGAAGTAGCAGTACCTACAATAAATGAAGACGAAGTGTTGGTAAAAGTTACAGCAGCAGGAGTAAACCCACTAGATAACATGATTTCACGCGGAGAAGTGAAGATTATCGTACCTTACACACTTCCACAAGTTGCAGGTAATGAAGTAGTAGGGATTATTGAACAAAAAGGAAGTAATGTAGCTAATTTTGAAATTGGAGATAGAGTATTCTCTAGATTACCATTAGATAAAATCGGAGCTTTTGCTGAATATGTAGCTATTAACCAAGATGCAATCGCTAAAGTACCAGATTATCTAACTGATGAAGAAGCAGCAGCCGTTCCATTAACAGCATTAACAATTATGCAAGCTCTAGAACTTATGGGAGCAAAATCAGGAAAAACAATCTTCATCTCAGGTGGAACAGGTGGAGTAGGTGGTATGGCTATTCCTATCACTAAAGCAAAAAGGATTAACAGTAATCACTAGTGGTAGTTTTAGAAAAATAAAGAACGTGTTGAAAAATTAGGTGTTGATCAATTCATCGACTATAAAACAACAGATTACACTAAAGTATTAAAAAGATGTTGATTATGTGCTAGATACTTTAGGAGGATCAGAAACAGAAAAACAAATGACTATTATGAAATCTGGAGGTAAATTAGTTTTCATTAAGAGCTATGCCAAATGGAAGTTTCTGCTAAACGTATGAACTTAGCATGGTGGAAACAATTCATCTTAGGTTTAGCTGGTAGAAAATTCGATAAAATGGCAAAATAAATACGGAGTATCATATGACTTCATTTTTCGTAGAATCTAATGGTAAACAACTTCAAGAAGTAGCTGACATTTTCACAAAAATTAGAAATTAAACCATCTGTAGATACTGTATTTGACTTTAAAGATGTAAATAAAGCATTAGATAAAAGTAGCGAATGGACGTTCAAGAGGTAAAAACAGTTTTAAGTTTTAAATAATATAAAAATATAGAATAACAAGAGAAAGGAGCGACTAGAAAATTATGATTTCTCAGTAATCAATTTTTCAAGTCGCTCATATTATATCAAAAATATCAACAAACATAATAAAGTTAGGAGACAATCATGTCATATATAAATAAAAGAAATGAATACATTAATGTTAATGGATTAAAAATAGCATATAGAGAAATTAATAAAGATGAAACAGAAAGACCATTAGTGATGTTAGTACACTTAGCGGCAACAATGGATAATTGGGATCCGAGATTTATCGATCTAGTAGCAGAAAAATCATATAATCTTAATAGACCTACCAGGAGTTGGGGGAAGTGAAGGAAAAGTAGCTACAACAATTCCAGGGATGGCACAACAAACAATAGATATTATTAAAGAATTAGGTTACAGTAAAAATTAACTTACTAGGATTATCAATGGGTGGAATGATAGCTCAAGAAGTAACAAGATTAAATAATGACTTAGTAGAAAAATTAATATTAGTTGGAACAGGACCAAGAGACGGAGAAGGAATCGGAACTGTGACTAGTACTCACTTTTTAAATTCATGCTAAAAGCTGGATTAAATAGGGTAGATCCTAAGAGATTTATTTTCTATAATCACGATGAAAAAGGAAAAATTGAAGCGAATAAAGTACTAGATAGATTAGCAGGTCGTAGTAAAGAAAAATGCAGATGCAGATATGAAAGCTCTAGCTTCTTAAGACAATTAAAAAGCGATCAAACGTTGAGTACTGTAGGATATGATGATTTAAAATTTATTACGCAACCTACACTAATCGTAAATGGTGATAAAGACTTAATGGTTCCAACTGTTAACTCATATAATATGCATCAAAAATAGAAAATAGTAAATTAATAATTTATCCAAACGCAGCACACGGATCATTATTCCAATACGCAGATGAATTTTTCAAAAGAGTTAATAGAATTTTTAGGAGAATAAGAAGCCAAACTAATTAAAAAGTAGCTTGTTAGAAAAATAATTATACTTAAGACACATGGTTTATCAGCCTTAAAAACCTAGAAGAACTAAGTACCATTTTTAAAGAGGGAGTGATTTGAAAGTCGATTTTTGTTGAGTTTGCCAAACTAATATAAAAAGTAAATATATATACAGCCTAGAGCGATTAGAAAATTCAATTATAAAAATTAATGATTTTTCACTCGTTCTAACATTTTTACAAAAATCCTTGACAATAACGGTCGTTTAGTATAATATAGACTAAGTAAACCGTAATATAAAAAATATTAGTAGAGAGACTTTTTATTTCATGTTTTTAGAAGAGAGTTTAATCCAGAGGCTGAAAGATTAAATAATAATGATTGAAATAAGCAACACTCTTTTATAAAACCGAATATGAATTGAAAGGTATCAGGAAACTGGTATGAATTCAGGTGGCACCACGAAACTAGTAATCGTCCCATGTAGTTAAATAACTATATGGGGCGTTTTTATTTCAAATTATAAGAGGTTTGCTAATATTAGAAGTTAAAATTGATAAAAAAATATGGAGGCACTTATGACAACAATTACGAAAGAACAAGTAGCTCACATCGCTCATCTTTCTAGATTAGAAATCCAAGAAAGTGAAGTAGATGGGTACATCGAAAAATTAGAAAAAGTTGTAGATTTATTCAATACAATCAACAGCGCACCAACAGAAAATGTAAAAACCAACTTATCACGTTCTAGAACTTAGTTAATGTATTTAGAGAAGACGTAGCTCATGATGGAATGGATAGAGAAGAAGTTCTTAAAAATGCTCACGAAACTGAAGCAGGACAATTCAAAAGTACCTACTATTATTGAATAAAATAAGGAGATAATTTAATGAGTTTATTACATGAATCAATTGAAAGTTTAGAACTTAAACTTAAAAATAAAGAAATTAAAACCAAGTGATTTAGTAAAAGAATCACTAGACAGAATTAAAGCTACTGATGAAAAAGTAGGTTCATTCATTACAGTAACTGAAGAAGTAGCATTAAAACAAGCTGAAGCTTTAGACCGTGCTCAAGAAGAAGGACGCGCTGAAGGTAAATTATTCGGTATCCCAATGGGAATCAAAGATAACATCGTTACAAAAGACATTCAAACAACATGTGCATCAAAAATCTTAGAAGGATTCAATCCAATTTACGATGCAACAGTAATGAACAAACTAACAAAGAAAACCCAGTCTTTTTAGGAAATTAAATAGTGGATGAGTTCGCAATGGGTGGTTCTACAGAAACATCTTACTACAAACTTACTCGTAACCCTCACGACTTAGATGCAGTACCAGGAGGTTCAAGTGGTGGTTCAGCTACAGCCGTAGCAGCAGGACAAGATTAGCTTCACTCTAGGAAGTGACACAGGTGGTTCTGTACGTCAACCAGCTTCATACTGTGGTATCGTTGGATTAAAACCAACATACGGACGTGTATCTCGTTTTGGATTAGTAGCATTCGCTTCATCATTAGACCAAATTGGACCAATGACTCGTACAGTAAAAGATAATGCTCGTGTATTAGAAATCATCTCAGGATTAGATGCTAATGACATGACTAGTGCACCTGTAGAAGTACCAGAATTCAGCAAAATCATCACTGGAGACATCAAAGGTAAGAAAATCGCTCTTCCTAAAGAATACTTCGGTGCTGGAATTGACGAAGAAGTTAAACAAGCAGTACTTGAAGGTGTTAAATACTTAGAAAGTCAAGGAGCCATTGTAGAAGAAGTAAGTCTTCCAAAATACAGACTACGCTATTTCAACTTACTACATTATCGCTTCTGTAAGCAAGTTCAAACCTTTCACGTTTCGATGGTATTCGTTATGGATTTAGAAGTCCAAACGCAACAAACCTTGAAGAAATCTACAAAAAAACACGTGGAGAAGGATTTGGTGCTGAGGTTAAACGCCGTATCATGTTAGGAACATACGTACTATCTTCAGGATACTACGATGCATACTACAAAAAAGCACAACAAGTTCGTACATTAATTAAACAAGACTTTGATAGAGTATTCGAAGAATACGATGTAATCATTGGACCAACTGCTCCAACAGTAGCATTCAATATTGGAGAAGAAGTAGGAGATCCAGTTAAAATCTACGCTAACGATATCTTAACAATCCCAGTAAACATGGCTGGATTACCAGGTATCAGTATTCCATGCGGATTCAAAGGTAACCGTCCAATCGGTATGCAAATTATTGCAAAAACCATTCGCTGAATCTACACTATATGATGTAGCGTACAACTCGAACAACACTACAACTTACACGATAAAAAAATAGAATTATAATAGGAGAAACAAGATGCATTTTGAAACAGTAATTGGACTAGAAGTCCATGTAGAATTAAAAACAGATTCAAAAATATTCTCACCATCTCCAGCTCACTTTGGTGCAGAACCAAACACTAACACAAACGTTATCGACTTAGGATACCCAGGGGTACTTCCAGTAGTAAACAAAAGAGCGGTAGAATGGGGAATGAAAGCAGCAATGGCGCTTAACATGACAGTAGCTCAGAGTCAAAAATTCGATAGAAAAACTACTTCTATCCAGATAACCCGAAAGCATACCAAATCTCACAATTTGACCAACCAATCGGGGAAAAACGGATGGATCGATATCGAAGTAAACGGAGAAACTAAACGTATCGGTATTACACGTGCTCACCTTTGAAGAAGATGCTGGTAAATTAACTCACAAAAATGGTTATTCACTAGTTGACCTTAACCGTCAAGGTACACCACTTATCGAGATCGTATCTGAGCCAGATATCAGAACTCCAGAAGAAGCATATGCTTATTTAGAAAAATTACGTTCAATCATTCAATATATCCAAGTATCTGACGTTAAGATGGAAGAAGGACTCAATGCGTTGTGACGCGAACATCTCTATCCGCCCCTTACGGTCAAGATGAATTTGGTACAAAAACTGAGCTTAAAAACTTAAACTCATCTCACTTTCGTTAAAAAGGTTTAGAGTACGAAGAAAAACGTCAAGAACAAGTTATCCTTTCAGGTGGAGTAATCAACTAAGAAAACTCGTCGTTTCTGATGAAACAACAGGAACAACTAAACTTATGTGTTAAAGAAGGTTCAGACGATTACCGTTACTTCCCAGAGCCAGATATCGTACCTATGATTATCTCTGATGAATGGATGGAAGAAGTAAGAGAAAAACTATTCCAGAACTTCCAGATGCTCGTCAAAGAAGATACCAAGAAGAACTTGGATTACCAGCATATGATGCACACGTACTTACATTAACTAAAGAAATGTCAGACATGTTCGAGACAAACTGTAGCTTTAGGAGCAGATCCAAAATTAGCTTCTAACTACTTAATGGTAGATGTGAATGCATACTTAAACAAAGTACAAAAAGAACTTAAAAGAAACAGCATTAACTGCAGAAGGTTTAGCAGGAATGATTAAATTAATCACTGACGGAACAATCTCAAGTAAAAATCGCTAAAAAGTATTCGCAGAACTTATCGAACACGGTGGAGATGCGGCACAAATCGTTAAAGAAAAAGGTCTTGTACAAGTATCAGATAGTGGACAATTATGCTGGGTTAACGAAGCTTTAGATAACAATCCAAAATCTATCGAAGACTACAAAAACGGTCGTGATCGTGCGATTGGTTTCTTAGTAGGTCAAATCATGAAAAGCTCTCAAAAGGACAAGCCAACCCACAAATGATCAACAAAATGTTATTAGAAGAAATCGCAAAACTATATAACGAAAATAATAAACGAACTCGAAGCAAGGGGAAATCTTTGTTTCGAGTTTTTGTGTATCTGGTAAGCGACTTAAATATAAATAGAGCAGGAATTAGTTGAGAAAAATAGATTTTAATAGAAAAAGAGCGGATGTTGGGAAATAAACTGGACATTTCTGAAAAATAGTGGACATTGAAGAATGAGAAATGTACTTTCGTAGCAAAAGTGGACATTGGGGAATAAAACTGTACATTTGTATGTAAATGTCAATATAAAAATGTACAAAAGTGACAAAATAAAATGTACAATTATTCAAAACTAACATGATCTTTTAGTCGATAAGAATTACCTATAATAGGTACTACATGGGCATGATGAAGCAGTCTCATCAAGTATAGCTGAAAGCCACTTTGTCATCACTAAATAATGTAGCCCATTCAGAAAAAGGAATATTAGAGGTGGCTATTATACTCTTCTTTTCATAACGTCAGTCTATTTGAGTTGGAATAATAACCTCTCATCACCTTTTTCTAAGGTAAATAACCAATTTCATCTATTATCAATAATCTATACTTTGAATAGTGTTTTAATCGCTGTTCTAGCCTATTTTTCGGCTAGAGCGGATTTTAAGTTGCTATTAAATCGCGACATTTTTATAAAATATGTTGAATACCTGGAACTAGCTGTTAATCTTCCAATCGCTGTTGCTAAATGAGTCTTTCCAACACCACTATTGCCTATAAATATTAAATTTTTGTTGCTTTGCATAAAATTTTCAAACTAGCTAAATCCCTTATTTCTGAATTCATTTATATCTGAATTGAAATAAAAATCAAAATTATCTAATGATCTATTATAAGGAAAAAATTAGCTACTTTAATCATAGATTCTTTTACATTTTGTTTTTACATCTACTTCATAGTCTGTTAGTTTCAATAGAATATCTATTACTGACATTGTTCTCATTTTTGAGTTAATTCTATTATTTCATCTAGTCTAAGGTTAAACTGCTTTTTAAATTAAGATATTCTAAATTCTCTTTTAATCTAGTATAATTAGATCTATTTGTTATCATTGAATCGTTCTCCTATTACAGCTCAGATTTCTTTTAGTTTGTTCTTTTAATCTTTTTCATCTATATCATTCCAAGTGTGTTTAACAAATTGCTTATAATGAGCTTCTTTATAATTTAATTTTTATCACTTATTAAATGATTCACCACCAATTTCATGTTATCACATAGGTATAAATAATTATCTTCTACTTGTAGATTTAGTTTCTTACCCATATATTCAATTGGTACTGAATATTGATTGGACTTATAAGAAATCATTGCTTGTTTATTTACTTTTACTTGTAGGGTTGTTATTTTATAGCGATTCCTTATTTCTCATGTGGTAATGGTAGTAAGGAATCTTTTTCTTTTTCGTAAACTTATTATTGGAACCTCTCTGTTGTTTGATGTGCTTTTGTAGATTCCATCTCATCATTATTTTATTCACTAATTCTACTAATTCTGTATAATCTAACTTACCATTATAAGCGTATATTTCATCTAGTAATTTTTACTATATTTTCTACTTTACCTTTTGTTTGTGGTCTGTACGCTACACATGGTTTTAATTAAATCCCATATCTTTTTGCATATTCTTGAAACTTTATATTAATTACTCCAGATGTCTTAACAGTTCGCGCTTTATCCATTGTAGTTTTCTATATTATCACACACAATTACTTTTGGAACTCCTTCAATATGTTCTAAGCATTCAGTTATACATGAAATTAAGACATCTTGACTTCTGAAAAGTGTTACATGAAATATTTTATATCTTGAGTATGATAAAACCATACAAAAATACATTTAAAGATAATTTTTCTCCATATTTAGTTATGAATTTCACATCTTCTTTCCAATCTATTTGAGCTTGTTCTCCGGGAATAGTTTCTACTCTGAGTATAGCTTTAGAATTCTTATGAGGTTTGTTTTTAAAAGTAATCATTGTATTTTTGAATTCTTTAATAAAATGAGGCTCTAAATAGTGGAATAGCTGATATTTAATTCTGTTTGATCTACCAAATATTGCCACAGTATTCTTTTTGATTTGAATATTTGTATAGATTCTTCTCCTAATAATTTATCTAATAGATCAGTGTATTCACTCAATTTTTGATGGCTTATTTCTTGTTTGTTTTATTTTTCCTTGGAGTAATGTCTTTTATTGTACGTCTATCTTTCTTAAAACTCTAGCTAATTCACTAAAGTTAGGTTTCAAGTTAAACACCTCCATTTGTTTTCGTGATTTCTAAATCTGATAGTTGAGTTATTTTATATTTTTGTTTATTTTTAGGTTTAAGTACATATATTTCTCTCTTTTCTTTTTATATGCACTATTATAACCTATTTGTACATTTTTATTTTTGTCAAAACTGTACATTCTTATTTTATCATTCTCACATTTGTATGAGGAGAGTGGACATTGAGTAGTAAAAACTGGACATTCGAAGAAAAATAGTGTGTATATATGAAAAATATCAAATCTTCTTATTTATATATTATATAATTTTTACTTTCATGCTACTTTGTTGTAAAATAGGAAGTGTATAAGTAAAAAATAGAAGTGAGGTGAATAGATTTTCGAAATTTAAAGAAATTGAAAAGCTTACTTAATAAGAATAATGGGATATTGACAATAAAAGAAGCAGAGGAGAATGGGATTTACAGAGGATCAATTAAATACTTCTACTGAAAAAGGGAAATTAGAAAAAAGTGAGTCGAGGTGTTTATGTATTACCAGGAATTTTTGAAGATGAATTTTTGTAGTTCAGAATAGATTTAAGAAGGGAAATATATTCGCTAGAAACTGCATTGTACTTGCATGATTTGACTGATAGAACCCTAGTGTTTTTAACATGACATTTCCAAAAGGCTATAATTTAACTAACCCAAAAAGGATGAAATAAAGTGTAAATCTATAAAAAGAAGATCTTTATGAGTTAGGGAAAGAAGAAATAAAAACTCCGAATGGATATAATGTTTATGCTTATAACATTGAAAGAACATTAATAGATATAATTCGCCCGATTAACAGAATAGATATCCAAGTAATATCACATGCATATAAAACATATATAAAAAGAAAGGATAAAAATATCCCTTTATTATCAATGTATGCTGAGAGATTGGAGTAGAAGATAAAATTAAAAAGTTATTTAGAGGTATTATTATGATAAATATTATGCAACTAAAAAGCAAAGATAGTATATCAAAAGAAAAATATTTCTGCACAATTAGTTTTTACAAAAATTATATGATGGAGAGATTTTTATGATGTGATATACTACTAAAATTGAAAAGTAAAAATATTGATTATAACATATTAAGATTAGCTATAGAAGAAACTTTCCAAAAAGAGATAGTTTTAAATTTACTTTTGAATTATAAAAGAAATTATTTCAAATATAGAAAATAATAATGAAATGTTAGTCCGTTGGGAAAATTATCGAAATAGCTTTAATTATGCTAGAACAATAGATTTTTAATGAAATATATAAATTATTAAAGAAAATATTGGAGGAAATAGATATAAAATAATTTTTAAAATACAAATAACTATCTTTATAGAATTACTAAATAAAAGATGTACCCAAAAATATAGATAATTTTAATCAAATTTTGAGTACATCTTTTTATATTTGATTTTTAATTATTTACTCTTCTACAAACTCAACAATTTTGAGATAGCTTTTGTTGCTTCTGGTATTGGGAAGGCAGGGTATACGTGATTTAAGCTGCCGATTTCGAATTTTGTCTTAACATTAGCTTCACGAAGTTTTTCAGCTAATAATGCTATGTCAGGATATAATAATTCACGTGTTCCTGAGAATAATAATATCTCTGGTAAAATTCTTCATTTCACCGTATAACAGGGTGAAACTTTCCAATCTGATAAGTCTGCATCATCAGCCCAAGATTTAGCATCAGCTAGCAAAGTATCTACGTGTAGTAGAGGATCTTTTTGATATATTTTTAATATCAGGATTTGACATAGTTAGGTCAACCCAAGGACTTAGAAGAATCAATCCTTTAGGTAGTTTAATATTATTTTTGAACAAAGTCTTGAACTCAATCCTAGAGCTAAGCCACCACCACACTATCTCCCATAATATAGATATTTTTATCTGGATTCTCGCAATATATTCTGTATATAATTTTGTAAAGTAGTTCATGAGCTATCTTTATAAGTATAGAATGGAGCTAGTCCGTAATCAGGAATAATGACTTCAGCATCAGTTTCTTGAGCTATCTTATCAGCCATCTCCATTGAATATCCACAAACTCATGAACGTAAGAACCACCATGAATATAGAAAACAGTAGAGTTAGGAACCATTAAAGCACTATTTAAATGCCAAACTTTTCTATCAGAAACAATTCTAGTATAGAATTTAGATTTAGTATCGAATTCATATACATTTACAGTTTCTTCGTTCTTATCTTCTTTTTGTTTTCTAATCTTTTAGTTTCATCTATATCTCTTAGTTTCTTATATTTTATTACCAAGGTATAACCTCGATTAGACCAGCTTTAGCACTACGTTTATAACGTACTCTTTTGATACCCAGCATAGCTACCGATTAGGGCAGGTAATGTTGCGGCTATTGAAGCTACTGAAAACAACTTTTTATTAAATTTTCCCATTTTAATCTCCTCTTATTTACATAAATGTAAGTGTTTTATGTATTTACAATTATAGTTTGACGAAAATAAAGTGATTGTAAAAATAAAAATCTGAAGAAATGAAATAAAAGAAAAAGAAAGTTGGAAGTCTACTTCCAATTAAGAGAAAGACAAAATTTGGAACTAAACTTCCAAAATTAAGGTGAAAATGAAGAAAGTTGGAAGTCTACTTCAGTTGATTGAGAAATATAGAAGTTTCTCTCAGTAATAAGCACGGAACAATTGGCAATAGGAGAAATTACTTGATAAACTTCTTCTATTTCTATACAAAAATATATGGTATAGTTAAGAATGTTAGAATCATAAATATGTATATAATTTTAGAATATACAACAGCGTCAAATAGTGATTCAAACTATATACATAGAAGAAAAAGAAAAAGAGAGTAAAGAATGCTGCAATAGTGATTATAATATAATTTTGAAATATTTATAAAAGTAAATAATCGATTGACGATGAGATACTTTTAGTAATATGATGAAAATGTGAGTCAGTTAAGGCTTGCATTTTAAAGGTTTACTTACTTTAGAATTTATTTCTAAGGGGGTGGAAAGTAATGAGTGATATTTTAAATAATATTATTTCTGATTTTAATTAGTAGTTGATAAAACTTTAGATATTATCAAAAATAAAAAGCCTAGTGCTCGCAACACTAGACAAAAATAGAATTCATTCTTTTAAGCGGACGTGTTCCCTCACGTCCCACCTTTCTAAAATTATTATATATAATAAAAAGAAAAGTTTTTAAAATTGAGTGAAAGCGAAATGTTTAATTAATGGTTAAATGAAACTTATATTGAAAAATGTCAATACTTCTTAAAGAATACTTATATGATAAAATGAATTTCACTTTGGATGATAAACCTATTAATATATCTACCTTGTGTATTTTCATTTTTAATTGTAATCCGATAATTTCCCTTCTGATAATTTTATATTTCAAACCTATAAATCTGATTAATTTAAAAAGAAATATATATATAGTATCAGAAAATTTATATAAAGTATGTATAATAATATTTAGTATAATAGTACTGAGAGGATTTTTATGAAATTAGAATTATTACAAAAAGCGATAGAAGAAGAGAAAAATGTATTTGTCAGAAGTTAATAATGCAGCATATAGTTTAGAGCCAGTAGCAGATGAAAGATTGGTAGAAATCGCAAAAGATGTAAATGAACAGTTAGGACATGAACTATATGATAAACTAGATAGGAAAGTTTAGTAGCAGATTTCCTCAACTACATCAAAAGAACTATATAAATACACTCTAGAAAAGTCGAAATTCCTAAATGACAGACTAGAAAAAGCATTAGTTGAACATTGTGACGATATATTAGTAGATGTAGTAAAAGCACACGAAAAACTTCGATTCAATGGAAACATATGAACTGATACACTAGCATTCGAAGTAAATGAAAAACTAGGATATAGATTATTCAGAGATATCTATTCATACAGCTTTAAAAACGTGACTGAGGAAGTAGCAAAAAGCAGTAGAAACATACAAAAGAAGGAAAAATAACGAAGTTTATGAAGTAGGAAGTTTGTGAGGTATCAGCAAATTAGAAATCAATAGCGTGATTATTGAAAAGAAAATATTAAATGGTATTATTTAAAAGAGGATATCGATTTTATAACGATGATTCGAAATATTGATTATACATCTTTCCTGGTCAAAGCAAAGATGTTTTTATTAGTACATAAATTTAGACTAGTTATGTTGTAATATTAAAAGTATCATTATAATTTAGTATTAAATATTACGATTGGAATTGATGATTGATGAAAAATGAGAGTGTAAAACACAAGATGATAAGAAAAAGTATTGCCTCTGTGAATAGAATAAAAACTAGAGAAGATATAACAGATGAAGAGTTTAATGATTTTATAGAGTTAAGTCTCAGAACAAGCTAAAAAGGTGAATCAGTTAGTGTAGATGAGGGCGTTTGAAGAATTACTAAAAATAATTAAATTTTAGATTGTAATATAGTATCTAAAATTAGAGAATTAGAAATTAGCGCACTTAATCATTGCAAATGAACTCATATATGTTAAAATAAAACTACGAAAAAGGGTACCGTTTGCACTGACATTTACTAATATTTCTTAACTCACTACGTTCGCAGAAATTATAGTAGTCTTAGTATAAATTATTCGTAATATTTTCTTCAGTCTTCGACTTTGAAAAATAAACGACTAACTACTAAAAGACGAGATTCCAAAAATTGATTACAAAATAACCATCTTTCCTGTGTCAAAGGGTACTGAACCCATTGGACAAAATATTTAGTTATATTTGTTTAGTATTTTTAAATTTTAAAGTCAGTAAATTTGTATTATAGTGACTTTTCATTCCTTACAGTTATTTTTAGATTTTCAAACTATTTTAGTCAAGGATTTTTGGGCGTAAGCTGCTTTTGTCCTTGACTAAATAGGAGAGAAATCTAAACTCGTAAAAGGAAATGAAAGTCTCTTTTATTTATATTTGTTTCTATTAATTTTTCTATAGTTTACGGGACTTAATCCACCTAAGTTCAACTTTATTCTTTTCCTCATTATAGTATTTTATATAATCTATGATAGCTTTTTTAATTCATATTTGTTCTTGAAAGTATTCCTCGAATCCGTAATACATCTCAGATTTTAAAACTCAAAGAAAGATTCCATAAATGATTATCTGCTGATGTTCCCTTTCTAGACATTGATTGCGTAATACCTTTTGTTTTAAAGGGATTGTCTATATGAAATATGTTGATATTGCCAACCTTGATCACTAGTGAAGCATCATACCATCGTATCTTTTTATCTTGAAGCTGCGATAACATCTCATGCTATGTTAGTTCCATATTAGGTGAAAATGAAATATTATAAGCTATTATCTCCGCGTTATATCCATCAATTAGAGGTGCTAAATAAACTTTATCATCTCCAACCTTGAATTGAGTTACATCGTATAACATTTCTTTTTAACGGTTCTGAGGCGAAGAAATCTCTATCTATTATATTATCTGCGATTTTTCCAATTTCTCCTTATAAGAGTTGTATTTCCTAGTAGGTCTTACTGAATGACAATACACCTAGTTTTCTCGTTAATCTTAAAAACTTTTTATGATTTACTATAAATCCATATATTTTTAAGTTCTAATGTTATTCTTCTATAACCATATCTCATATTTGTTCTTTTCCTGAATTAATAGAATAGCTTCTTCTATATTTTTATATCTTTGTCTTTTATTTTTGTATAATAATATGATGAACGAGATAAGCCTGGGATTTTATAATAGTATATTTAATCTATGTGTTTTTGCTTTAATTCTTCTACTATTGTGTTTTCTCTTCGTTTTGAGATTGTTTTAACCTTATCTCCTCAACTTTTTAAAACTGCATTTTCCACCGCACGGATACTAAGTTCCTTCTCTAATTGTTCTCCACTTTTTGACAATTCATCTATCTTTTTATTATTATTTTTCATCTTACTAGTTCTTCCTCTCGGTTTCTCTAGTATATATACCCGTTTTCTTTAAATTTTGAACCAATTACTAAGTAAAAGCAGGATTTGCATTGCTACTTTAATGAAGTAGATTTTATAGAATGTCCTAATATTAAAACTTCATTGATTATCTAATTTCAATCTGTGGATAATAATTATTTTTCCCTATTTAATCAGTACTGTTTCACCATGGTATCAGCCAATTTGACCATGTACCCTGCATTACTAGGATCAATTTAACTTTTTAGATAGTTCTTTGTATAGGAGTATCCTTCTTTATTAAGTCTATACATTTCTATCTTATTTTCATCTGTTACTTATATCAATAGCCCCAAAATTTGTCCAAATCGGGAGCTACTACAAAGTCATGGTTATGTTTTATTAGTACACAAATTTGTACTAGTTCAAATGTAAACTTATAGTTAAATAATATAAAATTAAGTAGAATAATATAAATTGCTGTTGCCTAGAAATATATATTTAGTAATTATCATATATTTAATATTATTTTATATAAATAAAAAATTCTTAGAGATGACTTTGTTATAGCTACTTTAGAATTATTTGAAATTATGATAAAATAGTATTAATTAAACGTGACTATTTGTACAGTTTGCTATGTTAAAATAAAAGAAGTATATATAAAAGAAAAGTACTAGATAAAATTGTAGGAAATTATTAAGTCTCGATAATTTTAAATGTAAAGATATTTGAGATTGAATGAACTCTTTATTTAAAAATAAAGAGTTTCATAAGATACAAATAGTTATAATTATTAATTTGTAAAGGTAGAATTATGAAAGATATTTTAATAAAGAATATTGACAGAACTCACGAAAGAAGACGAGACTTATATTGTAGAAAATCTTGTAGAAATTTCAGGTAGAAATAGTAATTATGATTTGCATATACAATTGTTGTGAAAATACTTCAATTTTAGAGCAAACAGACTAAATATGGTGCTATATCAGAATGTTTTAAAACCTTAAAGAGGAAAATTCTACAAGAATATTGTTTTGAAATCTGAGAAAAACTCAATAAAAAGGTTGACGGAGTGAAAATGCATTGTGGCTTATGAGTAAATCAACACAAATTCATAAGACAAATATAGATAAAGGTACAATGGTATAAAAATCAAAATTGAGGAAATACAGAAAAATGATCCGTGGGAGAATGCTGTAAATCATGCTAAAGCAGCAGAATCTAAAAAGGTTTAATAGAAAAATTAACGGAGTTAAGTAAACAACATGACATTAGGGAAATTTTCTAAACTAAAGAATTCGAATATTATTCTGGGGAGTACTGTTATAAAAGATAATATTGATAGTTCAGTAGTAGATAAAGAAGAATTGATGGAATACATTGAAAATCATGTTTCGAAAAAGAAATTTTTAGTTTCAGTAAATTTATCTAGTGAAAAACATTTTATAGAATTATTGGAGAAAATTAAAAATAATGAAAGAGTATAGTTAGGAAGATAAATAATAATAAGGAATTAAAAGAAAAGCTTCAGTTTTTATTATATAAGAAGTATTTAGAAAAAGATTGATCAAGAATTTTATCTAGTAGCTTTATTACTTATTGAAGAGTATGAGAAACAACAGGAGAAGTTGTTAATTGAATTATCGTATTTTATTATTGCCAGGGGTTAGTATTCTTACTAAGAATTATCGTGCATTATATGATTTTACAATAAATTATGGATATTATCCTGTGCTATCCAAAGAATTAGGATTATTAGATAGATTAAGTTGGAATGATATTGTTGCTAACATAGAATTAAGTCGTTTTCTGATGAAAGGAAAACTTTTTAACGTTGGAGCAATCTCAACATTTTTAATAAAATTTCGAGATACTATATTTAGTTTCATTGCATAGCCAGCATCATATGGAAAAAGTGAAAATGATATTTAACTCATTTGATAGAAAATGATCAGTGTATATATAGCTATTGTGGTTCCTACGAAATCATTGATTAATCAGGTATATAATGATCTCACATGTATAGAAAAATATTAGTTCACGATCAAAATTATAATAAAAGATGAGCGGAAAGATTCTTCGCAGTGAGTGCAGGAAAGAGCGTTAAGATTTGATTGAATCAGGTGTACGTACGATATTATATGCTATAGGTGAGGTCAAGAATTGCTACCATATGAGTTTCAATTTATTTAAGAAACAATAGAAGTTTGTTATTGAAGCTAGATTTATTAGAATTGCAAGAAAGAAGATAATTCTTTTAAAGATTTAGTCGATGGCTCCAGTTATTGGAAAATCTGATAATCTTAAACTTATAGATAAAAGAGATTACGAGTACAAGATAAATAATGGTTAAAATTATTAAATATAAGATATTATGATTCGAATGAGAAAATATTATTTCAATATGATAAATATTTTAACGAATAGCAAATTTCTGAAAATTTTAATTACGATAATATAATTAGTAAATATAGTTTTGACTCTCACTATTTATGTAAACCAAAAAGACGTTGGAAAGTTATGCTAGACAGGTTATCAAAAATCATTCCAGATATAATTATTACCTAATGAATTGAATGGATTTAATAATAGAATTGGTCAGACCAAATTCATCCCAAGTATAAATTAATATCTTTTTGAAAAAGGAATAATATATTTACATGGTAAAGTACTAATAATATTAGAAATTATTTAATTTATTTTGTCAAAGAAAATAATAGTATTAAGCATTTTATCGCTATCAATGAAGTTATTCTTGCAAGTGAATGGAATTTACCGATAGAGATAATCTATTTTATATATCGCGGAAATGCTAATATAGGATGAAATGAAAATTTAATTGGTCAGTGTAAATGAGGTTAAACCATACATTTTGATGAGAAGAAAGTAAAAATAATATGAACAAGATAATGGTTCCAGTTACATTTATAAATATATGAATTTCCCTCAGCCGAGAAAATGGAGATCGAGAAAAGAAGAATTCAAAGACTTAGTAGTATTGCTAAAACTAATGATGATGTATCCGTTACATAGGAAAATGTTAAAGTTCCTAGAGCCTAACTATTTGAAAATCGGAGAAATTAGATGAAGAGGAGATAATCAATTATTTTCGAGTCAGGAGGATACGATTTCGATTAAAAAGATCTCAAGCACAAATGAGTGTATTAAGATATATACCGAGAAAGGTCTTGAAATTATTTTAGAATTAGTGAATGTAATATGATTTCAAATAAAAAATATATTAGATAAAATGAGGGATATTTTTCTCTTAAATCTGACAGATGAGAACTTTGAATTCTATATAATATAAAAGGCTTTGAAAATCAACATGTAATTAATTAGTGTAAGGTATTCTTAAAATATTAATACATTAAGTTACAGAGAAAGAATAAATAAACAGGTATTATATTGGAAAGAAAATGCCTTAAAGAATAACTATATTTATATTGGTGAACAATTTGGAGAAATTACAAGAGAAACAGAAAATTATAAGAATTCTGGGAATGTACATGTTGACTTAAGTAAATATATGGCGATGAAGATGCTTTATATAATTTGGCAATAGTGTAAAACTTCAAATTGACAAGAATATGTAAATTATGAGATTGATGGCATTGTTGAAGCTAATGGTGAGATCGTAGAATTAAATAACTGGAAGTACAATTAGACGAATTGATGTTGGAACGATAAAAGAAGATGAATTACAAATTATGAAAGTGGGTTTCATCAAGAACGCTATAGTTTAAAATTGGAAAAATGATGACATAGTGAGGGAAATTGATTTGACTCCTTTTGAAATATATATATATGCAGAAGCGTTACGTAATTACACGCAGCATAAATAGTCAAAAAGGTATAGTTCGTTTTGAGTTAGAGACAATATATAAGACGATTGAAAAGGAAAATATATAATGAGAATTAGAGATTTACTATCTCAACATGAAGGAATTTCTTTGCTGAAAGGATGTTTTAAATAAAAACACAAGCTTTCGGAATTATACTGAAAATATGATGCTAAGTTACTACCGTGATGTCTTGATGAGAGAGAAGATATTATTTTTCTCCTCTGAATTAGAAGAAGGTATATTAGTTTTTAGATGTACAATTTTTAAAATAATAAAGAGTGCCAGATAGTTTTACAGCATATAAAAACTAAAATAGGTTTGAGGACAAAGATGGAAGTTTATTAAGTGAAAAATCAAGGAAGTGGTCTTAAAGCTTTCCGTATAAAGGATAGTATATTAGAAGCGGGCAGACAAAAGAAAATGCTAAAAGAGACGAAGTATTCTTTAATGAAACTTTAGCACCTTCACAAATTAATCGTCTATTAGACGATAAAGTCTTCTTCTAAATTTTCAGCGTTTTGATAAAGATGGAGAACATGAGGTTGGAGGAGTTAAACAACACTGACCGCTTGAAATTATCAAGGGAATAACTGAATTGCCTTGCATAGTTTACGTTTGCAGGAAGAATCAGAGATGACTCTATATTGATCCACCATACAATACTGGTAAAGATAGTTTCAATTATAATGACCACTTTTAATCATTCGTCATGGTTGGCTTTCATCACTGCAAATCGTTTGGAAATTTGCTTTGGGAGTTGCTGTAGCCTTTGATGACGGAAACGATTTGCAAGTCGATTGCTGATGATTCGGAAAGTCATTATTTAAGTTCTAGCTGATGATATTTTCGTGAGCAGAGAAAACCTTTTAAATGAAAGTTATTTGACGAGAGCATATATATGCACCAGTTAACTTGAAGAAAACTTTTTCTAGAAGCCGCCATGATGCTATTTATATTATGCAAAGAATAATTCAACTCAAAAAGAACTTAATAGTACCACGTAAAGAAAAGTATGATAGCTAATTATAAGAATCCAGATAATGATCCACGAGGAGTATAAAGCTGATAATTTTTCTGTTGGTCCGCTGTTAAGAAAAATATATGAGATTACTACCTAGTGGGCGGAAAGTTTTTACCGCCAGACGGCTATTCTTGGCGCTTTTCTGAAGAACGATATAAAGAGTGGTTGCAGATAATCGTGTTTACTTTGGAAAAGATGGTAGCTCAGCACCAGCATACAAAAGATTTTTATCTAGAGATCTAAAGATGGTGTTGTCGCACAAACATTATGGACTTATCAAGAAGTCAGCCATAACCAGGATGCAAAAAGGAGATTAAAGAGTTGTTTGATGGCCAAGCAGCATTTGGAACACCAAAAACCTGAAAAACTCATCAACAGAATCATTCAATTAGGAAGTGATGAAGGGAACTGGTTTTAGACCTCTTTATGGGAAGTGCAACTCACACAAGCGGTAGCTGCATAAAATGAATCGCCAGTGATATTGGTAGTGTGAACAGATGGATTACATTGAAACAGTTGCCGTTGAAAGATTAAAGAAAGTAATTGATGGAGAACAAGGTGGTATTTCGAAGGATGTCGAGTTGGCAAGGTGGCGGATCATTTTGTCTATTGTGAGTTGAAGAATGATATGCAAGAATTTTAAAACTAATATAATTGAGTCAGAATCTACAGAAAAATTAATTGAGTTATTTGCTTTTTTGTAAAGAAATCATCATTTTTATCTTATAGAGTGATTCATTAAAAAGAAAAGGAATTTTTAGAGCTTTCTTTTTCCGAACAGAGACAGTTGTTATTAGAAATAGTTGATAATAATAACTTATATGTTAATTATAGTGACATAAATGATGAAAATTACGATATTTCTAAGCTTGAAAAAGAAATTAAAACCAGGAATTTTTAAACAGGATTAAAGGGATAAGCTATGAAAGAGTATAATTTTAATACTAAAAGAATTGGTTTCGAATGCGATTTCTATAATAATATTAATTTAGATATAGATAAACATGAAAAAATTATGAAAAAGAGATTTGAATATTAAATTGTTGAGAAAATTTTATTTTAGAGTTTAATATTAAAAATAACTGTATAGAAAAATGAAAATGTATATTATTACAAGTATAAAACAGAATATATATTAAAAATTGATTATGATAAATTATTAAACAAGTCTTTTCCGTAGTATTCTTCTTATGTTACGACAGATGAAAGGACACACTATTATATCTTATATTTTTATCAAGGAGGGGCAGAGTTAAACAGCTTTTGATTTACTATCTCTTGATGGAGGCGTAATCTATTCCATTTCCGAATACTGGGAAGATACTCATCGACGAATTAAATGGAAAAGTAATAAATTATCATTATTAATGTCAACGGTAAAACTTCAGATAAATTAATTAATTTTTTCATATATATGAAAACTTCAGATAATTAATCTATAATGTATCGTACAAAGGTAATATTATTTTCAAATCAAAAGTTTAGAAAAATAGTTTTGTAAAGTATCAGTAGATTAAAGAGAGAGACTATTTTTAAAAAATTATTAAAATAAGCAAAATACGGTAAAATTAACGTATCTACTAAAGAATAAACGAAAACTATATAAAACTGTTCAGGTAAGCATTAGTATTGAATGAACTACTACAAGATTTAGAAGAGAAGGAGATAGTTATTTATGATAAGTGAAAAAGAAGTTTCTTGTTCGGATGGACGAGAGGATAGCAAGATTTTCTGCTATCAAGTTATTTTCTCATGGAACTTGCAACTCATATTTTTAATTTACAATATTTGATCGAAAAATCTTTTGAGATATTTTAGGTGAGGAAGTATTAGATGATTTAGAAAAGGAAGAAAAAGAAGTATTATTAAAAGATAAAATGTATTCTAATTATCCGAAAATCAATTATATATTGCAGTTTAATAAAAACAAAGGAATCATATAGACCATTAACTAATTCATCCTTTACTGTATGTAGATTTAGTAAACTATTAACCAATAAAGAAAAAATGGATTAAAGATCGATATGAAGAGGCTAGAAGTAGGTGATAATATCTTATGTAGTAGTATGCCCTTTTATATATGAAAGAAGATCAAGAAATAAAAATCATCCTTTAAAATGGAAAGAAGTCCGAACAAAAATCAATGAATTAAGTCTTAAAATATAATAATTTATTACACGTTGATATTTCAAATTTTTATTCTAGTATACATACACACTTCATGCATTCCATGGCGAGGATTTTGCAAAGAGAGCATAAAAGAGATAAACAACTTGGCAAATCAAATAGATAAAAAGTATCAATATATGAATTATGGAGAAACTGTGAGAATACCTCAAGAAATGTGGTATCTGATTTTATGGCAGAGATGTTATTAAAAGATATTTGGACCTCCATTGATGGTTAGAAGATTACAAAAGTATGATAAAGATCTTAATTATAAAATTATATATAGAGCGATTACTGTAATTTTCACATTAACAAAAGATAGTGAAAAATTTAATAGTTGATTTTATTACTTCAAAGACATAAACTATCTCTTGGAGGTCTAAACAAAAAGTAGCTCTGATATAATGAAATAGAATTCTCTTAAGGAAGATAAGTTGTATTGGATGAGACATGATCCAGTTATAAAAACGAATAGATAAAATTTATACATTTTGCCTAAAAATTATTTTTAGGAGAGAAACATTGATAAGATCATAATAGACTATATAAAGCAAGTGTCCAAAAACACTTATTTATAATTAAAATTTTATCTGATAGATACCCTAATGATGGACAACTGATCAGCTTTTCTGATTTTGAGTATAGAATTATAAATTAGAGTTTGATGATTTTAAGAATGCTGGAACAGATATTGTAGTAGTTAATTTCTATAATAATCGATATAATAAGAAATAATCCTAAAACAACAGAAGTTGGGATTAAAATTGTTATCTGTCTTATTTAATAAAATCAAAATTTGATTATAGTTTTGATGAGTTTGTATATTTATATAATACTGAAGGGAAAGTGAAGATATGACTATGAGGTAAGGTTTGATTTAATTCGAAATATAATAAGAAAGATTTCTATGAAATCATATAATTCATATTTAGAATTATGGTTCCTAAAACTAATCATAAAAATCTTAATAGTGAAAGTGAATTTGTTAAAGAGTACTTAGAAAACAGTAATGAAACTTTAGTAAAAAGTATGTAATGATATAATTAATTTTAAAACTAAATTTGTAATATTTAATGAAGATTGGCTAAATGATGATTATAAAATCAATTGGGAAAATTTTACTAAATAATGATGAAATTGAAATTAAATGATATTATTTCTTCAGAAGAAATACAATATTCTGTAGTATTATAAAATCAATGGAGGTGAATAATAGTGACGTTTTTATACGAACTATATATAATCTCTGCAAGTGAAGGTGGCTTTTAAAGATTTTAAACATGAGATACCTGAATATATTTCAAGTAATTTAAAGCATCCACATGCGTCCATACTCAAAAGAAGCTATTGGTGAGATATCTTTTATCACAAAATGATGGATAGAGTGTTTCCGGGACAAATCTCTATATAATATGGCAACAGGTTCAGGTAAAAACATTACTAATGGCTGCTATAATATTAGAAAAAGTTCAAAACAAGGTGAACGCAATTTTATATTTTTGTAAATAATTCTAATATATTAACAAAAGACAAGAGATAATTTTTAGGTGGGATAGGTTCCTAGTAAATATCTATCGCATGATAAAAATAGTTATATGATAATCAAGTGGTAAATGTCCGAGAAAGTTAGTGATTTTTCTGATAGTCAAAAGATAGTATAAATATAGTGTTTACTACTATTCAAAATTAGCATACGGATTTAAATACTAGTGTGAAAATAGACTATCATATGAGCAAACGAATTTGATGATTTCTATTTGCTACTTTAGCGGATGAAGCTCATCATTTAAAGTCGCCGGTCTTAACACTAAAAGTGAGAAAGGATGATACGATAGTTGGACATAACAATAGAAAAACATACAAAGATTAGCAAAAATCTAGTATATTCAGGTTTACAGCAACGCGATCGTTTACGAAAATAAAGATATTGTCAAAAAGTATGAAAATCATTAATTTACAAGTATGATCTAAAAATTTCTCGATTAGATAAATATTCTAAAGACGTATTATTCATCTAGTTGATAGCGATATTGAAACAGAATGTTACAAGCTATTATAATAAGTCAATTTAGAAAGAAAAATTATGTTTGAAAATGGTAGATAATTTTCAAAACCACTGGTTATGTTTTAAATCACACACAGCTGAAAATAAAAATAATTTAACTATGTTTAACTGAAAATGCTAAATAGTCTTAATAGGGATGATATAACTAAAACAGAAACAGTTAATAAACATTCAAAATGGATAGTATATTACAGAAGGCTTTTAACTATTTTGAAAAAGAAAAATATTTCAAACAACGATTTAATTGAAGAATTGAAGGAAAGAATTTAGAGCTGAGCGTTATAATCATGATGGAAAAACAAAAACTAGTGAAACTTTACAAAACTAAAACACACTGGAAAAACAGAAATGAAGTTCGAGCAATTTTTGCGGTAAATATGCTTGATGAAGGTTGGGATGTATTAAATCTATTCGATATTGTTAGATTATACACGTAAGGGATAGTAAAACAACGAAGAATGGGTTCAAACTAGAGCTACTACTAACTCTGAAAAACAACTATAGGTCGTGGTGCTGAATACTATCCTGTTATTGATAGTATTGATGAAAAATATACAAGAAAATTTGTGATAATGAAGCTAATGAACTACGAGTGGTGGAACAGTTACATATCATTCAGAATAATCAAAAGTATATTTCTGAATTAAAAGCAGTTCTGCAGAGAATCGGGTATATATGATGATATGACATTAGTTGAAAGGGAATTAAAACGCAAAGAATCTTTTTAGAGACTAGAACATATACTCATGGAGTAGTCTGGATGAATAAACGACTATCTTATTCAAGAATACGTTCAAAGACAACAACAAAAGTCTACTTGATATGATTTATATTCAAAAAGTGTTATGAGTAATATTGAAAACTCAGAGTATTGCAGACTTAGAGTATTCTCAGGATGAGAATATAGCTAATATTAGTCCAAGAGAAAGAGATTAACTTTCAGTTTAAAAAATCACTAGTAATGTAGTAAGGCATGCTATAAATAGAAATAAGAACTTACATTTAATAACTTGCAAAGAAAGTATTTTTATGGATTAGCTAGTACTGAAAAATTTGATAGAAATGCTAAAATGATATTGATGTTACTGTGGAAAGTCGTTATATCAAAACTTCAAAGAATTAACTCAAGATAATAAACTATATGTTGTAGAAGAAATCTTGAGAGTAGCTGATGGATTCATTGGAAGTTGAAGATAGATTTTATGGATCAGATAGAGGATTTTGAACCATATCCACTAAGAGATGTTCTGATAAAATAATAAGAAAATATACAGTTAATTCTGAATGATGACAAAGAAACAGGGATATCACAAAAAGATAAAATTGAAACGAAAATATTATGAGAATCTGAGATTCTATTAATGGTATGCTTATGATGATAATTATGGAACTAGTGAAGAAAAATTACTAGTTCGAGCTTTTGAAAAGAAGTTATGGGAAGATTTGAAAGAAAATTGGACAGATATTTATTTACTTCGGAAATACAGAAAGCGGTTCGTATCTATAGTTTGAAAACAGGACAAGGCTTTGAACCTGATTTTTCCTGATGTTCATATGATAAAAACATGGAAATACTTCTGGCAAATCTTTATAGAACCCTAAAGGTGAGTCAATTTACTCGAGGATAGTAAAAGAATTTTATGACGGAAAAAGAAGCTTGGAAAGAAAATTTCTAAATGAAGCAATAACTAGACGTGATGAAGCACAGCACCTTGGTGAGACAACGAGTATGATTTAAGAATGAGTCGGATTACCATTCTTTGATGATAAAGTAAAAAGAAGTAGTAAAGAAAAACTAAGAGAAATTAATAAAGAATGCTGTATATCACGCATCATTTGATAATACCTATACTGAGAAAGGCTAGTAGTAGAAGATGATGCTTATGGAGAAGATTATGAGCTTACCTATAAATTTATAAAAAGAAGTAGATTAAAAAGTAAAATTTTATTTTAAATATTAGTTTAATATAAGGAGTAGAAAGAAAGTTTGTGAGTATTTTGGGTTGACACAATTTGAGTAATTTGGCAGAGATGGATAAATATAATAGTAGTCAGTTTATTAACTGTATGTTTACTACAAAAAGATAATAGACGTGGAAGTTGTACAAAAATATTGAGGTTGTCGAGGACTATCCTGAAAAGGTGTAGCAGGGAGGTGTAACTGGTGATGAAATAATAGTATTATTAGTTGTTACAATGGAAACATGACCAGTGTTCCTTGAAGTAAAATAAAGTTGTAGCAAAGAAAGAGATATTTATTTAATAAATATTCTAAAACTGAGAATTTCTACTATGGAGGAAGGACATTTGATATAAGATAAAATAATAAAATATAATACCATCAGAGTTTAGTTTAGAAATATATAAAGTAGATTTGAAATTTGTAGTGAGAATTTTATGAACCAAAATAAAAGTAAACTTAAAAGTTACATGAAGATATTTTCGTATAGAAGAAATTAGAAGGTAAAAAGAAAGTATATATAGTAATGATAATATTTCAGAGGTAAAGGGTGTATAATACTATGAAAATCATTATTACTTTGCGTTAATGGCGTCCTAGCTTAGTAGTAAAGTGGATGTTCAACAATGAGAAAGAAGAGAGAAAATCCAGTAAAAATGAAACATGGTAAAGAGAGACGATGAATTCTTCTAGTAAAGAGGGTCAGTACACACTTTAAAGATGGAAAGAAAGTATCAATGGAAGACAGTGATGCTAAAATTACTAAGTATAGCTAATTCCGAGAGGTAGGAGCTGAAGAGGGCAATGAGTATGGGACCAGTTATAGCTTTTGGTGTGATACTACCTATACAAAAGTGGAAAAGATATAATTAATCCAATGAGTGCATGGTTTGCTGCACATTTCCCTGAAGGGAGCGATTCAAGGACAATGATAAGAACAGTTAATAAACTGGGTTGCTATGCACCCAGATAAAACATTAGTACGTGATCAATCAGCGACTATTAAAAAGATGGAGCAGTTTCTGGAGCTGCAACCATGAACTGACAGCATAACGACCGGTGAAAACTTACTGCCTACAAGGGGTAGGTCTGCAGGTAGGTGAGGTGGTCAAGAATTTGCTGTGAAATAAAATATAATATGTCTCTCTTTATTTGAAGATTTTCAAAGTGAAAGGTATATTTTCTTATTGTAACTACAATACCATTCTACATTCCTTGTTATTTGTATGTTGCTAATAAAACAAAATAGATTATATTAATTATCAAGTAAAGGAATTGTTAAATGGGAAATTATAATGAGTTATAACTCTTAGAATAAAAATAGAAAACACACTGAATTATCAACTTTCATTAAGTAATTTTTGAATTATATCACGAGCAATCTATTTGCTGTTGTTCTGGAGAAAGTCTGAATATATTAATAATAAGTTTTTAGTAATGTATTGATATTAATAAAAATATATGACTGACTGAGAGTATAGAGACTCAGATTGATTTAACTATCGTGAGTCAGTTGATGAGGATGGAAAGACTCATGTTATTTTTATAGAAAATAAGGTTAAGTCTTTACTCATGAGAATCAATTGATTCGTTATTCTGAGAAAAGATTCTAATGCTAAAGGATACTTCTCAGTTTAGTTAAACCTGGATTTGAGCTTCCTAATAGTTGGTTTAGAAGAAGTTATGGTGAGTTAATTGAGTATTATAATGATTTACTTGATAAAGTAGATGAGACTTTTTAGATTATTCTTAATAGATTATATTGAATGATATGAAGAATGTGGAAGAAGTTTATTGAAAAAGATAAGTTATGGAAATCATACTAGAAGAATCTAATAATAAAGTGCTTGAAGGTATGAGATTAGGTCAGTTATCGAGAAGATTCACTATGCAATTTACAGAATAAGATTTCTGATTTAGGATAAAACATACTCTGGTAGAAATAAAGGGAGGACATCATTTTTGGTATTGATCTTCCTATCGAAGGTACTACGTCATCATTTGATATTCAAATACAAGGTAATCAGTAGACATAAGGTTAATTTTCTCTTGAAGATAAAGCAAAATTAGGTGATTTAGAAAGCATATGTGATATATGAAAAGAAAAACTTGTTTTGTATCATTTCAATCTAGAGGATAATCAATTTTACAAAAACTCTTCAAGATGGAAGACTATATGATGAACGAGATTTTATGATGATGCACTTATAAAAACATATCTAGTAAAGAGTTGATTAATTATATAAGAACAGATGTTAAGAAAATTGAAGCCCTATCTGAAAATTGTTAAAAGAAATTATTTTGGAAAATATGGCTTAAGGATAAAATGAATTATTCTATAGGTCAGTAATATATGAGTATATAAAACAATAAATATCATAGGAGAATTAATGAAACTAAGAAAAGAGAATTTTTATCATCGCACAATAAAGAATGTATTGATATATTTCTGAGAATACACAATATTTACTAATACAACCTGTTGATGAGACATGATATAGAAGTATTGGATAATGAAGTAGAAGAAATTAAAAAATACAGAAAAACAATTCTCGCTTATTGCTTTTTAAAAATAGAGGATTGGAATAATGAACTTTCTCCTTGGAAGCCCCTCCAGCATTTGGAAATAAATCTTTCGGTTCAGGTGCTAAAGATACTTTAGAATTTATAGAAAGTAAGATTAATACCAACGGTTAAAGAAAAATATGATTTAGTGATGATGTTCAAGTGATATTAGGTGGCTATTCACTAGCGGGATTTATTCAGTCTTTTGGAGTGCATATAAGTCAAATACATTTTCTGGTATTGCTGCAGCCTCCGTCTGTTTGCGTTTAATGGTTGGGAAGAATTTATGAATAATAATACACCATTAAGTAATACTATTTACCTAAGTTTGAGGTGATACTGAGAGAGAAACGAAAACAGTAGTGTCTGCTGTTGGAGATAATATTGAAAATAGGAACAACTGTTAAAAATGATAAGATAAATATAATATTAGAAGTGGAAATGAAGGTGGTCATTTAGCGATTCAGATTTACGTGTAGCTAAAAGCATTTGTATGGTGTATTGGAAAATATTTAATAGAAATACGAATTAATTTTGATAATAAAAAGATAGAATAGATGTAAATGAGAAGAGTAGATTTTAATAAAGCCTATTTTCTTTCATTCTATTCTTTTCACGTTATAATTAAGTTACTATTACTAGAAATTTTTGAGGTAACATATGAATGAAGTTATTAAAACGATGCTAGATCATCGTACGACTCTGTAGTTTTGTAAAAGGAAAGAACTTCCTAAAGAACATCTTGAGCAAAATCATCGCTGAGTTCTAAACAAGGATCTAGCTGGATGAATGGTCAACACTATAGTATTATCGTAACTACAGGTGAAACTAAACAACAAATTGCTGATTTAATTCGTGATAAGGCACCTGGTAATGCGGCTCATATTGAGAATTCTGCTGCATTCTTATTATATTGTTTAGATTATACTAACATCAAATTAGCGTTTGATATTGAAGGTGGAGAGTTTGATATTTCTAATCAATATGAACCATTAATTATCGGTACTTTAGATGTTGGTATTGCGATGCAAAATGCAACTTTAGCTGCTGAGTCTTTAGGATACGGAATTGTTTATTGTGGTGGAGTAAGAGGTTTTTGGAGATAAGATTTCAGAATTACTAAATATTCCAGAAAAATGCATTGTTCCTATGTGGACTAAGTATCGGTGTTAAAGATGAAGAGTTATCTACGGAAAAAGTTAAACCTAGATTACCAGACGCGGCTAATGTAGGATACAATGAATTTCCTAAATCAAATGTAGATGTATTAAAAGAATACCGTCAAACTATGGTAGACTTCTGCTGAAGCACGTGAGACAAAAAAACATGGACTAAGAAATTTCGCTGACTTCTATGCACAACCTTCAGGAATAGAAAAAGTAACTAAAGAACTATTAGATGGTTTTGTGAGTGAGAAAGAATAAGAAAATAAAGTATATTACCACATATGTATTTTAATAATATATATGTGGTGTTTTTAATTAAGAAATTACTACAAGTTAATCTAGTTGAGAAAGTCAAGATTCTAAAAATATGGACTCTTTTTATAGTGATAAAAGATGTTGAATAATAATTAAGTAAATTTTTATAAAAATAAACTACAAAAAATAGACGCGTATAAAAGTACGTGTTATAATGTAAATGCGGAGAGAAATTTATTATAAGGAGGTTGGGATGACCAAAAGAGAACTGATAAAACTCTTAAAGAGCAATGGTTTCTATCAGTTGAAAAATCGTGGTAAAGGTAGTCATGAAGCTTGGACTAACGGAACAAGACAAGTTATAGTACCTAAACCGAACGGAACAGACTATCCTGTAGGAACTGCAAATGCGATATTAAAACAAGCAGGGTTGAAATAAGCCCTACTTGTTAATATCGGTGTCATCCCGTAAAATGAATTATGACAAGAGGGAATTATACATATATTGCACTGTTTAAAAAAGAAGACGGCGTTTATAATGTAACTGTACCTGATTTGGAGGGGGTTGTTACGTTTGGTGAGAGTATCCCTGAGGCTATTGAAATGGCAAAAGATGCATTAGAGGTATGGTTACTGAATGCTGAAGATTATGGGTTTGAGATTAATAAACCTAGATCATTTAATGAGTTACAACATTTAGCGGATGGAGAGGAAGATTTCTTACAGTATGTAACTGTTGATACTGTTTTTGCTAGAAAAAAAGAAGATAACAAAGCAGTTAAGAAAACTTTAACTATTCCAAATTGGTTAAATGAGTTAGCTATTAATAATGAAGTTAATTTTAGTCAAGTTTTACAACAAGCATTAAAGAAAGAATTAAATATAATGATAGTGGATTAAGGAAACCTGAATAGTACCTGACTAATTGTTTTTAGAAATTAGTAATATTTAAAGTGAAAGAGGAGAATAGAAATGACTGAATCAAAAACGTCTGAAGCACAAAAGAAAGCGAGTAAAGCTTTACTATGAGAAAAATAAAGAACGTGCTTTAATGAATAATAGAAGAACTGCGGCTAGAACATTTGTGAGACGCTATGCAACAAAAAGAGGATATGGAAAATTTAATAGAAATATTTTAATAATGAGAATCCTAATGCAAAAATTGTAGTTAATGTTTTAGTAAAATCGTAAAAATTATTGATTGTTTACTTTTACAATATAAATATATAATCTATGCGTGATTTATTTCACGCTTTATTGACTAGAAAACACCTATGAAACCTCATAAGTGTCTTTGCTAGAGCAGAAATTAATCTCTCTGAGAAAGTTACTAGTAGAGTATATTTTTTATATCTCTAAGATAATATTAAGTATAATATATAGTTTAAAAGCTGTCAATCATAAGGTTTTGTGAGCTCTTTTTAAAATTTTTTCAAAAACTATTGTCAAAAAGGTCAAACATGTTATAATTTATTTAAGGTCAAAAGAAAGGTCAAAGAGATAAACTTAAATATATTCCATAAAACCTTTTTAGTTTATTGAGTGTTTAGGTATATCTTTTGAGGGTAGTGTCTTTATTGTATTAGAGATACTGATCACTGAATATAAAAACCTCTTGATCTAATAATTTAATCAAAGGAGATTTACAATGGATATTAATAGTTTTACAAATAGTGTGAAAAGAAATCTTAGCGAAATCTTCCGAATTTGCAACTGAGAAAAAGTCAAAGTATTACGAGTGAGATGTTCTTAAAAGCGGCTCTTACTGGTAGTAATTTATATAGTGATATATTAGGAAGAGTAAATGTTGATAAGGCGAATTTAACTCATGAGTTAGATGACGAGATTGTGAAGGTAAATAGTGTAGAAGGAGAATATCAATTACGCTAGCTATCTAAGTAATGATTTGAATGCTTTTATTAATAGAAGCTAATAAATATAAAGATAAATATGAAGATAAATTTATTTCGTGTGAACATATCGTTCTTGCGAGTTATTTGAAAAAATAGTATAGTAAAAATATATCGATAAGGTGACTACATTAAAAAGATTTAGTAGCTGTTATCGATAATATCAGAGGAGGTAAAAAAGTTATGAACGAAAATCCAGAAAACAACTACGAAGTTTTAGAAAAATATGGTCGTGATCTTGTAGAAGCTGCACGCAGTGGTAAAATTGATCCCGTGATAGGACGTGATGAAGAAATAAGAAATGTAATTAGAATTTTATCAAGAAAAACAAAAAATAATCCAGTGTTGATAGGGGAACCTGGGGTAGGTAAAACTGCGATTGTTGAAGCACTGGCTCAACGTATTGTACGCGGTGATGTACCTGAAAGTCTTAAAGACAAAACTGTATTCGAACTTGACCTTACTAGTTTAGTCGCAGGAGCTAAATATCGTGGTGAGTTCGAAGAACGACTAAAAGCTGTATTAAAAGAGTTAAAGAACAAGATGGAAAAATTATTCTATTCATAGATGAAATTCATATGCTTGTTGGTGCTGGTAAAACTGATGGAGCAATGGATGCTGGTAATATCTTAAAACCAATGCTTGCTCGTGGTGAACTACACTGTATCGGTGCTACAACTCTTAATGAATATCGCCAATATATCGAAAAAGATTCTGCATTAGAACGTCGTTTCCAAAAAGTTCTTGTTAAAGAGCCTACTGTAGAAGATACAATTTCAATTCTACGTGGTCTTAAAGAAAGATTCGAAGTTTACCACGGTGTGAAAATCTCTGACCGTGCGATTGTAGAGAGCTGCGGAATTATCTAATAGATACATTACTGATAGATTCTTACCGGACAAAGCTATCGATTTAATCGATCAAGCTTTGTGCAACTATTAAAAACTGAAAACTCTTCTAATCCAGCTGAATTAGATACAATCAATCGTAAAGTTATGCAACTTGAGATAGAAGAAAAAAGCCCTAAGTGGTGAAAATGATGATGTGTCTAAAAGACGTTTAGAAAACTTAAAAAGAAGAATTGGCTAATCTAAAGAAGAACAAAATAAACTTCAACTACAAGTTGATAGTGAAAAAGAAAAATTATCAGCTGTTAAAAATCTTCGTGAAAAATCGATAGAGTTAAAGTTGAATTAGAACAAGCTCAAAAAATAGTTATGACTTAGAAAAAAGCTTCTGAGTTACAATATTCTACTTTACCAAAATTAACTCAAGAGTTAGAAGAATTAGAAGAAAAATCTAAACACGAAGAGTATAAACTTCTAAAAACAAGAAGTTACTGAAGATGAGATTGGATTTATCGTAAGTCAAATGACTGGTATTCCAGTAACTCGTCTAGTAGAAACTGAAAAGAAAAATTATTACATCTAGCTGATACTATTCATGAAAAAGTAATAGGTCAAGATGAAGCTGTAGAGAGTGTAACAAATGCAATCTTACGTTCTCGTGCTGGTATCGCAGATCCTAATAGACCAATCGGTAGCTTCCTATTCTTAGGTCCTACTGGGGTAGGTAAAACTGAGCTTGCTAAAGCATTAGCTCTTAACTTATTCGATGATGAACGTAACATCGTGCGTATCGACATGAGTGAATACATGGAAAAAAACACTCTGTTAGCCGTTTAATCGGGCCTCCAGGATACATCGGTTGATGAAGAAGGTGGTCAACTTACTGAAAGTGTAAGACGTAATCCTTATAGTATTATCTTAATGGACGAAATCGAAAAAGCTCACCCAGATGTGTTCAATATCTTACTTCAACTTCTTGATGAAGGTACACTTACTGACTCTAAAGGTGTAGTAGTAGATTTCAAAAACACAATAATTATCATGACTTCTAACATCGGTTCATTAGAACTATTAGAAGAAGTTAAAGACGGTGTGATTTCTGAAGAAACTCGTAAAAAATGTTACTAACCAACTTTACGGATACTTCAAACCAGAAATTCTAAACCGTATGGATGATATAATTATTTTCAAACCATTAACACAAGATAATATTAAAGGAATCACTAATAAACTTCTTAACGATCTATGTTAGCGTATCGCTAATAGAAATATTACTTTAACATATACTGATAATGTTTCTAGATGGGTAGCAACTGCTGGATTCGATATGAAATTCGGTGCTCGTCCATAAACGATTCATTCAAAGTCAAATCGAAAACAAACTTTCAGTTGAATTAATCCGTCATGGTATCGAAGATGGAATGAAATTCACCTAGACTATGTAGATGATGAATTGAAAATTGATATAAAATAATATATTGATTTATCCCTCATACAGAGGATGACTCGATAAATTCGATTTATCTAGAAATCGTAAGTATTGAGTTACTTCTAAATAACTATAGACCTCAGGAGAAATCCTGGGGGTCTTTTTGTATTAAATTATAAGTGATTATTGTTGATTACTGTAAACGTTTTAGGGTGTATAATTGTAGTACAAAAAGTAACACATTAAGAGGGTGAGAAAGAATGACTACTTTAACATTAAGATTAAATAAAGAGGAAGAACAGATTTTTAATTCTATTTCTGGTTTATACGGTGGTAAACTATCTACTACTATTAAGCAACTTGCACTTGAGAAGATTGAGGATGAGTATGATCTTCAACGTATAAAAGATTTCGAAAGTCGTGAGGAGAAAGATGAAGTAACTCTAATAGAGTTTGATGATTTAAAAGAAAGAGTTTGATTTATAATGTACAAAATTGTTTTTGATGAATCGATAAAAAAGATTTAAAGAAATTAGATAAACAAACTTTAAAGATTTATATTTAATTGGATTGAAAAATTTGAGTAATACTGATGATCCACGCAGTAAGGGAAAAAGCTCTAGTAGGCAATAAAAAAGGTTATTGGAGATATGGAATAGGGATTATCGGTTAATAACAAGAATAGAAGATGATAGACTTATTATAATCGCTATTAATTTTAAACATCGAAGAAGTTTATAATTAAGTGTGATTTTGTAAAAATGGATAAGTTGTAGGAGGAATTTTTAATGAAAATAGCGGTTATGGCTGGAACACCAATTGATTCGAAATTAGGTGCGGAGTTACTGAAATTCATATGGGTTATGATGATGTAGTTTTAGTGCCGATTTCTAATAATCCAGTAGAGCAAACTACGTTTCAAGCATTGGAAGATGAAGAACGTGAAAAATATTATTGTAAAAATTATTGATGAACTAAAAGGAGAAAGATTGTGATGCAATTTTTTTGTATACTGTAACTCACTTAGTTCGGTTGTTGATTTTTGATAGATTGGCAGAAAAAAATGAATATTTCTATTGTTACTCCTATGCAGATGTATAGAAATTTAGGACTTGAGTATAAGTATCTAGCTGTAATGGCGGCGAACTCTCATGGTCTTACAGGTGTTGAGAATAATCTCTATATCTCGAATCCGCGTCTACGTGTACTTGGATTATCTATGTTGGAGCTTGTTAAAGCGATTGAAGAGGGCAATAAACCTGAACAGATAGTGGAAGATTTCAATTTCAAGAAATTGTTTAATTATTTTGAATTAACGAAATGTAGAAGCTAGTTGTTCTTGGGATGTACTCATTTTCCTTATATCAAAAAAAGAACTTGAGAAAATAACTAACCTTCACATTATAGATGTCGGTGTCTTTATGATAGAGAGTTTAAAAAAATAAAGATAAATTGATTTAAAATTATGAATAATAAAAAAAGTGGAATACCTCCAACATAATCTATAAAAAAATTATGCTGTGAGTATATTCCACTTTTTTATTTTATTTTCCTTCTAAGTAACTTTCGTTTCTTTCTTTTGCTTGTTCGAAGATTGTGTTGTATTCTTCTACCATTGCTTCTGTGTATTCACCTTTTTCTAGGTCGCAGTCTAAACCATAAAGTACTTTTTCCACTCTTTCAAAAACATCTTCAAGTGTGAATTTTTTATTAAGTAGATTTTCTAGTGTTTCCATACATTCTGGATCAACTTTTGGATACTTGTATCTTACTTCTTGATCATCGATTCCAATCTCATAGAAATCTTTCATGATGTTTGCACGCTTTTGTTGATCACCGAAGATACTTATGTAGATAGAAACTACTACCGCTTCTTTAATCTTTCTTTGAGCAATTCCTGCAAATTTCTTTCCATCTATGCTTAGGTCATAATCCCCTGGACAGTATGAATTTGCAATTTCTACCGCTTCGATTTTGTCAGCACCTTCTGGGAAGATTGCTTTTATAAATGATGTCATAAGCTCATAACCTTCATTAATAGAAAAGTTATCTTTTGGTTTATTCATAACGATTGATAAGTTCAGAATTCCTTTGTCTGAAATAATACCAAGACCTCCGATATTTCTTACTGCTGGAATTATATTATTTCTATAAAATGCAAATAATGCTTGTTCAAAGTATGGTACGCGTGTATCTGGTGCACCGATTATTGCAGAGTTTGGTAATGTATATAAATGTAATATACAATCATCACTATTAGATACTGTGCGTAAGAACATTTCATCAGTAGCAATAGGGATTAAGGGATTCACAATATTTAAAGTTTTATAAACATTGAATTTTCTATTTCGAATAAGATCTAGCATAGCTACTCCTTTAATATGTCGATAATATTTTATATCTTAAAAATTAATACTTTATAATTATAAAGATATGCGACTAATTTATGCAAGGTTTTAATGAATTACATATTATAAAAAAAGTGACTCGAACATAGTGATTTTTAAGAAATCAATTTTTGTCGAGTCACATGTGTATATTATATTATAAGTTAAGTTTGTAATCTTCTGGTTTAATAATCGGTAAAATCTTTCGTAAATAATTTTTACGAAGAAGAAACCAGAAACTACTGGAATTACTACGAAGACGATAGCTGCTTTTAATAATTTCTAAAAGCACTTCCGTCAGTAGTCGCAAGGTGAGCTAATGGTCCAACTAGACCACTGAATCCAAACCCGGCACTCATTGGTGTTCCTTGGATATTTAATATGGCAGCGAAAACTCCAGAGACAGCTGCGCTACAAAGAACTGGTAGCATGATTTTCGGCTTTGCGAAAATATTTGCCATAGAAATCTTTCGGTGAACCGATAAAGTGTGCGAAGCAAACTCCTTTAGAGTTAACTGCCCAACCTGCGATTGCAAGTGTAAATCCACATGCACAAATTCCTAGGTTTGCAGCACCTGAGGCAATACCTTCTATATTAATCGCAAGAGCAACTCCAACTGATGTAATAGGAGATACTACAAGACACGCGAAAATCATCGCGATTAGAATAGTAAGGATAATCGGTTTGTAAAGTAAGTAAATGTTTAATTCCATCCCCAAGTAATTTTGTTGCACCTGAGAAAAATGGAAGTGTGAATCTACCGATACCTCCGATAATTACCAATGTAAGTGGTGGTAGTATAATTACTGCATAGTTTTTTTAGCTTTATCTCCGATTAGCAGTATAAAAGCTGTAGCTAGTGCAGCTGTGAAAAATCATCGTTACGATATCTCCAGAACCTTTTAGCATAAGTCCTGTCTTATCTGGTGTTGGTATTATTGATCCCACCAGCAAATAATGTAGCTAATCCGATTGAAACACTCTGTACGGGTGTGAATTTAAAGAATAATCCGATTATTATTCCTGAAGCCAATCCTATCATGGCATTGGAAATAGTTATTGATAATGATAAAAACGCAAGTGATGGATATAGCTTTCCTATATTTTAAGTAGTTCACCAAGTAAGGCACCTGGTACTAAACATAGAACAGTTCCTAATGCGATACCATTAAGGACGTTCATAGTGAAATTTTTAATAGTAATTTTTTTCTTTCATAAACATCATCTCCTTTATGTATTCGTAACCTAAAAATGTTACTAATTATTATAACGTAAAATATATATTTTGTACATTAAAAATTTACTAGTTTTGAAATAATAAATTAGGAATAAATTAAAAAACTGACTTAAAAAAAGCCAGTTTATTAATAATATTATAGAGCTGTAAATGCAGCTGTAAATCCAAAAATTATGCCTGGTGAGTTGGCTATAACTATTGGCCAATCACGTTTTTCTCCTAGTAGACCATAAAGTACCCAAAGAGTACAGTTTATTCCTGCAACGAAAGGTTGAATAAAGTCTCCTTTATGACCGTGTATATTTCCTGAAATTTGTGGTATATATGATATATACATTAGCATAGCTGTGAATGTTGCTACCCAACTAAGTATTTTGAAAAATTTTGTATTCATAATTATCCTTCTCCTTTCAAGTATTGAAATATACTAACATATATTAAAAGGATTTTTCAAGTGACTTATTAAATATTATAATTGAAAAGGATTAAAAATTAAATATAATCATGAAGTGATATATTTTATAGAGAAAATGGTTAGTTTAGTTTGATTTGTATAGTTCGGCATATTATAGTATAATGTAATTTAAAAATAACTAAGGAGTTTTACAAGATGAAAGCTTTTAAGAAAAACTACTATCGCTATTAATAGTATTAGCTCTTTTTGGTGGTGGTATTACATATGCCTTAACACCAGATAATAACATTAAAAAAATTCAGAAAAAAACTAGCAAATGTTCAAAGCCTCAACTACATTAGAAGATTTGAATGGAGACTTTCTTTCTAATATTAGTTATGCTAATTCAAAAGTAACTACGTCACTAAAAAAATTGATAATGATACATTTTTATCAATTTTTAAAAAACGCAGTTGAAAAAAAGATTCAGAATTATTAAATGGAAGTTATAAATTAGTTGGAAATCATATTGAAGCGAAGTTACCGGTTAAACTAGGACTTTGGGATACTATGATCAATACTAATGTTAAAAGTAGTAGGTGCAAATAATTCTGTGGACTTAGTACTAGAAGATGCTAAAATCGGTAAAGTACCCTATACCTGATTTTTGCTTTTGGAAAAAAATATTTGAAAAGAAGCACTAACAGGAACTGGAGTTGGGAGTGAGTGGTAATACAATTAAAGATTAAATCACTAGATGTTCCAGTTATGATCGACAATGTGGAAGTCTCAGGTGGAAATGTTAATGTGACTGCATCACTAACACAAAAAAACAAATCTTACAATATGGCTCTGAAGCTATAAAAAAATTACTTTTAGAGGATAAAAATATATTAAGACTTTAGAAAACTCTATAGAAGAAAGAAGATTATTCATGTCTCATTCACATATTGTTTTTACTAAAGTCTTTTTATAAATTTAAAAATGTTTTTCAGAAAAATTTTATGTTAAATTCACATAAAATGCTTGAAACTTTATTCTTAATGTAATATAATAAACATATCGTAAATAAAGACAAGACATCTATGTGGAGTTTTTAGAGAGAAACTGGTTGGTGAAAAAGTTTTATAGAAGCATAGGAGTTATCACTTTATTGTGTAATAATTTTTAAATAGAACAAACAAGTGCTCTTGGTAGGAGTTAAAAGAGGTGGTACCGTGGATACATTTCGCCCTCTATAACTTTTTACTAAGAGTTTTTATTTTGAAAGGAGATAAAATGGTAGAATTAAAAGATACATTATTAATGCCAAATACGAAGTTTCCAATGCGTGGAAATCTTCCAAATAAAGAACTGGGGTTCCTACAACGTTGGGAAGAAATGGACTTTATACAATAAAAATTTTAGAAAAATGCTGGGAAACCTTCATACGTACTTCACGATGGACCTCCATATGCGAATGGTAATATTCACATTGGACACGCATTAAAACAAAAATCTTAAAAAGACTTTATCGTTAAATATAAAAATATGAATGGTTTTGTTTCACCATACGTTCCAGGTTGGGATACTCATGGTCTTCCAATCGAACAAGTATTAGTAAACAATGGTGTTGATAGAAAATCTATGCCAGCTAACAAATTCAGAAATAAATGTAAAGATTATGCATTAAAACAAGTTGATAAACAACGTGCTGACTTCAAAAAACTTGGAGTACTAGGAGATTGGGATAACCCATACTTAACTCTTGATCCAAAATTTGAAGCTGAACAAATCCGTGTATTCGGTAAAATGGTAGACAAAGGATATATCTACAAAGGATTAAAACCTATTTACTGGTCACCATCTTCAGAGTCTGCTTTAGCTGAAGCTGAAATCGAGTACCATGACCACACTTCACCATCTATCTATGTTGCATTCGACCTAGTTAGTGAAAATGGTGCAGTTGAAAAAGGAACTAAGTTTGTTATTTGGACAACTACTCCTTGGACATTACCTGCGAACTTAGGTATCGCTGTTCACCCAGACTTCGAATACCAAGTTGTTAAATACAATGGAGAAAGCTACTTAGTAGCTAAAGAAAGAGTAGCATTCTTAGCTGAAAAATTCGGTTGGGAAAACTACGAAACAGGTGAAGTATTAGTAGGTAAAGATTTAGAATACCTACTATGTAAACACCCATTCTTAGATAGAACATCTACATTAATCTTAGCTGATTATGTAACGCTTGATTCAGGGACTGGTTTAGTACATACTGCTCCTGGACACGGGGTTGATGACTATCTTGTTGGTCAATTACAATACAAACTTGGAGTATTATCACCAGTTGATAACCAAGGTGTTCTTACGGAAGAAGCTGGGCAATTCGCTGGTAAATTTGTATTCGATGCGAACAAAGACATTATTGCTCACTTAGATGAAACTGGAGCATTATTAAAACAAGAAGATATTACTCACTCATACCCACATGACTGGAGAAGTAAAAAACCAATTATCTTCAGAGCTACACCTCAATGGTTCTGTTCTGTTGATGCATTCCGTTCTGAATTATTAGAAGCTGTAGATAACACTAAATTCTACAGTGAATGGGGTAAACCAAGATTATATAACATGATTCGTGACCGTGGTGACTGGGTAATCAGTCGTCAACGTGTATGGGGTGTGCCAATTCCAGTATTCTACGCTGAAAACGGAGAAGCAATCCTTGATATCGAGTTAATCGAACACGTAGCGAAAATCTTCGAAGAAGAAGGATCTAACGTTTGGTTCTACAAAGATGCTAAAGAATTATTACCAGAAGGATATACTCACCCAGGAAGTCCAAACGGTGAATTCACTAAAGAAATGGACATCATGGACGTATGGTTCGACTCTGGAACATCTCACCAAGGATGCTGTGCAATCCGTGAAGACTTAACTTACCCAGCTGACTTATACCTAGAAGGAAGTGACCAATACCGTGGATGGTTCAACTCTTCACTTATCACTTCTGTAGCGGTATCTGGAGTAGCTCCATATAAAGAGTTAGTATCTGCTGGATTCGTTATGGATGGTAATGGTAACAAAATGAGTAAATCATTAGGTAACGTTATTTCTCCTAACGATGTAGGTAAAGAACTAGGTGCTGAAATTATCCGTCTATGGTCTGCAAGTGTTGACTACACTCAAGACGTTCGTATCTCTAAAGATATCTTAAAACAAGTATCTGAAACATACAGAAAAATCAGAAATACTTTCCGTTTCTTATTAGGAAACTTATACAACGGAAGCTTCAATAACAAAACTGATTTAGTTGCGTATGAAAACCTTGAAGAACTAGATAAATACATGGTTCTTAAATTCGAAAAAGTTGTTGCAAAAGTATTAGATTACTATGAAAACTACCAATTCAACAGTATTACTACTGAACTAATCAACTTCTTTAATGTTGAATTATCTTCATTCTACCTTGACTACGGTAAAGATATCCTTTACATCGAAGGTGAAGATTCTCACAAACGTCAAAGTATGTTAACAGTTCTTTACACAGTATTAAGTAAATCTGTTAGATTACTTGCTCCAATTCTTTCATTCACAGCTGAAGAAGTATATGACAATATGCCATACGAAGATGCTGAGTCTGTTCACTTAACTGACTTCCCAGCTAAAAATGTAATCGAAGACGCTGCTTTAGAAGCTAAATGGGATAAACTTCTAGAAGTTCGTGATGATGTGAATAAAGCATTAGAAGAAAGCCGTAATGAAAAAGTTATCGGTAAATCACTAGAAGCTGCTGTTGAAGTATACAGTAACGATGCAGAAGTAGTTGAGTTATTAAACTCTGTTGCTAACTTAAACCAATTCTTCATCGTAAGTAAAGTAGCTGTTAAAGAAAACGATGGTGTAGCTTATGATCTTGCTACTGTTAAAGTAACTAAAGCTGAAGGACACCGTTGTGAACGTTGTTGGAACATCGTTGATGAAGTAAACGAAGAAGGTTTATGCCCACGTTGTGCTAGCATCTTAAACAAATAATAAGAATAACTTATAAATAGAACTTAGGTTAAATTTTAATCTAAGTTCTATTTTTTTAATTTTTATATGAGTCCAAAAATGGACAGATAGCTTGTTATAATTAAATCACAAAAACGAAGAGGTGATTTAAAAATGGAAAAAGATTATATTACAATAACAGGGATGCAACATTATTTTTGGAACAACAGTTTTTAAAAGTAGGGTGATGTTATAAGTTGTGAGAAAGAGTTTGATAATGATTATGACGAAGAAGCTATAAAAGTTATGATGAAAACTTTTTGGCAAAAGTTGGTTATGTAGGAAATTCTTGCAGAACTGTCGCAAAAAGGTACGAAAAGTGCAGGTAGAATCTATGATAAAGTAGGTGATAAATTTTTTTGTTAAAAGTATGTTTTTGTTACTAGTGGTTCTGTAATTGCCGAAGTACTAAAAAGAGATGAAAATAATCATAAAAATGATAGAAAAAAATTCGTAAATAGTTGTTATTATATACATAAGTGTATATAAGGAGCAAAATTTATGGAAAAAGGAAGATATCAAAAAATTAAAGCTATTGTACTTATTAGAAATATTGAGAGACTTTAGTGATGAAAATACTTATTTAAGTGTAAAAGAATTAACTTCTTTACTCTTGAAAAAGAAATAGTTGTTGAGAAAAAAACTCTATATAAGGATATAGAATTACTACAAGATTATGGATTTAATATCGTAGTTGAAAAAGAGTGGACGTGAAAAATATTTATGCTTTAGTAGAGAGAGAATTTGAGCTTGCTGAGGTGAAAATGTTAATCGATGTTATACAGGCTAGTAAGTTTCTAACAGCGAAAAATCTCGCGATCTAATTTTAAAAACTCAAGAAATTAGTGAGTAAAAACAAGCACAAAAAAATACAAAGACAGGTATATTCTTTTCGAAGAGAATAAATATATCAATGAAAATATTTATTATAATGTTGATGCGATTCATAATGCGATTGCAGAAAATAAGCAAATTGATTTTTAATTATTGGCAGTGGAATCATAAGAAAGCAGATGATAGATAGAAAAAGATGGTGAAGTTTATAATGTAAGTCCATTTGCCCTAGTGTGGAATGATGAGAATTATTATATGGTAGCTTATGATGCTAAGACGGATTTAATCAAAAATTATCGTGTTGATAAGATGAGAAATGTTTTGATTGCTGAAAGTGATAGAGTAGGTCATGATAAGTTTCAAAAAGAAGATATTTCTAGCTATTCGAAAGAAAAATCTTCGGTATGTATGGTGGAACGTTTAGAAAAAGGTGACTTTAGAGTTTAAGGAAACATTGATAGGAGCAATTGTCGATAGATTCGGTAAAGATATTATTATTCATAAAAAGGATGATGTTTATCAGACTTCTGTTGAGGTAATGTGTAGTGGTCATTTCTTAGGGTGGATTTTCTCTTTAGGTAGCGATATTGAAATACTAACACCTCAAAATGTACGAGAATTGTATGTTGAGAAAGTTGAGGTGTTATTGAAGAAAATATAAATAAATGAGAAGGTTGAAAAAAAATGGATAAGAATATTATTTTGTTAGATATCATTGAAACTAAGACTGCTAATATTTTATCAGTTTCAGTAAAAAGAATAAATGTAACTGATAGAATTGAAGTTATTGATGATGTAGATTTTCATCAGAAAAATAGATTCAGGAGAGTATTTATTTGATTTAGAGAATACATTAGAGAATTATTTTAATAAGATACCATTGGATACTGATGTGAAAAATCTTCGTTTGGTATAAAGAAAAGAAAGAATTAATTGAAAAATATTTTTCTTTTCTAAGTTATTATAAATTTGAATATATTCAAGCTATGATAATTAAGGTGGGATTAACAAATATTAATAATCCAATTAAATATACGCTAAAAATGTATTGAAATTATTTGAAATCAAATATGATAAATTTAAACTTGGTGTTCCTAGATATGCAGTAGATATATTTTTATCAAATTTTTCGAAAGACTTGTAGTTTATTTTGAACGTAGAAGTGAAAGTTAGTGCTTTTTGTAAGATGGAGAGTGGTTTGATACATGAAGTATCCTGTAGAACATTGAAAAAAATCTACTAATAAACCTTCTTTAGATTGGGATGGACTTTATTTGGGGAGATTATCGTTTTTGTAAACATTGTTGTAGTTTTGAAATTAAAGGGACCTTTTTATAAAAAAATATGACCAACAATCAATTGAAAAATGAAGGTATATTTTTCTAAAGAATATTAAAATTATTAATGATGGTGGCGACTTTGTAACGAGGATAAACTATCTCGAGAATTGTTATTGGACGAGGATAGTACAAATAAAGATTATGTAATAGATGATACTTTGAAAAGAGATAAACGATATTATAAGTAGTAAAAAAACAGAATATGTTGCTTTACCCTAATGGTGAAAGAATAGAAATTTTTAGAGCGAATGATATGTTGAACTATAGTGTTAGAAAACTAATGGAGAAGCAAAAAAACAGAGACTTCACCCTTTAAAAAAACAATGCTATTAACTATCAAATTTTACTATATAAAAATAGGTGAAATTGGTGAAAAATAAAGTACTAGATGAGTTGAAAAGTATAGTTTTTATCCTATGCACATTTTTAAAGATATCTCATTAATATTGGTGAATTTCAGTGCCAGATTGACTTTGTTATATTAACTAAGAAAAGCTATGTATTTAATTGAATGTAAAGAATACTAAGTTTAATGTTAAAATTGATAAAAACAGGGAGTTTTTATCTTATAAACGAAGGTAAGAAGAATAGAACTTTTTAGTGTTTTAAATCAAATTGAAACGACAAAAATGATTTTAGAACAACTAGATTTTGGGAGTAGAAATTAAAGAGATGCATCCTATAGTAGTTTATGCGAATGAGGAAACTGGAATAGAAATAGAAGACAAGGATGCATTAAGAGGGATTGATGTAATTAATCTAGATCGTTTAAATAGTCTCATTAGAGAAAAAAAGAAAAAGATTTAAAAAGAAATATATACTGAGGAAGAAATTGAGAAGATAAAGAATAGTTTAATTAATCCTGATATAAAAAAATAATGATTATATAGAAGAGGATACAGTGAAATGGGAAGAGTATGAACTTAGATTATTATTAGAAAAAAATATCAATGAGAAAAAAGCATTAGGAAAAAAATTGCTGAGAAAAAAATGTATTAAAGAATGTAAAAAAGTGAATTCAATGGTTCAAAAATATCGATATCTGAATTCAAAGATGTATTGAAAAAGTATCTGGAGAGAAAAATCTGAAAAAAATTAGGAGTTACTTCATCTCTCTAATGACTGAGGTTATGAGAGATGAGATATTAGAGAAAAATGCCAACGACGAGTTAACCAATTATCTAAAATTGTTGGTCAGCAATAGCATTTATTTCATAAAATTTCGAATGATTTATTAGCGATGATTAATAATGTTAAAACTGTAATGATTTAAATAATAATATGCAGATAGAATGGCTTTAAAAACGAGATTATTATATAATCAATTTTTAGAGTCTATTCTATTATTTTTACTTTAAAAATCAAAAAAATATAAATTCATTTAGCTTTCATTTGTTAGAATGTATTACATAGTTAATATCAACTTAAAAATCGTGCTATATGTGGTTGCTTTAATAGATAAAATGAATGTTATAATTAAGAGATGAATTATAATATGATTATAAAAATCATTTAATAGAAAAAAATATGTTGGAAGGAAAATATTAATGGCTATTTTAGGAAAAAAATATTTGATGCTAACAGAAGAGAAGTAAAAAGCTTTATCAAAAATTAGCTGATAAAGTATTAGCTAAAGATGAAGAATATTCTAGTCTTAGCGATGAACAATTAATAAATAAAACTGAAGAATTTAAAGCTCATATCCAAGAACAAAAAGAAAAAGGAAAAGCTACACCTGAGATATTAGATAAAATTTTAGTAGATGCATTTGCTGCAGCTCGTGAAGGAGCATTTCGTTCACTAGGAATGAAACCATATAAGGTTCAAATCATGGGTGGTATCGCACTTCACCGTGGAGATATCGCAGAGATGAGAACAGGGGAAGGTAAAACTCTTACTGCGACAATGCCAGTATACTTGAATGCATTAGCAGGTGAAGGTGTACACGTTGTTACAGTTAACGAATACTTATCTCAACGTGACGCTCAAGAAATGGGAACTTTTTATAACTACATGGGGCTTTCTGTAGGTCTTAACTTAAACTCTCTAAACTCTGAAGAGAAAAGAGCAGCATATAATGCTGATATTACATACTCAACTAACAATGAGTTAGGGTTTGACTACTTAAGAGACAACATGGTTAAAACAGTTGAAGCTCGCGTTCAACGTCCATTAAACTATGCTGTAATCGATGAGGTTGACTCAGTACTTATCGATGAAGCACGTACACCACTTATTATCTCTGGTGAAGGTCAAGAATCAACTTCATTATATCAAGTTGCAAATGCCTTCGTTAAAACATTGAAAAAAGCAGAAAAAGAAGATGGTAGTGATGGAGATTATACATTAGACATTAAAACTAAATCTATCCAACTTTCTGAAAATGGTATTGATAAAGCAGAAAGTTACTTTGGTTTAAAAAATCTATATGATTTAAAAAATGTTGATTTGACGCATCATATTAATCAAGCGTTAAAAGCTAATTACACAATGGCACTAGATGTTGACTATGTAGTTGCAGAAGATGGAGAAATTTTAATCGTTGACCAATTCACTGGTCGTACAATGCCTGGACGTCGTTTCTCTGAAGGATTACACCAAGCTATTGAAGCTAAAGAAGGTGTTCCAATCCAAAAAGAAAGTAAAACAATGGCGACTATTACATTCCAAAACTTCTTCAGAATGTATAAAAAACTTAGTGGAATGACTGGTACTGGTAAAACAGAGGAAGAAGAATTTAGAAATATTTATAACATGTTTGTAACTACAATTCCTACGAACAGACCAATCCAAAGGATTGATGAACCAGATTTCATTTACTCAAATATGGAAGCTAAGTTTAATGCAGTAGCACAAGAAGTTAAAGAACGTTATGATAAAGGACAACCAGTTCTTTTAGGTACAGTGTCTATTGAAACAAGTGAACTAGTATCTAAATTATTATATAAATACGGTGTTCCTCATAAAGTCCTTAATGCTAAACAAAACGAGAGTGAAGCTGAAATCATTAAACAAGCTGGTCAACGTGGTTCAGTAACTATCGCGACTAACATGGCTGGGCGTGGTACGGATATTAAACTTGGAGAAGGTGTTCGTGAATTAGGTGGTCTTGCTGTAATTGGTACAGAACGTCACGAATCACGTCGTATCGATAACCAATTACGTGGTCGTTCAGGACGTCAAGGGGATCCAGGTTACAGTAGATTCTATCTATCACTAGAAGATGAACTTATGGTTCGTTTCGGAGCTGATAGATTACAAAAAATCATGGGTAAAGATGTAGATACACCGCTTGAAAGTAGAATGGTAAGTAGATCAGTTGAAAGTGCTCAAAAACGTGTTGAAGGTAATAACTATGACTCACGTAAACAAGTACTTCAATATGATGATGTATTACGTAAACAACGTGAAATTATGTATGCTGAAAGAAATGAAGTATTGGAGAATGAAGTTGTTACCGATATTATCCAAGATATGATAGGTGATGCAGTAGATAAGACTATGGCTTACATTATAGAAAATATGGAAGCTCATAGTGAAAAAGAAGAAACGGAAGAAATCATTAAATCACTTAATGAGAAATTCTTAGGACAAAAACCTATTACAGAGAGTGAATATTCAGAAGTTATGTCTGATGATGAAATTCGTGAGCTTGTATTACATAGGATTAACTTAGAATTAGCTGAGAAACGTGAGTTACTTGGTGATGAAACAATGAATTCATTCGAGAGGTATATTCTTCTTAATGCCATCGATGATAGATGGACTGATCACATCGATCAAATGGATCAGCTTAGAAAAGGTATTTTCCTTCGTTCTTATGGACAAATTGATCCACTTCGTGAATATAAAAATGAAGGTCATGAAATGTTTGAATATATGATAGATGATATTCAAGTTGAGGTTGTTACTAACTTAATGCGTATCAGAGTAGAACGTCACGAAGAAATCGAAATGAAACAAGAGCCAACAAACCTTGTTACTAACGATAGTAAAGAGCATATTGCACGTGGTCCAATTAAGAGTACGTCTCGTGAAGAGAAAAAAGCTCGTATCGAAGAGCGTAAACAACGTATCAAAGAGTTAAAAGCTCAAAAAGAAAAAGAAGCTAATTAGTAGTTAATTGAAAGAAGGAGACTTAAAAGCAGGTTTCCTTCTTTTCATGGCTTTTACAATATTTTATAAGGAGGTAAGTATTATGAATGACATAGAGAAACTAAAAAGAAAAATAATAGAGATGAAAGTGATAATATTGTCTTTTTGGTGGAGCAGGGTGTTTCAACTGAATCTGATATACCAGATTTTAGAAGTGCGAATGGAGTGTTTAATGTTAAAACTAAATCGTCACTTTTACACCTGAACAACTTGTTTCTAGGACTATGTTTGTGAAAGTATCCTGTAGATTTCTTTTGATTTTTTTATAAAAAAACATTTAGTTTATCCTGATGCTAAACCGAATAGAGCTCATTTTTATTTAGCTGACTTGGAAAAATCAAGGGAAAACTTAAAAGCAGTAATTACACAAAAATATTGATACTTTACATGAACAAGCGGGTAGTAAAAAATGTTCTTGAAAACTTCATGGAAGTGTAGATTCTAACTATTGTACTAAGTGTAAAAAGTTTTTATAACTTAGAAGACTTTTTAGCTAAAAAAATGAAGAAATACCGAGCTGTGATAAATGTGGTGGAGTAATAAAACCGTATGTCACTCTGTATGAAGAAGAATTGGATATGGCGGTGTTTAATGCTGCGATTAACTTTATTGAAAGAGCTGAGGTACTGATTATCGGTGGTACTTCATTAAGTGTTTATCCAGCAGCTAACCTACTACATTATTTTAGAGGAAAGTATTTGGTTGTTATTAACAAATCATCTACTCCTCAGGATAATATGGCGGATCTAGTAATTAATGAAAAAATCGGAGAAGTATTTTCAAAATTAGAAGAAGGGTTAGGTGATGTGTAGATGTATTTATTTAGAAAATTAGCTTGGTTTATGAAGCTAGAAAAAAGGCGTTACATTATTGGGATAATTGCCCTTGTCTTGGTAAGTATTTTCAACTTAATTCCACCCAAAGTTATTGGGACTGTTATTGATAAAATTGAGGCTGGAAATTTAACTAATGGTGAGTTATTCTTAAATGTCGGTTATCTTGTATTAGCTGCACTTGCGATGTACGCACTTCGTTATGTTTGGCGTGTTTATATTTTTGGAGCAGCATATAACTTAGGAAGAATCTTAAGGTCAAGATTATTTGAACACTTTACTAAGATGTCTCCATCGTTCTTCCAAAAATACCGTACAGGTGACTTGATGGCACATGCAACAAATGATATTAACTCAGTAGCAATGGTTGCTGGTGGAGGAGTAATGTCGGCTGTTGATGCGAGTATTACAGCTTTAGTGACATTATTTACGATGATATTTTTAATTGATTTCAAGTTAACTCTAATAGCTATTATTCCTTTACCATTTTTAGCGTATGCTACTAATTATATTGGTGATAAAAACTATGAGAGTTTTGAAGCAGCACAAGAGTCGTTTTCTGATTTGAATAATAAAGTTCAAGAAAGTGCCTCTGGGATAAAGGTTACTAAATCATTCGGTTATGGTAATGATGAAATTAAGAGTTTTAGAGAAGTTAATAACAAAGTTTTCGGTAAGAACGTTATCGCTGCTAAGTATAACTCATTATTTGATCCGATGGTATTAATCTTCGTAGGGTTATCTTATACACTTACTCTTGTCTTCGGTGGTATTTTTATCTCAAATGGTGATTTATCAGTTGGGGAGTTAGTTACTTTTCGTGACTTATCTTGATATGTTAGTATGGCCGCTTCAAGCAATTGGTTGGTTATACAATATATCACAACGTGGTGAAGTATCTTATAAACGTATTGAGAGTTTATTAGCTGAAGTTAATGAGGTAAATACTAACTTTAGATAGTAAAATCAAAGCTGAAAATGGTAGACTTGAATATAATATCAACAACTTTCGAATTTGAAGAAGGTAAGAGTGTTCTAAGAGATATTAAGTTTGCTATTGAAAAAGGTCAAACACTGGGTATCGTAGGTGTTACTGGAGCAGGTAAAACTACATTATTAAGGCTATTATTAAGAGAATTTAATATTAAATCTGGTAATATCATGCTTAACAACAGAGACATTGCTGAATATAGTATTAATGACCTTAGAAAACTTATCGGATATGTACCACAAGATCAGGTACTATTTGCTATGTCGATTAAAGAGAATATCCGTTTTGCTAATCCTTTAATTGATGATAAGAAGGTAGAAGAAATTACTAAAATCTGTGGTTTATATGATGATATTATGGCTATGCCAGAGAAGTTTGATACGATTGTTGGTGAGAAAGGTGTTAGTCTTTCAGGTGGTCAAAAACAACGTTTAGCAATGAGTCGTGCTTTGATTATTAATCCTGAGATTTTAATCCTTGATGATTCATTATCTGCAGTTGATGCTAAGACTGAACATGTGATTTTAGAGAACTTAAAAGAACAACGTAGTGGTCAAACTAATATCATTACTGCACATAGACTTTCTGCAGTAGTGGAAGCTGATTTAATAATTGTTTTAGGTGATAATACGATTATTGAAAAAGGAACGCATGATGAACTTATTGCCAATAATGGTTGGTATAAAGAGACTTATGAAAGTCAACAGATGGAAGAAAGCTTGAAAGGAGGAAAGTGAAGATGTCGAAAAGTAAGACGTTTTTTAGATTAATGCGCTATATGTTGCGCTATAAAGGCTTATCGATATTAGCATTATTATTTATATTAATGACTTCGATAGTCGCAACAGCAATTCCTCTTTTAGCTCAATATTATATTGATAATTATATTACAAAAAATATTGCTAAAGCTGGATTATATATATTAATAATTTATTTTGGATTGTTTATCCTAAGAGTTGTGTTTACATTTTTAGGAGAGTATTACTTCGCAAAAGTAGCTCACAGTATAGTTAGAGATTTGCGAAATGATAGTTTTGCTAACTTGCAAAAATTAGGTATGTCATACTTTGATAAGACTCCTGTAGGTTCTGTCGTATCAAGATTAACTAATGATACACAGGCTGTTGCGGATATGTTTGGAACAATTTTCTCAAGTTTCCTAAATACTATACTTATGTTTGTAGTAACACTTTCTGCGATGATTGCTCTAAGTTGGCAATTAACAATTTACATGATACTATTTATTCCTGTAATGGTAGGTTCGGTATACTTATACCAGAAGCTTTCTAGTAGATTAGTAGAAATTTCTCGTGCGAAAATCAGTGAAATGAATACTAAATTATCTGAATCTATAGAGGGTATGAAGATTATCCAAGCATTTAATCAGGAACAACGTCTAATTGATGAATTTGGAGAGGTTAATAATGAACACCTTCGTTATTACACTAAATCATTAAAAGTTGATAGTTTATTATTAAGACCAGCTATGGCTTTATTTAAAGTATTAGCATATGGTGTTATCGTAATGTATTTTGGGCTAAGTTTTGAAAGTGCTGGTTTTACTAGCTGGGATAATCTATGCGTTTATTCAATATACGAATCAGCTGTTCAATCCATTAATTGAACTAATGCAAAATTTCTCAATCCTTCAAACCTCTATAATTTCTGCAGGACGTGTTTTTCACACTTATAGACAATGAAGAATATGAGCCTGAGCAAAAAGAGAGTGACTATAAAATATCACGAGGTGATATCGAGTTCAAAAATGTTAGTTTCTCTTATGATGGTAAACGCGATGTTCTTAAAAATATTTCATTTAGCGTTAAAAATGGAGAGAGTATAGCGTTTGTTGGAGCTACTGGTTCTGGTAAATCTTCTATTATGAATCTATTCCTAAGATTCTATGATTATGATAGAGGAGAAATCTTAATTGATGGAGTTAATATTAAAGATTATAGTTCTAAAGAATTAAGAAATAGTATTGGACTAGTACTTCAAGATCCATTCTTATATCATGGAACTATAGAGTCTAATATTAAGATGTATAATGAAAGTTTAACAAGAGAAGATGTTATTGAAGCGGCAAAATTTGTTGATGCGCATAATTTTATCGATAAATTAGAAGATAAGTATGATAGTGTAGTTACAGAAAGAGGTTCAACGTTCTCATCTGGAGAAAGACAACTTCTAACATTTGCTAGAACTATAGCAAGTAAGCCGAAGATACTTATTCTTGATGAAGCCACTGCAAATATCGACTCTGAAACAGAAGAGTTGATTCAAAATTCTCTTGAGAAAATGAGAAAAGGTAGAACTACAATAGCGATTGCTCATAGATTATCTACGATTCAAGATTCTAACTGTATCTATGTACTAGATAAAGGTGAAATTATTGAATCTGGAACGCATGAAGAGTTAATAGCGTTACAAGGTAATTATTACAAAATGTACCAACTTCAAGCTGGTATGTTAAATAAATAGATTTTAAACTGGAAGTAAATAAAAATAACTTCCAGTTTTTTTATGGAGTAATAAATTTATATACTGTATTAGTTAACGTAAATTTAAAAGTGTTAACTATATTTAAATATTAATTAATTTTTAAGATGTAATATTGTTAATTATAGTATGGCTATAATATCTGTTTTCTTGCATTTTTCTTAGAAAAAGCTTATAATTAATGTATTAATCATAAAAATAATAATTAATAGAATAGATGAAAGAAGGACAAAAAAATTGAGAAAAATTTTTTTAGGAGAAAAAAATATAATAAGTTTTCATTGAGAAAGTTGACTATCGGTGTCTGTTCAATGACTATAGGGTTCTTTCTTCTTAGTGTCGACTGTTCAACCTGAAGACTATATAGTGAAGGCTGCAGATAATGCAATTGTTCATTATAAATATGTAGGAGAAGACAATCTTACTGATAAAGAAAAGGAATTAATAAAAAAAGAAGTACCAAGTGTGGTTAATAGTACAGAGGAAACATATTATCTTGTATTTAAGCCGACTAAAACAGCACAACTAAATAAACTTCCTAATACAGGTTTGAATTATGGAGTTGGGAGTGTGTTTTTAGGAGGTATGCTAGGTCTACTAGTAGTTGTTGTAGCAAAAGGTAAAAATAAAACTCAAAAAATACTATCAATACTGTTAGTAACGAGTATGGGAGCAACTACCCTAGAGTTACCAGTTCGTGCTATGGAGGACTTACAATTATCAGTATACAACATGGATTATAACTTAAAAGTAGGGAGATAAATTACCTAATATTTCGTCAATACCTGGGTATAGTTTTGTTGGATTTATTAAAAAAATGAAACTAAAACAATTAAAAAGAAGAAGTGAAGACAAATGTTAATTTCCAACAAAAATAATAAAAACCAACAACAATTAAAAAAGAAATTATAGATACAAATGTAATTGATAAAAAAACAGAAAAATAAAACAACACTAAAAAGTTACTGATAAAAAGAAGATAAAAAAAAGTATTAGGAGTTAATACTATGAATCCTCAAGATGAGGTGTTAGTTGGGAAAACTGACTAAACCTGAATTACTATATTCAGATAAAAATAATAGAAACATCATTACAATATAGTCAAATCATAGAAAGCAATAGTCAGTTGCCTGAAGGAATAACAAGAATAAAACAAAAAGGGAAAGTAGGTAAAAAAACTGATATTATAAGAGTATTTACTGTTGAAGGAAAAGAAGTATCAAGAGAATTAATTTCAAGTAATACTGAAGCTCCGATTTCTGAAATAATTGAAAAAGGGACAAAGAAGGTAGAAAAAACAAAGGTTACTAAAGGTGAAAAATTAGTAAAACCTGCAGTAGAAGTTAAATCAGAATACAAAGGAGTACAAGCTGGAGCAATAGTTGAACCAGCAAAAGCAGAAGCACCGAAAGAGTACAAAGGAGTGCAAGCTGGAGCGATAGTAGAACCAGCAAAAGCAGAAGCACCGAAAGAGTACAAAGGAGTGCAAGCTGGAGCGATAGTTGAGCCAGAAAAAGCAGAAGCACTAAAAGAGTATAAAGGGGTACAAGCCGGAGCAATAGTAGAACCAGCAAAAGCAGAAGCACCGAAAGAGTATAAAGGGGTACAAGCCGGAGCAATAGTAGAACCGGCAAAAGCAGAAGCACCGAAAGAGTATAAAGGGGTACAAGCCGGAGCAATAGTAGAACCGGCAAAAGTAGAAGCACCAAAAGAGTACAAAGGAGTGCAAGCTGGAGCGATAGTCGAGCCGGAAAAAGTAGAACCACAATATGGTGGAGTTACTTCTGGTGCTTTGGTGGAACCAGCAAAAGCAGAAGCACCAAAAGAGTACACAGGAGTACAAGCTGGAGCGCTAGTGGAACCAGAAAAAGTAGAACCACCTAAGGAATACACAGGAGTACAAGCTGGAGCGCTAGTGGAACCAGAAAAAGTAGAACCACCTAAGGAATACACAGGAGTGCAAGCTGGAGCGCTAGTCGAACCAGAAAAAGTAGAGCCACCTAAGGAATACACAGGAGTACAAGCTGGAGCGCTAGTGGAACCAGAGAAAGTAGAACCACCGAAGGAGTACACAGGAATACAAGCTGGAGCGCTAGTGGAACCAGAAAAAGTAGAAGCGCCGAAGGAGTATACAGGAGTGCAAGCTGGAGCGCTAGTCGAACCAGAAAAAGTAGAAGCGCCGAAGGAGTATACAGGAGTGCAAGCTGGAGCGATAGTCGAGCCAGAGAAGATAGAAGCACCGAAAGAATATACAGGTAAAATTGAACAACCTAGTGCAGAAAAAGAAAGAACAGTAGATAAGAAACTAGAACTTAGAAATATTTCAAATGTGGAATTGTTTACAGTAGAAAATAATAAATATCGACATGTAACTTCATTTGATACGGTTCCGAATAATCCTAGTAACTACTTTATGAAAGTAAAATCAGAGAAGTTTAAAGATGTGATGTTACCTGTTTCAAGTATTACAAGTGTCAGAAGAGATAATCAAGAAGTATATAAAATTGTTGGTCGAGCAACTGATTTAATTCAACATGAAAATGATAGTACTTTAGAAAATTATACTTATTATTTACCAAAAACTGTTAATAGTGAAAACGAAGTTTATACATCATTTAAAAACCTAGTGGAAGCAATGAATAGAAATTTACATGGTACGTTTCGTTTGGGAGCAACTATGGATGCTCGTGAAGTAGAACTTCAAGAAGGTCAAGAAAGCTATGTTAGTAATGAGTTTACAGGTACATTAATAGGTAAAAATAATGATAAGCAATATGCTATATATAATCTGAAAAACCATTATTTAGCACTTTAAACCATGCTACAGTAAAAGATATTTCAATAAAAGATGTAAATATTTCTGCAAAAGATCACTCTGCTACAATAGCGAAAGAAGCGAAAAATAATACTACTCTTAGTAATGTACACTCTAATGGTATAATCGCAGGAGAAAGGGGAATAGGTGGTTTAGTTTCACAAGTTGAAAATTCTAGAATTTATAACAGTAGTTTTACTGGTAGAATAACTAATACTTATGATACAAAATCAACTTACCAAATTGGAGGATTAGTAGGAAAACTTTCAGGTGATAATGCTTCAATAGATAAATCAGTTTCATCTATCGATATGGCGACAAATGCTAATCAAGGGACCAAACAGTTGGTGGTATAGCTGGGGTTGTTGATAGAAGTGCTAGAATCAGTAATAGTTACGTTGAAGGAAATCTTAACAATGTGCAACATTTTGGTAAAGTAGGAGGAGTTGTAGGTAATCTTTGGGATGCTGTATCAGGTGAAGAGAAATCTGGACAACTATCTAATGTCTTAAGTGATGTTAATGTTACAAACGGTAATGCTATAGCTGGTTATGATTTTAGAGGTATTAAAGAAACTAATGTCTATAGCAATAAAAATAATAAGGTAGTAAAAGTAGTTCAAGTAGATGATGAAGTGCTAAGTAAAGATTCTGAAGAGCAAAGAGGAACTGTGCTAGAAGCGGATGATATTAATGTGAAAAAAGCTCAACTTGTTCCTAAGAATAATATTAAAACTGAGGACTTTAATTTCTCTTCTAAATATGTAACGGATTATAGTAAATTAAAAAGATGTTGATGTTTCTAGGTTAAGAGTGTATAAAAAAATATAGAAAAATTACTGCCGTTTTATAACAGAGAGACTATTGTTAAGTATGGTAATTTGGTAAGTACTAATGATGATTTATATACTAAAAGATCTTTTATCTGTAGTTCCTATGAGAGACAAGGAAGTAATTACTGATATTAGTAAAAAAATAAAGGAGAATTAATAAATTATTATTACATTATGCAGATAATTCGTCACAAATATTGAATATTACTTATAAAGGTGACTTTTCAAAAGTTGCAGAATATGAAATTGAACAAACAAAAACTATTGTATACGCCTAATGCATTATTACATGATTACAGTAGTATAATTAATAATGTTATATCTGATTTAAAAATCTGTACAATATAATTCAACTTCAGTTAAAAAAATATTAGATATTTCTGGAGATATAAAAATTAACAGAATTATATTTAGATGAACAATTTGATAAAAACAAAAAGAAGCTATAGGTGATAGTTTAGCGAAACTTCTGTCAGCAGATGCAGCAATCGCTGAGAACAGTAATTCGATAATTGATAATTATGTTATTCAGAAAAATTAAACAGAATAAAGAAGCTTTTATTGTTAGGTTTAACGTATTTAGAACGCTGGTATAATTTTTAATTATGGGGAAACAAATGCTAAAAGATTTAATAATGTATCATTTGAATTTCTTTGGTAAATCAAATAGTTCGGCTCTAGATAATGTTATTGAATTAGGTAAATCTGGGATTTAATAATTTATTAGCTAAGAATAATGTTATTACTTATAATGTATTGTTAGCGAAAAATTATGGAACAGAAACTTTATTTAAAGCATTAGAAGGATATAGAAAAGTATTTTTACCAAAAACTTCTAACAATGAGTGGTTTAAAAAACAAACAAAAGCATATATAGTTGAAGAAAAAAATCCACTATTGAAGAGGTAAGAGAAAAACAAGGGAAAGAGGGAACTAAATATTCTATTGGAGTATATGATAGATTAACTAGTCCATCTTGGAAATATCAAAGTATGGTATTGCCGTTACTAACACTTCCAGAAAAATCGGTGTTTATGATAGCGAATATTTCAACTATAGGATTTGGAGCTTACGATAGATATAGAAGTTCTGAATATCCTAAGGGAGAAAGATTAAATAATTATGTAGAAGAGAAAGTTAAAGAAGCGGCTAAACGATTTAGAGACCATTATGATTATTGGTATAAGATTCTAGATAACGAAAATAGAGAAAAATTATACAGAAGTATATTAGTATACGATGCTTTTAAATTTGGTAATGATGATAATAAAGTAGTTAGCCAAGCAGATTTTTCAACAAATCACTCTGCGATAAAATATTTCTTTGGGCCAGCAGGAAACAATGTAGTTCATAATCAACATGGTGCTTATGCTACGGGAGATGCATTCTACTATATGGCTTATCGTATGCTGGATAAATCTGGTGCAGTTACATATACTCATGAGATGACGCATAACTCAGATAGAGAGATTTATCTTGGAGGATATGGTAGAAGAATTGGTCTTGGACCAGAGTTTTATGCTAAAGGATTGTTACAGGCGCCTGACCATTCGTATGACCCAACGATAACGATCAACTCTGTATTGAAATATGAGGATTCAGAAAATTCAACAAGACTTCAAGTAGCAGACCCAACTCAACGATTTAATAGTGCAGAAGATCTACATAATTATATGCATAATATGTTTGATGTAATTTATATGTTAGAATATTTAGAAGGAAAAGCTGTAGCTAATTTAGAAGCAAATCAAAAATATGAGTTATTAAGAAAAGTTGAAAATAGATTTGATCTTGATCAAGACGGTAATAATGTATACGCGACAAATGTTGTTCGAAGATTAACTATGGATGAAGTTAATAAATTAAATTCTTTTGATAGTTTAATTGAAAATGATATTATTACTAGCAGAGGATACAAAGACCAAGAGTATAAGAGAAATGGTTATTATACAATTGATTTATTTTCACCGATTTATTCGGCTCTTAGTGGAGAGAAAGGGACTCCTGGTGATTTAATGGGACGTCGTATGGCATTCGAATTATTAGCTGCAAAAGGATATAAAGAGGGTATGGTCCCTTATATCTCAAATCAATATGAAAAAGATGCAAAAGCGGAGGGAAGTAAGATTAAATCTTATGGTAAAGAAGTAGGTTTAGTTACAGATAAATTAGTACTTGAAAAAGTCTTTAATAATAGATATAGAACTTGGGTAGAATTCAAGAAGGATATGTATAAGGAAAGAGAAAATAAATTTAGTAAACTAAATAGAGTTAACTTTATTAATCCTAATACTCCATTGAGTCGTCAACGAAAATGTATCGGTTACGGATATAAATGTACTAGATAGAATGATTGCCGAAGCGGTAAGAGGCGATGCAGAAGATGAAGTAGCAAAATTATATCCAGAAACAAATAGTAGGGTTCTTAAACTGAAAAAAGCAATATTTAAAGCGTATTTAGATCAAACTAAAGATTTTAGAACGTCTATATTTGAAAAATAAATAATATATTCTTAGTGTAATATAGAAAAAGGTATGGGAATTATTTTTCTCATACCTTTTCTTAGGAAGGAAACTTTGTGTAGTTGAATTTAGAAGTAATAGATTTAAATATCATAAATTATAGATTTTTAAACAAAGTATAAGATAATATGATATAATATAACTGAAGAGATTAAAGGAGAATAGGGATATGATAAAAATTGAAGTATGTGCTAATAGTGTTCAGGATTGTTTGGTAGCTCAAAGTGAAGGTGCGGATAGAATAGAATTGATTAGTGCTAGCTACTTAGGGGGATTAACGCCTACTACCACAGTTTTGGATATGGTGTTAGAAAGTGGAGTAGAAATACCGATTATGGCAATGGTAAGGCCAAGAGGTGGAGGTTTTTGTTATTCTAGAATAGAAAAAGAGCAGATGTTCAGAGAGGCGAGAGAACTTTTAAAACATGGTGCTAATGGAATAGTTTTTGGATTTCTAACTGAAGATAGAAAGATAGATTGGATAGAAACAGAAAAGATGATAGAACTTTGTGATAGTTTTGGAGCTGAGAGTGTTTTTCATAGGGCGTTTGATTGTTCTGATGAACCTGAATATAATCTTCAGCGTTTAATAGGATTAGGTTGTACTAGGGTCCTAACAAGTGGATTAGGAGCTAATGTTAATAGAGGTACAAAACTTTTGAAATTTCTTCAGGCGAAATATGGGCAACATATAGAGATTCTCGCAGGAGCAGGGATATCAACGGATAATCTTGAAAAAATTATTAAGAAAACTGGTGTCACACAAATTCATGGAACTTTTAAGAAATATGGGATAGATGTTACGACAAATGTGGAAGATGTATCATATAGATATACAGAAAAAGGTGATTTTGAAGAAGTTGATCCTGTAGAATTGTCGAAGGCTATCGAAATAGTTAGAAATATAAACAGAGGGAAATAAATGTTTAGTAATATACATCATATAGCAATAATCGGAACTAATTATCAGAAAACAAAGGAGTTTTACGTAGATAAAGTTAGGGATTTGAGGTTATTAGTGAACATAATCGACCAGAGAAGAATGATATTATTATAAATGTAAAACAAGGGAATCTAGTATTAGAAATTTTTATTAAAGAAGCTGCTCCATTAAGACCCTAAGATACCAAGTCCAGAATACAGTGGACTAAGACATTTAGCTTTTAAAGTTGATGATGTAGAAGCGGTTCTGAAAAAATTTGATGAATTAGATATTTCACATGAAGAATTAAGATACGATGATTTTGATAATAAGAAAATGGCATTTTTCTTTGATCCAGATGGATTACCATTAGAAATACATGAATAAAGAAAAAAGAAAAAAACTTAGGGAAACTAGGTTTTTCTTTTTCTTTTTAATAATTAAACAGAAAAAAATCTATTGATTTTACAGACAATATATGTTTAAATATAGAAATGTAACTAAAATATACTTAAAAAGGAGAGGAATAATGCAATTTTAGAAAAAAAGCTGCTGTATCATTTGTAACAGCTACATTATTATTAACTAATCTACATGTGATGGATTTTTAATAATTTAGAGAAGAATTGGGTATATGCTGAAGAAAATGGAAAGGCTGATGCCGTATCTAATACTTCTGCACATACTTTTAAAGATGAGGATAAAGTTAGAATTATTGTTTCTTTAAAAGAGGACAAAGTAGATCCTAATTCATTGAAAACTGAAGAAGGAAGAAAAGAACGTGAAAAAAGTACTAAAGAACCACGTGAACGAGCATTAAAAGAAATTAAAGATAAAGGTGTTGATTACAAAGTATTATTTGAATATGACACACTTTTAAATGGATTTTCTTTAGAAACTACTTATGCTGATGCTAAAAAAATTCAGGCGATGGATTTTGTAAACAGTGTTGAAGTGAGTGTTGATTATGAAGTTCCAGAAACTACTACTAAAAATAATGAAGATGATACTGCTTTAAAAAATACAGTTATCGATAGTAATAGAATTATCGGTGTTCAAGGTCTTTGGGATAAAGGCTATAAAGGTCAAGGTAGAGTAGTGGCTGTTATTGACTCAGGTTTAGACCCTAATCATGATATATTACATCTAACTGATGCTAGTAAAGCTAAATATAAAAATAAAGCTGAACTAGAATCTGTAAGAGAAAAAGCTGGAATTGATTATGGTAAATGGTATAGTGATAAACTGATTTATGCGTTTAACTACTACGACTGGGATAATAACTTAAAAGAGAAAAAAGATAAATCTCACGGTATGCACGTTGTTGGTACTTCAGTAGGTAATCCAACGAAAAAAGCTCCAAACAATGAGTATGTAGCAGGTGTTGCTCCAGAGTCACAATTAATTTTCATGAGAGTTTTCTCAGATAAACAAGGTGGAGCAAAAACAAGTACGTTTTTATATGTTAAAGCTATAGAAGATGCTGTCAAATTAGGAGCTGATTCTATTAATATGAGTTTAGGTGCTACTGCAGGGGCGGTAACAGAAGTTGGACAAGGTACTATCGATGCGATTGCACTTGCTAAAAAAGCGGGAGTTAATGTTGTAGTTGCAGCTGGTAATGATAATGTATTTGGAAATGGTCAGAGTAAACCAAGTGCCTCGAATCCAGATTATGGATTAATCGGAACACCATCTGTAACTCCTGATTCAATAGCTGTAGCAGCTATAAACAACAGTGTTATGAATACTGAAGTAATGACTGTTGTTGGATTAGAAGGAAATGAAGAATGGGATAATGGTGAAGCTACAATAAGACCATTTGCTAAAAGATTTGATCCAAAAACTGAGTATTCGTATTTTAATGCTGGTTACGGTTTAGAAAATGATTTTAAAAACCAAGATGTAAAAGGTAAAGTTGCAGTGATGATGCGTGGAGGTGGAAATACCTTTGCGGATAAAGTAGCAGCAGCTAAGAAAGCAGGAGCTGCCGGGGCTATTTTATACAATACTAAAGAAGGTGGAGAAGAGTTACTTAACGTTGCATTAAATAATTACGATAGTGATTTCCCTGTAGTGTTTGTTGGATATAAATTCGGTAATTTATTAGCGACATATCCGGATTATTACAAATTAAAATTCACTGGGCATTTTAGTAAGAGACCTCATCCACAAGCAAATCAACTTGCTGATTTTACAAGTTGGGGAGTAACTGGAGATGGACTGTTCAAGCCAGATGTTACGGCACCTGGCGGTGACGTTTATTCATCATTTAATAACGGAACATACGGATTAGATAGTGGTACAAGTATGGCTTCACCTCACGTAGCTGGTGCTGTATCTTTAATGAGACAAGTATTCCAAGAAAGATATCCAGACCTACAAGGTGAAGAATTACAGAAATTAATAAAACATTTATTAATGAGTACTGCGATTCCAAATTATAATAATGAAACAAAAGCATTTACATCACCTAGACAACAAGGTGCTGGGGTTATTGATGTGTCAAAAGCAGCTTTTGGTGATTTATATGTGACTGGAGACAATGATTATGGAAGTATTTCCCTTGGTAATGTACAAGATACATTTAAGTTTAATGTAGTACTACATAACTTATCAGATCAACCTAAAGAACTTGTCTACAAGTCTTATTTAAATACTGATGGTGTAGAAAATGGACAAATTACACTAAAACCTAGACAATTATCAGAAAGTAATGGAGGAGAAACAGTAGTTGTTCCTGCTAAAGGAGAAAAATCTATTACGATTACTGTAGATGCTACACAATTTAGAAATGAATTAGAAGGGCAAATGCCAAATGGTTATTATCTTGAAGGATTTGTAAGATTCTTTGATCCTAAAGATACGAATACAGCAGTTGCTGGAATTCCATATGTTGGTTTCAAAGGTGAGTTCCAAAATCTTCCAGTAGTTGAAAAACCAATATATGAATTTAAAGGAAATGAAAAACCATTCTATTATTATAAACCCTAATACAACAGAGCGTGATGATAAAAATAACTTTACTTCATTAGTTACTGTTGATGTAAATGGTGAAGAAAAAAACATATAAAAAGTTTTTAGGAGAGTATACTGATCCTAAGAGTAAGTCTAATTATTTTGGTAAATTAGCATTTTCTCCAAATGGTGATAGACAGCACGATGAAATTGGATTTAAAGCAACATTCTTAAGAAACTATGAAAATCTAAAATTATCTGTTTATGCAAAAGATGATGTTGAACGTAAGAATCCATTATATGAAAATGGTAATGTATCTGGTAAAAAGAACTTCTTCCATAACAAAGCTACGAATAAAAAAGCTGTGTTAGTTACTGAAACAAACTGGAAAGGTCAAGATAAGGATGGTAATCCGTTACCAGATGGTGAATATCAGTATGTAGTTAGCTATAGTCCTGTTGCAACAGGTGCGAAAATGCAGGAAACAGCATTTAACGTTACACTTGATAGAGTTGCACCACAAATTGTTGGTACAGGTGGAGTTTATGATGAAAAAACTAGAACATTTAAACCTTATGCTGTAAAAGAAAACGGAAGTGGAGTGCTTTATAAGAAATTAAGCTATAAAGTGACTAAAAAAGGTAAAGACGGTAAAACTGTAGAGCAAGAAGTTGTGGTTGAACCAAATATTGATGGTACATTTACTCTTCCAGAGAAAGTATCTCTTGATAAATTTACTTATGAAGTAGCTGACTTTGCAGGAAACAAAGATAGTGTTGGTATTTCAAAAGTTCAAAATACTGAAAAAGGTACTGTAGAGGTTAAAACTACAGCTAAAGATGGAACAGGGGATTATTCTACTAACGTAAGATATGCTATAAAAAATGAACAAGGTGAGTTAGTTGGAGAAGACTTCACGAAGAATGGTAAGAACCTAACAGCTCTGCCATATGGTAAATATACTGTACAAGTAGTTTTAACTGATGAAGCTCTTAAATTAACTAGTCTTAAAGAAGTTGCTTTTGAAATTACTAAAGATGATTCAACTAAAACGGTAGAATTCACATTCGAAGAACAAAAGAGAAATACGACAATAATTAAGTTTGATAAAGTTATACCTGCTGGAGCAAAAGTATTTGTCACAAATGAACAAGGTGAAAAAACAGAATTATCAAGAAGTTTATATAGTGAGAAAGAATTCCAAAAACGATTAAACAATGGTAAGTATACTGTTGAAGTAGTATTACCTGAGGGATATAGAGTTTCTGAAAATAATTTTGAACTTGTTGTAGGAAACGGTCGTAATACAAAAGAGTTACAATTAAGTGTTGCTCAAAAAGTAGCTAGCGTAACAACTGCTGAAGGTGCAACTACACCAGCAACAGTTGAGTTTGGTGAAGCTAAACTTTATAATGATTATAAACTTGTAGTTGGAGATGTAGAAAAAGCTAGTAAGGAAAAAATACTTAAACAGTTAACTGATAGTAAGATTGATTTATCTAAATATGATGTAGTATTTTATGATATCCATTTAGAAGATAGAAATAATAAAGTTGTTGAAGTTGATGGAACTAGAAAAGTTACTTTATCATTAGATAAAATGCCAGCGAAATTTGGTCATGAGAAAAAAGATGGAACAATTGAACCGGTTAATGGTGAAGTAGTTGATGGTAAATTCGTATTTACAGTAGATGGATTTAGTAATTTTGTGGCTCTTGTAGAGAAAAATGCACCTAAAGAAGAGGTTAAAGTAGATAAGAGTCAATTGAAACTAGCTTCTGATAATTTCAAAGCTACAACAGATAGTGATAAGTATGAGTATGCTTCATTAGATGCTAAAGAGGCATATAATAAAGCAATTAATAAAGCTAAACAACTATTGGAAGATGAACATGCAACACAAGAAGAAGTAAATAAAGCTGTTGAAGAGTTAAATGCAGCTATCTCTAAACTTACTGGTGTTAAACCTCAAGAAGCAAAAGGTGAACCGGTGAAAAAGTAGAAGCGCCAAAAGAATATACAGGAGTGCAAGCAGGAGCGATAGTAGAACCAGAGAAGGTAGAAGCACCAAAAGAATACACAGGAGTGCAAGCAGGAGCGATAGTAGAACCAGAGAAGGTAGAAGCGCCAAAAGAATATACAGGAGTGCAAGCAGGAGCGATAGTAGAATCAGAGAAGGTAGAAGGCCAAAAGAATACACAGGAGTGCAAGCAGGAGCGATAGTAGAACCAGAGAAGGTAGAAGCACCAAAAGAATACACAGGAGTACAAGCAGGAGCGATAGTAGAACCAGAGAAGGTAGAAGCACCAAGAGAATACACAGGAGTGCAAGCAGGAGCGATAGTAGAACCGGAGAAAGCAGAAGCACCAAAAGAATACACAGGAGTGCAAGCAGGAGCGATAGTAGAACCAGAGAAGGTAGAAGCACCAAAAGAATATACTGGTAAAGTTGAACAACCAAAAGCAGAAGCACCAAGTGTAGATAAAAAAGAGCTTGCGGCTGAGGTTGAGAAAAATGGAGACCTTACATCACAAGACGGCTTTTAAAGAAGCAGATGAAGAAGTTAAGAAAGAATATAAAGAAGCGCTTAAAACAGCTATCTTAGTTCTATCTAATGCGAATGCAAAACAAGATGAAGTAAATAATGCATTAGAAACTCTTAAAAAAAGCATCAGAAAAAAAGTAAAGTAAAGGAAAAATCTAAATTATCAACATTACTTGGCGATGTATTTAAGAAAGACAAGGATAAAGATAAAGTAAGTGTTGGTTTAGCAGATGTAGCTAAAAATCAAGGAATGGTAGCAAACAATTCTCAAGTAAATCTTGGAACTGTTGGTAAATCTAATTCTCTATTAGCTAAAACAGGAACATTAGCTTTACCTACAACTTTTGTAGGACTTGCATTAATTTGTTTAGTATACGTACTAAGAAGAAAAAAATACTAAATAATAAATTACTAAATAATTCTCTTTAACGATTGAGTTAAAGGGAATTATTTCTTTATTTGAAAAATTATTAAAAAGTTCTTGACATAATTTGATGAAAAAAATGTATAATAAATATTGTTGTTAAATATGGCGGCTGTGGCGAAGTGGTTAACGCATCGGATTGTGGTTCCGACATTCGGGGGTTCGATTCCCCTCAGCCGCCCCATTAAAAATTTAATATCTTAAGGCGGCTTAGCCAAGTGGTAAGGCACGGGTCTGCAAAACCTCGATCACCGGTTCAAATCCGGTAGCCGCCTCCAATTTTTAATCATCTTTTTATAAGGTGTTTTTTTATGCCCTAAATTACGGTTTGTATTATATATCTTTCTCGTATTATTAAAATATTCGAAAATTTATAGGTAATTACCGAACATTATTTTAATAATGTGTAAATTTTACATTGAAAAATTATTATTATTTCTTTTTAAAAAAGCTAGATATATTGTTTTTTTATGTTAAAAATTATATCAAATTTATTTTTTTAATACCGAGGAGGAAATAATATGAGGAAAATATTATTGGCGTTATTTAGTTTTATTTTTGTCTTCTCTATTGTAGGATGTACTGCGAAGACTGAAACGAAAAAAGAAGAAAAAGTTATTAAAATGGGATTTGTTCCTTTGAAAAATAGTGAGAAACTTGTTGAAGATCTTAAACCAATCTCTGATTACCTTTCTGAAAGATTAGGAGTAAAAGTAGAAGCTTTCACAGCTAGTAACTATATTGGTGTGGTTGAAGGTTTAGGTAGTGGAAGTGTTGATTTTGGTATTATTCCTCCATTTTCATCTTTACTTGCTCAAAAACAAAGTAGTGCAAAACCTATACTAACATCTAAAGGTAAAACAGGAAAACCTGGATATACTGCTGAGTTATATGTAAGAAAAGATTCTGGTATTAAATCACTACAAGATGTCAAAGGTAAAAAAGTAGCATTCGTAGATCCTTCATCTTCATCAGGATATATTTATCCAGGTGCTATGTTGGTTGAAGCAGGTCTTAACTTAGATAAAGATATTAGTTATCAATTTAGTGGTGGACACGATAAGAGTTTACAACTACTGCTTAACAAAGATGTTGATGTAATTGCTACATTTGATGGAGTGGAAGATAGATATGCAAAAGATTTTCCGCAAGCAAAAACTGATATTCAAAAATTAGCAACTAGTGATATGATTCCTGGTGTTATGGTTACAGCTTCTAGTAAGATGGATAAAGAGTTGCAAGAGAAATTAGAAAAAGCTCTTCGTGATGTTGAAAATGATCCAAAAATGAAAGAATTATTCACAAAAATGTTCAGTATTACTGGATTTACTGATGTGGATCAAGATGCATATAAAAAAGTAGAAGCAACTGCAAAAGTTATGAATGTTGATTTAGATAAAGTAAAATAGAAATATGAACTTGGTACATTATGTGCCAAGTTTTTTTCTGTTTTATTATGTAAGTAATTATTTTGATTAAATAAAAACACTTGAGATTTTTACGTTTAATTTTATAATTAAATAATCAATCAGGAGTGTGAATGTAATGTACGCATATATTAAAGGAAAAAAATTTCAGAAATAAACCCGACCAATATCGTTGTAGATAATAATGGAATAGGCTATGAGGTAGTTGTTGCTAATCCGTATGAATATCAATTGAATGAAGAAAAAATTGTTTTTATAAGTCAACAGGTAAGAGAAGATTCTAATATACTTTATGGATTTTCTAATAAAGATCAGAAAAAAGTATTTTTACTATTATTGAAGGTAAAAGGCGTAGGACCTAAGAGTGCTTTAGCTATATTAGCTGGAGGAACTAGTGAAGAAATTATTGGAGCTATCGAGAATCAAGATGTAAAATATTTAACGAAGTTTCCGGGGATTGGGAAAAAATCGGCTCAGCAAATTATCCTTGATTTACAAGGTAAGGTTGATTTTAGTATGACTAATATCAGTAGTGCGCCAACTGCAGTTAATAATTATCTAAGTGATGCAATGTTAGCGTTGGAAGCCCTAGGATATAGTAAAAAAGAATTAGCAAAAATTGAGAAAAAATTATCGGCATTCGATTTTTCTGGGGTTGATGAATATGTAAAACAAGGATTAAAATTATTAATGAATGCATAATTGATGAAAGGAGGAAATTATGGAAGATAGAATGGTATCTGCAAGCCAAAATTTTGGTGAAGAGCGTGAGGAACAGTCTTTAAGACCGAAGTTTCTTAGTCAGTATATAGGACAAGAACAGATAAAAAGTAATTTAAAAATATTTATAGAAGCTGCAAAACTTCGTGGTGAAGTTCTAGATCATTGCTTACTATACGGACCTCCTGGATTAGGGAAGACTACACTTGCGACAATTATAGCTAACGAGATGGAAGTGGGGATTAAATATACTTCAGGACCTGCAATAGAGAAATCTGGAGATTTAGCTGCTATATTAACTAGTCTTGAACCGGGTGATGTTCTTTTTATCGATGAGATTCATAGAATAAGTAGATCTATTGAAGAGATATTATATTCTGCCATGGAAGACTTTTATCTTGATATTGTTATAGGGAAAGGTGAAGAGTCACGTAGCATTAGAATTGAACTTCCTCCATTTACATTAGTAGGAGCAACGACAAGAGCAGGAGCATTAACAGCACCTTTGCGAGATAGATTCGGTGTGCATTGTCGTTTGGAATTTTATACTATTTCTGAACTTCAAAATATTATAGAAAGAACATCTGATATTTTTGAATGTGATATTGATGAAGAGAGTTCCTATGAAATTGCTATGAGATCTCGTGGGACACCTCGTATTGCAAACAGGTTGTTAAAACGTGTTAGAGACTTTGCACAAGTTAAAAATGATGGTGTAATAGCTAAAGATTTAGCAACTGAATCTTTAGATTTACTTCAAGTTGATGCTAAAGGACTTGATAATATAGACTATAAAATCTTAGAGTGTTTAATAAAACGTTATGATGGTAGAGCTGTTGGATTAGAAACAATTGCTGTTACTATAGGAGAAGAGAGTATAACTATTGAGGATGTATATGAACCGTACTTAGTGAAAGAAGGATTTATTGAGCGAACTCCTAGAGGACGTCGCGCAACTCCTAAAGCATACCAACATCTAGGAATCAGTTATAAAGGTGAATAAAAAGAAACATGAGTTTTACGAAAGCAGATTGTATTAAGTTATGAATCATAAAACTCTGTGTTTTTATTGATAATCTTTTTAATTAGTAATTATTTTAATTGTAAAATATTAAAAAGTGTATTAAACTTGTTTAGTAAAATTATTAGAAATTTTTAGAAGGATTGAATTTCGTATGATTGATAGTAAACAATTTATAAACACAAGGCATAAAAAAATCAAAAAGATTAATTATGATAATGTCTTAAAAAGAACTTATAAAAAGAATGGGAAAAGACTAATTTTTCGTCCTAAAAATCTTAATACACTCTTGTTGTGCTCCTTGTAGTACATATGTACTAGAGTATTTATCTGAGATTAGTGACATTACTATATTCTTTTTCTAATTCAAATATTCATCCAAAAGAAGAATATATAAAACGTATGTTAGTACAAAAAGATTTCGTTGAAGAATTTAATAAGAGGAATGATAAGAAAATTAAATTTTTAGCGGATGAATATGCACCGAGTAAATTTATTAGTGCGGTAAAAGGACATGAGGAGGATAGAGAAGGAGGAGATAGATGTCATATTTGTTATGAAATGCGTTTAGACTCTTCTGCACAAAAGGCTGAGGAGTTAGGGTATGATTATTTCGCTTCTGCTTTGACTCTAAGTCCGAAGAAAAATGCTACTGTAATAAATGAAGCCGGATATGTTCTTCAGGAACAAGTTTCAATATATTATCTACCGTCAGATTTTAAAAAGAATAACGGTTATAGAAGATCTGTAGAAATGTGTAATGACTATAATATATATAGACAATGTTACTGTGGATGTGTATTTGCCGCTAAAGACCAAGGTATTGATTTTAAAGAAGTAAATAAAAACGCTCGTGACTTCAATAGAAATCATGAGGGATTATGAGAAATTTAAATCTATAATTAAAGCTTGGTGGAGAATTGGTTTAATTTTTAATAAATAGGTTTACAGTATATAAAATAAAAACATAATAATTTTAAATTTAATTAAAATGAATAATATAAAAAAAGTATCGTTACTTCCCATGTGACAGATACTTTTTATGATTTTTCAGGTTGAAAAGCTAGTTAACACTGAAAAAATGTTTTCACGTTATTTTTCAATAGAAGAGTAGTAAATGCTTACTACACGGATAAGAAACTGTTTTCTTTGTTATAGAATAAGCACTAATCTTAGTATAGAATAAGTATAAAAATACTTGTAAATATTGCTTTCATGTGTTATTATTTTGAATGTAAATATTTTTAAATAAAAAGGAGACATGACTATGTTACAAAAAGAATTTAAAGTTATCGATGAAACAGGAATCCACGCTAGACCAGCTACTTTATTAGTACAAGCTGCATCTAAAATTCCAATCAAACATTGAATTAGAATTCAACGGACGTAAAGTTAACTTAAAATCAATTATGGGTGTTATGAGTCTTGGAGTTGGAAAAGACGCTGATATCGTAATTTACGCTGACGGAGCTGACGAAGCAGAAGCATTAGCAGCATTAGAAGAAACAATGAAGAAAGAAGGATTAGCATAAAATGTTACAACTAAAAGGTATTGCAGCCTCTCAAGGGATATCTTTTGCTAAAGCATACATTTTTGTTGAGCCAAACTTAACAGTTAAAGAAGTTAAAGTTCAAGATGTTGTTGCTGAGGTTAAACGTTTTGAAGATGCGATTGAAATTTCTAAAAAAGAATTAACAATCATTAAAGATAAAGCTCACGAAAACTTAGGTGCTGATAAAGCAGCTATTTTCGAAGCTCACTTATTAATTTTAGAAGACCCAGAATTTATGGGGACTGTTAAAACTGATATTCAATCAAAAGAAATTAACGCTGAATATGCATTAAAAGAAACTTCAGATATGTTTGTTTCAATGTTTGAATCAATGGACAATGACTACATGAAAGAACGTGCTGCTGATATTCGTGACGTTTCTAAACGTATTTTAGCACACTTACTAGGTGTAGACTTACCAAACCCAAGCTTAATCGATGAAGAAGTTATCGTTATTGCAGAAGACTTAACTCCATCTGATACTGCGCAACTTAACAAACAATATGTTAAAGGTTTTGCTACAAACATTGGAGGACGTACTTCTCACTCAGCTATCATGGCTAGATCTTTAGAAATTCCTGCAGTAGTAGGAACTAGTACAATTACTGAAGAAGTTAAGAATGGAGATGTACTTATTCTTGATGGATTAGATGGTGTTGTATATGTAAATCCAGATGAAGCTACTGCAGCTGAATTAAAAGAAAAACACGTTAAATTTGAAGAACAAAAAGCTGAATGGGCTAAATTAGTTTCAGAAAAATCTGTTACTAAAGATGGTCACGAAGTACTTTTAGCTGCTAACATTGGTACGCCGGCTGACTTAGAAGGTGTTAATAACAATGGTGGAGAAGCTGTAGGTTTATACCGTACAGAATTCCTATACATGGGACGTGATCAACTACCAACTGAAGAAGAACAGTTCGAAGCTTACAAAGCTGTATTAGAAGGAATGGGTGACAGACCTGTTGTAGTTCGTACTTTAGATATCGGTGGAGATAAAGAATTACCATACTTAGATTTACCAAAAGAAATGAATCCATTCTTAGGATTTAGAGCAATTCGTCTTTGCCTAGAAGAAAAAGACTTATTCAGAACTCAACTTAGAGCATTATTACGTGCATCTGTTTATGGTAAACTTTGTGTAATGTTCCCAATGATCGCTACAGTTCAAGAATTTAGAGCTGCTAAAGCATTATTCTTAGAAGAAAAAGAAAAACTTGTAGCAGAAGGTGTTGCAGTAAGTAACGATATCGAATTAGGTATCATGGTTGAAATTCCATCAACTGCTGTTATCGCTGATATCTTTGCTAAAGAAGTAGACTTCTTCTCAATCGGTACTAATGACTTAGTTCAATACACTATGGCAGCAGACCGTATGAGTGAAAAAGTATCATACTTATACCAACCATACAACCCAGCAATCTTACGTCTTGTGAAAAATGTTATTGAAGCATCTCACAAAGAAGGTAAATGGACTGGAATGTGTGGAGAAATGGCTGGAGACAGTTTAGCTATTCCATTACTATTAGGTATGGGATTAGATGAGTTCTCTATGTCAGCTACTTCAATTCTTCAAGCACGTAGTCAAATCAAAAACTTATCACTAGATAAGATGAAAGAATTAGTTGATAAAGCTATTATGTGTTCAACAACTGAAGAAGTATTAGCATTAGTTGCAGAATATACTAAATAATTATTATAAGACTTCTGATGAATATGTACCGACCCCAAAAAGTTAGACCAAAAAATCTAACTTTTTGGAGGTCGGTATTTTTATGACTAAATATAATTTTGAATTTAAAAAGAAAGTCGTACTAGAGTATATAAATGAAAACATAAGCATAAGATCGTTAGCGAAAAAGCATGCTATAAAATCTCATAATAATATTGAAATTTGGGTTGCCAAATATAAGAAATATGGAGATGAAGGATTATATCGTTCAAGAAAAAATGAAGAATATCCTTTCGAAAAAAAGATATATGTTGTAGAATTATACTAACAAGTGAACTCTCATACAATGACTTAGCTTTACAAGAAGGTATAAATAATCCAGCACTTATTTGTAACTGGGTTAATCGCTTTAGAGTAGCTGGTCCTGATGCATTGAGAGAACGAAGGAAAGGTCGGAAAATCTTAATGGCTAAATCACCTAAAAAGTTAAGTAAGGAAACAACAAGTCAAACCACAAATGATAATATATCTAAAGAATATGTAAAAGAATTAGAAGATAAATTACTACAACTAAGGATAGAAAATGCATTTTTTTAAAAGAAGCGAGGAGATTGCGTTTAGCGGAAGAAGCAGAAATGAAAAAGAAGGCGCGAATTATAAGCAGTCTCCGAGGAGAATTCATACTTAAAAGACCTTTCTTTTATATGCGAAAATGCCAAAAGCAACATATATGTACTGGCAGAAGAGATTTGATAGAGTTAATCCAGATAAAGAAATTGAAGAGAAAAATATTAGAAATAAGAAAGAATAATAAAGATTATGGTTATAGACGTATATATGGTGCATTACGTAATTCAGGATATATAATAAAACAAAAAAGAAAGTTCAAAGAATTATACAAAAAAATTAGGCTTACAGGTTACATCATTTACTAGAAAAAGTAGAAAATACAATTCATATAAAGGAAAAAATTGGGAAAAACAGCTAAGAATAGAATTAGAAGACGATTCAATACTAATATTCCACATCAAAAAAATCACTACAGACACAACTCAATTTAAATA